>OIZR01000078.1_pt1 | contig 83479 bp, 66 predicted proteins | sample 1588591 | NCBI WGS metagenome assembly OIZR01 (sample SAMN03283249) | human gut metagenome | biome: human-associated habitat; material: feces | host: Homo sapiens | place: USA | collected 2013 | reverse complement strand
AACAAACCCTGCCGGTTAACTCACGATTTAAATCACGAGAATGCACCGGCAAAATCCGTATGAAAGCCCAAAGTATCTCTGTAGAATCGAACCATACACTCCATATCACCAGCTAATAGGCACGCGCCTATTCTTACTTCTTTTCCGACCATATTATATTCTCCTTTGTCGTCATATCATTCATTTAGCCAATTCCGATGCTCCCAGGCAATTATATTTTCCAGTTCAACCAATCCAAATCAATCAAAATAATATGGATTCTGTTCTGTCTGTATCCGTTTCCAGGTTTGGATATTTTTCACGCAATTTTTCAACAAATTCCTGCGCCTTGGAAATATCACTCTTCAGCATTTCATATTCTGGCTGTGTGATACCGACAAGCTGAATAAAGTCTGTTCTTCCATAAACAGTATCTATACCATGTGCTTCCGTATCTGATACAGTAAGAAGTGCCGTGATTGCAGTATCGGAGCCCCCCTTGATCGGTTCTCCCTTATTTCCTATAAGCTGATAGGGTTCGAAATAGCGTTCAGTTGTATAGGTATAGCGTGCAAGATTCGACAGCACATCTATGGCCCACATGCAGTCGTCCGTATTTGCAGCTGAAAGCTTCATCGTCATCTCGTAGCCCCATTTACTCCAGTCGCCGCCAAAGCTATCCTTTTCAGCATAAAGCTGCGTCATACCGTAAGTAACAATATGCTTGTACCCATTTGGCGATGAATAAACAGAATAGCCATCAATATATTGGTCTCCGCCTAATATTGCACGTTTTAACATGTTTGTTCCGAAATGTTCAGGAGTCTGATTCGGATACAGCTCATCAAACACCTCATCTATGGCCTCCCAGCCAGGCGCCCAATCTTCCTCTTCCTCCAGTTTTTTAATAAATTCTTCGTAGGACATCATATCATTATTTTCCTCCGCAGCTTCCGGTTTTCCTTTGAAGCCTTTTTTCTTTTCTTTCCTTTTTTGCTGTTTTATCGCAGACGGTCAGTGATTTTCTGGTTCATGCTCTGTACTCCTTTTCAACTATTGTTTAACCATTTTTCTTTCAGCGTTTGTCTCAGATGATCGTTTCTCCTGCGCATAAAGTCTGTGTATTTCATTATATCATTTCTTCTGCTTATATTCTATTTTTATCTTTCTTAAAATGAGTTTCTCCGACAGGAAACAACAGCAGCCCTATAAAAAAGTTGATACCTGAAGCAAAAAAGACCAAGCGTCATGGTTCGCCTGATCTTATTCAAACATTTTTACATTCATATACTTTTTACATTCAAACACGTTCACATTAAAAAGGCACATAATTCAGAATCCAAATGCATTTCCCGTACTCACTCATTACGAATCCGTTCACCGCTGCCTAATCTCAAATTCCGCCGCGAGGTAATATGTAGTATAATCCCCTGTTCCCCGGAAATCGTTCACGGTCTTTATGATCCGATAATTCCCCGGCTCCATGGAGCCATGAAATATCTCCCAATTGACCGTTATCTCCGCCGGACTCCCCTTTCGGGCCTCATATCCAACCGCGTTAAATGTCCAGTTGTCAATTATATAGGGAACGCTTTGCCACTGTCCATTCACGAAATGCTGTAATTCATAGTTTTCGCCAAACATGATATCCAAATCCGTCTCATTCAGAATACAGAGCTTAACCGATCCAGAATCGGCACTGCCTTCCACCGCTTTCATTGTCACTCCATCCAGCGTATTGAGTCCATCCTCAGCCTTTTCAAACAGACCAAAGCCACTGTTATATTTAACATAAATACGATCTGGCTCATCCCTGTTCCCATAGACTTCCTGGCCTGGATCCAGCCTGGAGGCATGAAAATCCTCTGATGGATATTCTGTATTGTCTACGGCAGCAATGGTGCCGGCCTTTTCAAACCCGTCTCCCAGCGGCAGATCAAATCCATCTGCCGTATAGAGATAAAGCGTACCATTGTAACAGACACTTGCACGCTGTATTTCGCCGGACGGGTAGCCCGTCGGCGCCGTCTGTTCCGCTTCCGCCGTCTGTTCCGCTTCTGCTTTCTGGTTCGTCTGTGAAACGACTCCCCCCTTGCTGCTCCAGACCACAAGCAGGACTGCTGCTGCAGCAGTCCAGATCCAGATCCATCTCCATCTCCTGCTTCCCATACCATTGCACTCCTCGTTCTTGAAATATTTGGTATATTAAGTATACTATATTCGGGCAGAATGAGGTATTACGTTTCTCTTGCGAATGTTTAAAATTTCGATGATGTTTCCTCTTAAATAGTACGGTATTCTGTTTCTGTTATACAATCATACCTCCAATATTTCATTTACTGTGATCGCTTCTGCCTGTTTTCTCTCGATGGACATATATACATATTGGCAAGTCACCTGGACAATTGGAAAAGTACGCAAATGCCTGCAGAAATCTATGAAAAAATCGCTGGGCAGGTATTACAGACGTAGTCGTAAACCCTATTTAGCACGTTATATAAACCAGATGGAAATCTGACAAAAAGCCTCTTAGAGTATAATAAACATATTGATACATATACGACAATTACCAAGAAAATTGGAAATTTCTTCTCCAGATCTCACAGCAATATACTCTTAAATACAGTATGATTTACACTTTTAAATATAAGATGCAGCCATTATGTAAAAGCTATCATATTTCTACGCATCATTATCCGGTATCATCACTTTGACGGTGTTTTTGAAATAAGGAATGCTTTCTATGGTGATGGTGACTTCTCCATAACAGGCATTTAGTCTTTGATAAATGTTATATAGACCTACGTGACCGCGGCTGGTCTCGTGTTTTGGAGGATAGAGGGCGGAATTGGCTTTTTCGATGTTGATGCCACGACCGTTGTCAGAGACTTCGAGCACGATATGCCCCTCCTCTTCCATAACATGAATCTCAATGGCAGGCATCAGAATATTATCGTAACAGCTGACCTCCACGTCAAAGCCGTGTCGGATGGAGTTTTCAGCCAGTGGTTGAAGGATGGATTTCAAAATAACCAGATCTTTTAAGTCAGAAGCAATCGTGTATTGGAAATCGATCTTTCTGTTGAAACGGTGATTCATGATATCTATATAGGCTCTTACATGAGTAATCTCTTTGGAGATGGAAATCACTTCATTCCCGTAGCTGAGGCCGATGCGCAAAAAATCTCCAAGGCTGGTAATCATTGAAGCGGCAGCCTCTTTATGTCCACCCAAGACCTCCATGTTAATGCATTCCAGTGTATTGTAGAGAAAATGAGGGTTGATCTGTTCAGACAGTAATTGAATCTCTGAGCGATATTTAGCCCGTTCGCTCTGCTTAATGCATTCGAACTGCTGCTGGATAGTGGCATACATTGAGTTGATAGCCATATTCAGATGCCCAACCTCGTCATTGTATTTCGTCTGGTAAGGTTTATCGTAAGTGTTGCTCTCGATGCTCTGCACATTGGTGATTAACTGTTCAAACGGTTTCGTCACAAATCGGGACAGCTTAAATGCCAGCAGGGTGGTAATTGCCAGGCCCGCCAATGCGATGAATACAATAAAAGTGTTCATTCTGGCGATCCTTTGGTGCAGGAGCGTTTTCGGGAGGATACTGACCAGCTTAAGGCCGCAGTAGTCCAGATTTTTGCCATACAGGCCATAGTCACGGCTGTCATAGATGAACTGGATGTCAACTTCACTGTCTATATCGCGTACCTGTTGGGCGGTATCCTTGGACATGGCAATGGAGTAATAAGGGGAATTCTGGTCCAGGCTGATATTTTCTCCCCACTGGTTGGCTATATACAAATTACGTTCCGCATAGGCGGAATTGGACAAGGCGAGACGCTGGGCGATACTCTTGTTGTCCAGCAGCATAATGATAGTGACATCCGCTTGTTCTGCGGTCCTAGCAATATGGAGGTATTTTGTATTCTTTAATTGTTCGATAGGAACCACAACAGGTACAATAATATTACTCTTAATAAATGGGCTTTGGCGAGCCGGCAGCCATGTGACGCCATCCACAGAAGAAAGGTCCCACCCGAAATAAGCGGCGGGATTTTCCTCCTTTTTTAGTGTGTTAGTAAACAGTGAATAGAATTCCCCGTTTTTGCCGATCACTGCCATAGTATCCAGTATCGGGTTAGACAGAGCCAAGTTAGCCATGGGGTCCTGAATCAAAGCTTTGTTTCTCCCATAATCAGCATGATTTCCATCGTGGACATCCCTGGTAATCTTGCTGAAGTCTGCGGTTGATGCGAAGTCTATCACATTATTCAGAAGCGTATTATAGGAATCGCTGAGGGCCTGACTTCCAATTTGGAGGGAATCGGCGGTCTGGGCATAGGTGTCCTCGTGGTAGAGACGGACAAAATACCAACTGGTCAAAAGCCCCAGAAACACGGACAGCGTCAGTGCAATGCCCAGCATACAGCACCAAAGCTTAGACGATATTTTTAAATTTGCAAAATAAGTAGTCACTTTTTTCATAAAATTAACCTTTGTCAATGCTTCGTCTGATATTCAGAAGGAGTCATACCTGTATAGTTTTTAAATGCCCGATAAAAAGAGCGGTAATCATCGTACCCCACGGCATAAGAGACCTCGCTGATGTTTGCCTGTTGGGATGCCAATAAATGTTTGGCATGTTCCATTTTCACTTTTAACACATAATCCCTGAAATTCACTCTGGTTTTTGCCTTGAAATAGATGGTAAAATAGGAGGCGCTCAGATTGACATGGGCAGCCACATCCTCTGCTTGTATCTTTTTGTTCAAATTATCATGGATAAACTGTTTGGCATCCAGGATTATCCCATCTCTTCGGTCGGATAGATACTTGCTGATCAGCCTGGCATACTGCAGAAACAGACCAGTCACCCACTCCTCAATCTCGCTGAATGTGGTAAGCTGGTTGATAACCCGGTACGGAAATTCGGGAAACAGATTATCCTCGTTTTGGATCTGTTTGCGAAGCGCATTCTGAATATCAGTCACCAGATAGATACTCATTCCGCGGATAAAACTAGGCGGCGGCATAGGCACGTACAACAGAGAGTTAAAATATGTATGACAATAAATACGAATGGTTTCCATGTCATTTTTACACATCGCATTTAATAATTCACTGGTATCGACACTGCTGGTGGATAGGGTAGGCGCCTTAGTACAGATTACGGTATCATCATAGATATCACGTTTATCTTCATATAGCTGATAGGTGAGCACAGTCAGTGCTTTACTGTAGGAGCGGGAAACATATAACAGTTCCTGTTCCTCCGAGCCAATACCTATGGTAACTTTCACATTTTGTATCCTTCGAAGTTTTCTCAGGCAGGTTTCAGCCAGTTCTACAGCAGAAACCTGTCCGGCATGGATAATCAGCACTACTTGGGATGAGTTGGCTTCCCACACAACACCGTGAAACGATGAGGTTTCAGCTGTAACAATCGCCGCCACAGTACCTGCCGTTTCCGCATCAAGGACGTTTTGCTTTCCCGTCCGGCGGAGTGAAAATACGATCACCTGACAGGGCAACTCCCCCAGAGGCAGCTGCAGTTCTGCTAGCTTTTTCTGAATATCGCTGCTGTGATGGAATTCATTTTGGATCAGCTGGTTTAAAAATAGTTTTTTCGAAGAAATCTGCAGAGAACGGTAATCATCTGGAGCAAGAGCAGCACTCTGGAAACGCTGTTGCAGCACTTCTTCTTTCAGGCCCTCCAGTTCTGCAGCCAATTCACCAATTTTCAAAGGTTTCAGTACATAAGCCCTGGCTCCGTAGCGGATGGCGGTCTGGGCATATGCGAAATCATCATATCCACTCAGTATGATAAATTGGGTGGGCAGTTTGTTGTCGCGGCACCGCTTAATCAGCTCCAGTCCTGTCATCTTGGGCATACGAATATCGGTTATGGCAATGGAAGGTTTATATGTCTGTATCAGTTCCCATGCCTCTCTTCCATCTTTAGCTGTGCCAATGACAGACATGCCCAGTTCTTCCCAGGGAATTGCTGTCCTCAAACCATTGCGGATAGAAGACTCATCGTCTGCGATGACGACGCGGATCATCTGACCGCTCAGAACAGCCACCTCTCCGCCTGATATAAGATTCATTTCCATTATAGGAAAGCCCCCTTTCGTACTTTATAGTATTCGGTATCCGTTTTGTTGTACCAACTAAAATATTGTAAGAAGTATACCACAAAAGAGCAATATTTTTATGTATCATTGTATATTTTATTAGAAAATGCAACATTTATATTGAAAAATGTCATTAATACATACAAAAAAAGTTGATAATATTAGTGCATCAAGCAAACAACGCGCAAGAAATGAAGGAGGATAGGTATGAAGAAAAAAGGATTAATAAGTATGGTACTTGCAGGAGCTATGGCAGCATCACTTACAGGATGCGGTGGTGGTGCAAACACTTCCACAACAGCGGTGCCGACAAATGCTGCATCTGAAAAGGGCGGGGAAACTCAAATTCAACCAACAGAAGCTAAAAAAGAGGAATCCGGTGAAAAAACAGTGATCACGGTTTGGACTCAGGACCGCCATGACTCTGAGTATGTGGAATCCAAAATCGAAGAATTCAATGCGACAAATGACAAGGGAATCGAAATTTCTTTAAATGTTATCACAGATGATTATCCAAATATGATGGCCCTTGCATATTCTTCGGGAACTGCCCCTGACATCGCAGGTATTGGCGGTGCTACCAGTGGTTTTGATTTGAAAACCTTTGTGGAAGCCGGAATTATTGACCCGCTAAATGATTATATCACAGATCCTGAATATGAGAAAGTGACCGAAGCGAGTACCCTTCAGTTCGAAGGGATCAATATGATTGATGGCAACGTTTATTGGATACCTACCGGTATGAGAAGTGGTACCAGAATTGAATATAACAAAGACCTGATTGAAAAGGCCGGATACACAGAATTCCCTGATACGCTGGACGGGGTTGTGGAACTGGCTGACAAGATCACCAAAGATGGAAATGGTACTTATTATGGTGTAGGCTTCACATCTTCAGTTCCATTTAACAGGTGGTTGGAAGGCACGGCTGAGACAAGCGGTATCTACCGTTACGATTATAAGACAGGTAAATTTAACTTTGATGGATATAAACCAATCATTGAAACAGCAAACAAACTCTTTACTAACGGAAGCGTATTCCCAGGTTCCACAACACAAGGTGTAGACGCGATGAGAGCACAGTTTGTAGAAGGAACCTATGGTATCTGGGGCAATGCGTCCCAAGAAGCAGGGGTCTTCACCTCCCAGTTCCCGATCGACAAGTTCGAGTGGGGCGTAGCCGAAGTTCCAAGTCTTGACGGAACCCGAAAAGGTGCACAGACCATCCAGCCCCAGAAGGGTTACATGATGTTCTCCTCCAGCAAGAATAAAGACAAAGCATGGGAAGTTATCAAATACTTTAGCAGCGAAGAATTCTTAAAAGGATATCTGGAAGCAGGACTATATCTTCCGATCTCCAACTACATGGATCGCACCATAGACAAGACCAAAACAGGACGTCTGGCTGACTTCCAGCTCACAGATTATGAAAGCGTTTATCCTGCTGTTCCGGCAATTTCACTGGAAGGTGATGACTACGGCACGGTTATCTGGAGAGCAATCATGGGAGATGTAAGCGCAGATGACGCGATTGCTGATCTAAACAAACGTTACAACAATGCTCTTGAAAATGATATCAAATTAGGAAAGATCAAACGTATCATTATCAAAGATTTCGATGCGCTTCACCCAAGCCAGGGTACCATCGAATATACAGAATAATTGTATCAATGCAGCAATTTTAACGTGAAGGAGGTGTTGCAAGTTGACTGGCATAAGTCTTGCAGCGCCTTTTTTCTCTGGTAAATATACTGCCGTTTAGCGGCAGATTCAGGAGGTAGTTATGGAAAATAAGGGTAATTTATCGTTTTCCGACAGGGTTGTACGGGCCAAAAACAGGGGGGATATCACAGCATTTTTCATGCTTCTTCCATCTGTATTCCTCTTAATCACCATGTCCGTTTATCCATTTTTCTGGCTTTTTCGATATGTATGTTACGATTATAATGGATTTAAAGCCTATTATACAGGTTCTAAAAATTTTATGCGCATGCTGAGTGACGAAACATTCTGGAGAAGTGTTCTGCATACCTTTGAATACGCAGGGCTAAAACTCATTATCATCATTCCTTTATCCCTGCTTTTAGCAGTTCTGTTAAACCAAAAATTGAGAGGAACAGGGCTTTTCCGCGGAATTTATTTCATGCCTACCGTTATCAGTGCTGCTATTTATAGCCTTATATTCGGATTTATTTTTGCTGTATACAATGGTGTCTTAAACGCATCTCTGCATAAAATCGGAATTATTAATGCGCCAATTGATTGGTTAGGCAATACGGGCATTGTTATGATCTCCATTGTCATCGTGGCAGTCTGGGGCGGTTTTGGTAACTATATGATTCTGTTTATCTCAGGCATGACCAGTATTCCCGAGGAAATCTATGAGAGCAGTAAGATCGACGGTGCCGATGGAGTACAGACCTTCTTGAGAATTACCCTTCCGATGCTTAGCCCAGTACTCAAAGTAATTCTGATGCTCGCTATCACCACCGCATTTAAGGACTACCAGTCAATCCTCGTATTGACAGACGGAGGCCCCAACAACCGTTCGCATGTTATGTTCTCTTACATATATAAATTAATATTCAGTTCAAGCACCACGCCGCAGATCGGTTATGCAACCATGCTGAGCATTGTAGCTGCTTTGATTATCGGTCTTATAACGGCTGTATATATGTTTGTAGCAAGAAAACTAGATGATGTAATTTAGGAGGGGTATTATGGAAAAGAGTCATACCGTCTATTCAAAAAAAACAAAGGTGATACGCTTCCTGCTGGTAGTATTTATGACGGTTCTTGCAGCACTGACCCTGTATCCGGTCATCTATATTGTTTTTGGGTCATTTAAAGAAAATGCAGAATTACTCCGCGGCGGGACTAAGCTGCTTCCGGAAAAATTTATCCTTGGTAACTATAAGGAAGCATGGCAAAAAGCCAACTTCGCCAGATATACGATAAACAGTATCGTTATAAGTCTGGGCGTAATGATCGTAACTCTGATCTCAACCAGCATGGCGGGTTATGTTTTTGCAAGAAAGAATTTCAAGGGAAAAGAGTTACTCTACAGCCTGTTCGTAGCATTCATGTTCGTCAACGTTGGAAGCGTTACACTAAGACCATTATTTGAACTAGCAGTTAAAGTTAAGATGAACACTTCTCTGCTCAGCGTTATCCTGATCGCCGCAGGCACAGGTCAGGCCACATATATCTTCCTGGTAAGAGGCTTTATGAGCACCATATCAAAAGAGCTGGACGATGCAGCCAAAATCGATGGCTGTACCTTCTTTCAGATTTATTACAGAATTACTCTTCCGCTGCTGAAACCGATTTTGGCAACTACCGGACTTCTTTCCTTTCGTGCAGGCTGGAACGAGTACATCATGCCGTTGGTATTCACCATGTCTAATGAAAAGATGCGTCCGCTGACTGTTGGCGTTACCATGCTCAAAAACAGTGGCGATGGCACGGCTGCCTGGAATCTGATGTTTGCAGGTGCTACGATCTCTATCGTACCAATTGTTGTAATCTACATCTTTACCAGCAAACATTTTATGAGTGGAATGACAGCCGGAGCGGTGAAGGGCTAAAATACGACATTATACAGAATGAGAGGTTATTTTAATATGAAGTTATGTGCATTAAATTCAAACGGATTCATCATGCATTATCTTATCTCAGGACCTAAAGTGGATGCCTTTATCGATCATACCCCTGATGACAACCAGCTTCGCTATGAAAAATATCTCCGGTCCATCATCACGCAAAAACAGGATCATATACCTGAGCACACAGTAAAACTGGGAGAAAAAAGCGGATTGGGCCTTCCATGGCAGTATTATTATAATTATGAAAACTGGTTTGTTGATCTGAGTACATTTTATTCTGAGCTCACCAAAGTGGCGCTGGATTCCTGTACTCAGCTTTATGCAGAGCGTGATATGGAAGTAAAGGCAATTATATGGTCCTACTCTTCTGTGGATATCTGGTGCAATGTGGAACATGTGTGCAGCATGGCTCCTCCAGTTTATAAGCCGATCCGCCGGCAAGATGTGATACTGAAGCTAAAAAAGGGAGTCAACCCGCTGTATATCAGACTCCAGACCCTCGGTGTGAGAGATACCAGAACCCTATTCGGAATTCAGATCACCGAGGGGGCGGATGAGATCCACGTCTGCCTGCCGGACAGCGTCCATACCGACCCTGTAATCGAATGTGCAGAATGGTTATCGGCCGCTTACATAAAGGATGAAGCAGTTCACTTTCCATCACCTGCACCTGTAGGAACCATGCTTGGGTATGATTCTCAGACTCCAGATTTCAGCAAGGCGAAAACAAAGGTGGTCCGCCACGGAATTCGCGCCGTAGTGAAGGAAAAGCTGGAAGCAGGAAGACCATATATCGTAGTGGAATGCAACGCACAGGGCCAGAAACTGAGCAGGAATATGGAGAACATATCTCAAATCCTTCCGAATAAATCAAAATGTCTTAGCTTCGAAGAAAATAAAATGGAGATATTTAAACGAACGGCTGCGGTAGAATCCTTAAGCCGCGGCGGAAAATTTGGTTTTTCCATATCCAATATACTGGCACGGCAGGCGACAGGACTTACCACACCAAAAGACAGGGAACTGTTCCTGGAAACCCTTTCCCAGATTGAGAAACGTTTTGACTGTTCGGATTTCCTGGTCTGCGGCCTGATTCGCTATCTGAATAACTATGAACTGGACGAGAAATTGAAAAACAAAGTAAAGAACGTGCTGCTGCATTACCGTTTCTGGATGGATCAGGAAGGTTCGGACGCTATGTGCTTCTGGAGCGAAAACCACTCCCTGATGTTCTATGTGTCAGCCATGAACGCCGGAATGCTCTATCCAGACGAATATTTCACACGTGCTCATATGACAGGCAACGAGTTGTACGAGGCGGGCAAAAAGCGGGGGGAACAGTGGCTGGAGGATGTGGAAGAACACGGTTTTGAAGAGTTCTTAAGTACAGTTTATATGTGTGTGACATTTGCCGGACTTCTCAATGCAATTGATTATACGCCGAAAGAGATTTCCGACAGGGCGGTTAAGGTGACAGACCGGCTGCTGGGCATGTTGGCAATGCATACTTATAAAGGATCAATCATCGCCCCAATGGGACGTGTATACCGTCAGGTGATCTATCCGTTCCTACAGGGCGCACAGGCTCTCATGAACCTGGTAAATCCGGAAGTTCCCTATTCCTATGGGGAAGGCTGGCTGGCATTCTATGCGACCAGCAGATACCAAATTCCGGACGGCCTCGCAGAAAAGATGAAAGAGTCTGTATCTTTGGAATATGAGACGGGCAATGCCTTGATTCGGCTGGAAAAAACGGCACATTACTGTATGACTTCGGTACAATCGCCAAGGCAGGATAAAGGATTTAAACGCTGGACGAATCTGACTCTGATTGAAGAGACGAATCTCATAGATAAGAAGACACATGAGTATACCAAATCCTTAAATGAGCGTTTTCACGGCACTACCTGCTTTGAGCCTGGGGTGTACGGCTATCAACAGCATATGTGGAGCGCAGCTTTGGACAGCGAAACTGAGGTATTCACTAACCACCCGGGGGGAACCTGTGATTCCAGTCAGATGAGGCCAGGATATTGGTTTGGCAATGGTGTGATGCCTGCGATCCGTCAGAAAAGCGGGATTCTGGGAGTGGTATACGTAATTCCAGAAGAGCATCCGATCCACTTTACACACGCTTTCTGGCCTGGAGTGAAGTTTGAAAAGACCATATCCGAGACTCACTGGCTGTTCGGTGAAAAGGCTGGGGGATATCTGGCACTTTGGTGCAATAAACCTATGAAAGTTCATCAGGATCAGATCTTTGACTGTGAATATCGAAGCTATGGCGATGAAATCGCCTACTGCTGCATTGTTTCCGGAGGCGGAAATTGGGAAACGTTCATCAAGCGCTGCAAAGAGATTAGTCCGGTATACGATACAGAAAAAAAGATGCTGAAAGCTGGTGATCTGGAAGTAATTTACGAAAAGCACTCGGATATAACGCAGTATATTTAACAGGATAAAATCTGTCCTTCCGTCTGATTGCTGATCTTTATAAAAGAACCGGGTACCTTCGGTACTCTCAACGATTCACCGAATCATCTCACGAGGCAGAATCCCAAATTTTTTATGAAATGACTCCGAAAAATGACTTACGTTTGTATACCCCACGGCAAAGGCCGACTCACTCACATTATGTCCCCCCTGCTCTAATAGTGCAAATGCTTTTTCCAGCCGCTGTTCCCTGACAAATTCATAGACGGTGTTCCCGAAGTACTGTTTAAAAGAACGTTTCAGCTTGCAGTCGTTCATGCAAATCATACGGGACAACTCCAGTAGAGAAGGCGGGGATTCCAGACGGCTTAACAGAATCTCGCGTGCATAGGTTAAACTCTCAATATCGGTTTTGGTGAGCTGGCTTATGGAATCCCCTCCGTTGTCCCTGCAGAGCAGTCTGTCAATATTGATGGACAACAGTTCCAGAATATAACTTTCCATCAAGAGCTTATTGATCTTATTTGTTTCATTGATAAAACACAGATCCAGTTTGTTCATGATACTCTCTTCCCTCGCATCGCATTTAAAGCCATAAGAGGAGTAAGAATCCTTCTGAAAGGAACGAAACCCTATACTGCTTTTACCGCAGACAGCTTCACAAAAGCCATCAAACGAGCATGGGCTAACCCAAATAGAATACAGATGCACCTCTTGGCCGCTGTGATATTCTGAATATGCACTCGTTTCACCCAGAAACCCCAGCGTTGCATATCCAGGCCTCAGTTCCACAGCTTTGCGCCCTACTTCTCCGCAAATAGGGGCTATGCGGGTATAACTCAGCTCAAACGCAGGAGATGTGGTACCGGATTTCCTCTTTACCAGATCGGAAAATGTACCGGAAGAAACCACGATATGTACATCTGGCCGTATCGCAATGATTTCTTTCGGAAATATATTGGATGCCTCAAACTTTAATGGTAAATATGACATTTTCACCCATCCTTTATCATGTCCCGCCCGGGACAAGGAAAATACGCTAAAAAACAGAAAACAAATTATGAACCGACTATTATTATAGTTAGTTTTCCCTAACCAGTCAATAGGGACAATCCATCTATGATGGTTAATTTTAATCAGTAATGCAAAAAGCCGCTGACACAGGCAATTCCGTCAAGGGGCAGAAAACCTCCGTTTCAGGGCAGAAAGAAAGTCTGCTTTTTCGTATACTTGCCGAAGTTAGTCTTATCTAACCGCTCAAAGTATAATTCATTTCAGGAGGTTCCAAGTGAAAAAGAAAATTACAATTCCAATTATTATCATGATGGCTGCAGCACTGACCGCGTGCTCGTCCTCAGCAAATCCATCACAGACATCCGGGCAGGCGGCAGCTTCCGTTGCGGATACAAAACCAGAAGCGCAGCATGGTGATACCGTTACGGTTGAAGATATGAAAGGCACGGTTGAAATCCCGGCTCATCCACAACGTATAGCAGACGTTTCGGGTCTGGCTGATGAACTGATTATTTTGGATATGCCATTTATTGCTTCGGCTAATACCAGTATGTTTGACGGCATAACAGTGCCCGATTATCTTCAGGAATATTTCACTCAAAACAATGTTGAAACCGTGGGCAACTATTCCGGAGCATCCGCTTCCGGTGATTTAAATCTGGAAAAAATCGCCGAGCTGAAGCCAGATCTTATTATTATGAATATTCGCCATGACAAGGTATATGAACAGCTCAAAGCGATCGCCCCTACGGTCATGATCACCGACGACATCAGCTACGTCAACTGGAGGGGACGTTTTCAGCAGCTTGGCCAGTGGTTCGGCAAAGAGGATGTTGTAACGCAGTGGCTTTCTGACTATGATGCAAAGGCAGCGGAGCTTTCAGCGAAGGTAAAGGAGGTTGTTGGAAACGAGACTTTTGCTGTTCTGGAAGCGAATTCGGTACATTTTGGTTCCTATTACGTTTACAGGACCGGAGGCCCGGGTGAGCTGATCTACGATGAGCTGAAGCTGGCTCCCTCATCCGGTGTTCCGGAGGATGTGTGGGGAGAGGTCGTTGATGCGGAATACTTCTCGAAAATCGATGCAGATCATATTTTCTTTTTCAGTGATGACGGAGAGGTTGGAGATACCGGCAAAAGCCCTGTCTGGCAGAACTTAAAGGCGGTAAAAAACGGAAACGTATATTACGGTAAGAATGAGGCGCAGTATAATATGGCGTACACCGCGAATGGCAAGCTGCTGTATATAGAGAAACTGGCAAATGCCATTATAAACCAAAGCAATGTCGAGTAAGCCACAAGCCACGGCCTCTTCTCCCCGCATGCCCCTGCAATGGCTTCGCACACAAGCGGGCTTTGCACTTTCCATGGTTCTGATGGTGTGTATCCTGCTGTTTTCTCTCCTGTTCTCGGTCAGCATCGGAGTGGCAGGCGGAAATATACATGTTTTGGCGGATGCGATTTTTCGCCCGGCATACTTAACTGATCTCGGAAGAATTATGCTCGTGATGCGTATGCCCAGAGCACTGGCCGCATGCTTTACCGGGGCGGCCTTCGCCCTTTCCGGCGGTGTCATGCAGGGCGTAACGAGAAATCCTTTAGCGGATTCTGGACTTTTAGGGATCAATGCGGGGGCCGGATTTTTCGTTGCTCTGACCGCAGTCCTTTTTCCCTCTTTACCAAGCATCGGTATGATGCTTTCGGCTTTTATGGGGGCGGCTCTGGCCGTGCTGCTGGTCTACGGGCTGGGAACCGGCAAACACAAAACAGGGGCTGTCCAGCTTATACTGGCCGGTTCTGCGGTTTCCGCCCTGCTAACGGCATTGAGCCAAGGGGTCTCTCTCACCTTCGGACTTTCCAAATCGCTGTCTTTTTGGACAGCCGGAAGCCTGTCCGGGATTACATGGCAGAGCCTTGTCCTGACCATTCCATGGATTTTGGGCGCAGTTTTTGTCAGTCTGCTCCTCTCAGGGCGATTATCGATCCTGGCTCTGGGGGAGGAAAGCGCGGCGGGGCTTGGCATAAACATACGGGCGGTTCGACTCCTCAGCACGATCGTGGTACTTATTCTGGCTGGTGCGAGCGTATCCCTGGTTGGCGGAATTTCATTTCTGGGACTAATCGTCCCTCACATTGTACGCTTCCTCACCGGTGAGGATTATCGAAGGCTTTTGCCAGGCTCTGCACTTTTGGGGGCGATTCTGCTTGTCCTTGCGGATGCTGCAGCCCGTACTGTCCACGCTCCTTTTGATACGCCGGTCGGCGCCCTGGTATCCGCCATCGGCGTTCCGGTCTTTCTGGCGCTGACATATCGGAAGAAAGGAGCGATTCTATGAAAAAGGAACGCAGGCAGAAGGCTGTGCCATGGGTTCTCCTGATCGCAATGATCGCGGCTGTTTTACTATCCGTCAACTGCGGATATTCGAGGATTCCCTATTCTGATGTCATAGCAAGCCTGCTGAATCCAGGAGGTCCCAATGCATCTGTCATTCTTTTGCAGATTCGTCTTCCACGCATTGTTCTGGCCGTCCTGTGCGGAATGGGACTGGCCCTGTCCGGCTGTGTCCTGCAGGCGGTGACAGAAAACCCGCTGGCCGATCCAGGAATATTGGGAATCAACGCTGGAGCAGGCTTTACCGTTATGCTGTTTTTGACACTATTTCCAGCTTTGCACACCAGCACAATGATCTTTCAGCCCCTCTTCGCCATGGCGGGAGGTCTGCTGGCGGCGGTGTTGCTGTACGTCTTTTCAAAAAGGAACGGGAAGGTCAGGCCGGCTTACCTCTTGCTCGGCGGTATTGGCCTTTCAGCCGGATTTTCACCTGTTATGCTGATTATGGCGGCTGACATGGAAAACAGCAGCTATCAGCTGGTGGCCAGATGGCTGGCTGGTAATATCTGGGGAACCAGCTGGTATCAGGTAAAAGCGCTGCTTCCTTATCTGCTGCTTCTGCTTGCGGATACCATAGGGCGTTCCCTTTTTGGCTCCATAGAAATACCGGTCGGAATCGTAATTTCCGTCCTGGCTGCGCCCTATTTTCTCATTCTGCTTCGCAGGCAGATATAAGGAGGTGAATCAATCATGAAATCCTGTATTACAACAGACAAATTGTCCGCCGGTTACAGCGGTGTCACAGTGTTCCGGGATATCGATCTGGAGATACCCGCCGGCAAAATAACGACGCTGATAGGCTCCAATGGCTCCGGCAAATCGACGATTTTAAAGACCATGTCCCGTCTGATTACGCCGTTGTCTGGTACGGCCTGTCTGGATGGGCAGTCCATTCACAGCATGCCGACTAAGCTGGTGGCCCAGAAACTGGCGCTCCTTCCGCAGGGTGCGCAGGCACCTTCGGGGATCACAGTAAACGACTTAGCTGAATATGGACGTTTCCCTTACAGAAATAAATTATCGGGACTTACGCAGAAGGATCGGGAAATCGTCCGATGGGCTTTATCCAGTACAGGCATGACAGAGCTTGCTGACCGGGAAATGGATCAGCTGTCCGGCGGGCAGCGTCAGCGCGGATGGATTGCGATGGCACTGGCGCAAAAAACAGACATATTATTTTTAGACGAACCAACAACATATCTGGATATTTCACATCAATTAGAGATACTGCAGCTCCTGCAAAGATTGAATTCGGAACAGAACGTTACTGTGGTTATGGTCCTGCATGACTTGAATCATGCCATCATGTTTTCCGATTACCTGGTGGCCGTCAAGGATGGAAAAAAGCACTGCGCAGGTCCGCCAGAGAGTGTAATCACACCGGAAACGCTTCGCGAAGTCTTTCAGGTGGAGGCGGCAGTCGTTCGCCATCCCGTTCTGGATGTACCTGTATGCCTGCCTTACAGCGTTCGGGGGCAAAGCTTTCAAAAGCAGAACCAGCGGCAGGAAGGAAATTGATGAATTAATCGGGTAATACAGACAGATTTCCCTGTCAGTCCTATTGTTTCCTATAAAATTACGAACGGAGGATGCAGAATAAAAACTGCATCCTCCGTTTCGCCTGATTATCTACAAATCAACAGCAGATCTGGAAAGCCACAGAGAACTCCTGTGTCTCCGCTTAGTCAGGAACAGAAGTGTGACTACGGCCAATATACCGGTCTGAAGTAGGAAGGCCGCGCCAAGACTGCCTGTAAAGCCCATTACCAGGAAGCCCGCAGCGGCTACGGCTGCTGAAAAAATGGCATAGGGCAGTTGGGATACCACATGGTCAATATGAACACATTGCGCACCCGTACTGGACAGTATGGTCGTATCTGATATAGGAGAACAATGATCTCCGAAAACAGCTCCCGAAAGCACAGCCCCCAGGCAGCAGTAAAGCATTGTATCCCCCACCCCGAGGCTGAAAGCCATCTGCACACTGATGGGAAGCATGATTCCGAACACTCCCCAGGAAAAACCAGTCGCCAGCGCCATCACCGCTGAAAAAAGGAACAGTAAACACGGCAGCAGCTGGGAAGAAATCTGATACTCAATCAGAAGGCCAGATAAGTATGATCCCGGCTCTAACATACCTATGATATCAATCAGCACCCAGGCAAACAGGAGGGCGGTGGTAGCTCCGGCAACCTTTTTTATACCGGAAAATGCAGTGGAAAGCAGTTCCTTTCCATGAAAATGCCAGTATCTGTAAACTGCCCATCCAAGACCTGCGGCACATCCCGCACACAATGACAGATAAGTGGAGGCATACTGAAGTATCTCAAAAATATTCCGGGAACCGGAGAAAATGCGCCCCGTTATATACATGGTCCCCACACTTACAACCACGAGTATGCTGATAGGCATAACCAGATCGGAAGCATGCTTTTCGTGGGTGTCTTCTAACGGCTTAACGTCTGACTGAATGGATGAAGCATCATTCATTCTGCCAAGATTGATATTCCATATGGCGCTGATCAATACGACAGCCAGCGAAAAAATCGCATAAAAATTATAAGGAATCGTCCCTATAAACTGGTTTAACGGTGCTGCTGTCCCCGGCAATATAACAGCAAACAATGCAATAATATAGGCTCCCCAGCTGGACAGCGGACAGATCGAACACACCGGCGCGCTGGTAGAGTCAATAATATACGCCAGTTTTTCCCTGGAGACCTTATAGCGGTCGGTCAGACTTCTGGAGACCTCCCCCACAGTCAGTGCATTAAAATAATCATCAATGAATATGATAATTCCCAGCACAACCGCTAAAAGTTGGGCCATAGCTGCATTTTTCACTCGCTTTTGAGCCCACCTCGCGAAACCGATGGTCCCGCCATTTTTATCAATGTATGCCGTAAGCATACCAAGTCCCAGAATAAAGAGCACCAACAGTATATTATCTGTATTCCACTTTCCAGCCGTATAGAAAATGCGTGATGCCGAACCCACCACAGCCTCAACCGTTTCCCCCGGCTGAAAGTTACACAGAATAAACGCGCCGGCAATAATACCGGCAGATATGGAAATGACCACCCTTCTGGTCGCAATAACCAGCAATATAACAATCAGGGGAGGAATCAGAGAAATCGCAGTTGCCTCCATAATGATCCGCCTTTCCTTTCAATGAATGTAATCCATCTTTCTATTCCGCCGCACTTAACGGCAGCTTTCCTTCAGAATCATCTTCCCGCCGTCGATCACTCTTGAGCCCTCCAGCACCCGGTCCTCTCTTTCCCATACAAGAGGTTTTATGAAAAATGATACCTTTTCACTAATAAACTCGGAAGCACTCCTGTAAAACAGGCTTGGGGAATGGTCCAGGCAGTAATGCGCAACGCCCTCCTCCCTATAGATGGGATTATCCGTTGTCGTCGGGCGGGAAGTCTCAATGGCGCCATGTTCATCGCAGCTTACATCAATCAAAAGTGCATCTTTTTTTAGTTTTTTTAAGTCTTCCCTGAACAGGATATGATCCCTGCGTTCCGGGTCCCACAACACAGCATTTACGATGATATCAAACTGTTCCATTTCTTTCCTGAACTGTTGTTCCTGTCTGCGTCCGTACACAGTAGTCAATGCAGCATTTGAGACAAGCATCTTATACGCTCCCATGGCTGTATTGCCCCGTCCCAGTATAGCCGCCCTTTTTCCTTCCATCAGGATTCCATAGCTTAAACAGCCATGGAGGACCGATGCCTCGCCTGCAAGAATACTATTTCTGTAAAAAATCTGGGTACTGTTCTCCAGCATCTCTTCCCAGGCATATACCCTTAGCTTCCTGTCCAGCAGAAGTTTCTTCATATCGGGATCCACGTGAGGGTGAACCCACCCGAAAATTGTGGTTCCTTCCCTAAGTTCACCCAGATATTCCGCATCACCGGCCTTAAGATCACAGATAATATCACATTTTTGCAGAATTTCCTCTCTGGTAGAAATTGAGGCTCCCATTTTCTCATACTCCTGATCGGGTATTCCCAACTTACTTGCATAGCCCCGCTCAAAGAACATGTATGCGGCTTCCTTTCCCAGCTCATTCATATGGCAGGGAAGAAGTGCAATCCTGTTTTCATTTTCCTTATGGCTGTTTATAAAACCCATTGTCTTCATGATTGGAACCTCCTTACAGTACCTCTTCGTTTTTGTAAAATAGCCGAATTACGCTGCTGCTGAGCAGTGCAATGCGATGCGATGAAGCTTACTATTGTTTTCCCCTTTCTGGCTGCCTACATTCTACATCATGACAGAATAAAGATTCCATGTAGGAGAATCTCCGGGATGTAATCATTCTATAAATATTCGTGTGTTTACTGTACTTTTCATACCACGGCAGTCAATGCCTGAATCAATATCAAAATTATCCGTGCGAATATTCCAGCCCCTTGTTCCACTCCTCTCCTATTCATTACATTTCCGCACCCTTTCACGGCATATTCTTTACATACAGCTCTTCCTTATGTTAAAACTATGACAGGACTGTATGATAAATATAAGGAAAGGGCAGTTTTCCATGAAGCAAATATTACTTGTCGATCCTGGACGTGAATCTTCCAGACGGCACCGGCTGGGAGATCTGTCAGGAAATACAGAAAAAATCCGATTCTGCAATTATCTTTATTACAGCAAATGACCTGGAGCAGGACATATTAAAAGAAAACTATGTGGTATTTCACCTGGCGGCTGTGGGCTGGGGAACCGGCAGATAAATATAAAAAAACGAAATGGATTATGGAGGAAATCAAATGTATGAAAACTGGAAAAGAAATAACAAAAAAATGATTATGCTGATGATCTTAACCTTGGCCATTGGAGCCGCTTTGTTTATCATTTTCTGCTTAGATTTATTTAGCTTCGCCCAATTATTGGTGAAAGGAAGCAGCATAACCTCCGAAGACATGAAATTGTATGGGGAAATCTTCAGCGCAATTATTTTAATCCTTTCATCTGCTGCACTGTGCTGCAAGATTAAGGAGGATCCTGAAAAAATATTTGTAAAAAGCCTTAGAAGATATGCCAACACCGCACAGCAGCCGGATGCCACGGTGGAGCGGCTCAAAAAAACCTGGGAAAGCGGTGAACAGCTGCGAGACTGGTGCCGTATGGATGAGAAATATATCATCGAATGTATCAATGGCCCCTGTTATGCAAATGTGATACCGATTCAAGAGGTGGTTTGGGCACATAAAACAGTAACACAGGTAAATGCCGTCATAAAAACAAATACCTCCTTGATTTTGCACTATGCAAACCATAAAGGAGGTACCATCTCCATAAGCGAAACGGCAGTAGATTATATTTTGCAGCAGTTTATGGAAAAGCACCGCGAAATTGTCGTGGGATACAATCGGGAAGTGGAAAAACTCTACTTAAAAGGGGATATGGCGGGTCTCAAAGAATATGCCCGTCAGCAGCGTACTGGCACTCGCTGAATTTGTATGCCTTTGGCAGAAAAGGAGCATGCCTTCTGGTAGTACACATACGTAAAGGAGTTATAGAATGAATGATGCAAATGCGGTAATTTTTGCTGAATGGCTAGAAAATATGGAAAAACATAGATGATATACATATGAATCAAAAAAATAGTAACTAAGTTTGTCTAATTCCTTTATACAAATCGTGTAAATAAATGCAGGGCAGAGATTTCTTCGCACACTCAAAAACGGATTGGTCGCCTGTCCAGTCCGGGTTTACCAAGACTTTTCTCAAATTGTATGTTGCCTATATTAAAAAAGTACTCCAGCGGACTCCTTTATTAAAATTTTATTCAGTTACCTCCCCCCTCAGAACAGACCTGTCCCTGCTGTGGGGCCAAAACTAAACGGATTCATGATTACCGCTTACAAGAAGTCCAGGACATCCCTTTATAGGGAAAACAGGTAATCCTGGTTCTTCATAAACGACGGTATCTCTGTACCTCCTGCCACAAACGTTTTACGGAACCATGCTCGTTTCTGCCCAACTGCCATCGCAGGACCCGCAGGCTTGCTTTCTACATTGTTTCCTTACTTCGCCAAACCTTTTCCGTAAAACAGATCGCAGAACTTACTGGTGTTTCCGTCCAAACAGTCTGCCGGCTCCTGAATACCATCAGCTATCCTACGCCCGACCGGCTCCCGCGAGCATTTTCCATTGATGAATTCAAAGGCAATGCTTCCAGTAGCAAATATCAGAGCATCCTGGTTGATCCTAAACAACACCGGATTCTCGACCTCCTTCCGGATCGGACCCAGAGCCACTTGGCTGACTATTGGCGCAGCCTCCCCAGGAAAGAGCGATTAAACGTAAAGTTCTTTGTCTGTGATATTTGGCGGCCATATACAGAGCTTGCGCAGACGTTCTTTCCAAATGCGAAGATCATCATAAATAAATATCATTTTATCCGCCAGGTTACATAGGCCATTGAAAACGTACGCAAGCGAATTCAGAGCTCCATGCCAGTTTCTCTGCGTAAGTATTTTAAACGCAGCCGGAAGCTCATTCTAACCCGCTATAAAAAGCTGAAAGATAAGAACAAACAGGCCTGTGACCTAATGCTTCTGTACAGTAAAGATCTGCGTCTGGCACACCGCATGAAAGAATGGTTTTATGATATCTGCCAAATGAAGGCCTCCGTCAGCAGCAACGGAAAATTCGATGACTGGATTGCGAATGCCTTGAACTGCGGAATCAAGGAGTTTGAAGACTGTGCTAAGACCTACAGAACCTAGCGGAAAGAAATCTTGAATGACTTTAAATACGGGCTGAGAAATGGTCCTACAGAAGGCTTCAATAACAAGATAAAGGTATAAAAAAGGAGCAGCTACGGAATACGGAACTTCAAGCGTTTCCGGACCCGGATACTCCACTGTACATTATAGGATAAAATGGTCGGTAATACGGAGGCTTATTTGGTTACCCAAAATTAATAAAACTTGAAACCATACATAAAAAGTGCCCTTATCAAAGAGCCTGAAAAAACTAATACAGGACTATCGGCATAGTCGATAGTCCTGTATTAGTTTTTTCATAGCGCCTTCTTATGTTAATAGTTTTAGCTTGGCAATTTATACTTTTTCTCTAAAAATAGCCAGTTGACTAATTCTTTATAAAGCGTTTATAAAAGTATAATGCTACAATAATAGCAGGAGTATATTTTATAATATTTATTATCGCCTGAAGGAGTAGACCCCCTAAAAAAGTTATACTAAAATCAAATGCCATTTTCTATTCCTCCATTAAACTCTTAATATTATACTCAAATTAGAATTCTCCGCTAAATCCAACCTGAAGCTTATTATAATTTGTCATATTATCCACATACGTTATACGTTGAGTAAAATAAAAATTTGCCGGTATTCCATAAACATTAAAACCAACATATCCTGATGTTTTGTAATCATAATTCGTCTCCAGACAAGTTGTCTCTGCAAATGTATTGTCTACAGAAACATATTGATCTGGGATAGCCGATACAGTACCATTATATGCAGTGAACTTAGGAACGCTACCGCTACTTGATGGAACATAAGTAATATTTACAGTTGTCCTTGCCTTTACGGTACCGTGATTGGCTAGTTTTAGTGATGAATCAAAGTTCCAAATACCAAGCTTTGCATCTAAAATGGTGATTCCGCGAGATATCGGCTTGGGTGCTTGAGTCATAGTAAAAATATACTCTGCAGTCTCACCAGTAGATAAAGGAATTATGTATTTAACTGTCTGATTTTCTAAATCCATTGGTTTCAGATTTTGTTTCATAAATTCATTTATTTCCTTCATTTGTTGCCGTAATTCAGCGAGAACGTTTGCCTGATTAGTAGCTGTTTCAGTAACTGTAGCTGCAAATACATTTGTACACATAATGAAACTAAACACTATTGCTAAAAAATTTCTTACTATTTTCTTTCTCTTCATACTGATATTCTCCCTTCAGATTTTACCATATTCTAAAATAGTTTGCAAGGAAACAGTTAATAACAACTTACCCCCTACAATTCATTGGAATCCTCTCCTTTCTCATTGGTTCATAATTTAACTTACCAACCAATAGGAATCATATAAGATCCTATCATAGTAAAAAGTAACAGTAAGCTTAAAATCCGCTGTTATGCTTATAATATAATCTTTACTTTTTATTCATAACTTTCACACTAATTAAAAATTCTAGTAGTATTTAAATGCTTAAAATAAATTCTACTATTTTGGCATCACATTTCTATATAATTCATCGAATAATCTGATTCGAATACACATATTGAACTTCCAAAGCTTTATGCTCTTTATTGTTATATTCACCATAAAAACTATATTTAAAATTATAGATTGCATGGAACATTTACAGCCATGTGCAAAACTTGTAAATCAGTTTTCTTCTTTTTCAGCTCCATCACACATTTCTCCTTATACGTCCATTGGTAAGGGCGGCAACGTTTAAAATGAAAAAAGCTTTACAATAAATAACTTTTTTATCTTTATACTAAATTTAACAAGCTATATCAAGCCAATTGATAAATCTGGTAATTAAATCGTCGAATTTGGTCATATTATATATTGATGTAAAGGGATATTAACTCCCGTCCTCCCAACCGCTTATCACGAAATTTTCAGTTAAATGCTATATTTTCAACAAATGCATAGTAAAAAGTCATGATAATTATTTTTCATTACAAGCAATAGATCCACTTCAAAAGTCTTTCATCATCTTCCCTTTCGATGTCATGATCATTTGAATAAATAGATTTATATCGGCTGTTACTTTTTCTATAGATTAATCTATTATTGTATCTGCATTGTCATAGAATCGTCTGGTTGTATCCATTCCTACATGCCCAAGCCACTCTGCCACCAGCAAAAGCAGCATTTCATTCAAAAAAAGGTGCATGGAACGCGAATGGCACAACATGTGGGGATATATATTCCAGAACTTCTGGCTAACTTACAAGGGCTTTTTTTCCATAACATGCTACAAAATTTCCTATAGACACTGTTGTTATCTTCCTGTTCCTGTCAATATAAAAAAGAGAATTGTTGGAATCTCCAGATGGAAGGAACTTCCTTCTGTATTACTGAAAATGGCAGCATATCTTCTCTACGCTAGGAACATGCCTCGTTCTGGAACTCTCAACTGTTATAATGACATTAGGGACTGTTTTCTCCCGAGCGCATATCTCCAAGTTTTTAATCAAGTTTTTAATGCGCTTTTGTGCCCTTATCATAAATTAGGATGAGAAAAAACAGAATCCTCTGCACAATCTTCTTACTTTTCTCTGGTTGAACAAGGATTGTTTCATCATTGGCTCGTTAAAAAGCTTATTTTATATACTTTTATATCTTTTATTTTAAAGATAATATTTGTATCCAGATACGCGCCATCAGTGAATTCCCCCTTTCATTCGCATATTTCAGAAAAGTTTTCACTGTACCCATGCATTCATTACTAGTTCTCACGGTATATTTTCTCTCTGTTTCTAGTATATAGCTGACATTATCCCAAACTTTATCCTGTGACTCTCAGACATATTCAATCGACATTTTCAGTGCTTCCAAATAGAATTCAACTCCATATTGTCTCAGAAAATGTTGAAATATTTCATTTTCTTATGAACCAATTTTCCTTTAAGCTTTAATAATACCCTATTGTCTTGAGTATGGCTTTCAAAACAACACTTGTCTCACAGCTAATAGCTGAAATTGTTGACATATCACAATTTTCCACAAAGGCACTCTGATAGCCTACGTTCGAGTTGTTCGATGCGCTATTCGGCGATTATGAGTAACAATGTGTTAAAATCTCTAAATGAGGAACTCCACAGCATAGAAAGGCCTTATGCTTAATTATAGATTCTCTTATGGAGCTAAAGTATACAGATTTATGATGAAAAAAAGAGCACAAAATAAAAATCCGTAAGCATCTTTCATATTCTTAATTTTAAGCCAGCAATATTGGATTGCTTTGTTGTAAATACTTTTTCAAATGCAATACTCTTAATAGTACTTGACTTATTTTTAGTAAGTTACACAGTGAACTCCAGACTATCAGTAAATATTAATGTGCGCCGCCAAGCGTACTACAAAAAAGGCATTGCCTATAAAAATAGAGCATTGCCTTTTATCCTATCATATCTGACTCTCCCTCTTCCGATAATTCCCTATACTCCCCAGGCACAACATAATTGCCAATACAAAATGACTGAATGAAATAGATAAGCTAATACTTTTAGCGTTTATACAATAACATATCAACCATGCCATCGTTTCTATTATCCAGATCGCTCTGCTCCGTTTTTTATAACATTCTTTTTCCACATATTCTAAAGGTTTATTATAATCTTCTATTGGTGCTAAAGAAAAAATCAAAACGCCACTTATAACCCCGACAGTTAAATTGAATTCAATTAAGATATTATGAGGTATAATTTTAGTGATAAGGCAGACAATACAAATCAAAACAGTAGAAGCTAACGTGCACATATCATACGTCCTTGCATGATATCCACCCGCGTAAATGCGTAAAGGGATAAAAGATATTAAAAACACTAATACTATTAAATAAGAATGAAAAATTATTGCTAAAATACAGGTAACTATAGCATTAATTAATTGCCCAATCAGCAACCCATATGCATAGATAAATAATTTTTCATTTTTTTTTGACAAATAGTCTTTTTTTATTTGCCAAATCACCATTTTTTTTGCAATATTATCAATCATCACTTAGTTATTTTAATTTTCTGAATTTCTTAGCTTCGTCTGGAATCTCTGGTTGATGCATCAGCCAACCACAGGTCACATTAACATTTTGAATAACCATTATTAATGCCAGAGAATTCAACATCATAAATGTTTTTCTCCGATTTCTCAATAACTTCCTTACTTTTCCCATAATTTCATACATATGAAAATACCTCCATTTTTTTAAGCATATAAATTTCTATTTTGAAAATCAATAGTTTTTCTGAATGTGGTTCAAATTTTGCCTAATTTGGTAATTCAGAGAGTATTAGCACAGCTCTAAAGATATTTTTTTCTTCAGAACAATTTAAAATTCCTCCATACTTTTCAGCAATTTCTTCTATTTTTTTAATTCCAAAACCATGCTTATCTTTATCAGACTTAATTGTCAAATATTTTTTACCGTTCTTTTGAGGAGTGATCTTAAAATTATTCTCAACCTTAATTATGACAAGTTTTTCATTTCCCTTATACAAGCTGACATTAATATATCCCTCATCACACCCCTCAGCTGCTTCTAATGCATTATCCAACAAATTGCCAAATATACTGACTATATCCAAATCATCTATAAAGCCAATATCTAATCCAGGCTGTATATCTACACAATAATTTATACCTTTATCAAATGACTGCTTTTCATACTCTACGAATATCGCCTTTGCAATCGGATTAGTATTTAGGTATTGATCTCCTGATGGTCTTTCCACTTGTGATATTTTCTCCAACAAACCATCCATTATAATTTCAGGCTTTATATGAATCAGATGCTCTACCATTCTATCTATTCGCTTCATTTCATGTAAATATTCAGCATAGCTCTGATTCATTTCTTCCATCCGTTTGAAATGACTCAATTCTAGTTTAGCTTTTAATGAAAGTAATTCAGTATCCTTGGCTAAACTTTCTGCTTTCAAAAATCTTTCCATAGTAGAAAAACTATTTACATTAGAAATCACTAATAAAATTCCGCCAATACAAGTCAGAATGTAACCTGCCGAATGTTCTTCTGCCATCACAAAACCATTTAACAAGACTAAAGATGCTATTGGTAGTATATACAAACTTTTCGAATATTTATAATTACCATTTTCATATAGTCTTTGATGCTGCCTTTTAACTGTCTGCACAATTACAAACATAACAATTAATTTAACAATTGTAAATATTATATTATTAATGTCAGCATTTTTATTACCTTTGCTTAATAAGATATATATGTAATACAAAGCAAATTCGATCACATCTAAAATTACAGTATAAAACAAAACATAAAAAATGTTATATTTTATCTTCATACGAAAGACTAGCCAAGCAAAAATTAAAAATACAATGGGAACACTAAGTAAATTTACCAAGGGCTGATTCAAATTATTGATTACAAAAATTACGGTACCTCCTCCTAGCAGATACAGATAGTAAATATATTTTCGTTCTTCATATATCTCAAATCCTCCAGTCAATAAATCATATAATAGATAAAGTTCAAATATACAACTAAGATACATCATCGAACTATATAAAGCCTGTGATATATTCATTCTGTTTTTTTCCTCTCTCGTCTATATGATATGCCATAAAATTTACCCAGTTCTTCATCGAAATTTTTTTTCATTCTTCTTGCTACAGGAAGGTTATGGCCTCCCTGTAATATAACCGAAGTTTTTTGACGACATATTACCTTTTCTGCATTAATAATATAACTTGCACTAGCATAAATAAATCCGTCCCCGCCTAACTGCCCATAAAAGTCTTTTAATTTAGTATTGGACTCAATAGTTTGTTTATGAATTTCTTCTTTCTTTTTATCTGTTAGCCATATTTGACTCCCTTTTTTATAAATTTGAATATATACAATATCAGATGCCTGTAACATATAGACCTGTCCATCACATAAAACTGGAAGTTTATACAATGCAGTTTTTAACTGTATTTCTTCCAAGACTACATCCAAACTTTGCAACATTTTCTGACTAGTAGACTTTTTCAACATATAATTGTATGGCCGTACCGAGGATATCATACTTGCCTTTGACTCATAGTCAGAATAAAACAGGATAATTACTCTTGCATCTCGTTTGCGTATATGTCTAGCCGTCTCTATACCATTCATACCTTTACCTATACGCATATCCAAAATAATAAGATCAAAATCCTGATAATTACTCAATAAATCTTCACCACATAAGTATTCAAAAAAGTATTGATTTTCCGGACAAAATTTACTTTGTTTGATAAGTTCTTCCAACTGTATTATGTCTTCTTTACAGTCATCACATATAGCTATTTTCATTCCCATTTTTAATCCGCCTCACGTTCTATTCAGGTATTTATTTTTTTCTATAGCTACTAGTCACCTAACCACATTTTCGCAGAAAAACAAACCACATGTACTTATATAATAATTATATATTTTTTCATGAGTTTAATTATTTCAACAATCATCCATATATTATTTGGCTATTTAAGAAATTTAATTTTAGATTAATGTACAAAAAAAATCAAGAGATTTCTTCGTATTATCTTATATGAAAAAATGTCTGCATTGTGAGCGTTTGTGTCCGGGAGGAGGCCGCTTACTCCTGCCATCCGAGACATCTGCGCCCTCGGTATTATAAGAGCACGAATTGCCAAAGAATTCGTCACAGAGCCATATAATCGTGCCGCCCACCACTATATCATTTTTTAAAGCTCTGTAAAAAGTGCAATTGCTTAAGCAATATGAATTGCCTTAAACAATTGCACTTTGTCGCATCAGACGATACAAGGCATTACCTTTTCATTCTAAAGCCAAAAATTGTGTATTCCCTCATCTCTTCTTATTCTTTCATCATCTTTTCACATTGCTCACAGTAACTCTGAAGCTTCTGTTCCTTCTTAGGCTCTCTGCATCGTTCCAGAATCATTGACCAGGCCTTCTCTTCGATCCTCCTAACCAATCCATTTTCAATACCTTATCAAATTTTATATCCATATACCTCACTGCTTTTATCGCAGCTTCCTTCAAAGTCTCATCAAGCTCAGAGGTCTGGAACAGGTTATCTTACTCTTCCGAAAAAACATGGTCATGATCTATCAACGGATAGAATCCTTTTAGTTCTCCGATTTTATTTTCCATAAAGAACCCAAAGTCTGCCCCATTCTTGTCCTCATTTCCTGGTTACACTCTTCCACCTGCATGCTGTAATAACAGTCATCTTTACGATTGCTTTTGCAATTTCAACGTTTTCATTGTTCATTTCTAAAAAAATCTCTAGCTTTGATGCCCAATCTTTCATAGTCATGAGGATATGATTTTTCTGTCGTTCTGCCTTTACTTAATGCAGTAATGATTCTTCTTTCCCGATCAGCTCTCCTGTATTTTTCTATTCGGTGCATCTGTCAACGGCACGGTCATCCAGTTACGGATTATACAAAATCATATGCAAAATCACCTGTTCATCTCCAATATTCTTATAGGAATGGACGGTATCGGCCTTAAAGCGGATGCTTTCGCCTTTCTCAACTTCAAACTTGTGACCATCGGCACAAATTTCAATTTTCCCCGCAAAGATCGTGATAAATTCAGTTGTTCCCTTTAGATGAGGTTCCGACTCCCAATAGCTCTCCCTGTCCAGCTCCAGATAATACACGGCAAATCTCCGGTTCTCATCGTCTGGAAAAAGAGAGTAGTTTTTCACCTTTCCGCCGTCTTCCAGCAGCGGCTGAATCTCTGAGGTTTTCACAATTTCATAAAGACTCTTGGGACGGACTGTCAGGGCGTCAAAAGGCACCTTCATTCCATTTGAAATTTTCCATAATGTAGATATCGTCGGATTTCCATCTCCGCGCTCAATCTGAGCAAGCATACTCTTGCTGACGCCGCTAAGCTTTGCAAGCTCATCCATACTTAATTTGTTTTCTTCCCGCAGCCGTTTCATATTTTTAGCAACGATTGTATTCATCGAATCCAAAAATATCGCTCCTTTCTATTGACAATATATCGCACAAGATGTACTATTATATCACACTAGTGCAATATATTAATCATTTTGTATCATTATACTATTTTACTATCAGTTTGTAAATAGGAAAGGAATCATTCTAATTATGAAACGAGAACATTTCTCATCGCGTCTGGGATTTATTTTAATCACAGCGGCCTGCTCTATCGGTCTTGGAAATATCTGGCGTTTTCCTTATATTACAGGAAAGTATGGAGGGGCATCCTTTGTTATCATTTATTTGATTTTCCTGGTCATACTGGGCCTGCCGGTTGTCGTAATGGAATTTGCGGTAGGCAGGGCCAGTCAGCGCAGTACCGCGCAGTCCTTCAATATTCTGGAGCCTAAAGGCACAAAATGGCACCTGTTTAAGTATGCAACCATCATTGGAAACTATCTGCTGATGATGTTTTATACGGTAATCAGCGGCTGGCTGCTCTATTACTTTTTCAAGATGGTGAAAGGGGATTTTCAGGGACTCACCTCAGATGAGATTGGCCATGTATTCTCTAATTTATTAAGCAATCCGCTATCCATGATTCTCTGTTCCTTTTTTGTAATTGTTCTCTCGTTCGGTATTTGCGCTGTCGGTCTGCAAAAGGGAGTGGAGCGTGTCACAAAAATCATGATGTCGCTTCTTTTTTGTCTTCTGCTCATTCTGGCCGTCAAATCCGTCATGCTTCCCAATGCGGAAACAGGGCTGCGCTATTACCTGTATCCTGACTTTGGAACCATACAGAGAATTGGAGTGCAGGAATGTATCTTTGCAGCTATGGGGCAGGCTTTTTTTACACTCAGCATCGGAATCGGCACGCTGTCCGTATTTGGAAGCCGCATCGACAAGAGCCATTCCCTGACCAGCGATGCCCTTTACATGGGTATCCTGGACACCGCAGTCGCACTTCTGGCGGGGTTGATTATCTTTCCGGCCTGCTTCAGCTTTGGGGTAGCGCCGGACAGCGGACCAAATCTCCTGTTCATTACCCTGCCGAATATTTTTAATGTCATGAGCGGGGGACGGCTCTGGGGCAGTCTCTTTTTCCTCTTCATGGTGTTTGCTGCCATTTCCACCGTTATCGCGGTAATCGAAAATATTGTTACCTACGGAATGGATCTGACCGGATGCAGCCGAAAAAAATCGGTTTCCGTAAACCTTATACTGCTTCTGCTGCTGTCCCTGCCATGCATTTTCGGTTTCAATATCTGGAAAGGCTTTCAGCCGCTGGGGGACGGAACCAGTATTCTTGATTTGGAGGATTTCATTTTAAGCAATAACCTGCTTCCACTGGGAAGTCTGGTATTCCTTTTGTTCTGCACCCGGCGTTATGGCTGGGGCTGGAATCAATTTATCAAAGAAGCCTCCATTGGAAAAGGCCTGCCATACCCTGGCTTTGCCAGGAAATACATAAGCTGCGTCCTGCCGGTTATTGTGCTTGTGATTTTCATAAGCGGGTATTTATCACTATTCAAATAGGCTCTAAAAGAAAGAAGGGGTGAGATGTTCCATTTATATGATTTTCTAATCTACTGTTTTATAACCGCCTATACGCCGGGTGCCAACAATCTGCTTTCCATGAGCAACGCCATACGGCTGGGATTTCGCCGGAGCATTCGGTTTAATCTCGGTATACTGGCCGGATTCAGCGTAGTCATGGCTGTCTGTACTGCATTCAGTGCAACGCTCTATTCGTATCTCCCCAGAGTAAAAACAGGCATGCAGATTCTGGGCGCCGCTTATATGCTGTATCTCGCATGGAAGGTCTGGAAAAGTTCTGCGGATTTACATACAGACGGCGGAAAGGAGGTCAGTTTTATTTCCGGCATGATACTGCAATTTGCCAATCCTAAAATCTATATCTATGCAATCACGGCTATGTCGCTCTATATCCTGCCAGTCTGTCATTCGATCCAGGGATTGACCGGATTTACGATTCTGCTTTCCCTCATCGGCGCCTCCGGATCTTTTGTATGGGCACTGTTTGGAGCCGCATTCTGTAAGTTCTTCTCGAAACACACAAGGCTGGTAAATACAGTTATGGCAATTTTACTCGTCTACTGTGCTGCTTCCCTTTTTCATAACGGTTAAAAGAAAGCGAAAAACCTCAAGCTTGATATGCTCCCCTTATAGTAGACAGTAGAAATAACAAAACTGTCACGATAGGGGGAACATATCTATGCCAAGAAGCCGGTTTAGCCCACAAGAAAAGTTGGAGATTGTAAAAGAATACCTCGGTGGGAATACATCCTATATAAAATTGGTAAGAAAGTATTCTATAGACGAGTCCTGATCCGCCAATGGATCGCAAAATATAAAGCGTTTGGGAAAGGCGCCTTTGAACTTGGAAGCAACAACGAACGCTATACCGCCGGATTCAAACGAAAAGTTGTGGAAGCCTATCTGAGGGGAGAAGGCTCTTACCGGAACATTGCGATTGCCTATAAAATTCATGCGGATTCTACTGTACTGCAATGGGTTTCGCAGTATAATAACCATGTAGAGCTTACGGATTCCAGACCGGAAGGAGCACAGTACATGGTTAAAATAAAAGGAAGAAAAACAACTTATGAGGAACGCATTGAAATTGTAGAGGACTGCTTGAAAAATGGCTGCAACTATTCCGAAACCGCTCTGAAATATCAGATATCCTATGGTCAGGCTTATCAATGGGTTAGGAAATTTAAAGAAAAAGGTATAGATAGCCTAAAAGACAAACGTGGCCGGACAAAGCCTGTGGAGGAGATGTCAGAGGTGGAACGGCTGCGGGCAGAAAACCGGCTGTTAGCAGCGGAAAATAAGGGTATGGAATTGGAGAATGCATTACTAAAAAACTCGGCGAAATAGAAAGGAGGCGGTCTTAAGCCAAATACAGAACGAAACCATTTATCTGGCAATACAGGAATTATCCGGGGAAAAGAAAGGAAGCGTGTCGCAACTTTGCAAGATCGCCGGCATTCCCCGTTCTTCCTACTATAAATGGGCTAACCGGGAAGCAAGCGGAAGGGAATCTTTTAACGCCCAGTTATGTACCCAAATCAAAGACAGCTACGAGCAAGCAAATGGCATTTGGGGATACCGTCAGATGACCATCAAGTTAAACCGTGAAAATGAGTTCCACATCAATCAGAAGAGAGTTCTGCGGCTAATGAGAATCTTAGGGTTAAAATCAGTTTGCCGCAGGCCACGGAAGAACTATGTAAAGTCCACGCCGGAAATCACGGCTGAAAACAAACTGAACCGGGAATTCCAAGCCCGCTATTTTGGAGAGAAATGGCTTACAGATGTGACGGAGATGAAATATGGGAGCAGCAACAAGGAGTATCTAAGCGCCATACTGGATCTTGCCGACAAAAGTATCGTTTCCTTTGTTATCGGGCACATCAACAATAATGAACTGGTTTTTGAAACGTTTGACATTGCCCTTACAAATCATCCTGGGGCGCATCCATTGTTTCATAGTGACCGGGGATACCAATACACATTGAAAGCATTCAAAAAGAAATTGGATGCGGCGGGGATGATACAAAACATGTCCAGAGTGTCGAGATGCATTGACAACGGTCCAATGGAAGCCTTCTGGGGCATGATGAAATCAGAAATGTATTATTTGAAGAAGTTCCATACGTATGAAGAACTGACCAAAGCGGTAACGGGATACATAGACTACTATAACCATAGGAGATACCAGAAGAGATTGCATTGCATGACGCCAATGGAATACAGAGAATACTTACAACAAACAGCATGAAAATATCACCAGCCATTGCTGCATGTTGCATGGCTGGTGATAAAGAAATTTTACTTTTTTAAACTGTCTACTTGACAGGGAGCGGTTCAGCTCCCAGGTTTTTCGCTTCTTCCTTTTTTCAATATATTGATCCTGCCGGCCTGCCGGCGATTTTTGATCTGCTTTCATACAGCTGTGTTTCGCCCTGTAATGGTTACCTGCATCTAGTCCTTTCTAAAATATTGTTGACAACTGCTGCATCATTGCATATACTGTGAAGTAATCTTTTTGCACTGCATTACATTTGAGAATGCCAAATTACGTCCGCAATCCGGACACTTTGTCCTACAAAGATATTCGGGCATCCAGTTTTATTAGGCCGCTTTTTCACACTGATGAATTTCTGCACCAGTTCAAAAGTTTCTTCATCAATAATGGCCTCATGGGTGTTCTTTACAATAATCCAGTCCTCTTTTGGAACTGCGACAGGTTTCTTGTTCTTAAATGATTTGGTCTGTGTTTTATGAGATACCATGTGTTCCAAATACACTTGATTTTCCAAAATCATCTTTACATTTTTTGCCACCCAATTTGTCGGATACTTAAATCCTGTGCTGGTTTCCAATGTGCCATTTTTCATTACCCGGTATGCCCGCGGAATCAAAACGCCATCCTCACATAAGGTTCTCGCAATCTGATGAACACTGTTTCCTTGCTTCGACAATTTAAAAATCCGCTTGACGATAGGGGCTGTATCAGGATCAACCAATAACTTCCTTTTGTTCTCCGGGTCAACAATGTAACCATAAGGAGCAAAGGAACCACAAAATCCGCCATTCAAAGCTGTTTTTTTCTTGACGTTTCGGATTTTTTTCGATGTATCACGGGCATAATACTCATTCATAATAGACTTGAACGGCATCATTTCATTTTCGTCAAATCTCGTATCTTCATCATCATTCAAAGCAATAAACAGAATATCATTGTTAGGGAAAATTTCTTCCACATAGTACATGAACATGGCATTGTTACGTCCAAAACGTGACATATCCTTAACCATAATACCGCTCGCCTCTGTATCGTCCATAGCATCTTTAATCATGCGATTCAGATCCGGCCGGTTGAAGTTGGTGCCGGAATAACCATCGTCCACATATTCGCCTATCACTTCAAAGCCTTTTTCCTTAGCGTTATACCTCAACATCTGCAACTGGTTGGTAATACTGTTGCTTTCCTTATCAGCATCCCCGTCATCTTTTGATAAACGTGCGTATAATCTAACCCTTAGTTTTGTCTGCTGTTTTAACATTTCTGCTCCTTTCCAACAGCAAACAAACTACTCTGTACTATGTAATTATACCACGTTCTCAATCGTTTTTCAGCAGTTTGTAGCGCTGTTTTGCTTAATCAATGGAAAATATTTCCTGCTCAATTTCTCTTTGTATCAGCCTCTTAATTAAATATTCCAACTGAACCGTTCCAGAGAAATTCGCTGTTACACAAAAAGTCGTATTTCCGATCTGAATTGTAGTTGCCTGATTTGCATTTTCCATGTATTCACCTCACTTTCAGCCAACAAAAAACACCATCGCTGGTGTTTTTTGTTCCTATACATTTATAATTTTCCTAACATACTCTTTACGCTGCAGGTCAATTTCTGCATAAACCATATCTTTGCTATCTAATTCCGTCTGCCCCGGCTGAATACAAACCGTATGCTGGATTTGATTGATCCACGTTCCCTTTTCAGTATCAGGGCTTTCGTGAATGTGTCCGTGCAGAGAAAGCAATGGCTGCTTGGATTTCAGAAATTCATATATATCTACCGATCCTATATCCAAATCCTGATACAAAAGCTGTCCTAATCTTAAACCCGCCGGAGGCATGTGCATAACATATATCGTTTGTTTCTGGTTTTTCGTCTCCGGCAATTCCTGCAAAATATCACACATCAATGGAAGCTCTGTTTTGGAATACTCCAGCCAGTTAAAAATCCTGTCGTACCCGTATTCATTAGAAATGCCTGCAAAGTAGGATAACTGTCTCTGCGGTATGTAGTTTTTTTCCGTGACAACCCTGTCCTTGCAGCCAAAAGGATGATCTAAAATATTATTCATCCCGATAAATTCATATCCTCCGATAATTACTTTCTTTCCTGCGATGTTATGAACATTTTCAAACTCACCGCATGCCTGCTCAAACAACCCATCCACAGAAAGCAAATCATCATTTCCCAGCATCGTTAGATATGTAATGTCATGTTCATGCAGGTGTCTTTCACCCAACTTCGGCAGCATGTCTCCGCCATTAACTATGATCGCAATCTTTTTTTCAGCAGCGATTTCTAATGATTTTCTGTACTTATTTTTATCTCCATGCAAGTCTGTTATATATAATATCTTCATACTGTATGTCACTCCTTTAAGAATCAAATTCCGAATCATTATAACATACGGAATACACACTTACAGCGGGATTCTTTTAAACTTGTCAAGGACCAAGCGAGGGGCGTGACAGTCATAATCGTATTTCAGTCAGGGTAGGCCAGAGCTTGTGCTGTCGGTCACACCCGTCAGGCTTGTCTTGCCGGATAAATATGTCCCTCTATTATTCATTTCATTTTCGGGCATTCTTTTCGGGGTCTGACTCCATTTTTTCTAATTTTTTTTCAAACGCCGAAGTCCGCGCTGGATTCCCTCATGCACAGAGCTAATCCTCCAATTTTGATTTTTCAGTTGCATGGACAAATCAAAATCAGAGGCGGGGAACGGCAGCGTGGATAAACCTTGTTGTAACAGCCGCTTGTATAAAAAATGCGCACCCATAAAAAATCGGGCGCGCAGGAAGATGTATGATATAGAATTTCCTCAAATGCAATCAAACTTAAAAACGCCGTAATCCACACCACATGGATTACGGCTCATAGAGCTCTATATGCAAAATAATCGTTCTTTTGAATAATCTCTTTTGACAGCATTTATCAGCCCTCCCCGAAAAGGAAGCACAGAAGGCTCATCCTTCATCACCGGATTATTTTGGGCTTAATCAATTCACTACTTGACAGCAGAGAAAAAAATTACGAACCTTAACAAATCATTGCGATTGTAGTCTCTTTTCTTTAGTAGGTCAAAAAAGGACGGTCTTGATTTCTCAAAACTGTCCTTTGAATTTTTTGATTTTATGTTAGGTGCATGAAAATTCTGCTCACACAGTAACGGTTTTTTTATTACCGTCTGGTAGCCGAATGTTATTTGTATATCAATGGGAAAGACTTTCTACGCCCAACATAACGTTTTCTCCGTTAATCGTCCATTCTTTAATTGTCCCATTTAGCGTCCCATATTGAATCGTTTTCGCCAACACCTCCCTCTTAATTTTGGCATCATTATCCCTTAGTACGGACATAATTCTTTCGTTATTCTGAATGTAAACGACAATATGATCAGTCACATCAAAATCAGCTTCTTTTCTCATAGTCTGTATTTTGCTAACCAGTTCACGAACAAAGCCTTCTTCGATAAGCTCCGGCGTTAAGCAGATGTCCAGCACAACTGTAATACTATTATCTCTGGTAGCAACAAAGCCTTCCTTTTGTGCCATATCAATTAACAGGTCATCTTTTGTAAGCTCTACCTTTTGGTCGCCAAAATCAAAAGATAGAACGCCTGTTTCGTTTAATGCGCTCATAGCAGCATTTCCGTCTAATTCCGCAAGAACCTTTTTAATGTTGCCAAGATATTTTCCGTATTTTGGCCCTACTGTTTTTAATTGAGGCTTAAACGTGTAAGAGATAAACTCCTGTACATTATCTGTAAATTCCACATACTTTACATTGAGTTCATCTTCGATAATTTTCTGATAAAACGCAGGCAGTTGATCCGCTTTTATAAGCATACGGCTTACAGGCTGGCGGTTCTTAATACTTGCCGTATTTCTTGCCGCACGCCCTAGTACCACAATCTTTAACACCTCATTCATTTTGGCTTCTAAATCCTTGTCAATCATCTCCGTGCAGGCCGTTGGAAAATCGCAGAGGTGAACACTTTCCGGGGCAGTCTTATCTATATTTCGTACTAAATTTTGATAGATGTCCTCTGCCATGAATGGAAGCATAGGGGCAACTATTTTGGAAAGCGTTACCAAGGTAGTATAAAGCGTTATGTAAGCATTGATTTTATCTTGCTCCATTCCCTTAGCCCAGAAGCGGTTGCGGCTTCGCCTTACATACCAATTACTGAGATCGTCCACAAAATCTTGCAGCGTTCTGGCGGCCTCAGTCACTTTGTAGTGTTCAAGATAGCTGTCTACTGATTGAACAACTGTATTTAGTCTGGACAAAAGCCATTGATCCATCACAGAAAGTTCATCATAAACTAAGTTATATTTTGTGGGATCAAAATTATCAATATTCGCATACAGCACAAAAAACGCATAAGTATTCCAGAGGGTTCCCATGAATTTTCTTTGATATTCCAGTACCGCTTTTTCATGGAAACGGTTTGGGAGCCAAGGGGCGCTATTGATATAGAAGTACCAGCGGATAGCGTCTGCCCCATAAGCTCCAAGTGCTTCAAAAGGATCAACGGCATTTCCCTTTGATTTACTCATTTTCTGGCCGTTTTCGTCCAATACGTGTCCAATTACGATTACATTCTTAAATGGCGCCTGATTGAAGATCAAAGTAGAGATAGCCAATAAAGAGTAAAACCATCCCCTTGTCTGATCCACACCCTCACAGATAAAATCTGCTGGAAACTGGGTTTCAAAGATTTCCTTATTTTCAAATGGATAATGATACTGGGCAAATGGCATGGAACCGGAATCGAACCAGCAGTCAATTACTTCCGATACCCGGTGCATTGCTTTTCCGCATTTTGGACAGGTAAGTGTAACATTGTCTACAAACGGCCTATGAAGTTCTATTTCTTCCAGGCAGTCTGGTGACATTCGCTTTAATTCTTCAATGCCTCCGACCGCGTGTTGGTGGCCGCACTCACATTCCCAAATATTCAGCGGTGTTCCCCAATAACGGTTCCGGCTAATTCCCCAGTCCTGGACATTTTCTAACCAGTCTCCAAACCGTCCCTTACCAATACTTTCAGGAACCCAGTTAATTGTGTTATTGTTGCGGATCAAATCAGCTTTTACCGCCGACATATTGATGAACCAGGACTCTCTGGCATAGTAAATCAGAGGGGTATCGCAACGCCAGCAATGCGGATAGCTATGTTCAAATACCGGAGCAGAAAAAAGCTGTCCCTGCTGTTCCAAATCTTTCAGGACAAGCGGATCTGCCTGCTTACAGAATACACCCGGCCACGGGGTTTCCTCCGTCATTTCCCCCTTTCCGTTTACAAACTGTACGAAAGGAAGATGATATTTTTTCCCTACTTTAGAATCGTCCTCACCAAAGGCCGGAGCAATATGCACCACGCCGGTGCCATCAGTCAAGGTAACGTAAGTATCACACGTAACAAAAAATCCTTTTTTCCCTTGTCTATCCGCCGCTTCTTTGGCACAGCCATATAATGGCTCATACTCTTTATATTCCAGATCGGAACCCTTGTAATGCTCTAAAATCTCATATTCACCAGTTGGTACAAGCACAGTTTCAACTAATGCCTCTGCCATATAATAGATCAAACTGTCTGCCGCTTTCACTTTTACATAAACTTCATCAGGATTTACGCACAGTGATACATTAGAGGGCAGCGTCCACGGAGTAGTTGTCCATGCCAGGAAGTAGGAATTTTCCCCTACAACCTTGAATCGCACAATCGCGGAACGCTCTTTTAAATTCTTATAGCCCTGTGCCACCTCATGGGAAGATAGAGGAGTTCCACAGCGGGGGCAATAAGGGACAATTTTAAAACCTTTATAAAGAAGCCCTTTTTCCCAAATCTGTTTTAAGGCCCACCATTCTGATTCAATAAAACTGTTATGGTAAGTCACATAAGGGTGCTCCATATCGGCCCAAAATCCAACCGTATCAGAGAAATCTTCCCACATTTTTTCGTATTTCCAAACGCTTTCCTTACAATGGGAAATAAACGGTTCCAGCCCGTATTTCTCAATTTGTTCCTTGCCATCTAACCCCAGCATTTTTTCTACTTCCAGTTCCACAGGGAGGCCATGAGTGTCCCAGCCGGCTTTTCGTGGAACCATGCAGCCTTTCATTGTTCTGTATCTGGGGATCATATCTTTAAAAACTCTGGCAAGTACATGGCCGATATGCGGCTTTCCATTTGCTGTAGGCGGACCATCATAAAACACATAGGGAGAAGCGTCAGTTCTTTGTTTGATACTTTTTTCAAAGACATGATTGTCTTTCCAAAATTGCCGGACTTTTTTCTCTCTATCTAAAAAATTAAGGTCCGAAGATACTTTGTCATACATAGTTTTCGCCTCACTCTCTAAAGCAGTAATATTTTCTTGATGTGATTGATTATTCTCTCCGATATTTCTCTGCCTAATGGCAACAATGAAGAATAAATACGCACTCCCTGATAGGAAAAAATAATAATGTCAATCACTTCTTCACAATCAACCTCTTTAAACTCACCGCGCCGTATTCCATAGGACAGAAATTCTTTCCACATATCTACAGAATACCTATATTGTTTCATGAGCATATTGTCCTCAATCTTTGATTGATCCTCACCGTAAAATTCCAATATTGCTAAACTTAAAGAAGGAGCAGTATCAGACATTTCATATTTGTATCGTTCTAGAATTTCATCAAGTATCTGGACGGCAGGATAACCATTTTTCATTTTCTCTGAAAGTTCATTGTCCTGTTCGCTCATAAGTCCATCTATAATTTCAGAAAAAATTTGGTTGGTGCTATCATAATGGCGATACAAGCCACCTCTGCTTAATCCTGTTTCAATACAAATATCTTTCATAGTAACGTTTTTAAAGCCTTTTCTTACAAACAAAGAACAGGCTTTTTCTTTGATTAACCGTTTTGTTTCTTCACCTTTTTTTCCCATATCGCATCTCCATTTTGCGTCATGTGTGTCGCTAATCAAATTATAAGACACGTGTGTCGCTTTGTCAACAATAGTTTTACCTGCTGGCAAAGACACTTTCCCGGCAAGCAACAAACATGTCCCCTTCTGTCAAAGTATTGGCAGAAGAAACGAACCTTCCTCTGACATCATATTTTCTGTCTGACGAACAGATTAAAAAAATGCTAAGCCATCGATTCTAACCAGTGGCTTAGCACTATTTTTTTCTTTTAACTCTGAAAGGGCATCCACACCATAAATACATCTAACTGCCGTTTGATTTCATAGTCATATTACGGCACTTCAAATTTATATCCAACGCCAATAACACTTTTGATGTAGTCCGGGGAATCCGGTGTAATTTTCAACTTCTTCCGCAGATTGCTCACATGATTTGGAATCAAGAAAGTAATTTACTAACACCTGACGCTGGCGGGCGTTTAACAACAGGAGCAGTTTCTCCGCGATTCTGTCGCCCGGTTCGGATATATCAAATACAGCTAATTTCCCATGTCACCACCTCCTTTCCATCCGTGTCGGTATTCACTCTTTTCCATCAACTAATTAGATAGCGTTGTCAAGAAAAGTATGCCAATACATGAGGATAAACTACCGGCAAGCAATGCAATCTTCCGTAAGATTGCGTATTATTGCAGATTTTCCATTCCCGGAAAACCAGCAATAATGCTTGTTGGTGACATATCCCCAAACCCCTAAGATCGCCACCTACGGTGACGGCTGTGCGTTCTGCGAACGCTGAAAAACAAATGAAAGAGCCTATGATTATCGCGACTTCCGCATGTTAGGCTTTGTCTCCCGTCTGGCAGGAATGTCCAGAAGATAATCCACATTTGCCTTGACATTTTGCAGTTCCCGCATATCAGACCGTACCTGTTTGTAAGCGGCATAGGCTTTCCGTTTCTGCTCCAGCAGACCGGCATATTCTTCCCGCAATGCTTTAACAGAGGGGAGTTTTGTGATTCCCTGACTGTCAAAATATTTTTTTGCCGCCTGGTGGATCAGTATATCTGCCTCATGCGTTCTTTCAGATAGATTACTGCCTGGGAAAGCTGCTTGATATTAAACACCCGCGCCCAGCGTTCATAGCCAGGTCCTTTCCCGTTGCGGACTGCCAGATCCCCAGCGCCGCCAGAAATACGATTCCCGATAAAATTCCCAGCACAGCGCCTGAGGCAATCATGGAACCTGTGTTCTTCGTCTAAAACATCATTCTACAACATAACAAATTTCAATAAACCTTAATACATCTTGTCGTCCTCGCTATCTTTTAAACGATTGTTAGAATTTCTCTTTTGGTTATACTTCTTCATAATTACAAGTTTAAGTAAACCAACGACAATCAAAACCACAACAATGATAATCCACCAGTATTGTTCCATAACCTACTTCCCTCCTTTCCCTTTCAATAGTCTTAAATCATCTTCCCTGTCCTATGTAGAATAGAGAAGTTCATTCGCATTAACATGTACCATACAATGTTTACAATGTGGAAAGTTGTTTTCAATCGTTTGATGAACTGCCTCAGCAATTCTATGAGCGTCATAAAGAGCTAAATTACCATCAGCTAATATTTCAATATCTACATACATTTTCGTTCCAAACATACGGGTTTTTAATTCATCAATACCATCAACCCCTTGCTGCTGAAGCACAACTTCCCTAATCTTTGTTTCAGTAGCATTGTCACAACTATGGTCTACCATTTTGTTAATGCTTTCTTTGAAAATGTCCAAAGCAGCTTTTAGGATACAACCGCAAATCACAACGCTTGCAATAGGATCGAGAATAGCATAGCCTAAACGCGCTCCTAAAATGCCAATTAAGGAACCAACCGACGAGAGTGCATCAGAGCGGTGGTGCCATGCATCAGCCATAAGCGCATCAGAATTTGTATGCTTTGCAACATTTCTTGTAAACCAGTACATCCACTCTTTTATAACAATGGATAAGACTGCCGCCGTAAGTGCGATTCCACTAGGGATAGAAAGCGTATTGTACTGTCCTGAAAAGATTTTCTTGATCCCTGAATATCCTATTCCAGCACCCGTTATAGCCAAGGCAACAGAGAGAATAATGGAAGCCACACATTCCATACGTTCATGCCCATAAGGATGTTCTTTATCAGGCTGTTTTTCTGATATTTTAATTCCAACCATCACAACGATTGTGCTTAATACATCAGAAGCCGAGTGTACAGCGTCCGACAGCATGGCACTTGACTTTCCTATATATCCGGCAGCAAATTTAAGTAGCGATAAACCCAGGTTGATGATTAGTGTGATTTTGGAAACCTGAATAGCCTTATTTATATTTTCGTTTTGCAGAAGTCTACCTTTTTCCATAATATGCCTCCTTATCCTGCCAGCTTCCGAAACAGACGTTTTGTAAGGAAGTAGTACCAGACTAAAGCTACTACAAATCCTATAGAGAAATAAAGAACTGCTTCACTCTGCATGGCTTTCGCTACCCAAAATGATGGAAGAAAGCCAACCGCGAACTGGTAGTAACTATCAATAAAGAAAGGGGCAGGTATTCCGAGTAATGTAAGTGCAGCTAGTTTTGTAACTGCCATACCCTCTAATTTATTGCCTGATAATGTTATAATCATAAGCGAAACAATAATTGCCTGTACTGAGCCGAGAAGCGCCAAACATATTGTCATTCCAATGGACAACTTTTCTAATGAAAAAATTAACAGTACAATAAAAGCGATGACCGCCGAAATAATTGAGGGTACTCCCAACCTTGTAAAGAGATACCCCGACTTACCAAGAGGGGTAATCGAAAAGTACCGTGACACTTTATCATCGATTTCCTCTAATGTACTCATTGCAAATGCAAAGCAAAGCAATACAGGAGCCATGATAGAAAGCAATAAATCAAAAATCGGATAATATGCTTGCAAAGAAAACTTCGTTATTCTTTCAAGAAATGGAATACCAAACTTAATTAGAGTTCCCATAATAAAAGGGGAGAAGCAAGCCGCAAACATCATGGGGTCACTTTTGATTTGCTTAAATATCTGTATGGTGCTGGATAATATCTTTTTCATAGCTTTACACCTCCCAAACTTTGCCACATATGCTCTACTGTATGTCGAGCAACTATGTAGAGGATCATCAACGTAGCAATTACAAGTACCATATCAGGCGATAATAAAACGCTTTTTCCAGTTATAAGGTTCATGCAAGCTGTGAATGGAAAAAAGCGGAACAGATATGGTAACTTCACAAACAGACCAACAATAGGTGGTACAAAACAAACAATTTCTATCGGCATAATCACAATGAGAAATTGGTTCAAGTTTGAAATTTTTGTAGCCGCAATAATTCCAATCATAGTAAAGATTGCTGATGTCAATGCCGTACCAACTGTGATACCAAGTAAATGATTGCTGCCGGAAACAAATCCCAATATCAACGCAATGATTGTAGAAATAGCAATCAACGCGATTGTTTTTGAAAGTATGTACTCCGATACTTTTACAGGTGATACTACCATAGCATTTAACACCTTTTGACTTTTTTCCAAGAGGACAATCGCTCCCATAAAAAACAATCCCATTGCTGCCGGGTCAGAGTATATCATGATAGAAGCAATATCCGTTTTCCAATGTCCCGTCAAAGCGGCAATCCCACACACATATAAAACTGTTAATATAAAGTAGATAAAATAGAAACCATATTTCCATTGGAAATGTATATCACCACAAATTAAACGTCCCAATCTCATTGAAGTGTCCTCCCTGTAATATCAACAAAAATATCATTTAGTGTAGGCTCACTACTATGAATAGAAAGCAAACGGTTTTCGGAAATTAAACTTTTTAACAACTTATCTTCTGTGGTTCTATCAAGCAGACATTCTCCGGTTTTCTCGCCTTTATCATAGTAGGTATATTGTATTTTTGCAGCTCCCCTTGACATAATCAAATTATGCGGGCTATCCAATGCACTGACTTTTCCGGCAACGATAAAGGCTACTTGATCACATAGCTCTGTTGCGTCAAACATATTGTGAGTAGTAATGATAATCGTTTTCCCGCGTTTCTTTTCTGCAAGAATAATGTCTTTCATTAAACGATTATTTGTAGGATCAAGACCGCTTGTAGGTTCATCAAGGAATAATATATCAGGGTCATGTACTAACGCTTTAATGAAATTCAAGCGAGAACGCATACCTTTGGAAAAGTCAGCAACTTTTTTGTCCCCATCATTTTCCAAGCCTACCATATGCAATAATTCATCAATAGACCGAGGTTGCTTTTCATATAGAGAAGCAAAATAGGCGAGATTTTGTCGTGCTGTGAATTTCTCGTAGCAGGTTGAAAATTCAAAGTCTACTCCAATATTTTCATAAAACCGATTTGTATGTTCCCTTATTTCTGTACCTGCAACTTTTACGCTGCCTTTATATCTTGTATTAAGCCCAGTTAAAACTTTTTGTATAGTTGATTTTCCAGCACCAGAGGGGCCTAAAAAACCGAAAATTTCTCCCCTCCCAACATGGAAACTTACATTCTCAACAAACGGTTTGTCAGTATAGCTAAAATACAGTTTTTTTACATCAATCATTATACTTTCCTCCTTTAAGTTTATGACGCTTATGGATATATAGTCATATATGCTGTAAAAAATTTGTTTGGCTACCTGCCTGTCAAATAACCAAACAAAATTGTTACTCTGCTACTACTTGCTGAATAATGCCATTCACTAAAAGATTTTGTATCATATTCAGTTCTTCGTCCTCTTTGAATTGTTCCAAACAGGATAAAACAGAATACAAGGATTTTATGATAACCGTATGCGGAACCAAAAATACAACCCCTAAATCTTCCAGTATCTCCAATATACGAATATCATTGTGCATATGGCTTTCAAAAATATCTGGTGATAATTTTCTTTGCAGATAGTCCAATATAGATAAGTCAATCTGCGAAAGAATAGGTGAAGTAATCAAACCCGTTAAACTTAGCATAATAACGTCCTTTGCTAAATCTCTATGGTTCTTATATTTTTTCTTTTTAATTGTTGCTTCTATACTTTCAAATAGCTCTTTTTGTAAGCGAAAATTGATTTCCACATATAGATGTTCTTTACTGGGATAAAAAGCATAGAAAGACCCCTTTGATATGTTTACAGCGGCCACTAAATCATCAACCGTTACTTTTTTCAAACCGTGTAATGCAAACAGCTTTTCTCCCTCTATCAAAAGTTTACTGCTGATGATCTCTTTCTCTTGTTCTGTAAATCGTGGCAATTCTCATAACCCCCTTATGACTAAATCGTTAGTATCGTCATGAAAAGTATAACATTTACTGCTCATATTATCAATATACTATCCGAGATATTTATGCAATGTAGGTTCCAATGCGTTTATCGTCGTGTCTGTATCCTCATTAAAAATCATGTGACGATTAAGTTCTAAAGTAAGCAATTCCTTTTGCGGCGCATGAATTAAATCAAATACTTTGTTGGTATAATCAAAGCTAAAAAGCGGGTCTCCTTTGGCTGTAATTAAAATAACTGGACATTGTATAGACCCATTCTCCAGGCACGATAAGTCAGCATTGAATAAACTGGCGACAAATCTTAAAGGATAATAGGGTAAAAGCATAGGGTCGGTTAAGCAATCGTGTTTTGCCTGTTCACTATAAAATACTTTGTTATAGTCTAAATAAGCATCTCCCGGTACCTTATAGTTAGGTAACAACTTTCCGCCTACGCGAAAGCCCCATTGTATCAGACCCATAAAACGGTGTGTCCATACGGGATATTTTGTTAGGCTCATAGTTTCTTTTAATGTAGTCAGCATGATATTATGTGGAAAAACAGCTTTTAACCTTGTGTCCCTACCCGCCGCCATTGCAGCTAAAATCCCTCCTTGACTGGAACCCATGATAGCTATGTTTTTACCGAAATTTTCTATTCCGTAAGTCGTTGCATCATATACATTATGCAACATATCTTCCATTGTATAATTTTTCTTGATTTTAGGGCTTTTTCCGTGTGAAAGATAGTGAACGCCTATTATATTAAATCCTCTTTCACTCAATCCGCATAGAAAATTCTCATACATGAGAGGATGTGACATAGTACCCGGCAAAAAAACAATGGTAGGACTACTTCTTTCTGTATACCAGATAGAAAGTGTTATCGGAACATTATTTGAAGAAATATCAACTTCTCTATACATACGCATTACTACCTATATGACCAAAATAATTTTATAGTCACATTATAACTTATTGCAAGCAGAAAGTCAATAACAATAAATATATGATTTAGGGTAAAATTCTACCGTGCAAGTGAAGGAAAAACAACGGTTTTTCCTGTTTCCTGTGACTGCTGGCAGAATGGTTTTCCAACTGCTTTCGTACAAAAGGTTTTTCCCGTGCCTGCCAGTCTGTAAGGATTGAAAGCAATGGCTGTTCCCAACGTTTCCCAAATCCCCGTATAATCGTCTGTGCCAAAGCTCCGTTTTCATGGAACATTTCTAAGGTATCAAAAGCCCGGTCAAACAAGTCGGGATTTCGTTCATCCACACATGGGGCAAAGTGGATTACTCCGTAAGGAAAGCCCCGCCCACGCCAATCCAGCCCCTTACAAAATCATCACAATCTTTTGTAATTCCCGCGTCTGCCAGCTCCACGGCATGACTGGCATTTACAACACTTGTTTCTTTATACTGGCGTCCCAGGACCAGCACACCAGTCCTGGGATTGAACAGAAATCGCCGGTTATCAATCTGCTGCATATCTATGGCCTGTGTGAACGTGTCAATCCGCATAAAGGCTGTTTTGGAAGCCCGAAGTATTCTTGTATAGCCTCCCTGCAAACGGCAGCCGGAAAGCCTTGAAAATGCTTGTCTTTTTCCGTTAAGTTGCGGACTCATTTCCTGCCGGTCTTTTCGCTGTAAAGCCCGGACATAGAAATACGGCTCTCTTTCAGAAGGGCTGGCTGCTGCCTACTCCTATCCCACTATCAATGAATCATATCGAAGTCATAGCCTGTAAAGTCCACCGACATACTGGCTGCCTTCAGCACATGAAGGTATGGAGCACTTCTGTATAGGCCAGGATTAACGGTGCGATGCCCTTTGCTTCATTCTCCACTACTGGCTCCCTCATGTAGTATCCAAAGGTTCCTTCCCGCATCTCTTTATTGCCAAGGCCTGCTACCAGACAGATACCTCCCAGCCGGAGTTCTCCGTTTTTTACAGACAAATACCTCTTGCAGGTTCCTTCAAATGCCCGAAAGCCTGCTTCATAGTACTCCTCAGGCAGAATCCCCAGCCGGACTGATTTCATGATTGCATAAGCAAAGATTGCAGTTCCTGATGTTTCAAAATAATTCTGTTTTATCTCAGGGAAGTTCACCACCTGGCACCACATACCGGATTCCCGGCTTTGATACGGCAGCATGGCGTCGATCAGTTCCCGATAGATAAGACTCAGCCCCTCCCTGTATGGATCCAATTCCGATTTTTTACAAAAAATATCAATGGTATCGATCAGAGCCATGGCATACCAGCCCAGTGCACGCAGCCAGGCATTGCCAGAGAGCCCTGTCTTTTTATCACACCAGAAGGACTGCCTGGAAGAATCATACGCGTGATAATACAGGCCGTTTTGCGGATTTCTCATCAGCTTATATACATTCTGAAACTGGTTGTAGATATCCTCTATATTTTTGCATCTATTATAATTCAACTCGTAAAGAGCGTAAAAAGGCAGTCCCATATACAGACCATCCAGCCAAATCTGATCCGGATAGATCTTTTTATGCCAGAAATTCCTTTCCCTTGTCCTGGGCTGGCGTTCTATCTGGCTGTATACAGTATCAATGGCTTTCCGGTACTTCTCTTTTCCCGTTAGCTTGTACAGCTCAAACAGTGTTTTTCCCGCATTGATATTATCCAGGTTATATTCCTCCGGATCGTAGGAGCGGATTTTTCCGTCCTCACTGACAAATGAATCGACAAACCCATCTGCAAAGGCAAGATATGCCTCCTCCTTCTTTATAGTGTAAAGTTCAAGTAATGCATTGACCATACAGCCGTCCACATAATTCCATGAAGGCGGCTCTCCGCTTCTGACCCTCTCAATATTCCACACCGGAGCCTGCGGGGTGGACTTATCTAACAGCTGATCAATGTAGTTCGATAATATTTCCCGGTAATCATGCATCTATATTTCCTCCATCATCTGTCTGGCTATGATCTGTCTTCACGTCATCCAGAATTTTTCTTAATTTAAGACTGTTTACACCAAAGACCAGAGGCAGCCCAAATATGGTAAAGAGAACTGCCAACTGGGGGACAAACGCAATACTGAACACCGCTGCCACCCCGATCAGCAAATCCTCGGCCAGCATCACAGAGGTATCCCGGCTATAGGATACTGCAAGCATCAATGCATTCCAGGCTGTCTGTTTCAATGTGTTATCAAATGCAGCCAGCACAGCCCACAGATAGATCATTTCCATCAGGTACAGGAGGGTCAAAAAACCCAGGGCGGAAAGCATGACAAACTGAAACAGACTGCTCTCTTCCAGGACATAGATACAGAGATAAAAGTCGGTGGCCAGTATAATACCTACCGCCGTAAAAATAATTCCTAGAACCATCCCCTGCTTGAAATTCTTACGAAAGGATTTCAAAAACATTCCGATTACGGATTTTCCCTCATCCTTTACCAGTTTCATTGCAACGTAATGGGCCGCAGCTGTGGCCGGCCCTATGGTAACGATAGGGATACAGCACAGAAGCCACAGCATATGAAGGATAATCATATCCCCCAGAATACTGAATAAACGCCATATAGGTCCGTCCGCCTGAAACATATTATCTTAGCGCCATCTGAAGCCGTTCCATCTCGTAGAACTCGCCCTTTAGATCCATCAGCTCCTGATAGCTTCCCTCCTCTCTTATCTTTCCTTTATCCAGCACCACAATGCGGTCCGCCCCTCTTACAGTGGAAAGCCTGTGGGCCACAATAAAGGTGGTCCTGTTTCTAATCAGTCGATCCAGGGCATCCTGGATCTCCTTTTCCGAAATTGTATCCAGGGCCGAGGTGGCCTCGTCCAGGATGATGACTTTAGGATTGCGGATAATCGCCCGGGCAATAGATATCCTCTGCCTCTGGCCACCGCTTAGATTTGCCCCGTGCTCTTCAATCATGGTATCAAGGCCATTTGACATCTTGGCAATCACCGATTTTAGATTGGCGCCTTCTACAGCATCCTGTATCTCCTGTTCGGTCACATTTTCAAGGCCATAAATGATATTTTCCCGTATAGTACCGGTAAACAGCACCGGCGCCTGGGGCACCACGGAGATAAATCTACGGTAGCTTCTTAAATCAATGTCACTGATATCCATACCGTCAATCGACAGCCGTCCGTCCACCGGGGTAATGAACCCGATCAGCAGATTTAATACCGTGGTTTTTCCCGCCCCCGACTCCCCTACCAAAGCGATGGTCTCTCCTGCCTTTACCTCTAAGTTTATACCGGCCAGTATCGGCTCAGAAGCAGCCCGATAGGAGAAGGATACATTTTTAAAGGAGTACTCCCCTTTTAACTCCACCATCTCCTGCTTGCCTTTATGATGCTCCACATCCTCGGATATCAGAATCTCACCGATGGAATTTACGGATTCCAGTCCCTTGGTAAGAATCGGAATCAGGTTAATAAATGCGGTGAACTGATTCACCACCGTAGTAAAGCTGGACTGGTAAAAGGTGATATCGCCGATCCGAATAATGCCCTGAAGTGCCAACCAAGCGGAAAAAGCGAGGCACAACGCCTGAAACACCTGAAAAATACTCCAGCTGACCGCGCCGAAATGGGATTGCACCATATCCAGGCGGTACCCTCTTTCCGCGGTCTCCTCCAGCTGCTTTCTGATCTTTTCTACTTCCTTTTCCTCCAGAGCATGCGCCCTGGTGACCGGAACCATCTCCACCATTTCCATGACCCGGGCGCTTGTCTCCTCCATCTCCTGTCTGAATGCCCGGTTCTCCCCTCGGATCTTCTTACGGAACGCAACCACGGTGATCGAAGCCACCGGAGCTACAAAAAGGAAAAACAAAAGAATAATCCGGTTTTTTGCTGCCGTGACCGTCAGTGTAATCGCCAGATTGACAGCAATGTTCATGGTGTTGACAAACAGCTGGGCGGAAAGGGTTTCCACTGCTTCCACGTCCCGGATGATCTTGGACTGCAGCCGCCCTGACTGCACCTCCGTATGGTAGGGTATGGACAATTCCTGCAGTTTTCTAACCAAGGCGCTGCGAAGGCCGGCCTCAGTTTTTCTGATCACCCGGTTTTTGTACATATTATGGACCCAGTTTGCCGGCACATGGATGACAAGCATCGCCAACCAGATCCCAACGTTTAAAAGGATGGCCATGCGTCCTATCTCGCCGCCTGTCAGCACTCCGTTAATGACGTTGGCGATGAGCAGGGGAGAGAAGAGGCTCGGCGCATGTTTGACCACAAAGAACAGGGTAGAGAGTAAAAATTTATAATACTGCCCTTTGTAGAAGCTCAGAAGCACCATAACCGAACTGTTTCCGTACTTCTGATAACACAGGATAAACCGCTGCTCGATATCCTCATAGTTATTCATGTCTCTATCCTCAGCTCACATCCAATCCTTTGTTTTCTTCCTCTGCCTGTTCTTCAATGAGAATGTCAGCATACGGGGAACCCAGTTTTTTCAATTCCCTGCATAAAAATCCCGCCAACAGCACTGCGCCCTCCGGTTTTAAGTGGGTATTGTCACCCGGCCACATAAAATACGTCTTGGATGCCACATCTCCCATTGCTGCCAGGTACTGCTCAGTGATGGAGGTTAAATCGACGACCGGCACGCCCTCTTCTCTTCCCGTTTTCTTCACAGCCTCCGGATATGCGCCGTGGCTTCCCGGCAGGAATTCACCCTCCTCATCAAAATGCCTTCTTGCAATCGGCGTGATCAGGACCGGATAAGCACCTCTCTCTCTTGCTGCCCTGATAAAATACCCTAAATTCTCCTGAAACGTAGTATTCGGATCCGTATGTCTCATCGGATCCTCTTTTTCATCATTGTGGCCAAACTGAATAAATAGAAAATCGCCTTTCTTCATCTGCTCCTCCGCCGGTTTTAAAAGGCCTTCCTCCAAAAATGACTTTGTGCTCCTGCCGTTTCTGGCCAGACTTTTCACAGTGACCGAGTCTTTTACGTATAAAAGCAATGCCTGAGATAATCCGGTCTGCGGATACTTATCGATCTTATTGAACGTGACTGTGCTGTCTCCAGCGTAAAAAATTGTTTCCATGTACATACACTCCATACATCGCCCCTGTAAAGCGCTTTCCTTTGCTCAGTCCTTCCGAGCAGATACTTTTCACATCCGGCCAGCGCCACAATAGCTGATTATTAAAATAAAAGATTCGTTCCATCCCGTCTGTATCCACACGAAATGTCATGCTTTTTTCCAATACATACGGCTCGGACAAGGTTCTCACATACGCTTCATCCACATATTCCGTAATGAATATACAGTCACTTGTCACTCCGAATTTCAAATATGTATTTTCATCGTAATACAGGGTCACGCCTGCATCGGAAGTAAATGCCTCTGCTTCCTCTTCCGGGACCTCCATATCAAATTCCACCGAACACTTAAAATCCGGCTGGCATTTTAAAAGCAGGCTCCTGCAGTTTCGGTCGTATAAGTCCCTTCCGTCACCGCGGATACTTACCGTTCCGTCTCCCGCGGTCTGAACCAGTGTTTCATCAATGGTTCTCGGCGATACCCAAAGATCCATGTTCTTCTGTAACCCATTTTCCCTATGTATATTTTCCCCTTGAAAAGGAAGCGGTTTCATATAAGACGGGCCTTTTCCCCCATTGATTACAGGCCATCCGTCCGGTGTCCAGATCATTTCGTCCAGACAAGTCTCCCGTCCCAGCATTCCCCACTGTCCTTCTAAAAAACGGGTACAGAGATACGTGATAAACCATCTTCCGTCCAGTGTCTGAACCGGCTTTCCATGGCCGCAGCACTGGATCGGTGCAATTTCATCCCGCTGGGTCATAATAGGGTTATAAGGACAGTCTTCATAGGGCCCCATTAAGTTCTTTGACCGGCCCACAGAGATCATATGCCCTTTTCCGGTTCCTCCCTCTGCCATAAAACAGTAGTAATACCCGTCCTTTTTAAGCAGATGAGGGCCCTCCGGCACTTTTCCCGAATGGCCATGCCAGATGAGAGATGGCTCTGATAACAGTTTTTTTCCATCAGAAGATATCTCCATGATTCTGGCTCCCCGATTGACCAGCATATAACGTCTGCCGCCATCATCAGTAAAGATTGATGGGTCAATGCCCAGCACCTCATGGATAACCGGTGTTTCATACGGACCTTCTGCATGTTCAGAACTGGTTACCATCTGCGTCTGTATAAATCTGTGGTCGTCATTATTACGAAGCGTAGCACAGATGTAAAATCTTCCGTTGTGATAACTGATATCCGGCGCCCAAAATCCTCTTCCGCCTTCCAGTTCACCTAGATGTTCGCTGGCCCAGGCTCTATCCGTCACCGCATGACCGATCACCTCCCAGTGTACCAGATCACGGGAATGGGATATGGGGATGCACGGGAAATAGATGAAACTGGAATTAACCATATAGTAATCACCGCCCACCCGAACGATACTCGGATCTGCATGCATTCCCCTGCATACAGGATTGCGGTAACAAGTATCATAAGTGAAACCGCAAACCTGTTCAAAATACTTCTCAATTCCTCGGTCCTCCCCCCTTACCGCAAGTTCATGAGCCAGGTCGAAGGGCGTCTTCATCTCCTGGCTGGACCAGGCCGGGTCCATGTTGCACTGCTCCACCAAATATTTGATAAGTTTTAAATTTCGGCCCTTCACTGCATAATGAAGCAGGCTGTTACCCTTTTCGTCACAATCGCTGATATTAAAACTATGGTCGATCAATGTTCTGACAGCTGCCTCATCGCCCATTTCGGCAGCCTCAAACCCCTTACGTGCGGCTACTTCCGTCTTTGACGTGTATAGGTTCATATTCTCCGTATCCTTTAAAATGATATTTGTGTTCAGAGAAAGGAGCAGAATCCCGCCCCTTTTCCCCTTACTCTTTTACGGCTCCGATGTTTACGCCTTGAATAAAATACTGCTGACAGAACGGATAAATGATCATGAAAGGTAGAATGGCTACGATAACCGCCGCATTCTTTACCGTATTTTCCGTAGCGCCGCCGATTGCTGTTGGCAGGTCGCTTCCCATGATGACAGATCTCAGCTTCATCTGGAAGTTATAAAGATTTTCATTGGTAATATACAGTTTGTAGTTGGTATAATCATTCCAGTAGGAAACTGCGAACATCAATCCGATGGCAGTCAACGCTGCTTTGGAAAGCGGCAGTACGATTCCAAAGAAAATCCTCATAGGAGAACATCCATCAATCTCTGCCGACTCAAATAAACTGGTTGGAATTCCCTCAAAAAAGTTTCTCATAAGCACCATGTTATAGACATTAATCGCCGGAAGCAGGATTACGACCCACAGGGTGTTGGTCAGATGAAGGTTTTTCATGACCAGGTAGGTCGGAATCATACCGCCGTTAAATATCATGGTAAATAACAGCATGTTTGCAAAAAAGTTTCTTCCCGGCATCTTCCACTGGATCAGCACATAAGCACCCAGTGTGGAGATAGCAAGACCTGCGAAGGTTCCGGCCACTGTGGTGAAACAGGACACCAGGAACGGACGATATAGAGTCGGGTTCGTAAAGACCGAGATATAGCCTTCCAGTCCAAACTCCTCAGGAATCAATTTCATACCATAAGCGGTTCTTAAATCCAGAGAATCGATCAAAACCTTATAGATCGGGATAATCATGATGATGCTTATCAGCACAAAAATCAATACCAGTACATAGTCAAATGCCGTTGTCTTCTTTTTCATGTTTTCTCCCTTCTACACAATTCCTCTGCCGCGCACTTTATAACTCGCCCTGTTGCAGATCAGTACCAGCAGACAGCCTACCAGAGAGGAGGCCAGACCTACCGCAGTCGTATAACCGTAGTCAGGAAGAGCTCCGGAGTTAAATGTCTGTGTATAAATATATGTCTGAAGTACATCTGCCTTTTGAACAACCGCATCGTTCTGTAAAACAAAGACAGATTCAAATAAATTCATGATCTTAGCCAGGTTGAGAATCAGTACAGTGATAATCGTATTATACAGAGCCGGCATTGTAATATATCTCAGACTATTCCATCGCCCTGCTCCATCTATGGAGGCAGCTTCATACTGTTCGGGGTTAATCCCCGATAAGGTAGCCATAAAGATAATCGTTGCCCACCCGGTATCCTTCCAGATATTGATGGAGAAGAACATAGGCTGCCACCAGTTCTTATCTCCCAGGAAATAGATGCCTTCCTCCAGGATCCCCAGCTTGATTAAGATAGAATTCACCAGACCGGCATTCGTAGGAGACAGAATCAAAGTAAATACGGAAGCGGTAACGACCCATGACATAAAATGAGGAAGATATACCACTGTCTGTGCAAATTTCTTGAACTTTAAGCATTTTAATTCATTAAGCATCAGAGAAAGCGCTACTGCCATAAATGTATTTAAGAGAAGCTTGATTACACTTAAAAAGATCGTGTTGCTGAATGCGCTCCAGAAGCCCGGCATTTTCATCATCTTTTCAAAGTTTGCAAGTCCTACGAACACAGGATCCTTGATTCCTTTATAAGAAAAGAAGGAGTACCGGATGCCCAACATAGGCAGATAATGGAACACGACCGCAAAGATCAGGACCGGAAGGAACATCATATAAAATCCCCGGTAATAATGAAGCGAAACCGACAGCGGTCTTTTATTAGTGACTGCGGCCGAAGCCGCAGTCTTTTTTTTATGTTTATACATGGGTTATCTCTCCCTTACTGATTTAAAGAGTCCACTATCATCTTCGACCATTCTGAGCCGCCCTCCTTTTCAAATCTCGCGTACGCCTCATCAATGGATATTCCCTGTACCACCACATCTGCAATAATGGAGTTCTTTAAGGTGGTTAAATCGCCGTTATAATTTGCCATAACCTCTGTAGACGGAATGAGCTGCGCCTGACGGCAGTTATCGTTAAATATCTGCTGGGAACTTCTTGCTTCCTCTGAAGTCGCCTCACGTCCGGGATCGCCCTCCCATTCAACGATGGACAACATCGGATCTAAGTGCTGCTTTGTATACTGTGTTCCAGGCTTTTCAAGGCTTTCCTTTAAGTGGAATTCTCCCTCTTCATATGTGTTATCTAAAATTGTCTCCGCCTTTGTCGACCAATGAACATCTTCTACACCGTAAGTCCACAATTTCTGCATCTCGCCGCCATCCAGCATAGATTCGATCAGATATTTGTAAACGCCCTCCGGATTCTCACAAGCTGTCGTGATGGACCACACCGGAGCCGTTCTTTCAATATAACTGCCTACTTCCGCGATTGGCTCTAAAGGAATCAGCTCCCCATCTCTTCCGTTCGCAATTAAGTTGGTTGTAAGATTCGCATTCCAGGTTCCCGCCCAGTAAGTAAACACACCGAATTTATCTTCATAAAATTTGTTCCGGCAGTCATTGGTTCCGTTGGTCAGAGTCTCTTTATCAATATATCCTGATGCATAGGCATCTCTTAACCGCTCCAGCGCGCCCCTGAAATTATCCTGTGTAAATCCATCATACCATACACCATCCTCTCCCTTTATGAAAGATGGATATGCATCCTGGTAGAATTCCGGCAGATAGTTGATATAAGGCTCCTCAGTTCCGACAAAACCGGCAGCGGACAGGCCATAAGTATCTCCGTTTACTCCGTTTCCATCCGGATCTCCCTCTTTAAACGCTTTTAACATATTTAAGTACTCATCATAAGTAGTTGGAGCTTCCAATCCACAGTTATCCAGCCATGCTTTTTTTACATATGTAATACAGCCATTTCCTCTGGAGACCGGAAAACCGTACAGCTTTCCATCAATCTTCATACTATCAATGACGTCTTCTCCGGTTACCCGTCCCGAAGCTTTCAGCTCAGAATTCTCCCACGCGCTTGTCATATCCCACAAGGCGCCCTCTTCTGCATATCCCGTATAATAGGAACCGCCAAAAATGATGGCATCCGGCCAGTTCTCAACTCCGGAAGCAAAGGTCTGTCCCATTACGTCGTAGTAAGCATCATGGTCTGGCTGAATAAACTCTAAATCAATGCCGGTCAGCTCTTCCCATCTCTTTTCAAACGCATCTCTGTTGTTAACCTTCGTCGTAACCGTTCCATTTACCATAATTGTAATTTTTTCCGGTTTCTCAATCTCTCCAGATGGTGACTCTTCTGCAGCAGTGGTTTGCCCTGTCTGTGTGGATTCACCTGCGACGCTATCCTTATTAGAAGAACAGCCCCCCAGTACAGTTGATGCAGCAATCGTTACCGCCATACCTGTGGCAAGTAGTTTGTTGAACCTCATATGATACCTCCCATATTATATTTGTTGTGATAATAGGTGCGCACCTTTTTCATACCCACATAATATCAGCCAAAGCAAACAATATCAACGCACATATTTTAATAATCCTGTTCAATTTTATCCAAATTGATGATTTTAAACATACTTCTTCCACTTTTCTATCGCTTTTCACCAAACCAAATTTCTAAAGAAACATATGCATCCATAGTGAAAAATGCACACTTCATACATCCATTTTTTACGAACCAAATTCATTTTTTATGGTGAAACCAATTTAAGTTGCATATCCTTTTGTTTTCATATACAATCAATTTTAGAAAAAGGAGGTAGCAGGTAAATGAAAAAACCAACAGATAAATTGTCTTTCAGCCAGCTTATGATGCTGTCATATATTGCTTTACTGGGCATCATCCTCATCATTGGTATCGTGCTGTACAACGTGTCCTACGAACAGGTGAAATACGGTATTAACCAGCAGAATCGTCTCAGCCTATCCTCTGCCGTTTCCAGGCTTGATACCTCACTTGAAGTAATGAATGCTGCCGCAAGACAGATCTCAGCCGCCTCCACCATCAACAACCTGGCTTCTTTAACAGGCGATGAGGATCCTGATTTTTTCTATACCGGCTATTTAGCCCAGCAGGATATAAAAAGCACCACGCCTTTGGAGAGACTTCTTCCTATAAAAAGTTCCTTTATCTATATCCCGAGATCCAATTATCTCCTCTCCTCCATCATCTTTTCCGACTTTGATTTTTATATGAGGAACAATAAAAGAGCTCCCGGAATCTCAGAAGCATTTTCTGCCTTTCTGACCGATTCCAAAAACTGGAACAAGTTTTCCCCTCCATTTCCCGGTACGGACAATTCCCTGGCATTTATCTATGTCCACCCTCTTTCCTCCAGAATGGTTACGCCCGGCAACGCGGGGCCTGTACTTTGTTTTGAATTTGATTCCGAGCGGATAAATGAGTATTTCAAGGAGATCAATCTGTTTGGCAGCGGATACTTAACCGCCTACCATAAAAACGGAGAGCAGATGTTCCGTCTCGGCAGCATGGAGCCTCTTTTCGATTATCAAACCCTCCAATCCCTGTATTATCAGAACGATATCGCCTATGTAACTCCGGAAGGAAGCACCCAGGAATTTTTAGTAACAACAGGTACTTCTGATTATAACAATTGGACCTACTACCTGGTCCAGCCAAAAAACCAGGCTTACTACTCCATTACTTCCTATCAGAGATTCTTTACCATGATCACGTTCATGGTATTTCTCGCCGGAGGGATGATCGCAACCTTCTCCTCCCGCACCAGCCGCCAGCGTCTCGCCAACTTAGTCCATGAACTGACTGCAAGCGAATCCCTGGCTACTGCCCTGCATCTGCAGATGGAAAAACAGAAACCGGTGGTTTTAGAGTCCTACACGAGGCGGATTATGGAAGGCAGCGTCACCTCCAATGAAGAGATGCAGCACATCATAAAGCTGATGGATTTGGAACGCCCCGATACTAAGTTCCATGTACTTTATACCGAGGTATCGCCTTCAGAGGATGCCAACATCCAGGCTGAGGACATGGAACTGTGCATCCAGAACTACGATATGTTGGTCAGAGAGTCCCTGCGGCGCCATTATCCGGATACGGGATACTTATATAAGCCCTCCGACCGTGTATTCGCCGTCCTGCTTGCCTCTGACATCCATACTCCCTATGAGCAGATTGTCGAGGAAAATAAAGCTGTGTTCACTGCCCTTCACGACGAACTGCTGAACAGATACGGCATATGGATCAGAGGCGGTATCGGCGACCGCAACGGCCTGATCTCCTATACCTGGAAGTCGTATCAGCAGGCAAAGGAGGCAAAGACCATCACCACGGCGGAAAAGTACGTCTTAAGCACCAGTGATTTTGCTAATTCCAGTGATGTATACTACTATCCGGAGAGCTTATCCGTACAGTTAAGCGGCTTCATCTCCACCGGAAACAAGGACCAGGTCAGTGAACTCTTCAAGCTGATCCGCAACGAAAACACGGTAAAGCGCAGCCTGTCCTATACCCAGCAGCACTGGCTGATCTCCGACATTCGCGGGACAATCTTCAAAAAGCGGCACAACATCTCAGCAGATGACCTGCCCTCAGATAAGCTAAAGTATTTAGACCTGATTGACCGGCAGTTTGAAGGCGAGATGAGTTTATCCGCCTTAAAAACCATTGCACTGGAGCTATGCGAGGTCTACGGCACCGATACGGAAAGCAACGATCTGATCTTAAAGATCCAGTCCTATATCAACAACAACTACCACAATCCGGATCTGGGACTTTCCAAGATTTCGGAGGAATTCGGGATTTCGGAGAATTACTTCAGTTATCTCTTTAAAAAAGAGGTTTCAGAGAATTTTTCTACCTACTTAGAACGGCTTCGCATGGCCAGGGCAAAAGAGATGGTTCTCGATTCGGCGAACAATTTATCCAACCTTTACCAGTACCTGGGCTATAACAACGCCGCATCATTCAGACGTGCATTTAAAAAGAACTTTGGCGTTTCGCCAAAAGAAATGAGGGATAAAGTCAATGCAAAATAAACAATCCGCAGCAGTACATTCCGTATGGGACCGCTTGAAGGCCAGCGGTCTTCCCATCCACAGTTTCCTGGCCGATCATAACGGCACGCTGCTTATAGAAGAGTATCAGGAACCCTATTCCAGCAGAGATCCGCACCGCATGTTCTCTGTTACCAAAAGCTTCTGCTCCCTGGCAGTGGGTTATTTACTGGAGGACGGCCTGATCTCCCTGGATGACCGGATCACGGACTATTTTATGGAGTACTGCCCGTCCGGCGGTTTCCACCCCTGGCTGAGGGAGATGACCATTCGCCATATGCTGATGATGGAAACATGTCATTCCTCCACCACATATAAGATTAATAAGGATGGAGACTGGGTGGCCAGCTTCTTTCTGACCCCTCCAACCCACAGAAGCGGGCAGATATTTTTATATGATACCTCCTCCAGCCATACGCTGGCAGCCCTGGTAAAAAAACGAACCGGGAAAGGGGTTCTTGACTACTTAAGGGAAAAATGGCCGGCTACGATTACGTTTTCGGATGAAGCTTATATCATATCGGACCCCTTCGGCGCAGAGATGGGCGGCTCCGGCCTGATGGCCCGTCCCATGGATCTGCTGTCTCTGGGACGATTCTGCATGGATACGGTAAACACGGGTACAGGAGTATTCGCAGACTACTTAAGAGATGCAGTATCGTTTCACACCCCCACCCTTCATGCAGGAACCGTTCCGGAAGAGCAGCAGGGCTACGGATACCAGTTCTGGCGCATCCGTGGCGGCTTTGCCATGTATGGGATGGGCGGGCAGTATGTGCTCTTTTACCCGGACTCTGATCTGGTCCTGGTGGTCACTGCCGATACCCAGTATCACGGAGGCGGCAACCGGATCCTCCTGGATATCATTTACGATTCATTGACAGAGTTTTTAATCATCAAAACTCCAGATATAGAAAAAGAAGCCCCTCTGGTTTTGAATGCTTCTTTTCAATTAGCCGAAAATCCAAAAGGATTTTCAAATATCTCCCTGATCTGCGATAAGTCCGGCGGCCATCTCTGCCTGCAGGCAACGGATACTTTATTTCATATTCCATTCTCCTTTGACAGCCTTTCTGTCAGCGTCATAGATAAATACCGGCAGAGGATTGCGGTACAGGCAGTCCGGCCTGCGCCCTATATGCTCTATCTCCCGGTGCAGATCGTTGATGAATGTGTAGGGAGCATCCATATTATACTTCGCCTGGACAATGACAAGATCACTGTCTGGCTGCATAAAATTGAAGAAACGTACTTTAATGAGTTTGAGGGATTTTTTGAAGGGATGTTAACCTGTTGAGAGGGAATATCCCAACTATCAGTATTTTCGCACCAGGCGATCCTCCGGAGATCATTGCCGTGCTGGTGTTCCACCCGCCAAACTATCCGCCCTTTTCTGTGCGCACTCATCCTTTCACAGACCCAATCATAACCACCTTCACAAAATATTTCTGCACAAAAGGATACAGAACCACCATTGGAAGACTGCCAAACACAATAATAGCATATTTCATGGTTTCCAGGATAGCGGCCCGCTCACTCTGATTCGTTGTTAAACTGGTCATCTCCTGCAGGGATTCCGATGTGCTTAAAAGGAGCAATATCCGGCGCATCGTGGAGAGCCTGGGCAATATCCTCCAAAAGTCCCCAGCCCAGCACATAAAGAGGCCGGTCGTCATCCTTTCGCGCACACTGGATAATCAGCTCCGAGGCCGGAGTGCTTTCAGCATACCCGTCATAGGGCGCTATGTCAATCGCTCCCTGCCGGGTAATAGACCTAAGATACTCCGGCGTAGGATACTGTTTGGAATGCTGCTTCAGTTTCGAATAATCCTTCTCATAGGCATCGATAGCCTTTAGGATATGACTGGCTCTCCCATTTTCCCAGGGCGAAGAAATCAGCCCCTCCGTATCAAACAGATCCGCGTACAGCAGATAATGGGCTATGGATTGAAAATCGTCATAATCACTGCCTCCGATGTCCGTGGTCACAATCACCCGGTAACGCTCTCCATATAAAGCACCTTTTTTAGGCAAAGTCATTTTTCCGTCTCCTTTTCTTTATAATTCTTTATTTTCTTCCTTTATCAAAAATCATCTTACAGACACCGGTCAAACCGCCTCTGAAAATCACGAAGTAACCGCTCCCGGTGCTGGTTTAAGGTCTTCGCCCCCATTTGCTCGTCTTCCGCCCACTCCGGATCCAGCACGTCAGCCCACCAATGGAGAAGCCCCTGTCCCTGGTCTTTCCGGTTTTCTCGTTGCTCCGGCACGGAACGGAATTTCCCGGTCTGCCCGTTCAGTTCCGGTATCCCGCTTTCCAGAACGTACTCCCAATCTCCCAGGGATTTCGGCATAAACCGTATCTTGTATTTCCCGTTTCCGCAGTAATAACCATTAAACTTCTGGCCTTTCACTACCATCTGAAAATAAGGCCGTCTCTCAATCGTTTCCATATCTCCCGTAATTTCTGGACCGACAAAGATAAACTCCAGTACTTCAAAAATCTCCACCACATCATCCAGCGTTGTATTTCGGTGATATGTGCGACAGGGACGGTGCCATACCCGTTCAAACCGGCCGCCCAGGCTGTCCTCCTCCGGATTTTCCGGGTTCCCGTCTAAAAGCCAGGTAACAGTGGGCGTGTCTCCCATCTTAATAACGCCCCCGCGCTTTTCTGCAAAATACCGTCCCAGCTCCCCATGCCCTGCTATATGTTCCAGCACAAAGGTATGGTTATCCAAGTCGCCTTCCATGTTGCCGCCATGAAACCAGCCCTCATAAGTCGAATTATCTTCAATGATCCACAGATACGGAAACTCCCTGCGGATATACTCGTAAGCATTGAGCCCCCATTTCTTATTAGGCCCGCCGATATAATTGATTCGCAGCTTCCCTGCAATGTCCGGAGCATCGTGAAGAGCCTGGGCAATGTCCTCCAAAAAGCCCCAGCTCAGTATGTAAAGCGGCCGTTCATCGTCCCGTCTGGCGCATTCAATGATCCATTCCGAAGCAGGCGTGCACTCAGAATACCCTTTGTAGGGCGCTTCCTCAACAGAGCCCTGCCTTGTGACAGACCTTAAATAATCCGGCATTGGGTAATACTCCGAGTACTGTTTCAGCTTCGGATAATCCTTCTCATAAGCATCAATAACCTCCAAAATATAGCTTGCCCTCCCTGTTCCCCATGTAGGCGAGGAAATCAGGCCCTCCGTATCAAACAAATCGGAATAGAGAAGATAGTGGACCATAGACTGAAAATCATCGGGATCGCTTCCCCCTATGTCGGTCGTCACGATCACCCTGTATCTGGTTCCATACAATGCTCCTTTATTTGGTAAACTCATACGATAACGCTCCTTTCTGATAAATTCTGACACACAATCTCGTCCACCTGCTCCGTCACAATCTCGTCACCCTCTTGGCCGATGATCTCTACGTCTTTAAGCACCAGCTTTTCCACATTTGCCGCCATAATACCAGCCTTCTTCATCTTCCCCACGCCGCACATCATGGCCGGAATGCCTTCCGTGGCGTCCTCCGCGTAGCTGACACGGACATGTTCAAATTCCACCACGCCGATCTTCTTCTCCGGGAGCCCATAGAGGAATGCCGCCGCGTGGCGGGCATTCGTCACATTGATATTTCTAAAGTACAGGCTCTTGATTTCCGGAGTCCGCTCATCCACCGGGAGGGGATGCCGGGCCTGTACATAGTCCGTCTTTCCGTCAAAATCACAGAAATAGAAGCTGTTCGCCACAAAGGGGGTTCCGACGCCATCCATCCGGATATTTTCAAAGATCACATCCTGAATCACAGAATCCTGTCCGCGGCCCCTGCGAGTCTTGATCCGCAGGCCACGGTCCGTATCCGTGAATTTACATTCTCTGACACGGATATTCTTCACACCTGCGCCAATCTCAGAGCCCAGAGTAATAGAACCGTGCCCGTCGTTCATAGAACACTGGCGAATGGTAATATTCTCACTTGGCGTCTTATATTTGCTTCCCATATAGATCTTGCCGGACTTCACCGCGATGCAGTCGTCGCCCACTGAGAAATGTACGCCCAGAATCTCCACATCCTTGCAGCTCTCCGGATCCAGACCATCCGTATTATGCGAATCCTTGGGACTCAGAATATCAAGGCCAATAAATCGCAGCCTCTTGGAGAAGAAAGGATGCAGATTCCAGCTTGGAGAATTCTTCACAGTAATTCCCATGACATTAATTTTCTTGCAGTGATTGAGGAACATCATGCGCGGCCGCCATGCGATCACCTGATCCCTGCAATTGTGCCACCAGTTGTCAAAATTACCATTTCCATTGATAGTTCCTTCACCGTAGATGTTTACATCCTTTACGTGAGTGGCCGTTATCAGGGCGCAGAACATCTTTCCAGGATCTCCTTCCCAGCTTCCTATATGGTATTCGTCCGTTCCGTCGGTAGTGGGAATCGCCCCAGGATAGACAGGAAATTTCTCCCGTTCGGTAAATGCGCTAAGTTCAGCTCCCTTCGCCAGTTCGATATTCACATGGCTCTTTAAAAACAGACACACAAACCTGTAGTAGCCCTTCGGAATCAACACTCGTCCCTGTTTAGGACACGCCATGATGGCAGATTGAATCGCCAGCGTATCATCGTGCTCCCCGTCTCCGTATGCACCGAAGTCCCGGACGTTTAAGGTGACCCTCTCATAGTCAGTAATAAAATTTGTCTGGGAAATCACTTCGTCGCCCTTTTTTAGTTCCGCTAAATAATGGGTACATGGTTCCAGATTAAAAATCTTATGAATCGTGGTTTTGACCTCTCCAGCCGACGTTCCATTTAAATAAAGCTCATAGTTTTCCTTTGTGTCATAGATACCGCCATCCACGATTTCCAGGACAGCGCTTCTTCCATTCTGATAAACAACCTTGCTCTCCAAATCCATGTTCTTTTCCTCTCATTTTTTTAGTTGCGGTACTGTCTCTTTGCCAAGACCCGATTTAGCTTTCAGGTTTGGATTCTATGCTACTGCATTCTCAATTATAGAGGACGCGCCCTTTCATAACAACGGGCGTTTTCTTACCTTAACAGACGTTTCACAACCTGATTGCAGAAAAACGGAACTGTTGCATTCCGCCGTAAAATGATGGGAATGCGGGAGCATCCCCGTTTTCTCCCTATTATAATGGCTGAGCCAAGGAGCTACAACGTGCAATTCCTCACCTTTTCGTACCTTTTTACTCGAAAAAAGACCATCCGCTTTCACGGGCAGCCTTTTCTTTCTCATTACATTGATTTTATATTGCCTCAAAGCCATTCTTAACAATGGCTTCTGTCTTCTATGTATATAAATTCGTAATCTCCATACCCCTCAGAGACCGCGTTATCCCGGTTACAGGCCCACAGACACAGCTTTGCTCCCGTCCAGGTAGCACGCTCTAACGGAACCGGATCTCCTATCAGCTGGTAACGGATACCATCGGCCGACCAGGAGAACTGATATTTTTTCTCTTTGTAAAGCTCCATCCGCAGATACACAGTTTCGCCATCATAGGGACAGGATGCTGCCACTGTCTCTACCGCCTCGCCTTCAAACTCCTTATTCAAAACCGTTCCGGTATACAGAGCCAGTTCCTGGCCATCCTCCTTCTTTTTCAAGCCCAAATAGGCGTAGGTATGTCCCACCATGCCCAGGGATGCCATGTCCCCCTTTTCTTTTCCTTCCAGGCGCACCTTAGTCAGGACCGCCAGGGCCGGATGCTGAGGAATCTGGACCATCACGTTAGGCGCATACCACAGAAGATTCTCCCTCGAATCATTGTGCAGGCAGTTTAAATGAATGCCGCCGTGTCCCTTTAAGGAGTAAAAAATCTCCTGAGGGTTGGCCTGCCACTGCCACTGCAGCCCCAGCTTCTCTCCGGAAAACGCATCAGACTGGGCGATCTCGTATGCCGGCTGATTCTCTGCCGGCATACGCCATTCCGCCACCGGCTCCCCGATGCCGTCTCCATCCAGATCTGAACCGATGAAGGGCCAGTCATTCACAAAGCACATAGGCTGCAGATGGGTAATCCGCCCCAGTTCATTCACGTCCTGGAAATGAATAAACCAATGCTTTCCATCAGGAGTATCCACCCAGCCTCCCTGGTGAGGTCCATTAACGTCAGTACAGCCCTGATGCATAAGCACCTTATATTCATAGGGGCCTTCCACATGGCGGGACCGGAGGGCCGACTGCCAGCCGGTCGCTACGCCGCCGGAAGGCATGAGAATGTAATACCAGCCATTGTATTTGTACATCTTGGGTCCCTCTGTGGTGGGAGCAATCTGATCACCATCGAAAATCACTTTGGGCTCGCCGATTAAGTGGCTGCACTTCGAATCCATCTCCACCAAAGCAAGGCGATGTTTGATTCCGCAGCGGCTTCTGGCATAGGCAAACACCATGTAAGCTTTGCCGTTTTCATCCCAGAAGGGACAGGGATCGATCCAGCCTTTGGAGTAGCAGATCATATTCAGTTCAAACTCGCCGTACGGATCAGCGGAGCGGGCCACTAAAATTCCTTCATCCACCAGAGGGACAAATACGTAAAACTCCCCGTCATGGTACCGGATGGCCGGAGCCCAGGTACCAGAGCCATGAGACGGCTTATTATATTTTTCAAATGGAAGTGATGAAACGCAGTAATTGATGATCTCCCAGTGAACCAGATCTTTCGAGTGCAGAAGCGGAACACCCGGCAAATAGGTAAAGGAAGACGCTACCAAATAGTAATCTTCGCCGACGCGGACCACAGCCGGATCAGAATAGTCGGCATATAAAATAGGATTCTGATACATAAAATACCTCCAGTCATTTTCATCAATCATTTCATTTCGTATTGGTTTGCAGTAATTTTCTTTTATTCGAGCAAAAAATCAGTAGTTTTTAGAAATTATCTCATTTTTTCAGTAGATTATCTGCTAGGATTTCGCTATAATAACTTTTACTATTTTTCTCAGAGAGGAGTTCCTATGATACATATTATAAACGATGGAAGCGGGGATTTTGCCACCATTACCGCAGCACTGGAATCTATTCCGGCTGATAACAGTTCTCCCGTCACCCTTTTTATACATAATGGTATATACAAAGAACGGCTGACAGTCACTGCGCCATACGTCACTATGATCGGAGAATCTACCGAGCACACGATCGTGACCTATGATCTGTCTGCCCGCATGACGACAGCAGATGGAACGAAGCTCGGAACCTTTCGCAGCTACTCCTGCTTGATCGATACTCATGATTTTACTGCAAAAAACCTCACCTTTGAAAATCGTATGGGGAAAAATCCCGATGCAGGACAAGCGCTGGCCCTTTATGTGGACGGTGACCGCATCCTGTTTGAAAATTGTAAGTTTCTCAGCGGGCAGGACACGCTGTTTACCGGGCCTCTTCCCCCAAAAGAAATAATACCGGACGGCTTTATTGGTCCAAAACAGTCAGCGCTCCGTCTAATGGGCCGCCACTATTATAAAAATTGTTATATTGAAGGAAATATTGATTTTATCTTCGGCGGAGCTACCGCATATTTTGAGGAATGCGAACTGTTCTCCAAATACATAGGAAAACCAGTCAACAGCTACGTCACTGCCGCTTCCACTCCCCAGGGAGAGCTTTACGGTTACGTGATGAACCGCTGTCGTTTCACCAGCAATTGTCCTCCTCAAAGCGCTTATCTAGGACGACCATGGAGGGAGTATGCAAAAACGGTGCTCATCGACTGCTTCATGGATGCTCATATCTGTGAAGAAGGTTGGGACGACTGGGGAAAAGAGATTGCCCATCAGACTGCCTATTATGCCGAATACGGAAGCTATGGTCCGGGCGCGGCCATGGATAAGCGACCTGACTGGATTAAGCGTCTGACGAAAGACCAACTGGATCATTATAAAAAGGAACAGGTGCTGGCTGGGGAAGATGACTGGAATCCGAGGATCTGCTGCTATATAAGAGCATAGGAAAAAACCTCTGTAAGCAGATTTTCTATAAGCGCCATACATGGTCTGAGGGAACAGAGCCACCAGTACCGGTCCTGTAAAGTATAGCAATAATAATAAAATACCCCCTGCGTCAAATTCTGGAGCCTTTTCTCCTGCCTATTCTTTGTCTGCCTACAGTTTACTTACGATTACAAACAAGTTCCTTAAATCACAAGAGACTCTCTTCAATCAGTACCCCGGCCTTTTCCGGCACTTCAAGTCCAGAGCGGTACCTGCCACTTGTCAGCGTATTATTTGCGCCGGAAAAGATGATATGGGCCTCGCCGCCCACCGCAAATGTAGTGGCGCTTACATCAGCCGGTACAGTAAGGACGGCTTTTCTGTTCTCGATGCTCACATCGTTCAGCGTTCCGTTCCATTCACCGGAAATAATGTAGTCCCCGCTTCCTAAAATAATCTGGCCATCAGCTTTCTGCATGACCCCGCCGCCTTCAATCGTCAAACCGCCGTATTCCGATTCAAGGTCTGCCCCGCCAAGCAGTACCTTGACCGCCGAAAGCCCTCATGCCCGTCGGGAAGCGTACAGCCTTCTGTTTTCGTGCACGGTTTTTCCTCTGCATCAACGGCTCCAACCTTTACGAGAATCTGCGGCAGCTCCACTTCCAAGTCCATCTCATACCCGGACGGTATGACCGGCTCATAGACATAAGCTCCTCATTCTTCTGCTTCACAATCACCATGTCCGTCCACAGGCTGCCCTGGAAGCGGATGTCCTCCTCCGCTGCCCCCAGTTCCAATTCCTGAACCGCATATTTTTCCGGCAGTTCTTCAAACCGGATGATGGTTCTTTCCTCTTCCACCGCTGCAAATACCGGGGCTGTCTGGATATTGGACAATGCCAGTACAGACGCCATTACAGTATCAACCTTGTACCCCCTGGCCTCCAAATATTTTCTGTTGGTTCTAAAAATGTCCGGCTCATCGTCGACAGCCAGCAGCCAATACGTTTGTTCCAATCGTCTTCCCTCCTCTCTTGCGTTAGATGAACGAAAGTGTTCATCTTCCCTGAAACAACAATATGCGAACGGCAGAGGCCATTCGCATATATCACTGACTTCATTATATGGTTGATTTGAATTTATGTCAAGCAAACCTTTAAATCCAGTTTCGTAAACCGGTGCAGGTGCACATAGACGCGCCAGGATATTTAGACCTATGTCAATACTTTGAACAAAAAAGTTAAAAGGTTATGCCGTTTTTCTTAATTCCATGTCCTCCTTTTGCTTTCGCTCTCGTTCTTTAGGCGCTGCATTTCTTTTTGCAAAGCATAATCCCTAATTCTGCTCCTGGCTTTTCTATATCCTCCAATGACCACTCATTTTAAATGAATGTGATATTCGAAACTGTATTATGCTCAATGAAACAGTACGGCTTTGACCCGTTTTTCCCGCATACATTCCGAAAAGTAATTTTATCACAGGCTTTTAAATGAATCTCACCAGCCTCATCATCTATTACAACATTTTCCATAAGAACGTTCTTAACATAATTTTGTCTGTCTTCAAAACTCTGTTTTAGAAAACCTTCTAATTCTACAACCTTTTCACTGCCCGTAATCGTGCAGTTTCTTATCTCGATGTCTTCAAATACTGGCAAATCGGGAGCTGCATCTCCATCCGCGTTATATGGAACACTATGAGCCAGAAACTTGTCAATTCTGCAGTCTTGCATCTTTATATTTCTGATATAACCGCCTCTTGCCCTCTGAGCCTTAAGTTCCAGACCATATCTCGTATTTTGAATGACACAATCTCTTAAATAAACGCCATCTACACCACCCGATTCTTCACTGCCGATCGCCATACCATTCCCTCCCAGCATTTTTAAATCGAAGATGCGGATATTCTCCGTCGGAATATTCACTCTGTTGCCATCCGGGTTTTTGCCGGATTTTATGGCGATACAATCATCCCCTGTGTCGAATTTCGTATCAAAAATCATCATATTCTTAGATGAATCAGGGTCCCAGCCATCGCCATTATCAATCCCTCTTGATTGAATCGTAATCCCGTTCGTTGTAACGGTATCGCAGTAGATCATATGGATTGTCCAACACGGTGGATTCTCTACATTGATACCTGTAATATGGACATTTCTACACTGTATAAAACTGAGTAATCTTCCTCTGACCCGTCTTCCTCCAATTCCATCGGAAACATATTCCGGGTATTTTCCCTTATCTGCATAGATACTTTTCATGGCAGTTCCCAGCTTCATTCCACCGCCAATGATGCGTCCCGTACCACAGATTCTTATATTTTCACATGTCATCCTTTTTCGGTTATCCGGGTCTAAATATCCAGCATTAATCAGGCTCCGATAACAGTACAATTCCCAACCCTCGTATCGGCTCAAAATCAGCCCGTCTTTATTTATCTTCCCGGAATAGCTGCTTTTTTGCTCTTTAAGAAAAATGTAATCGGTCGGGTCCTCGCTCCCCTTCAGTGTTCCATCAATCTGAAGTGTCATATCACTTTTCAATTCTAATGCACCTGACAGAACTACCGCACCTTTAGGAATCAGAACAATATCTCCTGAACAGCATTGATAAATGGCTGCCTGCAATTTTGCCGTACTATTTACGGTTCCGGTTCCGTCAACGCAATATGGTTCTTTCGTCACATCAATGACAGACCCAATTTGTTTCGTTTTCACCTGCAGAGAATTGGACTTTTCCGATCTGTTCTCTCCCTCCATTACCGCCTCTACCTCGAATCTATAAGGCGTACATGCGCTAAGTCCTCTTACTGTATAATGTGTTTTATCGGGTCTTGTACGGGCGATCAGCCTATCATTCTGATACACATCATATCCCTGTACGCGTTCGTACACCTCCGGTTTCTCCCAAACCAGAGTCACACTGTCAGCAGAAACGGTCGCAGGTGCTGCCATCAACTCTCTTGGTGCAGTTTTCGTATTAAACATTTATGATCTCCTTATTTCTTCCACTGTTATCAACACTTTGTCCATCATAGACTAACTCCGTTCCTATATACCCATTCTTGCTTCAGCTCTGTTTCCTGTATTCAGCCGGACTCATTCCCATCATTTTTTTAAACACCTTGCTGAAGTACTTTTCATCCTCATATCCCACCATATCCGATATCTCACCGATGGTTTTAGCCGTTTTCACCAGATACTCCCTGGCCCTGTCGATTCTCACACCGCGCAGATACTCGTTGAACGGCACTCCCACAATTTTTCCGAAGCATATGCTGAAATAGCTTCTGCTCAAATGAAAATGTCTGGCCAGATCACTGCTGACAAGGTGCTGGTCAAAATGCTCGTCTACATACCGCTTTGCTTCCATAATAGACTGAACCACTTCATTGGAATACTGGTTATTGGAAAATATCCCTGATGTGCGCAGGTACATCCCCTCCAGCCAGTGTTCAATCTCCTGCCACGTATGAAATTCCGACGGCAGCTCATACCGTTCCTCCGTCACGATTCCATAATTCTGGTTCCACGCGTTCTCCATAGCCAGCATGATATGGTACAGCTTCGCCACCGTTATATTGCTCTTCTTTAAGTCGAAACAGATCTTTTCAAATAAACTTTCCTCCGTAATCCATTGAAAAGAGAGCCAGCGTTGTTTCAGCTCCCGGAAGGTCTCCTCATCAATCGGTTCTTCCTTTCGCTGCATCTCCTGGTAATCCTTCTCCTGCACCTCTTTGATTCCGGTATATTCCCAGAAGAACTTTTCCCTCTTATACCGCAGGAGAACTGCATCCATCTTATCCCATGGAATTCCCTTCACACCGCTTACAGTCATGAAAATACAGCCGTTATAGTTCACCGGAAACCGGTATTCCTCCGGGCAGTCTTCCTCACAATTCCAGATCCAAATACCGGATATAACCTCACGAAATCCTGCTTTCATGCGTATATCATTCTGACTTAAGAAGATCTCCGCACTATCCTCCCCTTCCGAAAATTCCTCGACCAGCGCATAAATCCTGTCGCTGTCCATACTGCCCTTCCCTGCCGGCAGGCTTCCGTCCTTCTCCATCTCCTTTCTGACACGCTGAGAAAGGCGGCTTAGGATAGAGTCGAAATTTTCCTGGTCAAACTGCACCTTTGCAATATAGTCTATGGCGCCAAGCCGCAGCGCCTGCTGAATATAGTCAAAGTCACTGTGAACCGTCAGAACCGCAAATTTCAGCCTGGGATAGCGCGCCTGGGCTTTTTGGATAAATTCCAATCCTGACATAAGCGGCATTTCCAGATCGCTGAGCACCAGGTCCACTTGTGTTTTTTCCAGGAATTCCAATGCCACGATGCCGTTTCCTGCTTCGCCGACAATCTTCATCTCATACTTATCCCAGGGCATGGAAGCAATCAGCCCTTTTCTCGTCAATTTATCATCGTCAACAATCAACACATTCAGCATCTTTCTTCTCCTCATGCATCTTTGGAACCAGGATGCGCACTACCGTTCCTCCCGATTCCCGGTTCCCGATTGAGAACCTCCCCTTCTTACCAACATTTAAGTAAAATTGTTCCAGAGACTGGATTACATACTCCAGGCCGATGCCGATCGCATGGGCCGGCTGCCTTCTCATTTCTCTATTTTTATTCTCCGCATACTCATGAATCCGGACAAGCTGTTCCTTTGAAATTCCCAGACCATCGTCGGAAATCTCAATCTCCACCCAATCATTTCGATCCCTGACCACTACCTCGATATGCATGTCGTCACGGTAACCATGGACAATGGAATTTTCAATCACAGGCTGCAGAATAAACTTCGGGATCGGATAGCAAAATTCGGCTGTCTCCGGCTCCCTCCGTATAGTATAAGTAAAGTCATATAAGCGCACCTTCTGAAGCAGCATATATTCGCCCATGGCTGAAAGTTCCCTCTCAATATCGGTATGGTAACCGTCTTTATCCAGATTATAAAATAAGAGACGGTTCAGCGCCTGGACTGCCTTATCAATATCCTGCTGACCGTTCATGACGGCCATCCAGTGAATGGTATTCAGCGTATTCATCAAAAAGTGAGGATTAATCTGATACCGAAGCTTTTCAATCTCCAGCCTCCCCTTCTCCTCTTCTCTGGACACCATATCCTTCAGCATCTCCTGAATCTGGCGCCGCATCTCTTCAATCCTGCGCAGCAGATGGTCATATTCCTGCATTCCGGTTAAAATGACGCAGCCCTCATCCGGATTCTCCTGTTCTAAAAGCCGGTCCAGTTCCCGGTCAAAAAGCCGGAGCGGAGAGTAGATGTTTTTCCAGACAACTACGAATAAAAAGGTCACAATCCCCACAAAGGAAATAATAGCTCCGAACACAGAGTAGTATTCTTTTAAGTAAGCTCCCTTCTCCAGCTTCATATCCACAAGCTCCACAACGGAGAAACCCATTTCCGAATCCTTCTTAAAATAGCGGTAACCGCCAAGCATTCCGTCCGCTCTGGCGATGTCCTGAAATAACGCTCCCTCCGGGCAGAGCTCCGGCACGCTGCTGTAGCAGATCTCTCCCCTGTCGTTGATAAAGACCAGCCCTTTAGTGCCTTCCCCTTCTGTCCGGAAGAGTTTATCCAGCGTATCATAGTTTGTCTCTATTCCCATATAGATATCCCGGGCTTCCGGCGTCAACTGTTTGATCTTCCGCATCAGGCAGAGTACCATTCCGCTGTTATAACTGGCCAGACTCCTTTTCGGTCCATAAAACCAAAGTTCATTGGCCCTGCAAAGATAGGACCGATCATCCAGCTCCAGGCTGCGGGTGATATTGAAATTACTGATCGCCACTTCGTCTCCGTACTCGAAAAACACCAGGCCAATATTGATATTGGCGAAGGTCAGCTGCCTTAACCGGTCCATGATCTGCTGGTTCAGTTCAATTTTGTGGTAGGAATCCACCTCAGAGGAGTACAATTCTGTAATATCCTCCGCAATGTTGATGCCAAAACCGATCTGCTGGGACAGAAGCTCCATGCTGTCAATGATGTTCTCAATCGTGCCTAAGAGCACGGACAGACTGTTGTCGTACGCGTTCTCGATCCTTGTTTTGGTGACGCGATTGATAATCTGTCCCGAAATCACCGATATACTGATAAAAGAGGTGAGCATCGTGACGATAAATAAAAGAAGAACCCTTGTCCTGAGTGAGACTTTCTGGATTTTTCCCGCCTTTTTCGTCGTTTTCATAAACTCACCTCCTGATCGTAACTGCTGTCTACCATCTATTAAAGCATATTAATTTTGAATAATCAATACCCGCAAACCACCGCCATCTACACCCGGTTCCAGACGATAAGCCCGGCCTTTTCCTCCTTATGGTGCAATTTCTTCAAACGCAGGAAAAATTCTGCCTCGGTCATGTGATTATCCAGATTCGTTATGATTTCCCCTTTTCCAGTCTCCTGATTATAGAGCCACATCTGCCACCGGTAATAGTCCGGCCCCTCTCCCTCATCGCGAATACGCCCCATTAACCGTTTCAATATATGAGCCGTAAATTTATAATCAGCAAAGCATTCATACTGATAAAAATTCTTCCAGATTCCCCTCTCAGCCTCCCGCAGCTTCTGATCCGCCTCCGCGAATGCCTCAGCCGCCAGGCCGCACTCATAAAATGCCTCCAGACCATGATTCTCCTCCCGCAGTCTCCAGGCTCTGCAGAAATGTGTGACGCCGAGGCAGCCCAGATAATGCAGCCACACCTGCAGCGTCAGGGTATCAGACAGTTCCGGCGCTTCCCTTTCGCAGTCCTCCAGATACTTCTCATACCCGTAAGCCTTTCCCGCAAGTCTTTCATCCAGCCAGCAAATCTGTTCATGGAGAGTCTTTGCCGGAATTGCCCACTGAAAATGCTCTGCGGCCTTCTCTGCGTCGGCCATCCACTGACGTGCCAGAATCTTTACACTGTGGGTATAGAACTGTTCTCCTGCGGTCTCATCCTCCTGGTTTCCAAAACGGATCGCAGCAGCCGCATAACGTCGGTACAGCCCGGCAGCCGCAGCCGCGTTTTCCCCATAATACTGCCCGGCAAACTCCTCGTAAAAATCCTCTGTTCTGCAGGCCGGATCCTGCCACAGCTTCGCCAGTAAGATCAGTAATGGAGCGTGGGGACGGATATTGGAGCAGTTAATAATCCAGTAGTCCGACAGTCCCCGCTTATACGATTTTAGAAGTTCATCCCGGTAGTATTCCGGTTCAAAGGGCGGCATCGTGGTATGACTGGCAGCCTGAAGATCATAAAAAGAGATATGGTAATACAGGCCGTGTCTTCCCTCTGCCTCCCTCTCGTTCACAGGAAGCGCTTCTGTCCTGGGGTTATGGTTTCCCCTCCTCCTTGTCACCATTTTTCCGTATCCATTGTCTCCCCATACCCTTATGACATCATCCGGCAGGCTTAGAACACCTTCCCGGTACAGCTCCATCATCTCTCCATACAGGTTCGTGCAGATCACGGCCTCCGGAATCTCCTTCCGGATCATGTCATACTGTTTCTTTATAACGCCGCTTAGGAAACGGCCTTTCTCTTCCTCGCTCTTTTCGGCGCTCTCTCCATCGCTCTCCCAATACGGACAGTCCCCCTGCCCCCGGAAACCGACGGCCCAGACCGCCTGCTGGCCTTTTCTTTTCTCAATGGCCCTCTGCCATAATGCTTCATACAGTTCCGGATACATACGGTACGACGGCTGCAGATCGGGATATGCTGATGAGAACATCTCTGCCCCCAACGGTTCCACATGGTGGTGTGTCAGCTTCAGTCCCATATCCGAAGCCAGGGTACAATACTTATCGAAGTTTTCCAGACCTCCCGGAATCACCATATTTCCGCCGCAGCGCAGCAGCGCCTCGAAAGCCATTTCCCAGGCATACGCTTCGTCATCACCCGGATTCCACCGTCCCAGAAAGGTTTCATCGTTAATAAACCAGCCGCGATATGACACGGCTGCCCGCTTCGAACGATACGTTCCCGCAGGAATGGAAACCGTTTTTCTCACCCCGATCTTCTGGTCCAGCCAGAACCAGAATGGCCGGATTCCCAAATATTTCTCACTCAGATAGTGGAACGCGTAGACCAGGCCTAAGTCTGAGGAAGTATGGATCTGGATATCGGACTCACTCACCCGAATTTCCCAGGCTTCCTCCTCCATACAGTGGCTGCAGTCAATGTAAATCCTGCTCACCCCGGCGGTTCCCGCCTCAAGCGTCTTTTTGACATCCCGGTAAAACCGTTCGGCAGCCCGATAGACCGGGCGGCTTTCCATCTCGCCAAAAATCCGCACATTTCCAGTTAATAAAAAGTCCTTCATTTTTCTCCCCCTATTCCTTCACACCACCCAGCATGATGCCGGACACAAAGTATTTCTGCAGAAATGGATAGATGGCCAGAATGGGCAGCATGGAAACAAATATCTTGGCCGAGTTCAACGCCGTGTTGGAAAGGTTCGCCAGATTTGCCAGCTGATCCTCTGTAATAGAGCTATAGTCGATCTGTACCACCATCTGCTTGATATACGACTGCAGCGGATAATAATCAATCTTCGTGGAGAGCACATAGCCCTGGAAAAATTCATTCCAGTGACTGACGATGGTAAACAATGCAATTGTGGCCAGAATGGGCTTGGAAATCGGCAGCACGATAGAAAACAGAATACGCCACGGGCCGGCTCCATCTACAATGGCCGCTTCCTCAAGTTCCTTTGATATGGACTCAAAAAAATTAATCATGAGGATCATGTTGTAAATCGGAAGGCCGCCGCAGACCGCCAGACCGAACACACTGTTGATCAGGCCGTAATTTTTCATGGTCATATACCACGGAATCAGGCCGCCGGAAAACATCATACAGAAAATACAGATCCACATGATGATATTGCGCGGTGCAAACTCTTTCTTCGGTTTTGCCAGCGCATAGGAGGCCGGAATCATAACTCCCAGTGAAATCACCGTAGCCAGCACCACACGGGTGACCGCCGTGATAAATGAGCGGAAAAACTGAACGTCTTTCATAATCTCCTTATAGTTGACCGTCGTAAAGCCCACCACCGATTTTAGGAGGCCCACCGCAGAGGCCAGTGAAAACTGCATGTCCACAAGGCCGGCCCGGTATACCCACGTATCGATGATATCCGCCGCAGAGTAGACGGCCGGATTATAAAGATTATAGATCTGGTCGAAACCTGCATTTAAGATGTTGCCCAGGGAAAGCACCATCATCAGTATGATTGTACCCTTAATACTCGGAAGCGTAATGTGACGCATTCTGTCCCACCGGTTTGCCCCATCAATAGCTGCCGCCTCGTAAAGGCTGGGGCTCACGCCGGTCAAGGCCGCTAAGTAGACCACCGTTTTAAAGCCAAATTCCTTCCAGATATCGCTTCCGATAATCAGTCCTCGGAACAGGCCGCCGTTCTGGAAGAAAGAGAGGCGGTCAAATCCCAGCCCCATCAGAATCGAATTGATGGGACCGCTGTGGCCAAATATCTCCAGGAGCATCCCGCTTAAGGCTACCCAGGATAAGAAATGCGGGATATATACCAGCGTCTGAGCCGTCCTTTTAAACAGCGCATGATTAATTTCATTGAGCAGAAGTGCAAATGCCACCGGAACCACCAGATTGCCAATAATTTTAAATACAGCAATGATAAATGTATTACCCAGAATTGTTTTTACATCCTTTAACTGCATCATATACTGAAAATTCTCAAGTCCTACCCAGGGAGAATGGAAAATGCCCTTTCCCGGATTAAAATCCTGGAATGCCATAACAATGCCTCCCATAGGGACAATATTAATCAGTACCAACCACAGTAACGCCGGTATGACCATGATCCAGTAATGGATCTGTTTCTGTTTTTTTTTCATTCGATACTCCTTCCATTTCGACAGTCTCAGCCTGTTACGGGAAAAGGGAAGATACATTCTCCCCTTTTCCTGTCTGTCACCCTATGTTCTATTTGTTCGCAGCCTCAGCAACTTCCCCGGTAATCTCCGTGCCTCCCTGGGCATGCCATTCTTCTGCAAATGTATCGAAATCATCCACCGGGATGGTCCCCAGGATGATTTTCAGGAACGTTTCATCCTCGATTTTTTTTAAATTCGACCATTTTTTCTGCATACTCTCCGTCTGGCCATAGAGCAGGCTATAGCCTTCATCACACCCGATTTCGTATCCCTTGTCAATGGCTCCGACCCCTACTAGCGTGGAGTAAATCCGGCCAAAATTGCCATCTTTGCTCACATTCCATGTCTCAATACCCAAATCGTCATACGGCTCCAGCTTAAAATCTTTTACAGTGTTGATATCAATCTCCATTTTCGTATGTTCTGACACATCGTATTCCGGAACGGTGCCTGTCTCTAAATATTTGAAGAGAATCTGAGCATCACTTTCCGCAGGCTTCGCCGTATTGATCACGAGACGGCCCGGAATATAACCGCTTAAGATTCCCATTCCGTCTAATTTATTGCCCACTTCAGGAACCAGAAGCTGATTGTTGATCATAAAAATAATTTCCGGATGCTCATAACCTTTGCGCACCACATAAAAGCTATCGGAAGGATTGGGCATGTGAGGCGCCCATCTCCCCTCATCTGTCAGCGGATATGGGTATGCCAGCCACTCTGCCCCCGGATCAACGGCCAGCGCATCTGCCAGGTTATAGCCTACCCACCACGGACCGAAGAACATTCCCGCCTGGCCTGATTTCCAGGCTTCATCCGCATCCTTTCTCATATCGAGTTCCTGATCCAAAGTTCCCTCCCGGTACATTTCGGCCAGAACAGACAATGCCTCTTTCGTCTCCGGTGTCAGGGAGCCGTAAACCACCTCTCCCTCACTGTCCTTCACCCAATATCCCGGAAGCGCGCCGCACCCCTGGAAAATACCGTCGAGACCGCACATGGTTCCGCTGGACTGCTGAAAATTTGCGTACAACAGATTGCTGGAGGACGGCCCTAAAAGGCCTACGGTATTGGCGCCGCCCATGTTATTTTCGATAAACGCCTTCGCCACACTGCGCAGCTCTTCTATATTCTTCGGTGCCTCAAGATTTAGCTTGTCCAGCCAATCCTGGCGAATCCAGAGAAGATCATACCCATCCTTAAACGACTTTACATTAGGAAGCGCCATGATTTTATCGTCATATGTAACCGCCTCAAGCGACTTTCCCCCCGTGGAATTAATGGCATTTTTCATGGTCTCGCCTGCATATTTCTCATAATACGGAGTCAGATCCTCGATCATTTCGGCCTTGATCAGCATTTCCAGCTGTGCCGCGTTTACCGAGATGATATCCGGCAGCTCACCACTGGAGATCGCCAGATTCAGTTTTTCGTTATAATCCTCTCCGCTCCCCGACTGCCACAGCACCTCAACATCAATATTCAGGTTTTCTTTGAAGTAGTCAAAAAATGCGTTTTTAGTAGCCGACTGTCCCTCCGGAAATGTATCCGATGGATTTACCACCTGGGCGATCTTCAGTTTAACCGGTTCCTGATAGATTCCAAGTGGATCTGGCTCCCCATTCTCATTTACCGGCAAATTGTCTGACTGAACCGTACCGGATGGCGCAGTATTTTCTGTCTTCTCCCCCTGTTTTCCGCAGCCTGCCAAAATAGCTGCGGAAAGCGCCGCCGTTGTCAATGCCATACAAATTAATTTTTTTCTCACTTTTTTCCCTCCTGGTTTGTTTTTCTTTACTCTGATTATAATGGTTTTATGATAAAACAGGAACCGCGTAATGTTTTAGAAAGGTAGTCTTTTGTTTTTCCCTCTGCACGCGCATCCAACAATTTTCCACCTCTGTATAACAAATTTTCTCTAAGCATAGAGTAGTTTCACCTCATACACTGGTCTTACGGCTGCACTGATCAGGCTTGCTACCGTTTCATCCACTTCCTCTGTCCGGGCTGCCATTGCAGATTGTGCATTAACTCTCGCGCCCTTTTTAAGAGGTGTAATGTAGATGGTAAGCGGCTGTTTTTCCAAACGGTCCACAAAATTTTTCAGCCCCAGTTCCCATATGGCTCCATTATTAAAATTGTCATGAATCATCTCACCATCGATAAACGCCTGACCGATGTCTCCTTCGTACTGAATCTGTAAAAGTCCTTCTTTTAACCCTTTCATGTTATCAGTTGGAATGTTGATCACATATCTTGATGGGCCGGTCTGCTTTACCGATACGTCAATTTCCTTCTTCTCTACCGAAATCTGATAAATTCCCCACATACCCTTATCCGTTTTCCTGCGTATCACCTGGCTGCTCTCCTTAAACGCATCGCAGGGATACACAGAAACCAGTGTCTCCTCTTCCGTCGTTTCCAGCCGTATTTCGTCCTTGTCACCTAGTACAGCCGCGTCCGTCATGACAAATATTCTTCTGCCGCCTCTCTCCAACTGGTATAAGTCCCCCATTCTATTCCGGGGAATGGTATAAATGCTGCAGCATTTGTCCTCCCTGACAACGGAATACACTCTGCCGTATCCATGATTGCTTTCCGTCACCACCGTCCCCTCCTCAAAGACAAACCCCTCTTCCATTCCATCCGGTACCATAAACAGATAGCAAACTGTTCCACCTTCAGTCCATCTGGTCACCGGCTGGGCCAGCGCATATTTCAGCAGAATTCCATTTAAGTCCATATTGAATGGAAGAATGCAGTTTTCATCGGGAGCCAGTGATACGGGTCCCACCTCAATTGTCTCGCCGGACAACTCAAGGACAATTGTCTCATCCTTTTTGAGCCGGGTCTGCGCATGGTCCTGAAAATTATTGATAAACAAAAAGCCCCTGCCGTCCTTCATCCTGACCGCATAGCGAAGTGTTTTCTGATCCAATGGGCTTATCTTCCTTGCCCCTTCCGGAAGATACGTAGACGTCGCACACAGCTCCTTTGAGAATTCGTTTGCAAAGCTGTGCAGAGGCTTCAGCCTCTTATAGGACTCCCTCAACTGTCCAAACTCTCCGACAGCTGCCTGATAGTCGTAAGAAAGCTTTGGCGCCTGTCCCTCATTTAAAAATTCAGGACCATTTCCTTTCGGATTTGTACCGCCCCTGAACACATAATAGCCCAGAAAATTACACCCCGATGCCATCTTGATATTCGCCATGGCATCAACGCTCTTATATGCAAACTGAAAACGGCAGTAGTAGGTACTGAGCATCCCGCCTCCCATTTCACAGCAGGCATACGGTCTGTTTTCCGGAGAATAATGGGGTTTAAACTCTCCGCATTCTCTTAAATCGTTATTATGGTAATCCGCATAAATATATTCATCTGTCGCCGGATGTTCGCCTTGATATACAGGATATATCCACGGACGGTAGGAGTATCCTCCCCACAGCGGCATCATCTCCTCTGGTGTCACCGCCCCGCCCCAGGCGGTACACGTGTAAAACGGAGCCACGATCCCCTCTTCTCTGGCTATATCGCGGAGCCGGTACATATAATCCTCTCCGCTGTGACCAGGTGAAATCCATTCATTGGTCACGCCTGCGGTCATCTCCCAGGGAGCCGCCGAATGCTGGTATTCGTTATCAATCTGGACGCCTATGACGGGGCCGCCCTCCTGATAGAAAAGCCCGGACAACTGCTCCGCCAGCTTCCGGTAGAGACGCCTTGTGCAGCTTAAAAATCCCTCATTATTCTCACGTACTTCAAAAGGTTTTCCATAGAGCCAGTCCGGCAGTCCGCCATTTCGCGCCTCTCCGTGCACAAAGGGACCGATTCGGACTATAACATAAAATCCCTTTTCCTGGCAGAGTGTTATGAATTTTCTCAAATTCCTTCTGCCCTCAAAATAGAACTCTCCTTCCTTTTCTTCGTGATGATTCCAGAATGTGTACGTAGCTATGATATTAATTCCGCATAGCCTCATCTTCTCAAGCTCATCCTCCCAGCACTCTTCCCTGCATCTGGAAAAATGGAATTCACCGCTGATCCCAAACATCGGTCTCCCGTTTTTGCGCAGGTAATAATTAGTAAAATCGACAGATTCCCCAGCTGGAGACTTCCCTGAAAAATTCTCACCCAGCGGATAAATGTCTTTCTTTTTACTTTCGCTTAAATTCAGATAATACATGATTTCTCCTTTTCCGATTATTCTAGTAATTCTCTAATTATTAAGTATAGAATTGTTTCAGATGAATTAACACAGACATCAGCTTTTAAAACGGGTGATTTTGTCTGCATTTTTTTAATCCGTTAAACAAAATTACTCTTTTTAAAAACATTTATCCCATTCTGTATCTGTCTGTTTTATCTTTTCCTTCTGTATACACCTTAAAAGAAAGGCCCTAAGAGCAAAATTTCCTTTCTCTTGATCCTTTGATGCACCCTTCCTATCACACCTGGCTGATCTTACGGTGCTGGGAATACGATTTTCTACTAAACATAACGGCGACTTTTCGCACGGTGCGCTCTTTGATGTTTTCAACAAATTACAGGAACATATTTTTATTGGCGATACCATCACCTCTGACCAGTATGACGATATTACCGAAAAAAACATTTATCATTATAGTTTGGAGAGATCGGGATAAACGAGAATTTATACCTTTCTTCTAGCAATATTTAATTGGTTGGTTATCGGGGTGATAACCTACTAATTACCTTTCTTTATCCATTTCCTATGCTTGATATTGATGATTACACTCCAGTATCGACATATGCTTTAACAATCTACACAAAAAAGGGCCAAGCAAAATATCTGCACCTGTTCTTTTTCTAAACTTTCACATTTTTTAGTTATCACTCCAATAATCAATAAATCACCTATCACCAACCCCTATCATATCATCACCTTTATAATCACTCTCCTTCAATCAACATATATTAATGTTTTTACATAATCACCGACAAAAAAAGACCAAGCGAAATATTTCCACCTGATCTTCTTCAAAAATTTTATTTTTATGGTTATCACCCCAATACCCAGCCAGTTAAAATCTGTCCTGTTTCCATAAATTACCTTCTATTTTCTCCGCTCCCCAACCATACTCAGTTAAAAATCCCTTCCCAACACCCCAAAAACAGCCCCTTATCCGCCTGATATCTATTAAAAGCCATTTTTCCTTCCTAAAAACACACCTCATTTTCGCCCTAATTTCGGCCGTTTTTTTCTCCAAAACCACTATATATTGTGGTTTTTTCTCTATTTTCCCTCTTCAGCCACAAGTGACATCCGACAGCACACTTCGACATTTGTTGAGTGGATAATAATGATGGCGGGAGGGCATAATTATCCCCAAGCGGAAACGGTATAATTATTTT
>OIZR01000074.1_pt1 | contig 84614 bp, 55 predicted proteins | sample 1588591 | NCBI WGS metagenome assembly OIZR01 (sample SAMN03283249) | human gut metagenome | biome: human-associated habitat; material: feces | host: Homo sapiens | place: USA | collected 2013 | reverse complement strand
TGAATCCATGAAAATGGATTCACGCCCCATTAATTCCTCTCTTCTCGCATAAGTCCTTCCGGATCACTGCCCGCCTTATTTCTTCACTAATCCGGATCTGTCTTCATAATCCTCCCTCACTTTTTTCAAAAACTCCGGTATCTCAATGGGACACTCTTTATTGCTGCGCATACTCTTTACAGCCATAGAAACCGAGTCATAGCAGTACTGAATTCCCTTTCCGTCGTACGTATAATTTGCCGCATGATCACGCCTGATTCCAATTCTGCATGCGGTCTCTGCCGCATCTAAATTAGCGCCAAGGAATATGTATTCCCAGCTACGCTTCTCCTGACTGAGTTTTACCATTTGGCTGACTTCACTGTAAGAATATCTTCGGCTGGAATTTTCCATACCGTCAGTTGTGATAACTACCATAGTTTTTTCGGGTATATCCTCATCTCTCGCATACTGGTAAATAGTTTCCATACGATGGACAGTATCCCCAACTGCATCCAGCAATGCTGTGCTCCCCCGGACAAAATAATCTTTTTCCGTCATCGGCCCCAGCTCTGCCAGGTTGTTTCTGTCGTGGAGAAGCTCGATTTTGTCATCAAACAAAACAGTCGTGATACAGGCCTCACTTCTCTCCTCTTTCTGTTTTTCTATTAGTGAATTAAACCCTCCAATCGTGTCTGACTCCAGTCCCGACATGGAACCGCTGCGGTCCAGTATAAATATAATCTCTGTCAAACCTTTCCTCATAATGGCGACCTCCTGTATTTGATAAAAAGAGATTACCACATAAGTAAAAAGAAAAGGTCGCCGTAAAAGCGACATTTTCTATCATGATTATCCAATCGGCTGCTGCCCAAACGCAAACAGCGCTTCATTCAGTTTCATTATGTCGTATATACCCTCGGAAATAAAAAATTCCACAATAATATCTGATTTATTGCTGTGGGACAGCACATATCCGGCTCTTGCAAGCAAATCTCTGGTCTCGTCCAGATTCAGCTTCAAACCAAGTGCCAGCGAAACAGCTGTCTGTTTTCCCGGCGAATAATCCGGATTGCTTCTGATTTTTGAAAAAAGCCTTCTGTCTATGTTCGCTCTTTTATAAACTTCCACATCTGTCATACCTTTTTCGTCAATCATACGCAGTACAGACACAGAAAAGCTTTCCTCTGTCTGTGCCGCCAAATCTTCCAGCTTTCTTATGGAAAAGGAAGCCTGCACCTTTCGCGGAGGCGCTTCCTCTTCTAAGCTTTCTGCCAACGATTCTGTAACTGTCCCTGATTTCTTTTTTAGAATATCCGGAATATTTATTTGCTTTTCCCTGTTTTCCGCATGGGGTTCCCTCATGCATGGAGTATAACTGCCGTACTGCTCCTGAATTCTGTCTGTCGGCTCTACAGCTGCCGTATCAGCGATATAATTTATGCAGATATAACGGTCAATTCTGTCTAAAATTTGCCTGGATATCATATTTATCACTCCTTATTTATCACGCCTTCTGACACGTCCGGAATTATCAATTTACTTATTTTATGCTATCATAAATACATAATATAATCAATCAAATATACAGATGCTGACAACATAACTAATACTGCCGGCTTGCAAAGAATACATGTCTGACGTACAGAGTCGGGAATATGGCAAAGAGGGGAAAGCATAAATGCTTCACCCCCCTTGATATGCACCATATATCTTTTGTATTTTTCACCGCAGTCAGTGCTGAATCTCATCCCCCATTTTCGCCATCATGGCCGCCAGGTCAAACTTCGGCGACGCTTCCGCATGCAGCTTTAGCAGGCGGTCGTCGTGGTTATGGCGGACCTCGCAGACACGGTCGAAGATCATGGTCGCCTCGTCGTCCTCCCGCGAAGCAGGCCACTGGGGCAGCCCCTCATACTCCGGCTTCCCGGTCCTGGCGAAAGCCATAACCGCTCCGAATATCTGTTCTTCCAGACGGTCTGACACCCCCGGAATGTTGGTAACCGGAACCAGCTCCGTATTGTGGAAAACAAAAGGAATATCGGAACAGTGCCACGCCGTCTTTTGATTCTGGTACGGGAACTCCAGCGCAAATAAATAGGAATACACGCTTCCGCCCGCGGCGGCAAGCGCCCGCACAAATTCCCTGGTCGGCCCGCGGAATATTGTATCCAGCGTGAGTAAGTCCGCCGGGTTCTTTCCCGGATACGCCTCGGCAAAGACGGCCTTCAGCTCCTTCCCACGGCCCTGGAAACGGTTGTCGAGAACGGCATCTAATTCTGCCTCTGGTATCTGCTCCTTGTTAAATGGCAGCGGCGCCATCGCAAACTCGCCGAAAACTGTACCGACCATCACCGGTATGGTCTTCGCATGATCCGTAAATCCAACCGCCGGCCCCTCTCCCTTGTAGAAATCGTCCGGTTTTGGCGTGCATCCGATATAACCGCCAGCTCCGGCGACTGCAGGACTGACCCGGTTATACGCAGCTGCCAGGTCGTGGTAGGGAATCGTCTCCAGCCGCCCGGCCTCATCTTCTGTGAGTCCCAGTTCTTTCAGCATCGCCCGGATTAACGGCCTGGAATCGCCAGTAGAATAGGGAAGAATATCGCCCGCCACACCGCTCATGATCATTCCCTTATGGAACAGCCCGTCGGCCTCCGGGGTCTGCATCAGGCCGCTCACCTTCATGCCGCCGCCCGACTGTCCGAAGATGGTCACGTTGCCCGGATCTCCGCCAAATGCCTCGATGTTGTCCCTGACCCACAAAAGGGCGGCCACCAGATCGGCCTGGCCCGCATTGGCGGAGCCAGCGTACTTTTCACCGTAAGGAGACATGTCGAAGTATCCAAGGATGTTCAGCCTGTGATTCACGGTAACGACTACCACGTCCCCGTATTTGCTCATATTTTCTCCGTTATACGCCTTCTGCTCGATGGAGCTTCCCATGGAAAACGCCCCGCCGTGAATCCAGAACAGCACCGGCTTCTTCGCGCTCCGGTCCAGAGACTGGCTCCAGATATTTAAGCTCAGACAGTCCTCGTCCTGCGGCCAGTAGCGGTGGGGAACTAAAAGCTCGCCCTGCGGATTGTCCCTTGTCAGCATCGGGCAGACGAAGCCATAGGAGGCCGCCTCCCGTACTCCCTCCCAGGGTTCTGCTTCCTCCGGGAGCTGGAACCGTTTCGCCCTCGCGTAACGGATTCCCTTGAAGATATACGTCCCTCCCCACTGATATCCTCTGAGCTTCCCGGCCTTTGTCTCCACCACCGGAAGGCTGTCATACTGAAACTGTCCTGCCATTATTTTGTCCTCCTTCTGTTCTGTCTCCCATATTTTTCAGTTCTCTCGTCTTCAATCACGCCGTCGAAATTCATGCCAAAGCCGAATTCATAGACATGGCCCTCGCCGTCCACGTAGCACTCCATGTCGAACGCCTTATCCTCTGCCTGCCGTTCCACGGTATCCATATCGGCCGGCATCTGAAGCGGAAGGAGGCCGTAGGGGATAAATCTGCCTGTGATGACGTCCAGCACCGCCTGGGGGGATACCCCGTAATCCACCAGGATCGCGTCAGCGCAGGGCTCCAGCTCCGCCATCACCATGGGATTTTTCAAGTTTACCGACACGATCACCGGGCGGTCTCCCATGCGTTTTTTCGTATCAAGGACAAGATCCAGATCTTCTTCATTTGCCGCAGTATTCCATTTTCCACGATAGCTCCTGTCGTCAGAATCCTCCAGCGGATCGCCTCCCGCCAGGCTGTGAAGCCTCGCCTGCTTCGCCTCATAGGGCCTGTACTGAAGCGTTACCGGAACGTATCCGCTGCCGCCCAGCTTTCGGTCTTCCGGATCGTAGCCCACGGAAACAGGCGATTCGATGAAGCAGATGGCAGCGTCAGCCTCTTCCGGCGTATCCACGACCACAAAGTAATCGGCAGCCGCGCCCTTGCCGGCAGGTTCCACATGCATATCCGGCGTCATGGAGCTCATGAAATCCAGGTATGGGCGGATATGGCGCCGCGGAATATAGACCCTTATGTGCTCTTTGAGAGGAAGAACCCCGGCCCGGTTCTTCAAGAGCGTCACAGATTTCAGCTGGGAAAGGTATCCCTTTTCCGTAAATTCCCTGCAGCCCACCACCTGGCAGGAATGCTCCAAATCCAGGTACGGATTTTCAAACAGACCCGTCTGGAATATGTTTCGGAGCAGCCTGGAGGCGGACCGTTCAAAGCGGCTGCGCATGGCTTCTTCCCCGTATTTTTCACACCCCATCCGGTAAGCCTCCAGCACCGGCCCGGCATCGTTGTTTCCGCCGAACTGATCCACACCGGCCTCCAAAGCCTTTAAATGGCGTTCCGCCTCAGTGAGTGTCTCCACACCCCAGCATTTTCCGGCAAACTCCTCTTCCGTCTTTCCCATATCGTGGGTGATGCCCCAGTCCGTACACACGACGCCGTCGTAGCCAAACCGTTCGCGGAGCAGATCATTTACGATATATTTGCTGAAGGAATTCCCTACATTTTCACCGCAGGTCTGGTCTGCGCCGTAAGAAATCGTGTAGTAAGGCATCACGGCGCTGGCCGTCTTCGTACCGCCGTTCAGAGAAAACGCTCCCTCCGTAAAGGGCCTTAAATGCTCTTCAAAGTTCCCGCCGGGATACACCGCGAACTTTCCGTATGCGTAGTGGCCGTCGCGTCCTGCCTCACAGGGCCCCCCTCCCGGGAAATGCTTTACCATGGTATTGACGCTGTCCGCCCCCCATCCATCCTCGCTGCCCTTTGTAGTCTGGAATCCGTCACAGTACGCCCGCGTCATTTCCACGGTCAGCTCCGTATGTTCGCCAAATGTATCCGCAAACCGCATCCATCTCGGCTCCGTGGCCAGATCGATCTGCGGGGACAATGCCGTCGTGATTCCCAGCGCCCGGTATTCCGCCGCGCCGATCTCCCCAAATTCTCTTACCGCCTCCGGCTCAAATGCAGCAGTCAGGCCGATTCCATTCGCCCATTTGGAGATGGGTTCTCCGGTCACACCCATGTATTCCGCCGCAGCGCCCGCCCCGTGCCTCGGGTCCGAGCTGTTGTTGGCGGGTATTCCAAAGCCGGTGTTTTCCGCCAGCGCCTGAAGCCGGTTGTTCCATTTGACCGCAGTCTCCGTGTCCTGCAGCTTCATGATCAGCACGTGGCGCACCCTGTCTTTTACGATGAACTCCTTCTGCTGGTCCGTTAGATCCCAAGGGTCCGCTCCGCTCTCATCGAAGGCTTTTCCGCCGTACGTGCCCCCGAAAGCGGCCGCAAGCGGCCCCCTGGCCGGAATCAGCTGATGCGCGCTGTAGAGCATCAGGCCTGCAATATCTTCGATCGAAAGCCTGGAAGCCAGGTCCGCCGCCCGCTCTGCTGCGGGCAGTCTCCAGTCCTCATAGGCTGCCAGCTCTCCTGTTCCAAGAAAATCCTTGAAGGCAAAGCCATCCTCTGTTATAATCGTCACCTTACTGCCGAAAGAGATTCCGAGATCCTTTCCCCCCTCATTGTGAATGAGACGGTAGCCCTCCTTCTCTGCTTCGTTCCATTTTTTCTCCATCAATTTCTCCTTTCATGTATTTCAGCCAGAATTTTTTCATATTTCTTATCCAGGTCATAGAACAGGCTGAGTATGACCACCACGATGAAAAAAATGACCGGAATCCAGATATAATTCATTTGAATCGCGCGAAGCGCGCCTTCTGTCTGCTCCGAATTTTCTACATAGCCGCCGAATTTTAAGATCTGGGCGCCTACCACGCCCGACATTGCCATGCTCAGCTTTACACCAAATCCCATGAGGGCAGTCATGATTCCCTGCGGACGCCTTCCCGTCTGCCACTCGGAGTAATCCACAGTCTCCGCTCCCATGACAAATGTCACTCCCATTCCGAGTCCCAGGCCGATACCGCATAAGACCGTACCCGCCATAATACCGGCCAGATTCGTTTTGGAGATCAGCACCACAAGGTTTCCTGCGATGGTAGCCAGCCCGCCGGACAGAATGCAGTTGCGTTTTCCGATCTTCTTTGCCAGAGTCGGAATCACAAATGCCATGAGGAAAGAGAGCAGCGTCGGAATCGTCATCAGAAGGGAGGCAATTCCCTCGTTGTTTAAGTAGTATTTTGCATAATACATGGTGGACTGATTTTTCAGAATCATGCCGGCAAAGGTAAAGAAGGTGATTCCACAGAGCAGAAGCCAGTATTTATTTTTGGCGGCAACCTTTATGGCGCCTGCCACGGAATCCTTTTCCGTCTCCGGTATGATACGCTCTCTCGTATTTTTAAAACAGATCATCAGGAGTATGATCCCCACAACCGCATACAGAACAACCGTACCGAAGAAGCCTTTTTTCTGATCCCCCTGGCCGATCATGGCGACCAGCGTCAGGGTCGCTCCCATGACGATGAATCCGCCCAGACTGGCTCCGAGAGTCTTAAACATATTAAAGGAGAGCCGGTCAGAGACGTCATCTGTCATGCAGGACAGCATGGTGCTGTATGGAATATTGAGGGCTGTATACACGATACAGAATAGAATATAAGTGATCAGCGCGTAGACAAATTTGCCCGTTCCGCCGAAATTCGGCACCAGGAACATGGAAGCACTGATGATTCCGAAGGGAACCGCCATCCACAGCACATAAGGCCTTGCCTTTCCCCATTTAGTGTGAGTCTTGTCGATGACTACCCCCATCATCGGATCCGTGACCGCGTCCACCACTCTGGCGACCAGCATAATCAGGCTGATGGCTCCCAGTCCGATCCCCGCTACATCGGTATAGAAAAACATCAGATACGCTGTAATCAGCTGAAACATTAAATTGCAGGCCAAATCTCCCAACCCATAGCTGAACCGTTCTTTTAACGAAATTTTCTCCATTTTTAAATAACCTCTCTTTTTTTGTTAAGGACGCGTCTTATGTTCTAATTGTATCGGATTCACTTTGTAAAATCTTTACATTATTTATTGAAAACAGATACGTTTCTTGACATTTTTTTCAAACGTGCCTTAAGAGAGGGCCGGCAGACACTGGAACTGCTCCAGCACTCTGCCGGCCATGGCCTGGGCGGATACTAATCGTTGTCTTTCTGTGGTTCCACCACCCTGATATGGGGCGGATATTCGGCAGAGACGGTTTCCTTCACGTTCTCCCGCCTGGGGTTCTTTTTCCGGTACTGGGAAGGCGTCATACCGTACGTGTCCCGAAAAACATTGATAAAGGACCGGGTATCCGGAAATCCGTTTCGCATGGCAATCTCCAGAATGGAGTAATCCGTCTCGAGCAGATCCCGGAACGCCTTGCTGACGCGGACCTGATTCAAATGCGTCTTGAATGTGTTGCCAGTATACTTCTTTAATATTCTCGCCAGATACTCCATGGACACGTTAAAATGGTCCGCCACCCCCTGCAGCGTCAGCGGTTCCTGGTAGTTCTCTTCCACGTAGTCAAGCACCACGCGCAGGCGGTCGATATACTTCTGGCTCTTTACGGCCGAGCTGTTTTTCGGACCTTTAAAATACGTGAGAAGAAGGTACATCAGCTGATGGAGCAGCGCATTCTTCTTCAAATAGCCGTACTCTTCCGCAGGGCTCAGCTCCAGACGGATCAGGTCATCGAAGATCCCCTTCAATTCATTCAGCCGTTCTTCCTCTCCCTCCAGTTCAAAGGTAATCTGATCGATCTCAGGGCATATCTTTTTCAGAAATTCGTAGGAAATAAACATCGAAATTCCGTGAATCTCATCTCCCGGATCTTCCGGCACTTCTCTTGGCTCCAGGGCATGAATATCCCCGCTGTTGATCAGCGTGATGCTTCCGGCGGACACGGCTTTCTTCTTCCCGTTCATATAAAAATCGGCTTCGCAGTCCAGCAGATAGTCGATCTCAATGCTCCGGTGCCAGTGCTCGAGAATCATATAATTAATCTGTCCGCGGTGCAGGCGAAGCTGCATCGGCATCTGCTCACTCTGCACGAATGTCTCATGATAAAATAAGTCCACGGTATACTCCCTTCTCCCCGGGCGGCCTTCTGTTTCTGTTCCTATTTTAGCACAGAGCTCCTGCGTCTACAATATAAAAGATGGGGCTGAAACCGCTTCGTCCTCTCTTTATTCCTTGCAACAGCCTGCTAAATATGGTACTCTTAAAGATAATACAATTTATCGTGACAGTGAACCCGGAGGCACCCATGCAAAAGAAAATATTTCCTGTTATATTAACTGCAGCGCTCGTTCTCTCCAGTATTTTTTCGGTTTTGTGCCTTCATAATCTTCAAGGCAATGCCAAGGTCATAAACTATGCCGGCATTGTCCGCGGTGCGACCCAGCGTCTCGTCAAGGAGGAGCTGAACGGCATTCCCAATGACTTACTGATTGCGAAGCTGGACGGCATTCTCGATGAACTGCAGTCAGAGAACGGCAGGCACGGGCTGATCCGCATGAACAGCAGGGAGTTTCAGGACCTGATTCTCCAGATGGAGGCGGACTGGAGCATTTTAAAGGAAGAAATCTATCTTGTCCGGGCCGGCGGCGATGCAGAACTTCTGTTCGAAGACAGTGAATCCTACTTTGATCTGGCTGACCGGGCGGTTCTTGCCGCCGAGCAGTTTTCCGAAAGAAGGGAACTTCTGGCAGAAAAGAGCCTGCTCCTGTTAAACTGTTTCTTCGTTCTGATGATCTTCTTTTTCTACCTGTACAGTTCCGGACAGGCCAGACGCCAGAAGGAGCTTCAGGAGATTGAGGCGGAGGACCGGAAAAGGAAGGAACATCTCTCCCATATGGTGGATAACCTTCTCGGTCCCATGAATGAGATTTCCGAACTCGTCTACGTCTCCGATCTCGAAGATCACACCTTGTTATTTGTAAATAAAGCCGGCCAGGAAACATTTCACATCGATACCATGGATGGACAGAAATGCTATAAAGTCCTGCAGGGCTTCGATTCGCCGTGTGATTTCTGCACCTCTCCAATCCTGAAGGAGGGTGAAATCTACACATGGGAATACACGAATCCGCTGACCCAGCGCCACTATATTTTAAAAGACCGTCTGATTCAATGGGAAGGACGGGCGGCCCGTATGGAGCTTGCCTTCGATACGACAGAATCAGAAAAAGAGAAGATCCAGCTTAAATTGACGCTGGAGACCAATGAGATGATCACGGAGTGTGTCCAGACGCTGTATCAGTCCGAAGACGTTGACACCGCCATCGCTCAGGTCCTGGAGCACCTCGGAAGTTTTCTTTCCGCCGACCGGGCCTACATCCTCTATATAAGAGACGGCAAGATGTACAATGACTACGAATGGTGTTCTGACGGGGTCGAGTCGCAGCAGGCAATGCTTCAGGATCTTCCGCTCAATCTGATCACCCGCTGGCTGACGTATTTTGACAAAAAGGAGTGCGTTCTCATCGAGGATATGGAGCAGCTCCGGGAATCCGTGCCCGAGGAATACCGGATTCTCCATGCGCAGTCAATTACCAGCCTGGTGGCCGCCCCTCTGGAGCAGGATGGCACTCTGATCGGGTATCTGGGTGTCGACAATCCGCCGCCCGACCGGATCCGCAACATAGCTCCTCTGCTTCAGACGCTGTGCTACTTCCTGATGCTGGCAAGAAGCCATTCGGAAAGCAAACAGCTGCTGACCCATTTAAGCTATTACGACAAACTGACCGATTTTTACAACAGAAATAAATACATCGTCGATACCGGGGCTCTGGCTCATTCGAAGCAGTCTGTGGGGATTGTCTATCTGGACGTCAACGGGCTCAAAGACATCAACGACCACTACGGTCACGAATTCGGAGACCGCGTCCTGATCGAGTGTGCCAAACGGATTAAAGCCACCTTCACACAGGCGGATTTCTACCGGATCGGCGGGGATGAGTTTGTCATCATCAGTCCGGGCATCACGCAGGAGGTTTTCCTGAATCAGGTGCGTGAACTGAAAGCCAAGTTTCGGAACGACTCCGACTGCCAGGCTGCCATCGGCTCCCAATGGATGGAAAGCATTGAGAACATCAACCGGATCATCGCGGCGGCCGACGCGAAAATGTATGAAAATAAAAAGGCATTCTACCGGATCAATCCTGTGTCCCGCAGATATCGCCGCTGCAACGACAGGCTGCTGCAGCATTTATCCGATTCCGAAACCTTAAAAAGAGAGCTCGCTGAAAACCATTTTCTTGTTTATTTTCAGCCTAAGATTTCGTCGGAAAACCGCCTGATTGTAGGCTGTGAGGCGCTTATCCGCTACACACCGCAGCCCGGCGTCCTGATTACTCCCAGCGAATTTCTTCCTCTGCTGGAGGAATTCGATACGGTCAGCCTGATCGATTTCTATGTTTTCCGCTTCGTTTGCTCCAGACTTAAGGCGTGGCAGGATCAGGGAAGACAGATTTTCCCTGTATCCGTCAACTTTTCGCTCCGCACCCTGAGGGAGGCGGCGCTTTCCGAACGGCTCCTGGCCATCTGCAATCAGTTTGGGATTCCGGCGGGCTATCTGGAGATTGAAATCACGGAAAAAGTTCATAACGAGGAAAACCTCAACATCAAACAGTTAATCACCGAGCTGCAGAATGCAGGTTTTACGGTTACTCTCGATGATTTCGGCACGGAATGTGCCAATGTCGTTCTCATGTCCGAGGTGAGCTTCGACGCGTTAAACCTGGATAAAAGCATGGTCGATCACATCACCACGAATTCCCGGAACCGGGCGATCGTGGAATCCATCTCCGAGGTCTGTCTCAAGCTGGGAATCCGCATGGTGGCGGAAGGAATCGAGAGCGAGGAACAGTTTGCAGTCCTGCGCGCCTGCGGAATCGATCTGTTCCAGGGCTACTTATTCAGCAAGCCGGTTCCTGTGGAAGAATTTGAACAGGAATATTTAGGAAAACAGGAAACGGAATGACAGCAGCCGTTCATAAAAAAGAGAAGAGGAATCAGACCGTATCGGCAGTCTGGTTCCTCTTCTCTTTTTCATTCGGTTTTATTTCATCCACCCTGCTGCTCTGCCGCCAGCCTTCCGATCTTCTTCCAGTTCTTCGAGAAGAAATAGCTGAACATGCAGCACATTCCGAACACAAAGCTGATGGGAAGGCAGGCCATAACATAGCCGCCGTCTATGTACCAGGTAATCAGCCAGGCGCACGGAATCCGCACGGCCCACAGCATCAGGAGGTTGACGACAGTCGGGAAACGGACCTCTCCCATCCCGTTTACGAAACAGATAATCCCGTTAAATACCGCATAGGCCCACGTAAACGGCAGGACGATCCGTATATACCGGACCGCGATGTCGAGCACCGCCGCGTCTCTGGTGAAGAACTCCAGAAGCGGCCGGCACCAGAACGTCACGATCAGTCCGGCGATACAGGTGATCAGGCCGGAAAACAGCGGGATCTGGATTCCGCCTTTCTTTAAATACACGTAATTCTCCGCCCCCAGATTCTGACCGGAAAATGTCGTAGCGGCTGAAGACAGGGAGGTAATCGCCACGTTGGCAATCCCCGTGACCTTGCTGCTCACGGAACAGGCGGCAATGAATATGGAACCCTGAAGGTTGATCAGCGACTGCATCAGAATATGGCCCACGGAATAGATGGAGCTGTTTAATCCCAAAGGAAGCCCGATCGCCACAATACTCGCCAGCATCCGTTTGTTTATCCGGTGCGGCAGACAGGTGAAGCAAAACTCCGGATACTTTTTACGGATATAGACGATGCTGAACAGCCAGGAACAGTACATGGCTATGGTGGTCGCCCACGCGGCGCCGGCCACGTCCATGCCCAGCCCGGCCACAAACACCAGGTCCAGCACAATATTCACGGCACAGGAGACGATCAGAAACAGCAGAGACGCATTGCTGTCTCCCATCCCCCGCAGAATTCCCGCGTTCATATTATATCCCATATTCCCGAGAGTTCCGAAGAAAATAATGCTGATATAGGCGTTGGCGAGCTCCCACGTATCATCGGGCACCTGCATGAACCGCAAAACCGCCGGCCCGGCAAACTGTCCGATTATCGTCAATGGGATGGAGCACAGAAACAAAAAGGAAATGGCGGTTGCCCCGATCTCCTTCAGGCTTTCCGTGTCACCGCTCCCGGTAAACTGTGAAACGAGAATCGATACCCCGGTGCCAAGCCCCAGGAACACGCACAGCAGGATCTCCACCGGCTGACTGCTGGTGCCCACGGCGGCCAGCGATACAGAACCGCAGAAATTGCCGATCACCAGCGTATCGACGGTACCATAGAGCTGCTGCAGCACATTTCCCACACAGATGGGAAGGGCAAACAGCAGCACCCGCTTCATGATGGATCCCTGTGTCATATCTACTTTCTTTGCGGCCTTCATAGGACTCTTTCTCTCCTGTTCTGTCATTCGTATGGATAACAGTATACCGCTTATTGTTTAAAAGTACTACTGAGAATTCGACATACATTTTTACTCTACAGAAAATTTGTCCTGTTGCAGCCTTTACGGAATCATTCCTCTCTCTTTCTTCATCTTCAGGATCCGCAGGACGCTTTCCTCGATTCTGCTCTCGGTCAGATCCCCGTTTTTCACTGCGTCTTCCAGCGCGGCCGCTGCTTCCTCTGGATTTGCCGGACAGAGCAGCATGTCAACGCCTGCCTTGACCGCACTGCACGCGATCTCTCCGTCCGAATAGAAATCCGTCATAGCCTTCATCTGAAGTCCGTCGGTGATGATCACACCGTCAAAGCCAAGCTCCTGCCGCAGCAGTTCCGTTACGATCTTATGAGAAAATGGAGCCGGCTTATCGTCGATATCCGATAAGATGAGATGGCCGATCATGACCATGTCGCTGTCCGCCTGGATTCCCGCCCGGAATGGAAGCAATTCCTTTTCCCGGATCTCTTCCAGCGTCTTTGTTATGAACACGGCTCCGTAATGGGAGTCTTCCGAGGTATCGCCGTGTCCTGGAAAATGTTTCAGCGCCGTCGCCACTCCGCCCGTATGAAAGCCCTCCACCGCGGATGCGGCCAGAACGGCCGCCTGCTGGAAATCGTCGCTGTAAGCCCGGTCCCCGATCACCGTGTTCTCCGGATTCGACCACACATCCGCCACCGGCGCCATGTCGGCGTTAAAGCCCAGTGCGCTCATGTCAGAGGCAATCGTACAGGCATTTTTATAGGCTATTTCCACTCCCTGGTCCTTGTAATCCAGCATCGGGCCGATCATCGTCGTATTTAACGTGCTCATCAGGCGATTGACTCTCCCCCCCTCTTCGTCGCATGTGAACATCAGAGGGATGGCCGAATAACTCTGCGTATTCTGAAGCATTGTCTTCACCTGTTCTTTACTCCTTAAATTGGGCTTGCTGTACAGAATTCCACCCACCGGCATTGCCTGCAGAGCCTTTTTCGTGGTATCACCCGCCGCCGTCACCGCTTCCACACCAGTGATGCTCTCCGGCGTTACGACCAGCATCTGGCATACCTTTTCGTGCAGGGTCATTTGGGACAGAAGGCTTTGGAGCGTGGGGGCGGCGCTGGCTGGGAATGGGTCCGATGGAGCGGGATTGCTGCTGTCTTCTTTTGTTAGAGGGGAGGTGCTGGCCTCTGCTGACAGGGAGGCACTGCGGTCGCGGCTACTCTCTGCATCCATCGACGTACCGCCGCCTTTCGCACTGCAGGCGGTAAGCAGCAGAATCAGGGCACCTGTCAATCCTATTAATACTCTTTTTTGCATCTTTTATATTCCTCGTCTTGTCTTATTTCCTTTGCATCTTGTTTTACTTTGTTTGCAGGATGTTTCGGATAAAAATACCGTTTCCCACCTCAAATTCTTTTTTATGTTATTGTAACATCCTTTCCCAGATAGATACGCACATAAGCAAAACTTAACTCTAAAAATATCAGGGAACGAAAAGGACGTTTTCCTTCTCATTCCCTGTCTGGCAGTCCGTACTGCGCTGCGCAACGCTTTACCGGATTAAACTACGAAAGCGCACTCAGCTCACCCGTCACCGAATCCATCATAAATCCCCGAATCACAATATCCTTCGGCATCAGCGGATGGTTTTTCAAGCTTTCTACCGACTCTTTCACGGCTTCCTCCGCTGACTCGAAACCGCCCAGCCATTGTTCCAGAGAGATTCCGCTCTTTCGGATGATATCGATATGCTCCTTCGGAATTCCCCGTGACTCCAGCTTCGCCACCATCTTTTCACCGTCCATGCCCTGGACGCCGCAGTCTGTGTGGCCGATTACCATGATCTCCTCCACGCCCAGTTCCAGGATCGCCACCAGAAGACTTCGCACCGCGCTGCCGTAAGGATGGCTGATTACACCGCCAGCGTTTTTTATAATCTTGGCGTCTCCATTGCGAATTCCCAGCGCGGCCGGAAGCAGTTCCGTCAGCCTCGTATCCATACAGGTCAGTATTGCCAGCTTCTTGTCCGGATATTTGCTGGTTTCGTATGGCTCATAGCCTCTTTCAGCCACGAATTTCCGGTTGTGCAGTATTATGTCTTCTATCATCGCGCTATTTCCTCCTGTCTGTTTCTACACATTATAAGCAATTCGGAGGAATGTTGCAAGTGTTATGGAACACTGTCTGCGTCAGTACTGCGACTTAGACAAAATGTTCCACATCCACAAGGAATGCAAATCAGGCGAACATATCGCTCACATTTTCCTGGAAGGCTGTGGCTGCGGAGAGAAAGGCAGCGCCCTCCCCGGCTACGTACAGCTACGATTTTATCAGACAGAAAACGGGCTTCACCGTGGCCCGGGTTCTCCTCTACTTCAAAGAATACAAAATTATTCGCAGGGATGGTCTAAAGATCTGCCGCTCACCGGGATGGATTTCATAGCGGTGGCCGGAACAGAAATAGAGATACCGTGAAACGTTTTTGCTAAATTTTGCGCACTTCATTGCCCGACAGTTACAAATGTGATATAGTTATAATCAATTAAGCAGATTATGTAACGTTCTTATGCGGTTATAAAATATACATCAACTATAATTTATAATCCAATTTTTTTATTAATTCAAAAAAAGCTAAATAAAAAGTTAGGGAAATAGAGGATAAGATAATGGCGGATATAAAAAATGAGCATTGGATAAGAACACGTTATGAAGAAATATGCAGAAAGAATCCCGAAGATTACGCCCTGGTCAGCATGAAAATCAAACGTTTTCGTATTTTCAACCGCCTGTTCGGGTGGGAAGCCGGAGACCGGCTGACATCCATGATCTATGACTGTGTTGAATCCTGGCTGAAACCCGAGGAATATATTGCCCACCTTCATTCCGGATACTATCTCCTGCTGGTTCATATGTCGAAGGACTATGACGATATTTTCCATTATACTATTGATATCAATACGAGAATCCGTGACTGGCCCTATGGGGAGCAGTTCGGAAAAATATATATGGGGTATGGGATATTCCTGCTGGACAGCAATCCCCCGGATTTTCTGACTGCTCAGTACAATGCCGATATCTGCCGTACAGAAAGTGCAGAAAGCCGCCTGCGCAACTCTCACATGGAGGTATATAACCTGACTTACTGCGATACGAATCTGGGGAATTACAATCTGGAACAGGATTTCCAGCCAGCAATGGAACATGAGGACTTTAAGCTTTATCTCCAGCCGAAAGTAGATCTGCAGACAGGGGAGGTCACAGAAGCAGAAGCGCTGGTACGCTGGATTGATCCGGAAAAAGGCATGATTCCTGTAAGTGAATTTTTACCAGAACTGGAAAAAGACGGTCTGATCGGTGATCTGGACTTGTACCTGTTCGAACATGTGTGTCGTGCCATCAACCGCTGGATTGAGCTGTATGGTAAAAAGATCAGAATCAGTGTCAATCTTTCCAGTAATATGTTTAATTACCGCTACTTCCTTGATGAATACAAGCAGGTTTATGAAAAAGTGCCCTGTCCCAAGGATTGTATCGAATTCGAACTCCTCGAAAGCATTGTATTAAATCAAATAGACCTGGTGCAGGTCGTAATAGGACAACTGCGTGATTACGGTTTTAGCTGTTCCCTTGACGATTTTGGAAGCGGCTACTCCTCTTTCAGCGTCCTGACAAATACAGAGCTGAAAACCCTGAAGATCGACCGTTCCCTGTTCCGTAATTACTCGGACCCCAGGGAACGCATTCTGGTCCGCCACATTGTCGAGACAGCGAAGGCACTGGATTTAAAGACAGTCGCTGAAGGCATTGAAACGAAAGAATATGTAGAGTTCTTAAAGAAATTGGGGTGTGATTATATACAGGGTTTTATTTTCTATAAGCCTATGCCTGTGGATGAGTTTGAAAAACGTTTTTTAATTGATTGCGAGCGGGCGGAGGTATGACAGGGCAAGTCTGTTGTCTAATCCTCCATATTTTCCAGAAATCACAAAGCCATGACAAACAGAAATCGCCAATATACCAGATTTAAATTACATGTCTGATATATTGGCAATTTCTGAATATCTATTCTTTTGGTATCGATTCCTCTAATAAAACCTGCAGACCTTCCCCCCTGCCATAACGACTTCCGTCCCTGTCATACAGGATTGTATACGTTTTTCCATGAATCTTTACCCCTTCCAGAAGGAAATACTCCCAGTCCTCCGGGATCAGCGGCTTCACTGCCGGCGGCTCCTGGCTGGGATCGATCCCCAGCAGGCCGGTGATAATCAGGTCGCAGTACATGGAATGGTTATAGTCCTTTCCCCTCTCGTATCCGCCCTTTTCCGGCTTCCATCCTCCGTCTTTTAAAATAGTTCTGGCTATCCACTCGCCTGTCTCCGGATCCTGGTCCTCATCGATCCACGGAATCTTCTTTCCCTCCTCCGTTATTCGGTGCTGACTCTCTGAATAGCTCTTAAGAATCCGGTAGTAATCCTCCTTTGATACATATTCCTGCCTGTAGTTCTGCAGAAGATTCGCCAGTGCCACCAGCGCCTGCGTCGTCGCAAACGGCCAGGCCGGACCATTCCACAGGCATTCATGGGGCACCTCATAAGCAAACCGGGGATGGGACCGGTCCGCCGTGCGAAGGCCAGCCTTTCCCAAGAAATTCTCCTCCCGTGTCAGGTAATAAAACGCCTTTTCATATCCCGCGTCCGGCAGATTAAAATACCAGGGAATGTATCCGATCAGCTCCTTCACATTTCTGTCTGCCGGTATTTCTTCAAAATCCATCGTGCCGCACGCGATGAAACATTTCTCCTTACAATCGATCTTTGCCGGAATCACCTGAAAGAAATCGCCGTTCCAGAGATTGTTCTGCACACTTTCCTTCAGCTTCTCTGCCGTCTTTGCAAACCGGGAGGCCGTCTCCTCTTTCCCCGCTTTTTCCGCCATCCGGGATATGGCGGCAGCATCCGCGTAAAGATAGGAGTTTAATGTCGGCCGGAATCCGGATCCGCTGATGGAAAATTCCATGGCATCCCGGTCATCGATCGACCAGTATAAGCCGTTATCCCTCTGATGCTCTTTTGTCCACCACTCAAAATTCGAGATCAGATCATCCAGTATTTCAATCCCAAATCCACAGTCTTCCTGCACACTGCAGTAGTCCCATACTGCATCAGCAATCCACGTGCTGTAAGACCGGACATCTCCGCTCCCTCTCAGCCAGAAACGAATGTAATCCTCTATGATTTTCCGTCCGTTCCTCAGCCATCTTCCCTCCCGGATATGGAATCCGGCTGCGCAGTTAATCGAGTTGTATTTCCCCGCCCACGGTACATCCGGCAGAAATTCGGAGATTATGAATCCCTCCGGAGTCTTTTTTACGTGTTTCCGGTACGTCCACCATCTGAAATAGTATATTTCCTCTATATCAGGATCCGGGCATTCGAACAGAGGTACATTCTCCCTCATCCAGTCAAGCGCCTGATCATTCCCAATCTCCTGGCGGTATATCTCCTCGTCCTCCGCGTTAAATCTGTCTACATACTTCTCCAGCACCTTATCCAAAATCATCTTTCCCAGTAATTCCTTTCGGTTTTATTCACGTTCCTAAAAGGCAAAATCATACCCGTCATGCGTCACCAGCCCGATCTGCTCTAAAGCGCCGTTTCTGCCATTGTACCAGAGCAGCCATTTTCCATCTTTAAACACGGTAAACGGTTTATAACATGCACAGCAGTCAAATCCCTCTTCCCCAGGCGCAATGATCGGATTTAAGGAAGATCGCTCCCAACCTGTCCTGCCGTCTCTCGAACGGGCCATTCCAATCTGTGCATAATCCTCGTTATAATACCCAATATAAAACATGTAATAGTGTTCATCTTTTTTTAGTACCTGACAGCCCGCAGCCTTATGCTGCTCCCACTCCGTGTCCGGATCGGCACAGAAAATGGGATTGCCGGTAAATTTCTGCCAGACAAGTCCATCCGGACTCTCGGCATACCCGATCGCATTCGGTTCATACTGTTCGCCCGCCGAGTACCACATTTTATACCGTCCTGTCTCCTCATCCCACAATACGCTTGGACACATAACGGCCGCCTTCTCCCACGGTTCCTCCGGCAGCAGAACCGGCTGATCGCTTACCCGTTCAAAATGAATCCCATCCGTACTGACTGCACAGAAAATATGGGAGGTTCCATCCGCCTCACCTGCTTTATACTGGCCGGTATACCACATATGATACGTATCGCCATTCTTCACGACGGACGGGCGGTTCAGTTCATCCTCCCAGCCTTCCTCCGATTCTCTCGGTCCGATGCAGATTTCCGGCTCCGACCAGTGTATGCCGTCTCTGCTCTTTACAACGGCAACGCTTTTCCTGGGGCGCCAGGAAAAATACATGGCGATTTCCGCCCCTTCATCCAGTACCGCAATATCGAAACACGTCCCGTATTTTCCTCCAAGCACCGGATTATTTTCATACTTCTTCCAATTTCCCTTCGTTCCATGCTGCAACATAAATGATTCAGTCCTTTCTATTCTTTTACAGCCCCAATCGTGACGCTGCTCATAAACTGATCCTGAAAAATAAAGAATACAATAATTAACGGCAGTGTGACAATCACACATCCCGCCATAACCAGCTCCCACGGTGTGGACCACTGGGAATTCCCGGTATTTAAGGTTGGCAGCACCACCATGATCGGCATGACCTCTGTCCTGGTCAGGAGCATGGAGGGCCATAAGTAGTCATTCCATTTCCCCAGAAATGTCAGAATCGCCAGGGCGCCGATGGCCGGTGACACCAGGGGCAGAACTACCTTCTGATAGATGCTTATGTCACCCGCTCCGTCCAGCCTTGCTGCCTCTAAAAGGGAATTCGGAAGGCTGTCCATATACTGCTTCAGCATAAACAGACAGAATACATTGGCAATTCCCGGAAAAATCTGAACGGAATACGTATTGAGCATGTGTACCTTGCTGAACATCAGATAGATCGCCGGAATCGTGATCTCCACCGGAATCATCATTGTCGCCAGCAGGAATATGAATATCACATTTTTCCCTTTGAAGCTGTATTTGGAAAATGCAAATGCAGCCAGACTGGAGACAATCAGCGTCAGCAGCGTATAGACAACGGAAACAAACACGCTGTTTAAAAACGTCCGGACCAGGATTCCTGAATTGAAGCTGACCAGGCTCGAATAATTGGAAAACGTCCAGAATGACGGAATTCCCCATGCGTTTTTCGCCAGCTCACTCCCCGTCTTAAAGGAATTAACGAGCATGAGCAGAATCGGCACCACCGCTGCGGCAGCGAAAAATGTGAGAAGGACAGAAAGAGTAACCTTTTTTATAGCTCTGCTCATCATCAATCCTCCCTATTCTTCATCAAAAACAGCTGTGTCAGAGAAACGATCAGAATAATCAGAAACAGAATCCAGCCTGCCGCCGAAGCCATTCCGAAATTTCCGCCTTTGATATTATTGGTGATGATATTCATCACCGGCTGTGCATCCACGGGGATCGTTCCCGTCTCCACCATCATGACATTGGGTTCTGTGTAAATCTTGAACGAACTGATGACATCGGTCACAATTGCAAACAGGAAAATCGGTTTCATGAGCGGAATCGTGATCTTCGTGATCCGCTGCCAGTTATTCGCTCCATCCAGGGTTGCGGCTTCATTTAAATCGCTGCTGATCGTCGTCAGCCCTGCGAGAAAAATCACCATAAACCAGCCCACCGACCTCCAGATAATCAGAAATACAACCGGCCACTTAAGCAGGCCCGGGTCCTCCAGCCACTTCACATGGAGCCCGGTTATCTGATTCAGCGCCCCTGAATTAGTGGAAAAGATGATCTTAAAAATAAGAGCCGATGCCACAAGCGGAACCACCTGCGGCAGAAATAACACAGGCTTTATGACCTTCTGCGCCCTGCCGATAGAACTCGACTGCATGGCCAGTGCGAATAAAAATGCACCGGCCATAACAGGAACAAAGTGTGCCAGGAAATAGAACGCCGTATTCCCCAGGGATTTCCAGAACAAGGCATAGGTCAGGAGGGACTTGTAGTTATTAAGTCCGACAAAGGTCGCTTCTCCATACCCCTTATACTTAAGAAAGCTTAAATAGAGAGAGTATCCCGCCGGATATACAAAAAACAGAACAAACGCAATGAGAAACGGTGTTATAAATAAGTAAGGGATTATCGTTTTTTTCTTCATTCCTTCTCCTGTCTATAAGTCAATACCGCGGTTATTCAAATGCATTGCCAAGCTGGCTCTTTAAATCCTTTTCTGCCGCGGCTAATGCCTCGTCGATCGAGAGTTCTCCGTTTACCGCCTTTACGAAGTAAGGCATCACAATATCCGTTTCCGCAAGAGCCTTCGGGGAATAGTTAAATACGCTCATCTTTGAAACCGCAGTCTTACCCGCTTCCACTACACTGGTGCCAAAGAACTTGTTCGGCACCTGCATTCTCTCGTTGTCGAGTGCCTTTTTATTGACCGGTATGGAACTGATGCTGTCCCAGATACAGAGGTCCCCCACCTCGCTGAGGGTCATCTCCGCCAGCAGTTCTTTTGCCTCCTCCTTATGCTCAGAGAACGATGGAATGACGAATACCGATCCGCCTGCATCGCTGCCTCCGGTGGAGCCGCCGATTTCCGGCCACTGGGCGCAGGCCCATTTCCCTTCCTGTCCAGCCGCATAAGTTGGAAGCAGAGAATCCTGAGCCAGCCAGGAGGCGCTTAAGGAGCTTACCAGACTTCCGTCTGCGAGTGCCGCTTCCCAGTCCGTCGTGAAGTCAGAGACATCCATGGAGACACCGGATTCTACGATTTTCTTATAGTCTTCCAGTACCTTTTTTGTCCCCTCATCCTGTGAAATGATATAGTTTCCATTGTCATCCGTAAACCTTGCACCATTACCGCTTAAAGCCATGTAGAATAAGTAGCCGGGAGCGGAGGAACCGACATTGCAGATGTATTTTCCAGGGAATTTATCCTGAAGCTTCCTGCCGGCTGCAATAAAGTCGTCCGTTGTCTTGATCTCATCCGCGTTAATTCCCGCTTCTTCAAAGATATCACTGCGGTAGAACCATACTCTCGGTTTTAATTCGAATGGAAAGGCAACCGTAGAATCTTCATACCGCATCAGCTGTAATCCGCCATCCGCAATGTCCGCTTCGTACTTCTTGAGAACATCGTTTACGTCGGTCAGGACGCCCTCCCGCGCAAATTCGGGAACCTGCGTATAATTTAACTGCACAAAGTCGGCCACATACTCGCCCGATGACAGGGCCAGCCTGATCCGCTCCGTCACATCGTCGTCTCCCTTTCCTCCCACAACCCATTCCACCTCATACTTCGCTGCCATTTCCGGGTTCTGCCCGAAGAATTCTTTCGTATAATTTTCAATAGTTGCCGTGCTCCCCCAGGTCATGCCGACCAGCTTCACCTTTTCACCGCCTGACGGTTCCGGTTCCGCCTCCGCCTTCGCCTCCGCCGTCGTATCTGCTGCGGCAGATGCAGGCGGTTCAGATGTCTTGCTTCCACAGCCTGTCATCAAGCAAGATACTAATAATACACCTGCTGTCATCAAACCAAACCATTTTTTTCTCATACCTTCTTCTCCTTTACTGTGTTTATTTGATATATTCAATTATATTAACTTGTATTTTTTGTGTAAATGTTATAAAAATATAAAAAGTGTAAAAAACGTACATTACCTGTATATAGGTACGTTTTTTACACTTTTTGTCTCTAAATGCCATTCCCACTTTATCACGATTATTATATAATTCATAGTATGTACTCAGAAAATAAGGAGGCAGTAATGAAAACTCAAGAAAATGGCTATATCATCAATATTTCCCAGCCTTTATCCTGCAGAGATACCGGCAAGTTTGAGGCTCCCTCCTCAGACTGGAGGCATGATGCCCTTCCGCTCGATGATTCGTATGAATTATGCGTGGTCACGAAGGGAATTCTGTATTTAAAATACAGGGGTATTTCCTATTCCATCCACGAAAATCAGTTTCTGCTGATCGACCCGCACGAGGCCCCTAACAATGTACGCCGCGGTTACAATAACAATAAGTGCGACTTTTACTGGCTGCATTTTTATCCCCCCTCCGAAATCCGGAAGACCGAGTTCGAAAACGTGGACTTTCCGTTTCTGGAGGCCGTCAATGAGATTTTTATTCCCAACCAGGGAACCCTGATTTACCCTGAGAAAATAGCAATTTTTATGAGGCAGCTCCAGGATACCATCCGTTCCAACTACAGTTTCCTGGAGGTCAACTACTTAACGACGCTCATCCTGTGCGAAATCAGCAACCAGCTCTCCATTCTGAAGAGTGATGAGGAAGCGCAGTTCCAGACCAACACAGGTATCTATAACAGTATTATCGACTTTATCGACGAAAACCTGGACAAGGATCTAAAGCTGAGAAACATTGCCAATAAGTTCAACTACAACGAGCAGTATATCGCCCGGCTGTTTAAGAGCCTCGGCAGCGTGTCCCTGCACCAGTTTATCCTGAACCAGAGAATCTCACAGGCCAACTATTACTTATCTGAGACCTCCCTTTCCATTAAGGAGATCGCCCAGAAGCTGGGATACCACGACAGCCATAACTTCATGAAAATCTATAAGCGTGAAACCGGGCTGACGCCGTCGGAATACAGGAATTCCTTTCCCAACCGGCTGAGGTACGATACATGAGGTACCGCAGCCGCTGCCATCATTTATCCAGCTCCAGGTAATACTTCATCAAATCCACCGCGCGCTCCTGTTTTCCTTCATCCCACTGCCTCAGGATGCGGCAGGCCCTGGCGGCGTTCGATATTTCATTTCCGGTCTTCTTTCCAAAGAGGATGTAATCGGAGGAAATCTCCAGGATTTCCGTCAGCTCAATCAGGGTATCAATGGACATTCCACAGGTGCCGCGCTCTATATCACCGTAATAGTGGTTCGCCCTTCCTATTTTATCCGCGACCTCTGCACTCGTCAGCCCAAGCTCTTTCCGCCTTTTTCTGATCCGCCTGGCCGCCTCCACACGATTATACTTCATATTCTAAACCAGCCTCCTGCTGAAAATTTCGGCTGGCGCCGCAGACTTTTTTCCTCAGTTGTCTGCTGGTCACCGTTATTTCTTTCAAACACGCTTCACACCGCTTCGGATCGTTCAGAGAGAGGACCGCCACGTCGGACAGCCCGCCAATGATATTGACCATGGAGTGGACATCCTCGTTCAACTCTGATACAAAGCAGGTGAGCCACTGTTTCATCTGTTCCACCTTCTGAAGCTCGCTGATTAACAGCTCTGATTTCTCTTCCAGCTCCTTCCGGCTCCTTCGTATGTCCGTTATATCGTAGAACACATTCCAGATCAATGGGACTCCCCGGTAGGTCTCCCCGGAAAACCGGCCGTTCATGGCAAGCCATACCGTCTTTCCCCTTTTCGGTTTTACCGGACACTCGAATAAGTAGCCTTCCTTTTGCTTTTTCCACGCCCCCTCTATCACACTGGACATGTAGTCAAACGTCTCGCTGTCCTTCCTGTAATACTCATCAACCCGGTTGCGATACTTTAAATAAAACTCATCTTTTGTATAACCGGTCAGACCGTATGCGTAATCATTCGCCCACAGGATGGTAAAATGCTTGTCAAAAAGATGCTTGCTGACCCCAAAATGCATCCCTTCTATGATCATTTCATATTCATTCACCTTACCGCACCCACTTCGTTCCTTTCTGAAGAAAACCTCCAGTTCATCTCTTCCTGAAACTGTTCGAATTCCCGCATTTTATCCAATGCGGCGCATATTTCGCAGACCATGTCCTTCTGTCTTTTCTTTCGTTTGCATTCACTGCAGATCATAGGACCCTTCCTTTTTTTCTGTTTAAAATCTTCCCTGGGCCGGCCAGGCCAGGCACTTTGCCGTCTGACCGGTTATTGGTACAAAATTGGATTTCCACCTCTCTGAGCATCCGCTGAAGCTCCAGGGCACTGCGAAAACTGATGTAATTTCTGCCGGTAATCGGACACCGGAACCTTCCCTGCATCGTGGCATTGCCTCGGAACAGAACCTGAATCTCAAGAATTTCCCTGGCCGCCGGCGCCTGGGCCTGTAACAGATCAGACATTCTGTGCCAGTCTCCGGCCATTTTCTCCAGTTCGTTTTTCTTCCGGGACAGTTCCTGATACCGTTCCTTTTCCTCTTCCTGCAAAAAACGGGGAGCCATGGAAAGCATGGGGGTACCAATCCGTTCACAAATTTCGTCTGTTTTCAGGATCAGCTGGTCCATTCCGTAAAATAAGACCGGCTTTCTCAAATAGCGGTTAATAATCTGCCCGAAGAGCTTCTCCTCCTTCTGTCCGTGAATCAAAACCAGCATGATCCCCGCCCGGTCCGTGCCGGTCAGTTCTTTAAACCGTGCCTCCAGTTCCTGTTTTTCTACCATACATCTATCCTCTCTCCACCGGTTTTTGACCCTCGCGGCAGTCATCAGACGGACCCGCAGGCGCGCCCGCCCGACTCGTTGTCCGCGGGAATAAAAGTGGGAACACGTTCTGCTGTTTTCCGCTCTCCGGTGTTCCCACAATCATTTCTGCCGTCAGCGGACCATTACGGCGTTTCTCTGATCCATCTGCCGTTTTCATCTACCGGATACCCATCCGGAGTGATTTCGCCCACATACAGCGATCCGTATGGACGCCCCGGCTGACTCACAGGGTTAAAGAAATACCAGCCGTCACCCAGCTCCTGCCAGTCTGTAAGCATTCCTCCGGTAAACTGGTTCAAATAGTACCATTTGCCGGAGTCCTGATCATAATACCAGCCGATCTTCAGACGTCCCTGCTCGCTTCCGGGATCAGGGACCAGATAATACCACTGCCCCTCAGAATCCTGATACCAGCCCGTGTCCATGCAGCCCTCCGAGTCGAAGTGATAGGTGTAAAGCTGCTGCGAGTTTTCATACCTCACGTTCACCCAACTGTCTTTGACTCTCGCGCCGCTTTTCAGGACGAACATCCATCGGTTGCTTCCGGTTCCGCTCTGTTCTTCGGTTCCGCCCTGCACCCAGGAACCGTCTGTTCCGTTAAAATACGTTCTGTAACGGTTAAAGGACTGGCCGGGTCCCAGGACTCTGCCCGATCTGCCGGAACCGGAACCACCGCCGGAGCCATTTCCACCCGGGTTATCCGGGTTATCCGGGTTGTCCGGGTTATCGGGATTGTCTGGATTATCCGGATTGTCTGGATTATCCGGGTTATCGGGATTATCCGGGTTGTCTGGATTATCGCCGCCCGAACTGATGGTGTCCACGATTCCCTTTAATTCCTCATAGGTCTGTAAAAGCTCTTCCAGCGTTGGCCGGTAAACTCTGTTTACCACTTCCAGTGCCGTATCCACCGCAGCGCTTAGGAGCTGTCTGTTTTCCTCACTGACCGACGTATTGTTCATCAGCGCCTGTGCGACAGCAATCTGATCCATCAGCTTCCGCCTGGCCGCCTGCCACTCTGCATCATCCGCGGCCTGGTACCGGACATGGAGAGTCAATGACCGCGTGACCGGTTCCGACACATCGTACTCTGCCGAAGACTCGGATACTCCCAGTCCCTGATACTCGTATACAATTCCGGTAACCGGGTCTGTGTAGTCTTCAAAAATAGCCAGATCGTTAAATTCCTCTGTGTCTTCCAGCGCGGTGCCTGATTTCACCTTCACCCGGTGAACAGCTGCTCTCTTGCCGTCTATAATTGTTATTTCATGCGCCTTCAAATACGTCAGCACATAGGTGGACCCAACCGCGGCATCGAAGGATATGGTGCCCCGGAATGCCTCACCGGTGCTGTTGGGATCCGGTTCCATCGGTATCTGCGTACAGCTTGGCGATCCCTCCGGGTCATCGATCTTCCAGAGCCTGTAGTCCAGATATCCCAGCAGATTGTTGTCGATCACACCGTACACCCGGATATCCGGCTGGGAGTTTCCGTCGTCCGGCAGCTCCTTATTGGTTCCGCCCACCTTTCTTGTCAGGGAAGAAGTCAGCGTCCACGGCACTTTCACGAGTTCGCCCTCCTCTCCCATCTCCTGCTTCACTGCGTTGGATTCCGAAGCCTTCGGCGGCCTTCTGTTAAATTTCACCGTATATTCCACATCGATTCCCTGTGTCATGGCTGTCTGATCGCTGGTGTTGGCAGTCAGCGCCTGTATCAGGCTCTCCTGATAGTTCCCGGATAAATCCAGAGCCGTCTTACCATCCTTCGGCGAAAACTCCACCGATGCATTTCCCGGTGTGGCCGTTGGCGGCGACTGGTAAACGGCCTGCAGCACGACATTCTGTCCCGGCATGGTCACCGGCTGATTTCTTCTCGCCGCAAAGAGCTGCGGGGCTCCAATCAGGGTATTCCACTGCTTAAACGCCTGTCCGTTTCCATCCGTGGTATCTGCGTTAATCTTTACAATATCTCCCTTTCTTACGACAGCGTTCACAGCGTGTGATTCTATCTCCAGTGCTGTGCCGTTTCTTACGATCTCATCAATGTATCCGCCGTTTGTCAGGGATACGGTATACGTCTGCTCCTGCTGATCACTGCCCAGAACGGCTACCTGTGTTCCCATAATCCGTTTGTCGGCGGCCGAAGCCGTTTCTCCGGTGTGTTTAGCAGTGACCGTATACAGCTGATCCGGCTCCAGGCCTCCTAAGAAGACTGCTCCCGTGGAACCGGCGGCTCCAATCCAGCCGTCTCCATCAGCTCCCGGCACCTGGATTACGTTTCCTTCCGCGTCCAGAATGCCGTATAGGGTATTCGGCGCGGCCGGGTCGATGGTAATCCGCATCTTTCCTTCTGAGGAGTCTGCTCCCACCTGATAATTGCCGCCTAAGGCCGGTACAGTCACCCGGGTAGGTGGTCCGAAATCGAGGGGATCCACGCTGTCCGGCAGGATCGTTCCGACGGTCGGATTCGCTCCCATGGCCAGCTCATACGCGTAGTAGGCTGTACACGGATACAATCCGATAAAATCGCTGCTTTGCAGCTGAACGCCGGTCTTAACCGCCAGTACGCGGTGATTCTCATCCGTCAATGCATATCTGCGCCCTTCATTTGCTCCTGATACAGAGACCTTTCCACGCCCATCCTGGGCCACAGCGCCTCTCGCATCCGGCATTGCAAGGATTCCGTCGTCCGGCATGCTGACTGGAACAAACCTTGCCGTATAATGCTGGTCAGCCAATACCGTCTGGCTGTCCTGCACCCGGTTTCCGCTCTCATCAAACCATCCCGCAAACGTATAATACGTATCCGCTACGGGAGTCGGAAGATTCAAAGAGGTCCACAGCGCTCCCTTTTCTGTGTGAATCGAGGTCACTCCGGTAAGCGATCCGTGATTTCCGGCTTCAAAGCTTAAGTCAAACCACTCATTGGGATCTTCCTCAAAATTTGCAAACAGCTTCGTCGCCTGGGTTATGGAGAGACTTCCTTCCAGCCGCTCTCCCGTCTTATCACTTCCATTTCCATTGGCCTTGTACCAGCCGTCAAAGAGGTAATGGGCCTCCGGAGAAGCCGCAATGCCATCCGTCAGTTCTTCGATGGTATAATTCCCGTGCTTCTTAAAACGGGGAGCCGTCGTCCCGGAGATGGATCCGTTGCTGCCGTTATAATACTCAAGCTTCGCCCAGTACGATTCGTCCGACAGGTTTTCATTATATGTAATCGTCACGATCCCGCCCTGCATGTCGCTGTTTAGGGTAAGCGTTTTCGCATTGGGGTCGAAACTGTTCTGATTTCCGGTAAAATGCTCGTCCCATCGAATGTTGGGCGGATAATCATAGCCCGTCTTCTGTTCCACATCGATCACGACCGGAGTCGCAGGGGTGATATCCCGTATCTCATCATCCTCCAGCGGATTTCCGTGGTTATCCAGCCTCTTTACCTGAAGCCTCGTATGGAAATTGGGATCAATTGCATACTTATAAGTAATTGTTATGGGCTGATTCGCCATCTTTCCCTTAAAATGGTTATTTCCGTCAAAATGGCAGCCTGCAGTCGCCGCCGAATAGATTCCCTGGCCTGCTAAGTCATCCGTCCCCTCAAAGCCCGGTTTTATCTCGCTGCTCTGCAGCGTATATGCGTTGATCTGCGCGGGTGCGATATCGATCTCCGCCTCCGCCGGAAAGGTAAAGGTGTCCGGAGTCTTGATGGGCGTTCCTGAGGAATCCACATACTCGACGTTCACCGCAAATTTCTTCGTCGGATCGGGTTCATACCGGTACGCCACCGTCAGATTGTCATTGGGCATATTGCCGCGCACCGCGTTTGTCGCCGAGTTGATGGAGGCCCCGCCATCCAGGCTTCCCTGGCCGCTGGCTTCCTCATACTTCCGCACCCGGTTATTTTTTATCAGCACGGACTTTAAACGGTATCCCGGAATATCTCTCCTGTAGGTGGCAGAGATCGGGGTATTGGCCATAACCGACCGCGTCCAGTCCGGCGACTCATAAAACTTCCAGAGATCCGCTGCTCCGGCCGCCGGCCATGCATTCTCATCGGCGCCGTTATTGTTGCTGTCTCTGCCGGTATTTAAATCCCGGTAGTGCATCACCGTAAATTGAAACGGACTCGTCGCATTTCCTTTCCACACGGCCTTGTAGGTGCTCACCTGCGAATAGGGAAATGCGTACGGCAGGGACAGAATCTTATTTCCCGCCTCGTTATACCAGCCATCAAACGTGTAGCCGTCCCACACAACATTAAATTCCGGGATTTGCGGCCTCTGTCCGGACCCAAAATCTTCTCTGGGTATTCCGCTAAAATCGGCAGAGTCCGTCAGCGGGTGCCCTGCCTGTCCCGTAGCAAAGGAGACCCCGTCTGCCCTTCTGGGCACGCCGCTGTAGCTGGAATGGATCAGGCCCGGGCCCGCCTGGGGATCGAATTCAATGACAGACGTCTCCCCATAGTTGACCGCATACGCCGGAATACCCGGGGCAGCCATGGAAAATACCATGACTGCCGCCAGAAGCTCCGCCAGCTTTGCTTTCAAGTTAAATCTTTTTTTCATCGAGTTCCTCCTACTGAATCCACGCACCGTCAGCGTCCGTTGCAAAGCCATCCGGTGTTTTTTCGTTTTTATACATGGAACCCAGCGGTCTTCCTTTTCCTCCGCCAAAATTCCAGTTTTCCTTAGTCGGGTTGTACGTGTATACCCCGGCCCCGGCCGTTTCGAAATAGTACCATTTGTCTCCGATTTTTCGCCAGCCCACAGCCATCATTCCGCCTTCCGGAATCAGGTAATACCAGTTTCCATCTGCACTGTCGTGGTGCCATCCGGTCTGCATTCTGCCGAATCTGCCTTCTTTTTCCGTGTTGCAGTAATACCAGTTTCCGGCCTTATCCCGGATCCATCCGGTCTGCATGATTCCCTTGTCACTAAAATAGTACCATCCGGTCCTGTCCGATGGATTGCCGCTTCCGTCCACGGGATACTTGATCCACGCCCACATTCCGCTTAACCGCATTCCTCCGGTCAGAACGAAGGCCATCTGTCTCTCTTCTCCCTCGGGCGCGCTGACTTCCACCCAGTTTCCGTTGGTTCCAACTACGTAGCTTTTCGGCGTATTTGTGTTAAAAGGACTCTGTTTTGTTCCGTGTCCGCCACCGCCGCCGCCTTTGTTGCCGCCCTTGTTTCCGCCTTCCTGAATCTCGTCGTAATGGTTGTAACGGTCATCCAGGATCTTTTCATACGGCTCGGTTTTCTCCTTCAGTTTTTCCAGAGCCGCTTCCAGCTGACCGGCCGTTGCCCTTGGATTCTCACGGTCCAGGATCTCCAGCGCTTCCTCCACCGCGTCTTTCAGCTTTCCGCTCTCTTCCAGCTTCAGGAAGTGGTCATCGCTGATCCGGATCGCCTCCTGGATCGCCTCCTCCAGCTTCTTTCTGATATCGTCCACTTCTTTTACATTATCCTTATAATAGGCGTATACGTACGTCTTTCTTCGGATCGTTCCGGAGGGGTCAAACTCCTTAAACCGGTTCTGGTCATAGCTCCATCCTTCATATCTGTATTCCGCTCCGGTGGGGCTCACAAAGTATTCCACCTGATCCGCCACCTGGCCGTACACGTCGCTGTAATAAATGTCATCCGGCGCCTCCTCGCGGCGGACCTTAAAGGAATAGCGGTACCGGTTCTCAATCGGCAGGGCCACGCTGTTTATGAAGTATACGCGGTACGCCCGGTTATATACCATCACATACCGGCTGCCAATATGGGCCGTGAAGGTGAAGAGCCCTCCCGTGGTCTCCGGATCATAGTCCAAATCAACCAGACTCGCTTCCGTCTCACCGGTAGACGGGTTTTCTGTTATTTCATACAGCTGATAATCCATCATGTCGATATCGTCTTTTCCCATCTGTATGTAAGTCCGGAAGGAAGCCTCAGGTTCCGGGGTGCCGGCTACCTTTCTTCCATTGACATACCGTTCCGCCAGCACATCCAGTCCCCAGGCGCCCTTATAGGCCTCCTCATGGTTCTGATCGTAGTAGCCGGAGGCCTTTACCGCATTGGATTCCGACGCTTTGACCGCATTCTTTCTGTATACGATCTTATACGTCACATCGGCGCGGTTTACATCGATCAGCTCCCGGTCCGCGTTCGTCGTCAGCTCTTCCTCCAGCCTTGGAATCTCATTGGGATCCAGCGCTGTTTCCTTCCGGCTCCCGCCTCTCACCTCATCCACGACCGCAGCGTTGCTCGGTGAGGCGACCGGCTTTTTATAGACTGCGGTCAGCACCACATTGGCGCCAGGCATCGTAAAGCTGGTTTCCCGGGCGGTTGTCTTATCGCCCAGATTTCCGGCGGTTCCGATGGTCGTCTCCCAGTGAGAAAATGGATTTCCAGCACTGTCTGCCGCATCGGCCGTAATCCTGACCCGGTCACCCTTATGGGCTTTCTCGTACCGCTCTTCGCCGACGGTTTCATCCGCCACCTGCAGGATCTGTCCGTTTACCGCCTCAACGATATATTCAGGCAGTTCCAGTTCTGCGCCCGGATCAGTTGTTATGACGCTTCCTGCCTCTTTCCGGCTCTCCGCCGTAATGTCCGTCTGTCCCACAGGACGGGCCACCACCGTGTACTCCTGATTATAATCCAGTCCCGCAAATTCCAGGGAAGCCGGGCTTCCGGCCGGCTTCTTCCAGCCGCCTGCGCCGGCGGATGGCACTTCCACCACATGGCCATTGCTGTCAAGCACCGCGTATTCCGAATCAGGATCCGCGGGTTTGATCACCAGGCAGGTTTTGCCTTCCTCTTTCTCATCATAAGTAATCTGGTAATTCGTCTCCAGTACAGGTGTCAGCGCCTCTGCCGGCGCGCTTAACTGCTCCGTGATCTCGTCGATCTGACCGCCGGTCTGGACCTGGGTATACTCATCGGCCTCATAGATCCGGTAATACGCGCCCGGATACAGATCATCAAACGCCACGCGCCCGGACAGCTCGTTTCCGCGAAGCACCTTAAGGATCTTACCGTCAGTGTCTGTCAGAATATACTGATATCCCTGCGTTGTGTGAAATACGGTGACGCGGCCTTTCCCCTGGCTGTTTAAACCGGCCAGCACTTCCGGCTGGGCCACTTCCGTTCCAAATACATCGGGGTCCGGACGGAAACGGATGGTATACGTCTGCCCGTTTACGAGAGCCATTTCCCCATTTACAGGCGTTGATCCCGCATACCAGCCCACGGTCAGGTAATTTACCTCCGGGGTGTACTGCGGCAGGCTGCCTGTGATGTCTCCCCACTTCTTGTCAAAGGTGGTATGAAGGCTCACCGGTTCTCCCGCATTGATGGTGCCGTGGGCGCCCGCCTCAAAACGGATATCCACCCACTTATCCGGATCTTCTCCGAAATAAGCCGTCAATACCGTATTATCGGTAATATGGTAGTCTTCTCCAAGCAGCGTCTCACCGCCGTCGAGCATTCCATTGTTGTTTGCATCCACAAACCATCCTTCAAAACGGTAATAATTATTCGCATCGCCTTTCGGCATCAGCTTTTTGTCTGTCAAAGTTTTCAGGGTATAGCCGTTTTCCGCTCCCTGATCACTTCCGTCATCGATCAGGGCACTGGTCCGGAAGCTGCCGTTTCCAACAGCCTGTACATCCGGAGACATCCCGTCCGCCGCGGAGAGTGTTCCGCCGGCTCCTGCGCGGTAGGTAATGTCCGCCCAAAGGGAGGCGGTACGGCTATGGCTGTATTTCACGGTCACACTGTCATTCGGCATGGTTCCCGTAAAATCATTTCCGCTCCAGCTGATCTTATTGGTCACCGGGCTGATGGCCTTGGCCGCCAGGCTGTAGCCGTAAGGCTGTTGGTATTCCATTCCGCCCTGCGCACAGGCAAGTCCTACCGGTTCTTCCGCCTGATGCATGTGGCGCAGCGGTTCCCTGATATTTTTCAGTCTGTCATCCTGTGTCTGGTTGTCCACATATTCCACGGTCAGGGGATAGCCTTCCTCTGTCGGCTCATAAATATAGGTAATGGTGACCGGCTGGTTCGGCATCACGCCCTGGTACTGGAAGCTCCCGTCAAATGCACCGGTGAGGGCGCTGACCAGATTTCCATCGGCATCGTCTGCCGTATCCCCGGCGTCAATCCGCGCATCCACACACTGATACCCGTATTTCGTCACCGGACCGGCGGTAATCGCCTCCTCCGGATAGCGGCCGCTGGTCTGGTCGGCCGAGACGACGGCTCCACCCGTAGTCTGATGGCGTACCGTAAGCTGCGACTGTGCGGCCGTGTTGCCGTAGTCCACCCGGTAGCGGTAACGCACCGTGGCATCCTGCCCCGGCATCTTTCCTTCAAACTGCCCGCCTGATCCGTTAAACGTACCAATCGGTACGCTGGTCCCGTTAAAGTTATACGTCTCCGGCGTCGTTCCTGAGTCTCCCAGGTTCCATACGTAGCCGTGTATCGTTTTCTTCTGTGCCTGGATCGGCGTCTCCACACTGTATGCACTTTCCGAAGTATTGGTCTGGAATACAATCGATCCATTCTGATTGGAGTATTCCACAGTATAGTTAAATTTCACATTGGGGTCCGATTCAAAAATCGCGTAATACGTAATCGGTGTATCTGGAAATACTGCCGGCAGTCCCGTAATAAAGCTCGGGTTATTCCAGTCATTTACCGTACTCCAGCCGCGGAACCGATAACCATACCGGCTGACACTGGGCAGAAGTGCGTTGACGCTGTTGCCGGCCATTCCTGTCAGGGAAGGTGGTGCCGGCGTTCCGCCGTTTGCCTCGAAATTAATGCTGGAATCCACTTTTCTGTACTCGTAGTCAATCGTCACATCCTGGTTCGGCATGGTTCCCGTTACTTTTCCAAAATCACTTCCCGGTGTGAGCTGAGCCTGAAGCAAGGTAAAAGCCCCCTGGTCAATGGTTACGCCTTCTAATTCATATCCTGTCACTTGCGGCGGCGCGGCGATCTCTACCGCCTCACCCGATCCACGGGTAATTGCCGGTATCGCAGGCGCTCCTGTGATGCCGCCGCCTGTGTTTACATCTTTGATGAAGGATGTAATCTGATAGCCATTTTTCTTCATTACCGTGTTTCTGTCATGGTTTGCTCCCGCTCCCGGTAAATTGGACGTGCCGGTGGTTATGTAGAGTCCGGTTCCGTCACTGCCTGCTCCATCTGCGAAAAAGTTATCCACAAACGGACTGGGCGATATATTCACCGCGCTTCCCGACAGCGGCACAGCTATCTTTACTTCCTGATTGGCCTGTGTAGAAAGGCCACCGGCCGAGGCTTCCGGCAGCTGGGCGGTCGTCACGCCGATGCTCGTGGTATCCAAGTCGCTCTCTACCGTCATGTATTTGCCGGCGGCCAGATAGACATTGGCCTTTGCGCCGCCCTCATTCGTATTGTCCTCAATCACGATCCGGTTCTGTACCGTAAATTTCCCTGTGCTTTCAAAATTCACGGCCCCCCGGTCCTTCGTGACATTACCGGTAATCGTTCCGAAATTCATCTCCAGGTTTACGCTTCCGCCTGCCTGAATGGCGCTTCCCACACCGGGGGCGGATACCCTGTTGTTCTGCAGCACCGCCCCGCTCATCACACCGATCGTTCCGGTGTTTCCGGTTAGGATCGGAGCGGTGTTGCCTGCTGCCCCGGTCTTGCTGCCGTCCAGCACAAGATTGCTGAAACGCATGGTGCCTCCGTTGGTATTGAACATCGGTCCCGACACCAGGCTGGAACTTCTGTGCAGTGTGATGATATCGTCGATCGGCGTTCCTGAGCGGTTGTAATCTGAGCTCATAAACGTGATATTGGCGCCTGACGGAATGTTGACCGTTGATGTCAGTTCACCGTAATCCTGTATATAGATATAACCTACATTGCTGCCAATCTTATTAATTGCAGCTTCAATCGTCTGTAACGGTGTATCGTAAGCACCCACATTGCTGTTGTTTCCGTGGGCGGCCGACACATAGTAGGACGGCCCTTTGGCTCCAAACGCCACCCGGCGGACTGCTGTCTCATACGGGCGGAGCGGGATAGTCCATGAATAGGTAAGCCCCGAATCCAGCCCCGCTACGCGGTGCGGTCCATCCGTGAAGTAATAATTAAACCTGCTGTTATACTGTCCTACCCATTTCGTTGTAGGCTCTGTCACCCCCAGGCTGCTGTCATTGTAGATACAGTCAAAGGTCTGCTGCGTCTGTTCATTGACCATGTGAAACCCGCGGCTATTGGCTTCCAGAGTGGAGGAGTCCGCCGGGTCTCCCGCACCCGCCCCGCTTCTTCCTCCCACCTGAACGTCCGTACCGCTGGCCAGCTGAATCGGGTTATTCGCATTGGTTTTGTTATATACAATGTAGTCCACCAGAATCCATTTCTGATCCAGACTGGGGTAGACCTTCATCTGTACTTCAACCCCCAGGTCGTCAAACGTCTGCACTCCGCCGTTGGTTGATATGGCTACATTCTTTCTTCCCCCTGCGCCGCCCTGTTTCTGTATCACCGTCTCATATCCCTGGTGGTTATACGTGGTGATAACTGATTTTGACCTGTCTCCCGTGTAGGGATTATCAGAACCGATTAAAGCGGCATTTTCGATGCCTTCTATGTCAAATTTTCCGGTCGATCCCTTATTCCATTTATAAGCGGTCGTCAATCCGCCGCCATTGGTCTTCATCCCCTGTGCAGGCTGAAGCTCTGTGCCCGCGGCCCAGGCTGTCATGGCCGTGCCCGGTACCGACGGCAAAAGGGTCAGGGTAACTGCCAGCAGCAGTGCGGTGCCCCTCTTTACGTTCCGAAGCAGTCTTCTCATAACTGCCGGCAATCTGCCTTTTCGAAATCCATTCATTGTCTCCAACCTCTTTCTACTCAAAATTCAATCGTTCCTCGGCGGGCAGCTGATCCAGAACCGGCTCCGAATCGTATCCGGCAATGAGGCCTCCGGAATACTTATCGTCCTTATCGCTCCCGTCGTAGTGGTAAAATCCCTCACCTTCCTCGCCGTTATGCCACTTCGGCTTTGAGCTGTCGTCTGTCCTGGCGGCAAAACGTCCGTTCAGGATGATCAGCCAGCCTCCGTCTCTGTCTCTTACCACCTTCTTCTGTCCGGATACCACATTTCCCCTGGTATCGACCACCCGGTAAATGTCCTCGTCCTCCCGGACGACGCCATACCCGTACTCTTTATCCGCTTCCAGTTTCAGGCCATTAATGTAGTAGGCATTTTTCCATTTGCGAATCTTATTCCGGCTGCCGTAAGCGATGCCGCTGCTGCCAAATCCAAAGGTAAAGACTCCATCGGACAGCTCCACCTTTATATCCCCGCCGGTCTGCATGGAACCGTCATTCAGTTCATCCGGTGCGAACAGGTACAAATCCGCCTTTTCCAATCCGTAAAGGTCTCCGTTTTTAAAATCTTCAGACGTCCAGTCATCCGTGTCATACTGGGCTACAAAGGTATCTTTCCCATCAAACAGTACGAATCCTGTACGCATTCTTCCGAGTCCGTCAAACGCGTAGCTTTTGCCGTTGACCTTCCTGATCCGGTTCCGGTAAACCTCTCCGTCCTGATCGGTATACCACCAGCTGTATTCCCCGTTGCTGTAATCCTGTTCGTCAAGATTTTCGGAGGGGCACATCCAGAACCAGGTGTTTCGCAGCAGGCGCCCGCCGTCATAGCCTGCAAAGTATTTTGCAGATTCCGAGCTGGTGGGGTTGCTTCTGTCCGCGTCGCTGACGCTGGCTACCCGGCTCCACCACGGCAGCATAATTCCGTATTCATCGAAACCATAGGTTGCGCCGTTGATCACCTTCTGCTTCACCCTGTCTCCGCTGCTTTTTATCCGTTTAAAGTTGTTGTCAAAATACAGCCACAGCTCTTTATACTCGGTGTAATCCCGTCCCGTTACGCTGCTTTCCAATTCATCGGCGGCCCCCAGCTCCATGGAACCGTAATCGAGCCAGGTGCTGCTCCACAGCGCTCCATCTTCACCGGCGTAGTATACGCCCTCTGTCAATGGATTCTCGTCTTCTGTCAGAGGGCGGCCTTCCTCATTCAGCCATCCGGTGAGCATTTTCCCGCTCTCATCAAACACGTATGTTTTTCCGCCTATCTCACGTTTAAAACCGCCGGCTCTCCGGTATGCCTTTCCATTGCTGCCAAAATAGTACCAGCCTTCCTCATAACCTTCCTGCTGTTTTCCATCTGACCAGACCCAGCTGCCCTGAACGCGTCTTCCATCTGCGTCCACGTAATACAGGCCGCTGCCCCGGTCAATAAAACTGTCCTTTACCATCTGTCCGGCCGAATCCAGGTAAAACCAGGCTTCCTTTGACTGCTTCCATACATCAGTCACCGGCTGGTCCTGGTCATCTAAATACCTCCATTCTCCGCCGGTACTCTCCCAGCCCTCCACCGCATATGCAATTCCGGTCTGAGTTTCCGAAAGGAGTATGGCAGCCGTTACAAGTACAACCGCCGTCAATGCAATCTTCCTTTTTTTCATCCTGTTATCCTTCCAATTTCATTTGTTTATCTATGTAAACCCTCGAAAGGGATTATTTTAAATACACATCCTTTTTCTGCCGCCCGAACTCGACTGCCTCCTCGTGGGAGGAGAAAAAGATGTCAAGGCTCCTGTCTTTTATCGCCTGTCCAATGTCCTCCGCCCTGTAGGTCACCCCTTCGATCTCGAGGTAACTCCCCAGGGGAATCACCTGCGGATCCACCGCTATGGTATAGCCTGACTTCGGAACGGTCTCCATCTTTGTCAGCTTTATGTCCTTTTTCCCGCAGCAGATATCGCAGCTGCAGTAGCCGGTGATCTCGAATTCTCCGAGGTATGTGGGAGGTGCCGGAATGGCGGCGGCCTCAGAGGTGGTCTGGGCGGGCTCCTTCATGGCTGCCGGCGGAGGCCCCGAACCTACGGGAGTCTCCTCCTCGGACACAGTGATGACGAGGGGCGGTACCATAATTTCCTTCGGTTCCAACGCCCCTTCGGAGACGAAGGAATATCCCGCTGTCAGGGCAGCCGCCACCGTACTCATCACAGTCACAAGCTTCATCATCCGTCTTTGAACCTGCCGCCGTCTCTCCGCTTTTCTGAATTCGGTCATCCTGCGGCACTTCCGGCCCGAGGGTGTTCCACGGCATGTCCCGTGTCCGGTCACAGCGTTTCGTGCATGGAATCTCTCTCCATCTCTTCTTCCGTGACCAGCTTCCACCTGTGTTCGCCCAGGCTCTTGTCCCATGTAATATCGCAATATTTCCACCCCCCATCAATCCATACCCGATTCCACGCGTGATTTCCCTGATAAACCGGTTCGCAGGTCAAGCCCGCCATTCTGCACAGCATCAGGTATGTGGAAACGTAGCCCCAGCATACAGACTGCCCCTTCATCACAGCGTCATAAATTGTTTTATTTTGCATGGCTGCATCATAATCCACGTTTTCGTATACCCAATCGTAAAAAAATGCCGCCTTCTCCCCATCTGATAGTCCAAAACCACCGGCTGCGGTCTCTTCCAGCTTTGCTGCTACCTGCCTGTGCTGACTGACGGCCTCCTGGATATCATCACACCACGCATAAATGGTGACGCCCTCCGCGTCCCTTCCTGCCGCAAGCCGTATTTCCTGTTTCCCCCAATAAACGTACCGGTAAAAATAACGACCAAATGAAACGGCTTCTTCCACCGTATCAAAAGTAATACCTGTATTTTTTTCCTCGGCTGTCCCCTGATCTTCACTCAGCTTACGGATCAATGCTTCTCCAAGAGTTTCATAGACTGGAATCCTGCTTCCCATCACCCGGATATCTTTTCCTTCCGTTTCAGGATTCATCCCGGAAGTCTCCTCCCGCGCCGGCAGCTCCATTCCATACACCGGCATACAGGGGCGAAAACAAATCAACAGCAATAAAATCAAAAGGGCGCACGGTTCTCTGATTTTCCTCATCCTTCGTTCTCCGTTCCGGTTTACAACCGAATATCTCTTTTGTTGTAAAATATTGGAAGAAGAAGGGAAAAAAAATCGTTTTTGCGGATAAAACCGCAGAAACGATCAAAAAATTGCATGATTATAAGGCAGATCGAAATTTTTAATTTGTTCGGTCTGCTTTTTGTGTCGAAAAACAAAAATTAATGTAGGAAAATATAGATTTTAAAATTAATATGTAGTATAATCAGGTTGAATTCTTATTTTTATTTCTATATTTTACAACAAAAGAGATAGTCGGTTGTATGATGTAACCAACAGCCCTAATTTTTCCAACTGCTGTCTGTGTCTGTTTCCGCTCTCCATCGTATAGATCCGTGTCGTGTTAATATCCTGATGTCCCAGAATATCCGCTAATTTTGACAGATCCTTCTCTGCCTCATAGTACGTCCTTGCAAATAAGTGCCTTAAGTTATGCGGGAATATCTTGTCACGTTCCACGCATGCCGCCGCGCCCAGTGCCTTCATCTCCCTCCATACATTGCTGCGGTCCAGCGCCTTTCCGTTTCTGGTTCTGAATATTGCCCCCTCTGTGATTCCTTTTCTCATCGCATACTGCTGCAGAATGATGCACAGATTTTTGGTCAAAAGGACGGTTCTCACTCTCCCCTTACACTCCACCTCCGCTCTGCCTCTCTGAACCGCCTCCACTGAGATGTAGGCAAGCTCCGATATTCTGATTCCACTGGCACAGATGGTCTGAATCACAAGCGCCAGTCTCTCGTTGCCCTTTTGGGCCGCCGCCTCGACCAGTCTCACATATTCTTCCTTAGACAGCTCCCGGCTCTCCTGGCAGAAAGAAGCCTTTCCAATTTTTAAAAAGCGCACCATACAGTCCTTCCAGTTACAAAACTGAAAGAGGCCATTTAACGCCGTCAGCGCGCCGTTTACAGAGATTGGCGCGTAATGTCCCCTCAAATATTTCTTCCATATTAATACCCGTTCTTTTGTCACTGGCCTCCAATCCAGATATTTCATAAACTGGATCAGGTGATACCGGTATTTTTGAATGGTTTTCTCACTTTTTTCACAGCCCGCAAGCCACGCGCAATAATTGTCAATCAGTTCTATCGTAATAAGCTGTTTTCCTATTTTCCTCATGATGTCCTCCGATTATGGTCTCCGATAATGATTATTGATGTCTTCGTTATTTTACCCGAATAAAAAAAAGGCATTCAAATATCCATTGCGCCCGGATATTTAAACACCTGATTTCCTTCCATCCGCTTTTATTGGATATTATACTTCGTCCTCGCAACTCCGGGTTTTGGCACAATTCAATTCTTCCGCTAAAAGGGTAAATGGAATCTTCCCGCTCTCGTGATCTTGTTTATGAACAGGAATATTATTAAGTTTTCCAGTCTCATCATCGTATTTCAAGATGGCTGCTGTTCTGTGAAATTCTTTCATCGCTCTAATCTGCCAGAGGAAATGGTTTCCTTCCTATGTGAACAAAAAAAACAGGATACATTCCTGTTTCCTGAATATGGTATTACCAGCTGCAGTATTATACACCCCCCTATAAGCATGCCCGGCGCCTTGACGGCGCAGCGCGGCATGGTATCGTATGTCTGGCTAGTGTAAGAGCATACTCAGCATAGCATATTCTGTTGGGGGATGCAAGGTTTGGATTTCGGCCAGATGGCGGAGGCCCGTAAACTACTAATCTTTTCTTATCGGATCGATCTCCCTGCACACTTCGCGCATGTGTTCCAGGAGTGCACGGTTCCTCTTCTCCGGACTGAGATTATGCATTTCAAACGGATCTTTTTCCAAATCATACAATTCTTCCAGATCCCCCTGATTATACACATACTTTATCCTGCCTTCGACCGCCATCTTTCCCACATGCGGAAACGCATGGCCATAGGTCTCTGCATAGACAGCAGTTCTCCAGCCACCTCCACCTTTCTCGAAAAGAGACAGCAGATCGAGCCCATCCACCGGGCCGCGGAAGGCCGTTCCCGCAGCTGCCAGCACCGTAGGAGCCAAATCCACATTGGAAACCAGCCTGCTGCACACCTCCCCTTCGGGAAGTACGCCCGGGTACCGGATGGCAAGCGGTATCCTCATAATTTCCTCCGGCATATAGGCAGACTTATCCGTATGACCTCCATGGCATGCAATCCCATCTCCGTGATCAGAGGTCCACAGCACCACGGTGTCATGACTCAACTGTAATTCTTCCAATTTATGAAGGACCCGCCCTACAGCATCATCAATCAGCGTAATCTGTCCATAGCACCGTGACAGAATCAGTTTCCATTCATCTTCTGTCACAGTTCCCGGTCTCATCAGCTTTTTATTCCGGCTGATTCCCCTTCCTGTCTCAAACTGATATACCTCTGGCTTGCTCTTTAAATCATCCCGAAAACTCACCGGCAGTCTGATATCTTCCGGAGGATAAAGGGAGGCGTATTCCATGGTCGGATGGTAAGGCTGATGTGGACCGTATAAATCTAACCGAATTGAAAACGGTGTGTCTTCCTCCCGTGTTTTTAATTCTTCCAGCAATTCACACGCTGCATGCGCATAATAAAAGGCCTCATGACTTTCTTTCGGCCCTATGAGAATTCCGGAGATCACTTCATTAAGGAGATCGTGGGTGAAAGAATAGATTTCCCCCTCCTTCGCCTCATCAATCCAGCCTTCCTCGCACATGTTTTTTTCCACCATCATTTCAGCCGGAGGAAGACCATGGCCGGCAAGGTATCTCCGGTATTCCGGCTGATGGTAGGGATTGTCATAGCCCGGGTAAAATAATCCATGGCAGCCAAGGTCTGCCGGGCTTCCGCCGCCTGCATGCCATTTACCAATATAATAGTTGTCATACCCACTGTCCCCCAATGCTTCCAAATACGTCTCATCACTGTCAGGCGCCATGGTTACAGCATTGTTTATCTGCCCGTGGTTACACGCATACAGTCCGGTGAGCATGGACTTTCTGGAAGGGCAGCACAGCGGCGTGGAACAGTAGGTATTCGAAAACAGAACTCCCTGTTCGGCCAGCCGCTTAAAATTCGGCCTCTTTACTCCCTCATGCCCGTAATACGCGTGGTGATCCGTCACAATCCACAGAATATTCGGACGTTTTCCCTCTTGTTTTTTCATACAAAACTCCTCAGCTTACTGTTCTCTCGGCGACACAATCAGTCCATAGGAATTGCTCTGCCATAAGGAAAGTTCCACAATCGAATCCCCTGCCTCCTCCAGACAATGGTACATTCGCTCTCGCATTCTTCGCATTACATGAGCAAAGGCCGGTAATGCCGCCAGGTTCCGGAGTTCTCCCGGGTCTGACTCCATATCGTACAGCTCGTCAATGGAAAACGGGTTATAGACGTATTTCCATGTCTCGTCCCGTATCATACGACTGGTCACAAGCGTACTTTCATATCCATTAAACTCCACAAGAATCTCATCTCTCCACGCCTTTTTCAAGTCCCCTTCATCCTGTCTCAAAAGGGGGAAAAGAGATTTCCCATCCATGGGCTTTTCCTTCTCGAAAGCGATATCCGCTGCTTCAAGAAATGTAGGCGCCAGATCTGCCAGGCTCACAAAACGGCTGCAGCTCCTCCCGGCTGTTTCCGCGGCATCTGCCGGTAATTTCACAATCAGAGGAATATGGTTGTCTTCCTCATACATATTAAATCCCTTGTTAAACAGCCTGTGGCCTCCCAGCATGTCCCCATGATCAGATGAGAACACGATCATGGTTTCCTCATACAGTCCTTTTTTTTTCAGCGCCTTAATTACCCGTCCGATCTGGGCATCGATAAAGCTGCAGTATCCCCAGTAAGCTGCGACTACCCTCTGCCAGCCCTTAAAGCTTAAGTGAGCGGTATTCCAGCGCATCAGTTCCTTCTGCTGAACCAGCGGTTTCTGTTCAAACATTTCATCAAAATTTTCCCATCTTTCAACCAGCTCCGGATCATACATCGTATCATATGGAGCCGGAACAGCGTAAGGAAAATGGGGGCCATGGAATCCTGCGCAGATGACGAAAGGCTCTTCCTCCTCAGAAAATCGTTCGATCATTTCAATGGCCTGGTCCGCAGTCCATGCATCATGGTGATCCCTCTCAGAGAGGACCGACCGACCGCAGAATACGGCCTCCTCTCCCCATTCCAAAGGCTGCACCTCATGAATTCCAAAGTCATACGTAATGCCCTTCTGATTCAGCGCCTTTAAGAAATCGCCTTCTGTCCTCCAGTCCTCGATATACCACTGACTGTAATGCCCTTCCTCTCCCAGATGAAACTTGCCGCAGTAGCCTGTATGATACCCGGCCTCCCTTAAGTACTGAAAATAACATTTATGGTCCAGAACCTGCCGGTCAAACACCGCATTGAAATTCCCCGTATTGGCGAGCTGACCATGGTGATGCGGATAGAGGCCTGTGAGAATCGAAGCCCTGGCGGGCGAGCAGAGGGCGTTGGTTGTATAAGCGCGTTCAAACCGCACACCGTCTGCCGCAAGACTGTCCAGATTGGGAGTTTTAAGAACTGAAGCGCCATTACAGCCCAAACAGTCATACCGCCACTGATCCGTTAAGAAATATAGAATCGGATAACTCATTTCTTCTGCACCTGTTCCTCCAGATACTGGGATACCTGGCGTTTCACCTCATTTTCGATCTTATCGAGTCCCGCCGCCTCGGCCTGCTTCTGAAAATCTGCCAGAGTTTTGTCGATATCCTCTACCAGTCCCAAATCCAGAAGCGGGATATATTTCATGACGGTGTTGTTCATATTTGTAATTTCATTCTTAATCGAACTGTCATCTAAGTTAAATCCACCCAAAGGAAGGTCTGTCTGCTTCGATTTCCAATCTGCTTCAATCGTCAAAACATCTTCAAATGTATCTTCATTGACTCTTGCAAAATCTCTGTTTTTAAATGCCCAGGATACGCAGCCACCAAAAGGATACTCGTCCTGTTTTTCCCCCAGCCTGAAAAATCCTTCTTTTCCGATCTCCTCCGTCGGGTCGATCCAGTGTACTCCCTCGATTCCCATGCATACCAGGTCGTTGCACTCCTGATCGAATTTTAATAAATCTATCGCCATAAAAGCCCGTTCCTTCTGGTCCGACGAAGCCAGGACAGCCATTCCATCTCCGGTATAGGCTCCCAGCGTTTTTTTCTTATCCGGCGTCAGATCGTATAGCTCCGGTTTCCATTCCGGATGCTCCTTCATCACCTGGTTAGCTACTGACCCGCACGTATCGAGATTCCAGATCAGTGAAGCAGACGTTCCGCTTAAGAAGGCTTCTTTGGGACTGGTGTTGTTGGCCACCGCATTCTTTGACCAGAAGCCCTTATCGGCCCACTCCTTCATTTTCTGAATATAATTCCTGTATTCCGCAGTATCATAAAGCCAGAAGATATCCTCTGCCTTCATGGAATCGGAAAGCTGATAGTAAAACAACTGGTTGACTCCATTGACCGGGCGGTAATCCAGCAGGTTATTAATCATGATATACTTTAACTCATCATTCTTCTGAGAAGCGGCATAAGGGAATATTCCTTCCTCCCCTTCTGCAACCTTCGTATAATACGTCTCCAGATCATCGAGATTTTTCAGTTTTGGAAGACCGTATTTTTCTCTTAGATCCCCGCGAAGCAGAATCAAATTCTGTACGACCCTTGCATTGTTGGCCGGCACAAAGTAAACCTTTCCACCAACTTTTGCCTGGTTAAACGCCTCCTTCGGTTCCCCCTTGAAGGTCAGAGGCATACAGTTTTCCATAATTTCATCCGTAACCTCGGCAAATGCTCCCTTTACGGCTTCCGCCGAATACATTGCCCAGGTAGACGTATAAATCAAATCAAACTTTTCACCGGACGAGATTAACAGCGAATACTTCTGTGTATAATCACTTAATGACATATGCTTAACTCTCAGGGTTGCGTTGATCTTCTCCTTCAGCTTTGTGTTCAATGCCTCGATCACAGTCTTCTCACCGGCGGCTTCATCCCCGATAACATACATAACCAGTTCTATCGGCTCCGATACATCCTGGCCATTATAAGTCATGGCAGCCGTTTCCCCCGCAGCCGCTGTCTCTGCCGCTGTATTCTGCTGTGTGGCAGCCGCACTTCCTGCTGCTGTGCTTTCATTTTCCTTCTTTCCCGCACATCCCCCCAGCAGACCCGCTGTCATGGCGGCTCCTACAGCCAGTGCCGCTATGCGGACCATAAAACGATTCTTCTTAAACATAAATCCTTCCTCCTTTTCTAATTGTGGCACACTTATCCTTTTACTGCACCAACGGTCAGCCCCTTCACAAAATATTTCTGGATTACCGGATAGAGAAATACAATCGGTCCGGTTACCACAACCGTCAGTGCCATCTTCATAGATTCGATCGGCATGATATCTAAATCCGCTCCGGTCTGAGCCATGATATTCCTCATTCCCTCGGCGTTTCCGATCATTCGGTAAAGAAGATACTGAAGATTGTAGAGCTTGTCATCGTTGATAAACAGCATACAGCTGTACCAGTCATTCCATAAGAGCAGCGCGGTAAACAGTCCAATCGTTGCTATCACCGGCTTCGCCAAAGGCATGATAATTCTCATAAATATGGTGAAGTCCCCTGCTCCGTCTATCTTGCCCGATTCTGTCAGTTCATACGGAATGCCAGCCATAAACCCTTTAACCAGAAGAATGTTCCAGACAGAAATCAGGGAAGGCACAAAAAGGGCAAGTATATTATTATTTAAATGAAGATATTTCACACAAAGCACATACCATGGCACCAGACCGCCTGAAAACAGGGTCGTAAAGAAAAAGTAGAAGGAAAATTGATTTCTCCAGCAAAAATCCTTTCTCTGCAGCACATAACCGGTCATGGTATTTAAAAACACGCTGATCAGAGTTCCTGCGACGGTTACAAACAGAGTAACGCCGTAAGCTCTGACAATTTCTACAGGATTTTTAAAAATCGCTCTATAGCTCTCCAGCGTAAATCCCCGGGGAATCAGGCCGTATCCATGGCGGATAATTTCCCTCTCCTCCGAAAATGAAGAAGCTAAAATAATGAGAAACGGAATCAGACAGACAGCTGCAAAACAAGATAATAAAAGACAGCCGACTCCTTTAAACCATTTTTCTTCGACAGATAATTTTTTCCAACCATTCATTTCAGTCTCCCCCTAAAACAAAGCATAATCCGGGTCCCGCCGTTTCACGATGTAATTGGCGGCCACCACCGTGACAAAGCAGAGTATGGACTGATATAATCCAACGGCTGCCGTACGTCCCACATCCCCAGATTGAAGAAGGGAGCGGAATACATAGGTATCAATCACATCTGTCGCATCAAACAGTGCTCCATTATTACCGACCAGTTGGTAAAACAAATCCAGATTACCCTTGAAAATTTTTCCTATGGCCAGTAACGTCATGGTAATAATCGTTGGTTGAATACATGGGATTGTGATATAGCGGATTCTCTGAAATATATTGGCTCCGTCAATCTGTGCGGCTTCATTTAAAGAAGCGTCAATTCCCGCAATTGATGCCAGAAATACTACCATTCCATATCCCACGCCCTTCCATGCAGAGAAACCAATGATAATCCCTCTCCACCAGGACGGTTTTCCATAGATGTTGACAGCCTCCATGCCAAACCGCTGCAATAACGCATTGACCGTGCCGTTTTCAAAATTGAACAGGCTGTAGGCAATCGATCCTACGATTACCCAGGAGATAAAGTACGGAAGGAAAATCACCGACTGCAGCGCTTTTTTTATCCGCTTTCCTCCCATCTCGCTGAGAATCACAGCAAAGCCTACCTGAAGCACTGTATTCACGACGATAAATGCCCCATTATAAAACGCCGTATTTACCGTAACCTTCATTGCATCCCCGGACTGGAAAAAGAATTTAAAATTCGTCAGACCGACAAACTCACTCCCCAGGATTCCCAGATCATACCGGAATTCTTTAAATGCCAGCACCAGACCTCCCATCGGCAGATAGGCAAACACAAACATCAGCGTGCATGCGGGAAGCAGCATAAGCAGCAGAACCCTGTTTTTTCTTACCTTACTTTTAAAACTGTTTTTTTCACCAACCATTGCCAACACTCCTGTCTCTTGTTTCTCACTTTCTACATTCATTTTATCAGGAGAAGGCCTTCGGCTGTATGGTAAGATTTTATGGTTGCATCGTATTATTTTTGCCCTGCTTTAAAAGGATCTTCACTTCAGTGCCTTCTCCCGGGCGGCTGGTAAAAAGAATGTCCGAGTCATTGCCGTACAGCAGCCGGATTCTCTGCCGGATATTCCTGATTCCATAGGAGCTTCCGTTTCCGCCTGCTTCTGAAACAGAAAACAGTCTGGATATCTGATCTTCCTCCATCCCGACACCGTCATCGGTCACGGTAATGATCATACTGTCTTTTTCAACCGTACCGGAAATCGTTACGGTTCCTGTCTCATCTTCAGTTTCAAGGATTCCATGGAGAATCGCATTTTCAATCAGTGGCTGCAGGGTGATCTTGGGGATCGGAACATCCATCAGTTCTTCAGGAACCGCTACCTTTAGGGTAATCCTGTCTCCAAATCTCATATTCTGTATATTGACGTATTCCCTGGAATGCTCCAGCTCGTCCCTCACAGTTACTATATTGCGTCCTCTGCTTAAAGTGATTTTATAGAATTTTGCCATGGAAGCAACCGCTCTCTCAATATCGGCAGTTCTTCCCGCATAGCACATCCACTTGATCATATCCAGGGTGTTATAGAGAAAATGTGGGTTAATCTGGGACTGAAGCGCCTTTAGCTCCGCGTTTTTCACCTCTTTGCCCAAACGATATTTTTCCTCCAGCAGCGCCTTCGTCTCCTCGATCATATAATTGAAATTGTCATACAGGACACCGATCTCATCCGTGCTTTCGTCTGGTTCCAGGCCGGTCAGCTCGCCGGACTGAACTCGTTTCATGTGCTCGGCCAGCAGCCCCACCCGATCGGTAATCGACTTTCCGATCAGATAAATACAGACACTCACAAGGGCCGAAAAGAGAATCATACAGACAAGGAAACGATTTTTCAGCGCAGTGATCTCCCTCATAAATGAGCTGTATGGAATGACTGTCATCATGGTCCAATCCAGATTCTCGAAATCCTGCGTCCGATACAATACCGCATTTCCTTCCATATAAGCTTTTTGAAATCCAGCTGTTCGTACTGTCTCCCATGCCTCCTTTGGTATTTTCCCCTTCCCGGTTCCTGCCACAATCTCTCCATTTCCATTGCAGATATACGTCTCGGCATCCTTTGCGGCATTGGCTTTGTTTAGTATCTCATCAATCTGGCCCTTATCCATATCTACCCGGAGATAACCGATTACTTTTCTGTAATCATTCGGGCTTTTTACGGTTCTCGCCAGCGACAGAATTTCTTTCTCCGTTTTCTCGTGTTCCGCCAGCCAGGAATACGGACAGCCCAGAATCTGATCCGCATCTTCCTGCAGATACCGATACCATACCGTGGACTCTATGGAATTCAAGCCAAACAGATGAATCTGGTCGATCGAATACATCAGCTCATCCCGTACATAGATTCTCACCCGGTCAACATCCTCTCCGTTTCGGGCATCCTCAAAAGCCTTGCGCATGTCCAGCATATCGGACATCTGCTCCACAATTCCATAGTCGTTTAAATCCTTCAAAAGAATTCTCTGAATCATATCGCTGTTTGCAAACTGGTTTAATGTATCCGATGTCTTTGAAAAACGATAGGCCAGGAAATCGTATGTCTGGGAAAATCCCTGCTCTGCCGAATAAGACAGTTTTTCTTTCAAAGATCTGCTAAATATCTGCATGACAAAAATTCCGATTACAAGAATCGGAATCATCGTAAGCAGCAGATAGGCCAATACCAGTTTCTTTTTTAACGGAACACGGTTAAATACGTCCTTTTTCCTCTTTTTTGCTTCTGTATTCAAGGGGCGTCACTCCTTCTATTTTCTTAAACACCTTGATAAAATAATTGCTGTTCTGATAGCCGGTTAAAAAAGCAATATCCTTGATTTTCATGGTTTCATCGGCCAGCAGCTCTTTCGCCCGTGCCACCCTGTATTCCATAATATATTGGGTAAGGGTTACCTGACACTCTTTTTTAAATACAATGCAGAGATAAGAGCTTGTCAGCTTCAGTTTATCCGCTATGGAGGCCAGAGAAAGATCCATCTCTCCGTAATGGCGGCTGACGTAATACTTCACCTCATCAGAAACTGCGGGCTTCCCATTCTCTTCCGATACGTTTTCAAAATAAAGCTGCAGGCTGTCAATTAAGTAGGTCTCCAGTTCTGACAAGTAACCGGCGTCCCAAATCTGGTCATGCACCATAGATTCCGTAACCGTTTCAAAGGCCAGAATCCGGCGGCGTGATGCCGCATCGAGCATGCGCAGCATACAGCGATAAAAAAATTCTTTTACATGGAATACGAGTGTTTCCGGTTTTTCTCGGATTTTAGACACGACATCACCGATAAACGCTACGGCTTCTTCAAAATTTCCATAGAACAGTTTTTCCTGAAATTCTTTTAAATCTTCATCGCCAAAGCGAAAGACCACCTTCTTTTCTGGCGAAACTGCGATCAGATCCCCAAAGGTCTTATCCGGTGGAAAGAAAAAGCTCTGCTGCATCCGAACCACCGCATCGTGGTAGGATTCATAAATGCCGGAAAGGCCGCTTACGCGGCTTCCCACTGCCAGATAATACCGGTAATCCGATGACAGTATGTGTTCAAACCAGGCGGTCAGGCGATCCGTGCTGCCAGCCACCTCTCTTGAATGATCGGTTCCCAGACACACATGTATCACAAGATAATGCTCGTCCTTATATCCGGCAATGCAGTCCAGCCCTCTCCCATGCAGACCTTCCGTGAGAATGGAGGCCAACTGAAACCATGGGTTTTCTATCCGTTCAGGAGGATTTCCCTTATCTTCCTGAAGCCGGCCTGCCAGTTGAATTAAAAACGTCCTGTAATCTGCATCAACCGGCAGATTCGGACAGGCAATCTTCCTCTTCTCCTCCACCTCTGCCATATTCCGTATTTTTCGTGTCAGGTTCAGGGCTATTTGATTCTTAAGCGCTTCCAGACCGGCCGAAAGCTTCCCATCCAGGTCCTCCTTCCTCCTGGCCGCTGCCATCCTCTCCTTCTGAATCTGACAGGCATTTTGAAGTTCCTTCCTCATCTCCTCTATATTGATCGGTTTTTCCACATAGCTGACGGCCGAAACCGAAATGGCCGCCTTCAAGTACTCCTTATCCGAATATCCGCTCATAAACAGAATACTGCATTCCGGATACAGCTGACGGATACGAAAAGCCATCTGAATCCCGTCCATCTTCGGCATCCGGACATCGGTAACGACGATGTCCGGTTCAAAGTCCCCCGCCTTTTTCAGGCCATCGATTCCATTTCTGGCCGTCATGATCTCCGTAATACCAAGACTGTCCCAGTCTATCCTGGCTACCAGCCCCTCCCTTGCATACTCTTCATCATCCACAAGAAGAAGTTTCATCCCCCTACCTCCGTTTATGTAATGCATTCACCTGTTTTACAGCACGTTCCTGTATTACTGCATTTCCCTGTTTTTTATCTCCCATAACAATGCAGCACCGGCGGCCGGCGCATACCGGTAGGCGGCAGCTGCATCCACACAGACCGCTCATCGTGCCGATTCCAGACCAGTGTGTTGGTCACTTCAATCATAAGATAATTTACTCCTTTTCTCAAGTATTCCGAGATATCCAAATAGTGGAAATTTGTCAGAAGATCACCGGCATATCGCCCATTGACAGAGATTCTGGCACACTCCGAAATATCTGGCAATTCCAGAATTATTTTTTCCATCTTCTCCGCCTCTTCCTCCAGACAAATACTGCCCTCATAACGGAACGTGCCGCAGAACCGTGGAAAATATCCCTTCCCATTGAGGTTTGGCAGTCTCCCGCCTGCTTTGATTTCCAGACAAGGTTCAAAGTCCGCACCATTGCCGTACACCGCTTTCGACACCTTCCAGTCCGTATCCACGCTTATCTGTTTCCGAAGCTTCAGCAATCCAGGCGCTGCACTGGCCGGCTCATTTTTCAGCGTTTCTTCACCTTCCTCCACGGTAAAGCAGCATACTGCTTCTCCCGGCCGCAGACAAAGGTGGATAAGGTTGGTCTCCCCATTCAAACAGGTTACCGGAGCATATTCTCTAAGCGCCTCGTCCTCATTCACATTCTGTATACAGTTTTTCATTCCTTCATAGATTCTGAACTGTTTTCCCTGCAAGAAAGGAATACTCACATCGGCTTCCAGCCTGCGGTAAGAGTTTTCATTGAAGAAAAAGTAAATTGTGGTATCGGTCCGGTCATAGCAGCATACGCGTAAGTCCTTTTCAGTCCGGTTCAGGCAAACAAACGGTTCACTTACCGCTTCTGCTGCCGTTGCCAGTCCATGCAGGGGCACCACCCGCATCCACATTTTTGCTTCCTGCGGCAGTGCTGTACCATCTGTCATACATTCCGGCAGCCGGTCCACCATAAAGACCGGTATTCTGTTTCGATATGCCTGCTCTAAAAATCCCGCCGCCTGGATCGGAAGCCGGCTGCAGGCCGGAATAATAAATACCCGATACCGATTGCCGTTGATATGCAATTCATGATCGTGGAACTCCGGCACACTTATCAGCAAATCAGCAGGAACCACATCGCAGTCCATCTGATGTTCCAGGAGTTCCCGAACCGGCTTCTGGAAACACATGGCCTCTCCTCCCCATTCGGAATCCGCATGATACAGCACCGCCGCCTGCCGTCTTCTGGTCCCTCCGTGAAACAAATGACTCATACGGTTCATATACCCCATCAGCTGTTTGAAAAATGGATACTGTGGGTTATTTCCCCTCGCGTAAAAATGAGGCGGACAGTCCTCGTCCGGAAACGCAGGCGAAAATGCATGCGGGACAAACTCATTAATTCCACGGACGAGCATGTGATCTGTCAGCCACTTCATCAGCGAGACGCCCTCTCCCCATCCATAGGCACCGAATATCTCACACATGGCCCTCCCTGCCTTTTTGGGATCCAGGCAGGCGCCTGAGCTTCCCAGCTTCCCAAGGCCGAAATGAAAGAATTCCCCGTCGCGGTCGGATGCCGCCCATTGATGGATCGTACCGGTAAATCCCGGGAATATCTGAGTCAGGACCACATCAATACCGGACATGTTCTGTCCCTCCTGTGCCCGGAAATAGTGGCCAAGACTGCATCCGGTACGCCCATGAGCATTGTCATCTTCGATCAGGTGCCCGATGTATTCCACGCCATGCTCCGCGCACCATTGCCCGATCTGACAGCTGAAACAGTACTTCACCAGTAGCGTCACCTGCTCCATGTAAGTCCAGCGGATCTCACCGGTCCTGGCCCCCATATCATACCAGAGGGCCGGCAAAAAGCCCGCATATTCCGGTCCCCATAACTCCTCCAGGCGCTGCCTTAGCTGTCTGCTCCATGGAAGCGCGATATTGGCCGTCCCCAATCGCTCTTCAAAATGATATTCCGGAGTATTGCCAAGCTCCGGTTCGTCAGAAAAGAATCCGGCAAACGTCGTTCCAAACTCCGCCTGATATCGTTCAAAATGAGGCTCATATACGGTATCTAAAAACAGTCTGACTGATTCCTCATCAATCGGATTCATATAATGAAATCTCCCGCCGCCCTCACGGGTGGTATAAAGCACCATCAGCCGGTAACTCCCTTCCGGAACAGACAGATATACCATTCCATCGTCGAGTTCCCCCGTCACTTCCCTGTACCGTTCTCCCGACAGCGCCCGGCGGTCTAAGTCTGGGCGCTCGTACAGCCAGATTCCCAGAAGCTCTTCTGCACCTCTTAAAAATGGCTCCACGGTTATGGCGATCTCCTCCCCAGGTCCGCAGATATCCATATGGGCCTCTTTCAAATATACCTTCGCTTTCTCCTTATTGGTCTGATAGACACCATTGCCATATCCCGTCGGAAAATGAGAGTCATCCAGCAGCCAGATTCTCATATTTTTTTCTTTGGCCGCCGCCATCAGCGCATCCATTTCCTCCCACCACAAATCTCCCATAAAATCCGGATGCGGCCTGGACTCCACACAGACTTCCCGAATCCCACAGTCCCCTATTTGATCCATTTCATCAAGAATGATTTCTTTTCCCTCTCCATGCATCCACAAGAATGGCATGATATAATTGCCGCCCCGGCCAGTTATCACTTCATTTATGCATATCGGATCCCTCATACCATTTCTCTCTCCTCCGTCTGATCCTGGTCAGGCCATCTTTGAGAAGACGCCACCATGATCGTCCTGCACTCCTCATAAATTCCGGGAATATCCCCCTCCTGCCTCGGCCTCACTCCACAGTAAAAATGATACAGAACTCCGTTGACGGCAATGACAGAGGCCTTATGTGCATGGCGGGAATCGTACGCTCCCTCCTCACCGTATGGCAGTATAGGTTTTTCTGCTTTTTCCCAATGGATTAAATCCTTTGATACAGCAAATCCTTCCTGCGCATGAACTCCATCGAATCCAAAGTAAAAATTCAGCCAATACCCCCCGTCCCGTACGATGCAAGGCTCAGAAAGGAATCGTTTATCCCAGTTTCCGGCTTCCACTCGCAGGACCGGTTCCCTCTGCAGCCGCTCCCAATGGATAAAATCCTCGGAAACCGCCACGCCCGTCTGCTCAATCCAGTAGTCTTCTTCATTTTTAGCATTATAAAACAGATACCAGCGTCCATCCTTTTCAATTATGCATGACTTATAGAGTCCGCCGCGCTCCCATTCTGCTCCATCTTTCCAGGATAAAAACGGTTTATCCGGGAAATGCCAGTCTAACAGATTTTCATCTTCAGTCCAGGCCATACCCAATTCGGCAGGTCCTTCCTCATATCCTTTCTGTGGGTAGGAGTTAAATACCATCCAATACCTTCCATCGATCTTCTTAAGTCTGGGAACTGCATATAAATCATCGCTCTCTTTTACAATCCATGTTCCGGCAGCCCCAACGCTGTACCAGTGCTGTCCTTCTTCCTCCCGCCTGGTTACCATGCCCTTAAAAGTCCAGTGGATCAAATCACTGCTGACTGCCAGAGCCGACTGATACGAGATCCCATCAAATCCGGTATAGAGCATATGGTACTGCCCCTGATGCCAGAAAACAAACGGGATATCCACCGCCTTCTCGTTAAATGTTCCCGGTATTCCGGAGCCCGTGATCACAGGAAGCTTCCGCCGGTAAGGTGTCACATACTTTTTTACAAGTTCATCCGCAATATTCATCACGATTCTACCCCCATTATTTATTCTTGTTTCAGTATACCGGATACGCTTCTTACCATATATAGCAAAATATTCGGATGAAATAGTAATAAACTGTATTCTATTAGCTGTCTGGTTATAAATAAAGCTTCAAATTCTCTTAGCATCTGCTCTATTGGGATCATCTGTTTTTGCAAAAAAATATGCTTTCATCCGGATAGATAAGTTTTGACTATTTCACTTATCAATCCAGGAGGAAGCATATTTTACGGACCTCTTTTTCCTGATTACGAATTTATTATTATATGGTTCTGCTGCTTATTCTTATTTGAAATTACAGTCTGAAACTTTACACACACGAATCGGTACAAAAACGGTATTGAACTTCCCGAAGATCTCTTCCTCCAATGCTGTCATTTAAGTAGTGATTGGTTGGTTTAAAACCAGCTTTTTCGTAAAAGCTTCTTGCTCTATAATTCTCTTCCAGGACCCATAAAAATATGTCACGGTAACCAAGACGTATTAATCCCTCTACCGCAGCATTAAGCAGATGCTTTCCATACCCGTTCCCCATGTACTCAGGTAACATATATAGTGATACAATCTCTCCAAATTCCTTAAATTCCGGAAATCTGGACTTACAAAAACTGGTCGTGCCGATAAAAATATCATTTTGAATCATGACAATCGTATTCATTTCTGCCTGATCAAAATTAGCGGCCCACCGGCCTGTTGGAATACTATCCAAATATGCCTGTGGTATTATGCCTTTATATGCATATCTCCAACTTTCCTCATAAATATGGCTGAGTGCAAACCGATTATCGGATGGTTTCATGAGTCTGACGTGTATTGGGGCTGCATTTTTCTGCTTTCTATTTTCATAATAGCTGATAATCTCCTGCTCCAGCTTCACGTTATGTTCCAGCATATATGCCGCAGCCTTTCTATAAAGCACTTTCCCAGTCAGCGATTCCAACCGCACTCGATCCCGATCACTCAGCGGCTGGCAGCAGCCGCAAAAACGTTCATCCTGCAACTCTGTCACAGACATTCGATAGAGGCCAAATGGAATTCCTGTTACCCGGCACAGATTTTCATGAATGTAAAATCCTCCTGCGTCCAAATCGCCGAAATGCCAGTATTGTACCTCTGGATTATCCTGATAAACCTTCTTTAAAAAATCTCTCTGAAACCGGGTTGCATAGCCTCCCAAATAAAAAAAACTGACCGCCGGATTCTGACAACGGTAATAGGATGTCTTATTCTCCACTGTCATGAATTCCGGCGTATGAATCACCACCTGTTCAAGCTCCCCCAGATCTTCTGTGAAGAACTCGATGCCGTCTCCCAACGCCCCCAATTCCAGCAGTTTTCCCCCAATACTAAGCGTTATATCCCCCTTCAGGCAGATCTTCTGCTTTTCCGGGATAATATGGTATTTCCCAAGAATTTCATCCAGCAGTTCTCCCTCTTCACAGGGCATTTCTTCATATGCGCGGAGCAGAAGGCACACGCTCTCTAACGTGTTCTCTTCAAAATACTTTGAAGAACCGTAAATCAGCATAGAGGCTTCCCTCAAATAAAGCGGTGTCTGATTTGTTTCTATAAACGTAAGTGCTTTCAGTATGTCCTCCGCCTGCAGATAATTCTTTGGAATCTTGTTTTTGACCAGGGCCCCCTCTAACCTCCGGCATTCCCGATCCGCCGCCGGTGAGATCCCGCCATAGCGTGCAATCAGACGCTCCACGTACTGCCGTTTCCTGTGTTTGGATTCATACCCGCAGGCCGACTCCAAATAAGTCTCAATTTCATCGACCTTTTCATCCATCAGGTAAATTTTTGCGATTTCGCTGCTAAAACCATTTTTCTCAATTGTCAGATATCCTTCCTCGCGGCATTCCAGCGCCGCCTGGTTGATTTTCTCGATCTGTTCTATATCCCCGTCATTTTTACTGTATCTCTTATACAGCTCGGATGGCGAGATGCTGGTTCGCCGCCGAATTACATTAGTCCCGCTGTCTTTCTTACTGTTCCTGTATTTCTCCACCAGCAGAAGCAGCATTTTCTCTTTATACCCTGTCATAGGCCTTCTCCTCGTGGAACTGAACGATCCCCAGCTGCATGCTGTCCGGGCGCACGCGCAGCACCGGCAGTAAGACCTCACACTCATTCCCGATAGTTTCCGTCTTATCCGGGGAACAGAAGATCACCTGCATTTCCTGTTTCCTCATAAAATTCAGCATCAGTTTCACATTGCCCGGGTCCATTTTGGCAAATGGTTCGTCAATAAATACCAGTCGGGTGGAATTAACCCGCTGATTGTAAATCAGAAGCAACGCCGAGGACAGGATCAGAAGATATGGAATCTGCACCTCCGCACCAGAGTTGAATCCCGTCTGGCGTGACAGCTTCGCGCGATCCAGGATCAGATTGCTGACCAGGATTTCGTAGGTCATATAGTTCCGATAATCTGCAAAACGGGCGATGGTTTCCTCACTGTTTTTCTCTATAATCCGATTGATAATCTGTCTGAGTTCCTTCTCCAGCTGTTCTCCCTCTTCATCCGAAACCGAGGTAAACATGCCAAAGGTCATCTGCCCATCTGAACCTCCCAGCTGCTCCCGCTCATCTAAGTATTTTGCATACTCAATGATCTTGGCGTACTCAGTGCCGTCTTTCACATAATGGACATCAAACTGATACTTGGCCGAGAAATCCAGTTTCGCCAGTTCCCCATTGATCTGCTTTAAATCCTGCCTGGCCTTCTCACAGTATTTCCGGATATTTAATACGAACTCATTTTTAAAAATGTCCTCATAGCGTCTGGTCTGCGCCTCCAGTTCCTGGCGGATTTCCTGCAGGTTATCCATCCAGATCCGCTCTTTTCTGGCCGCGTAAAGCTCTCTTCCTTCAATTCCCACAGGCAGACCGCTGTCCGAATGCTTGCTGTTATAGGAAGCCTGAAGTGAAAAAAGTTCCTTTTTATGCTGTTCAATGCTTCTGGTAATACGCCCGCGGCTCTCCTGGGCCAGAAGGCCGCCCTGGGTACTTCCCGCCAGGAATTTCTCATAAGCTTCCACCGCCTTCTGAACTACGGTGTAAACGTTTATCTCATACTCATGAAAGCGAGATTCTTCCACCTCAAGCTCCGCATTCTTTTGCCTGCCTTTCTCCACACACATCCGAATCTCCACGCTCAGACTGCTGCTTTCCTGATCCAATTTCGCTTTTGTCTGCTTCATGAGAATCTGCTCATCCTGCAGCCGCTCTACCAGCTGGCTCAGCTCCATATATTCCCGGTTATTCTTAAGCGCTTTCTCCAGGCGTTTCAGCTGCATCTCGGAATCCGCACAGAGGCTCGATACTTCCTGAAATTTCGAAGGTGCCTCGTAAGCATATGGTCGGAAGAAGGCCTTATCTCCATTCAGCCGGTTCTTTCTCTGCTCCAACTCCTTGTGCTGTTCCAACAGCACCCGCTTCTCATCCCGAATGCGTCGAATCTCCTTCTCCGCACGAATCCGGTTCAATTCATAGATTTTCTGTCCCAGATAATAGGAACCGATCCGCTCCAAACGCAGAAAATAGCTGTCCATGGCAACGGACACACGCCCCTCCTTAGAAATGGCATTCTCGAAATTGCGGACCTCCTGCAGCTCTGCCGCATGTATCCGGCCCAACTGGAAATCGAAATATTTCTTCGCTACCTCATTTTTAATTTCCAGCATATGTACAACCGAATCTGCTTCCGGCTCAAATTTTTTTCGCATCAGCAGTTTGGTGTTAAATAAATGCGCATACTTGTAGGCAGAACGGTTTAAAACATCATCTGCAATATCGTAATATTGCGGCTCCACCAGAATACTGTACCGACGCGGGCCAAGGAAAGCTTCGATGGCATCTCGCCAACTCTCATCCGACAGACTGATTACATACTCACAGGCAAACTGCGCCCGGCTGTCAATCTTTCTTTGTTCAAACTCCCGGTTGATCTCATCCCGCAGGCCTGCATACTCCGGTATCCTGTCATATGCGTTCTTGTGTTTTCGGCAGTCCTCAAGAATCTTTTCCTGAATATTCAGCTTCCGGTTCAGTTCCTCCACTGCTTGCTCCAAACGGTCAATCTCGCGGATCTTCTCATCATAAGCCCGCTCAACCATCTGCTTCAGCCCATCCACCGCGCCTTCCTTCTCCGACGCAGAATACTCTCTGCCGCACAGGGAAGCCAAAATTTCCTTTTGCGCTACCGTCTCCCCCTCCTGCATAAAGCTGTGAAGAATTTCACTGACCTTTGCCTGGAAATCTTCCAGTTCCCGGCACTTGGACAGCCACTCACCCTTTTCTTTTGTCAGAGCCACCAGCCGTTTCCGTTCTTCATCGATCATCCTTGCGCCGTCCATCTGACTTAAACTGACTCTCGCTTGAACTAAACGGTTTTCCGATTCACTCAAGCGCTCATCCAGAATCTGAAGATCATGACTCACCTCTTCCTTCTTTTTCTCTGCCAGTTCTTTGGTCTGAATAAATCGCTCAATATCCGCCTGAATCCCCTTTTTCTTCTTATAAACAATCTTAATATCATCCGACAGAAGCCGGTTTGTCTCGCTCTCGAAGGTATCGTACTCCCCCAGAATATGGTCCAGCTCCTCTATCTCCTCCTGTACCACATGAAAGGTAGTATTCAGCCGTTCAATATTATTCTTTGCCTCAATCAGCTTGGTGAAGTCCACATTTTTCTCTTCCAGAACACTCTCCCGGATAAATCGGTCAATCTTTGCCTCCGGATCATAGGACATAATGCCCCGCAGCTTTCGAAGGTACGTCGGCATCTGGCTGAGCCCCAGCTTAAGCCCTGTCAGCTGCATAAATCGCGGCAGGCCCTGTTCTCGGTTTAACAGCGTCAGCTTATACCGTTTCTGAAGCGCCGTAGCGCTGTAAGGCATGGTATCACCATCCTGCTCATATGTATGGTCCATCTCATCCAGCAGTTTTCTGTCAACCACATATCGGTAGGTCTGGCAATTACTGGAGGTGTTGGTCTCAATCACCACACCTAGAAGAAAAGATTTCTCCTCCAGCTGGTCAAAAAACTCCAGCACAATATGGGTGTATACATTTGGAATCTTATCTGCCGGACGCATATAGGTTCCTGCTGTCGCGTCCAGAAGCCCTCTCGTGTAGGAAGAAACCGTTCGGCTCCCCTTGCCCTCGGAAGATTTATTAAAGACCGTATCCCCATAAGCCGCATATTTGATCGCATCCAACATAGCTGACTTACCGTTGCCGTTCTTTCCGGCAATCAGCGTAAAAAAGCCAATTGGTGCTGTTATATTCGCAAAGCCATACCAATTAATCAGGCGAACCCTTCTCAGTAAGATCATCCTTCTTCCTCCTCAAAATCCTCCAGATCCGCCTGCAGCTGCTCACCTGATTCCATATCCGATTCCGGCTCCACAAACTCCGTCTCTTCTTTCAGATACTCGCCCACAACCGTCGTAAACTGAGGAATGTCCCATCCAAACTGAAGCGACGGATACAACTGGATCTTCATATCCTCTCCGTCCTCATCCTCAGAATAATTAATCAGGCTGTATTTTTTAAACAATTTAAACGCGGCATTCAATTCCGTCCGGACAATTACCACTCCGTAATCGCGAATCTTATCAATCAAATCCCCCTTGGTAACAAAATTCCCCTCGCTGTACCCCAGATTTTCCAGATAAACCTTCCAGAGAACCAAAAGCAGATGGTACTGCAGGTTGGTAAACGTTACCACATTCGCCCTCTTAAGACCAACTGTATCCGCGTCCTCCTCGCTGGCGGTCAGCATTGCCACACCGGTCTTGTCGTCCACCAAAAGATCAAACCCGATCATCCGAAGATATTCGGAAATATCCTGCCGATTGGATTCCCGGGAGACGAAGGCATACAACTTTTCCTCCCTGTCTCTGAGAATAAAAGTAGACTCAAATAATTTACGGATACTTCTCTTAAACAGCGTCCCGCTTTCCTCTTTTACCGTTATATGAAGACTGATATCACTCATCTTTTTTCCTCTTTATCTTAATCCGGCTGATCGCCGCAACCTCTGTTTCCACCATTCCTTCTTCGAAAACCACATCATAAGGAAATCCTACGGAGCCGGAATAAATGATGCTTGCAGCAATCATCATGGCATCCTCTCTCGTCCGGACTCCCCATTCTTCCACCGATACCTGTCCCTTATCAGAAACCTTCTCATCCAGATAATCCTTCACATGATCCATACTGTACTGGTCCGGTATTGCCGTCAGCAGTTCATCCGTCAAACGCTTCTTCTCATCCAACGGCAGCTCATCCGAAGGAATCCCTGCATTTTTCATATTCGGGTTCGCCTTTTTGCGCCGTTCAAAAGACTTTCGGCTAATATAGCCTACATGCATCAGGCGATGGCTTGGGGCAATCTGCCGGATCACAACAGCCCGCTCCTGTTCATTCAACCCCTTTAAAAGCAGCAGAAACCGATTCAGCAAACTTTCCAGATTTGTGCCATTGCTTAAAACCATCATCATACGGACGGAATACAGATTATAATAGGTATTGATTTTCTTATCAATATACCCCATCTCCTGGTCATATTCCAGGCTAATAAAGCTGTCCAGCTCCACGAATTGACGGTTAATTTTCTCCTTTGCCCGAAACTCATCCACATTCTTGAGTTTCATGTATTCTTTCACCATCTGGTCATACAATTCTGAATCCCGCAATTTTCGAAGCAGACGCTCAATACTGGCAATATAGGACGGTATCAGGCCGCTCTTTTTCACAAAAAAGTAATCATTAAAAAAACGTTTCAGCAGTTCATCTTTAAGCAAAAACTGTCCCAGACTGTTGGCATCCGACATCTTCGTCACAGCGCGCATGATCTCCTGTACACTGTCCTTCAATATCAGCAGTTCATTCTTCAGATCACATTCATTTTCAATCAGCGGAAGCAGAATATTGGAATAAGGCCGAATTGCACGGGCACTGTCCTTTCCGAAAGATGACTTTAGTATTTCATATATAGAAAAGATATGATTCGTAATCGCACTGTTGGAATCCATGTCGAAAATCTTATGTATCGCATCCACCAGCTTCCGGCAATAGGCCGACACAGAAGCAATATTATCCCCGCTGCGCCCGATTTCCTGAGGTGTAATCCACCCGCACGCGCGAAAATACCGAAGAATTGAAGAAGCGTTTTCCTGAGGCGTCCGCCCACTGCTGACCTCTTCTCCAATATTTTCCGTCTCGATCGAATACAAGCAGTTTTGCAGATAGAGAATCAGACAGTTTCTTGCATCTGTCTCATACAGTATCGGTATTTCTTTCGACTTCTCAATTAGCAGACTGATACACTCAAAATAAATCTCCCGGTTCCGGCAACAAAAGGGATTGAAAAATTTATCATTAATACTTTCAAAAAATGGCATATTTCTACCTGCCTTTACTGCATTCTTTTGTGCTATTTTAGATTATACCAAATCACTAATACGATAGCCAGCTCTGGATACAATTATCTTCAGCACAGGTTCTTTTTATGGCTTTAACGAATTAAATTCTCAGCCATGTCCACAAACTGCTCTGCTATAACGTATATAGCAGTAACAGCCTCAGCGTCAATTATCAGCAGCCTTCGAATATACATTGGCGGAATTCGTAATCCTGATTCACACTCCTCCAAAATTCATAATCACACGAAGCATCATTTCTTTTTCTTCAGGGCTTGATTCTGCAACTCCCTATATTCCCCTATGATGACCGTTCCCAGTTATAAAAACATTTTATTCAATTCACTGCCTAATCTCTTTCTGACATCTAAATCAATGTTTCAATGCCCGAACATCCAAATCGGAACCTAAACTACACACGCATTTCTCGATAGATCATTGTCGCTCTGTTTCCCCAAAACATAGAATTTAGACCCTGAATTTAATGTTTTCGTACTACTGATGGCAAAAAGGCCTTAAGTCAGGCCTTTTTCACACTTATTAACCTGACCTTAGATATTAGAACTACCGTTTCTACATGTGTTGATGTTGTGATTACCAAATTCACATATTTTTCGTTTTTCTGCGGTTCTCTCTCTCCCTTTATGCTGGTAAAAGTATAGTATAGAATTTGGCATTTTGGAAATGCTTTGCAACGCCAGAAAGAAAAATGAAAGAGAAATATTTCGCTGACAGCGCCTTAAGATTGAGAATGAAATATATAAAAAAAGCGACCGCCATATTCGCAAAAGAACAATAACCGAGATTGTGACTTTTATCCATGCCTGCCTGAATGTGAAGGATACGAAAGGGATTATTCTCCACAGCGATTTTGGAAACCAGTATACCAGTCAGATGGTTGAGGATTATTTATTCAGCAGGGGGATGGTTCATTCCTTTAGCCGAAAAGGGACTCCCTATGCCAATGCCTGCATAGAATCCTGGTATAACCGTAAGCGGATTCACAGTGCCATCGATTATATGACGCCTCAGCAAAAGGAGGATGAAGAACTAAAAAAAGTGGCATAACAAGTTTCTGTAGTTGCATCATTTATACAACATCTTTTCATTGAAGAACGCATTTTCTCCATAATTTGTACTTGTGGCGGTTTTGGCGATGTATTGATTTTCGCTTGCTTTCCTTTGCAGCACTCCACATATTTTTAGCCACTACCACAAGGACACAGTTCATTGTCTCTAATTTTCATGCTCAATAAGCGAATCCACCTCCAAATCATTCCGCATCTTCCTTGGTCACCGGAATATAAACCCGTTTCAGAGGAATCATCTTTCTATACTTTTCACTCAGGTCTTCATAATATTTCAAAATCAAATCCACCAGCTCGGTGCCGTTGATGGCGCGGATGATAGGTGTGTTATCCAAATATTTCTTAGCATTCTTCGTGTAATTGGACAGGGAAACGAACAGACCATAGTCGCCCTCACGCATAGCACCCTTGAGGGACTGAATGGTAGTTTCCTTTATGTCCTCGTCCTGGCTTTTCACCTGCACCATAATTCGTGGAGGAAGTTCGTCTTTGTAAGCGACAATATCAATTCCGCTGTCGCCACCATGCGGTGACACTTTTGTTCTATAGCCCATCGCTTTAAGCAGGTCTGCAACAAACTCCTCCAAGTCATAGCCCTTCAGGTTTTTGCTGAGTTCCTTCATTATAAAATCCTTTGTGGACTCCACGATTTCTTCTGCCGTTGCACCGACACTCTCATCCTCATCGCTGTCCGTAGGCAAGGCTGTTTTCTTGAAGTTCTTATCCAGGGCAACGAGGTATTCATCCGCATAATTCTTCACGGCAAAGAAAGACATTGCCGAGCCGACCTCATACAATGCTCCCTGTGAAAAAGCAGTACGAGGCAGATGCTTCAGCCATTTGACTTTATGCTGCTGCACATATTCCACAGCATCAGCGTCATAGGTATATTCGCCTTCGACTGTTCCAAGGTTTATCATCCGGTCAATCTTGGACGGATATACTACATAGTCGCCAATCTGCACCTCGTGTGCGAATCGGTACAGCATACCTGCGGCGTTGGCAACACTGCCTTTTTTCGCATCTGGATACACCTGCATATAGAGTTCCTTATATGCCTCACGGCTTGCGTCGATTTTACTGAGGTCACCCATTTCCTTCCAGCCGATAGCAATCACACTTTTTTGTAAAAACATATTATCGTCTTTGGTATGGATACCCCAGATTCTTTTCTCTTCGTCAGACACTATGCTGCACCTCCTTTATTCTACGCCCAATGCCTTAAACACTGCATCTTCCGCACTCTGGTACGGAATCAGCTGAAATGCACTCATCAAATCTGGTGGCACTGTGACAAAATCAGTCATCGAGGTTGCTGGTATTAACACTTTCTTTGCTCCGCTGTCCAAACATACCTGCAGGGAATTTGCCAGTTCCTCTGCCTTTATCAAGGTACCGCTGATGCTGATTTCACCCAGCACCGCCAGCGACCCCAGCGCTGGTTTTCCAAGCGCAATAGAGCAAAGGGCAATAAGGGTAGACAACGCCAGCTTGCTGGTCATTCCGATCCCCTGCAAATCCTGATAATTAATGATATAATCTTTGGTCGTCGTGCTAATGGAGCCGCTGATCTGGTTTCCATTTGCTTTCAGGAAATTGAACGCTGTATTCGTCGCTTCCTTGCAGTCACGGTCAGAGCCAATGCCCGTGCGCTCAAACTTGCCGCTGCCCGGCAGCATCTGGCTTTCCAAACGAAACACGCCTATCATACCAGACTTACCCTGCGAAACAGTATAAACCTGTCCTGGATTGCACATCCCTTCCGGTATCAATTTACCGCCGCCCTGTTCCGGCACGGAAACGTAATGTTCCTCGAATGTTTCATTATCGATGTAGGAAAAGTTCACGTCATAGAATTCCATGCCGCCCAGCTTCTTCAGCTGTTCTTTGACACGGCGACGCATCTCCAGCGAAAGCTGAAGCACTTCTTCCAGTTCTTCCTTCGAGAATACTCCATCCGGATAAATCAGCTTCAGGAAACCACCGACCATTTTGCGCACTGCAATGGTATCACGCTGGTTTAAATTCTTTCCCAAATGATAGTAGCGGTCAAGAGCATCGCCGTACTGCTCCTTACGCAGTTCCCGAATAAACTCTGCCAGATAGTCTGTGATAAAGCCATAGTCATCCGTGAAATGCTCCGGTCTGAACTTCGGAATTTCCCAACCCGGTATGTAGCAGTGCATACGGTCCAGGAAGGCTGTGTCGGTACCCATCTCCGGTGGGAATGGGTCAAAGAGACTGGACGTTTTCAGCAGCACATCTACGCTCTGATTGATGTTGCCCACAAATACCATGGAAGCCGAGGCAGCCTTTTCTTCCTTGCCACGGGCAAAGGAGCCGGAAGCCATATAGTCTTTCATGATTTGGATGCCGTCTTTGTCTTTGAAATTGATACCTGCGACTTCATCAAAGGCCACACAATCCCACATTCCGACTAAGCCGACAGTCTTTCTTCCCATGTTATAAAACAGGTTGGCTACCGTAGTCTGCCCACCGGACACTAGAATACTGTTCGGAGAGATTTCCTTAAATAAATGTGATTTTCCGGTGCTACGAGGGCCTAATTCACACAAATTAAAATTATTTTCTACAAGCGGCAGCATACGAGCCAGTAGCAGCCACTTCTCCCGGTACTGTAATTCATCCGGTTCCATACCAATGGAACGGAGAAGAACATCTATCCATTCATCCTTGGTAAATGCTTTTCTTCTGGCTTTCAATTCATCAATGTCCACATGGGGCATTTGGATTGGTGTCAGCTTACGAATGCGAATGGGAGTGCCGTTTTTCTTATCTTCCTCCACATACTCATAATCCAACTGCACAATGCACCAGATACCGCCGCAGAGAAGTCTGTCGTATTTTATCGGATATTCTTCACCAACAGGGATGCCTTTCAAGCCAAGGTTGGAGAATTCCGCTTCATAGCAGTCTTTTTTAATGTTCAGATTGACCGTGATTTTGTCAATGACGGTATGGCTACCACGCTGCCGAAGCATGGACAGAATTTTCTGTGCCTCATCCGGACGGACAAAGTTATCCGCTAAAATACGCTTAACATTTTGCACTCCCTGTTCAATGACCTCGTCATCGTCCGAGCTGCAGTATTGCCCCAACAAGAACTCAAGGACATACACAGGCACATTGGCACCTTCCTTGATTTTCTTTGTCAGGTCTTTGCGAACAATCTTGCCATCAAAATTCTGACGTAGCTTGTCCTTTATAATTTCACGGGTGCTTTCGCCCCCTGCCCAAGATTTCATAGCGGTTCCTCCCGATTTTAGCTGAAGAAGTCGAACTCATCCACCGCAAAGGCAATGTCGATGGTAAACTCCTCACGCTGCGGCAGCTGCAATCCCGTCTCATCAACAATGACCAGATAGTAGGTTTCCTTGTTGCTGAATTTCAGAGATTTCAAATTAAAGCTACAGCGGAACGTGCGCTCCTGATTATTCTCTGTCCGTTTGTCTGCAATGATTTTCTGTGTATCACTGATTTGCTTTCCTTCCGAATCCACAAAATAGAGCAGATAGGTCGCCGCTTCCCGGTTATCTCCCACAGCTTCTTTCTGATAGAAGTTCAGAGAGAAAATCATGTTGCCGATTTTACGATTGGCAGAAAGTAGGTTAAGCGAAACAGGCTTTGTGTCATATTTCTTCTTGTTGCGCTGGTACTCCTTGGTCTGGTTACGCAGGTAGTGATATTCCACCACAGGCACAACCATCTCCTGCAGGCTGATGCCACCATGCACAAAGTTCAAGCCACCGCCTTTTTTCTTGATGCGGATGCTCTCCCGTGGGGAGAACGCATCGTATTTGTCATCGCCTGCCACAAATTTAACTGGCAACAGATACTGCGGCTTTGCACCCTTCCTGGTGACCAGATACCGTCTGTCCACTTCCACCTCCTCGGATGTGCTGATCTTGTCTACCTTGCTGTCTTCTGACAGAGGGCTGTAGGTATAAAGGAATCCGTGGTCAGCTGTAATGATGATATTCACGCCACCGAAGTCATTCACGATGATGCGCACCATATTTTTAATTTCTTCTATAGCATCTTCACAGGCTGGAAACACCAATGCTTCATCTGTGTGACTGGTCTCGTCTATTTTATCGTGGTAGATATAAACGACCTCGTTGCCCTTAATCAGCTCACTGCGCTCCTGCCGCTTCATCAGTACAATATCTTTGTATTTCACAGCAATGCTGGCAGGATTTGCTTTCTTCAGAATAGCATCCCGGTATCCGGCCTCCGTGCTGGTACCATCTGCATATACTGCCAGTCCATTTGTCTTTTCTTCAATGGTCAATTCCTTATGGGGAAGCAATGCCGCCATACCATACTTCGTAACGGTCGGGAAAATAGCACTGCAGCTGTTCAAATCCACCTTCGCCTGTGTTTCCCGGCGCAGCTGCTCCGTCAGCGTTGCAGCCACCTCATAGCGCAGAGCATCCGAAATGATAACAAACATACGGGTGTCTGCATTTTTGATTTTGTCACGATAAAAATCGACCTGCTGCGGCACTTCCAGAATGCGCCCATACTGCGCCAGCTCATCTGCTGCTGCCGTTGACCAGTTGCTGCCGAGCTGCCCCAGATACCAGTTGTCATACAGACCTTCCACCTTGTCGGCAACGTGCTTGAATAAGTCATCCAGCAGAAGATTGGAGGTCTTTAAGCTCCGGGCAAATGCGCAATGGAATTGGCGATAGTAAGTATCCATCTGGTAATAATCTTCACTATATTCTTTCCAGACACCTCGTGCTTCCACAGTATGGAAGCCAGCCGAATGTGCAAGGAAGAACGCCTGCATATTTGCCACCTGCATGATACCCTCATAATAATCTTTAACCAGCTCGTACCATGCGCAGGTGCGACGCTTCTCCACCATCGCTGTAATGGTATCCACACTGATTATCTGGTTACTGATTTCTGTCATCAGGCTAACGAGTATGCACTCGTTGATACACGGAAACAGTTCCGTCTCTGCCAATTCTTCCACTGGGAGCTTACCAAAACGGTATGGCAGCCGGATTTCTTCTTCCACATACCGGGCCAGTTCAAAGAGGTGACCATTGTCGTCGCTGTGCATCCACTCAGAAACGAAATCATAACAGGATGCTTGGTAGTGACTGGATATAAAACCCTCCAGTCCTGCTAAACGGTCTGGGCGCATCGTTCTGGTTGCTGCAGTAAGCAGGATATGTGTTGCCAGCCTGCTGATATCGCATTCTTCCTCACGATAACCGGAAGCCTGTGCGACCATCGCCCAGAACGCATCCTTGGCACCGAAATCCACAAATTTCTGGTAGATGCCATTAGTATCCTGATTCATCCCGGCAGTGAATACCGACCGGATGATTCCATTGGTCTGAAAATCTTTCATACCACACAGCACTGCCATCACTGCAAGATGCAGCTGGGCAGGGGTCGTCACTTGCTTTTTCAGGTTTGCAACCTTGGTACGATGACCTTTGGTTTTGAAAAAACTACGGTATGCCTTGACCTGTCCCCTCAGGGAGGCTGTGCTGTCCATCCCCATTTCATCCATCCACATGGAGATAAGATCGGCACGGAACTCTTCACTATACAGCTCCAGCGGCAACAGCCAGTTGTTCTCATCGGCAAGCGGCTCTGGGCAATACACAAGGTAATTGGATGCGGTATCGTCCACCGTCAGCATCTTTTTAACAGCAAAATTATTTGTTCCGTTCAGTGCCACCAGTTTCGCATTTTCCAGCGTGATTTCTGACAGCTTATCCTCGAACTCCCGGTCATCATCCTTCCAAAAAATAATCCGACGATGATAAAATTCCGGCAAAGGTGCCGCAAACCGTCGATTCAGGTCCCCGGATACTTGCTCTGAATCCAATAAAACCATATTCGGCACCTCCTATTACGTATCATTTTCCGTTTTTCCTTCTTCTAATACCTGGTACTCACGGTGCAATTCTTTTCTCAGTTCTTCTTCCGTTGGCAAATACAGCTTATACTTCGAGGCAAAAATGTGCGCTTCATCCTCCGGCAGAGTATACTTTACTACCGCATCGCTTTTGTCAGCGCACAGCACAATGCCAATCGGGGGATTATCCCCCTCATTCATCAGTTCACGCTCATAATAATGCACATACATCTGCATCTGTCCCAAGTCCTGATGGGTCAGGTCACCCAACTTCAAATCAATCAGCACAAAGCATTTCAAAATATAATTGTAGAAGACAAGGTCTATTCGGAAGTGCCGCCCATCAAAAGTAAATCGTTTTTGTCTTGCCACAAAAGAGAACCCCCGCCCAAGCTCCAGTAAAAATTTTTGCAGATGCGTAATCAATGCCTGCTCCAAATCGCTTTCATAAAAATCGTCGTTGGGATGTAACCCTAAAAATTCCAGCACATAAGGATCACGGATAATATCTTCTGGTGTTTTTGCCGGTTCTAAGGTTTTGATTTCCTCAGAAATAGCCTTTTTATCATGACTGGAAAGCAACCTTTCATAAAAAAACGAATTGATTTGCCGTTCTAACTGTCTGGTGCTCCATTGCGATTTCACGGCTTCTTCCATATAAAAGTTTCGAGCCGTTTCATTTTCTACACGCATCAGCAACCGATAGTGCGTCCAGCTCAATTCGCTACGCAGTGCGTAGCCATTTGGAAAAGTCAGATAAAACTGCCGCATATTTTTTAAATTTGCAACCGTAAATCCTTTCCCAAAATCCTGCGTCATCTGTCTTGAAAGCTCCTTCAGCAAGCCTGCGCCGTACTCGGCTTTCTCGCTGCCACCCTGTTCTTGAATAATGATTTTTCCAATATTCCAGTACGCTTCCACCATCGTAAAATTGGCAGTCTGGTAAACTCTATTTCTGGCATCAAGAAGAATCGCTTTTATGTCGTTATAAAAATCTTTGTTCACAGTGTTACCTCCTTTACTTGATCTTCGCTAATACATCCTGGAACTTTGCGTAGTTCACTTTCACGCCATCATCAAGGTCGATGGCAATGTACTGGTCAGCGAGATGATGGATTTTTTCTTCGTATTTACGGATTTCCTCACTTTGGTCACGGAGCTTTGTAAGCTGCTTATTCAGGCGCACACGCTCGGCAGTGGAGGCGTCCGCAATGCGGCTCTCCAAATCAGCGGTTGCGGTACGGTAACGGCTCTGCTGCTCATGAACATAGTCCGTGCGCATACGGGCTATGGTGTCTGGCTGATAGCGGTGCATATAGACCAGTGCCTTAAAGCCGTTCTTTTTTCCGGAATCGAACAGCCAGTAAATCGGACGCTTCTGGTAGATTTTGCAGTGGTCGTTGAAGAAATCGTTTAGGAAGTAATTCCGGATGACTTCTTTCGGTGTGCCTTTGCCGCCAAGCGCATCCGCGATGAACTTCAGGTTTGCATCCAGCGTGTCTTTGCCGTAGACTGTTTCCACGAATTTGACAAACAGACCTGTAATATCATCCTCGAAATACTCATCGTCACAGATGGGGATGATATTGTCTTTATCTGCCTGGAAAGTCTGATACTTAGAGGCATCCCACTCTCCGCCAGCGTAAGCAAGTCCATCCGTGTCAAGGGAATAGCGACCAAGCATACAGCCAACAGCGTAGGAAATAAAACTCTTGATGTCTCGCTGTAAATCTGCTTTACGAACAGTTACATCTTTGTCCTCAACGTCTGGTGTCAGCTCGTCCTGCATACCATAAATGTCGATGAAAAAGTCATTCAGTTTTTCTTCATTTTTCTTGAGGGTATTGAAGCGGTTATCGCACTCGTTTTCCCAAGCTGCATAGGAATCAAATATATATTTTGACACACCGCTACCATTTGCTTGAACTCCATTTCCAGCAACAAGCGGGTGTCTCTCAAAATCCCAACTTGTTTCAAAGCCATCCCAATCGACTTTGCTCATGTCTATGTTTTCTTGAACGAGGGCGTCGATTTTGGGTTTGCGGGTTTCGTCGAATAATATAGGCAATGATAAAATATTACCTACCAAGTAATGCATAGTTGAATTCATAACATTTAAATAAGATTGTATTACCGATGAATTTAGCATAGCAAGAACATATTGCTGTTTATCAGTTTCTATAAAATAAGTTGGTGCTTCTACATTAAATAAATGACCAAATGGTAAAAATCTCGCACCAAAAACGCCTGATGTTGTATGTGACCACGTAATTCCCTCAATAAAAAACAAATTATCATTAGCCATCGCATTAAGTCTACAACCAGAGCATTTTTTTATTTGTTCTCCATCATTCTCCCAATTTACAATATAATCAAAATTTCCATACCATTTTCTATATTCGCCACCTTTTATTTGAGGTAACCATTTCTTTTGTGACGTAAAGAATTCTTTTTTTGTATGCATTTTAAATGCAATTTTATCCCAGCAAACTTCCTGCCAAAATTTAAGGTAAAGGTCATTATTTCCTGTTTGTAGTCCACTTCGGGCTTTTCCAATATCATTTAATGTACCTTTATCAAACGCCCTTATAAAGTTCTCGCTAACCCAATACGCCACTGGAGCCCCCGGAATCTTAGAAACGTTGTTCATACTTTGCTCATAATAGAAGCCACAATTGTGGTTTCTAATTGCTTCCAGTGTTTTTTTACGTTGAACTTCCATTCCGCCACGAAACTCTGTGAGTCTTAAATAGCACCCTTTTTTGTTTGTATGATAATTACTGAAAGAAAAAGTACACACTGGCACAGTTGCTTCCTCAAAAGCTGAATATTCAAATTGAATTAAGGTCTCGATAGTTCTATCATACAAATAATTCCGCATTTTTTCATAGGATTGTATAAACATCCAGACATATGGTGTAAAAAAACCCAGTTTACCATTTGTCTTTGCCATATCACTGCATTTTACAATAAATGCAGAAAAGAAATCACTCTTATAATCAGCGTAGTTTTTCTTTACAAAATTACTAAGCCGTCTATTCATATTAGATGAACCCATATACGGTGGATTCGTCACAACTACATCATACTTCTGTGAAAGCGCAATCGCCTGTCGAGCCAACGCCTGCACACGCTCATTGGCCTGCATATACCACCCCATCATCATGATATTCTCAAGAGATGCCTCAGCACAAGATTTCCATGCTTTCATGAAACCTGCATAGTCTCTCTTTTCCACTTGCAGGATAGATCCATATTCCTTCGCATCCTGAAAAACACCCAGCAGATATCTCAGGGTCTCCCGATGTTCTTCCAAAAGCAGAAAGTCGCTAAATTCCTTCTCGTACTGAATATGATTGCTTTCCTGAATAGCATACACATGAGGCTGCGGCACTTCGCTGCGCTTCAAGAAACGATTATCGTACTTTACGGCCGTCATCATTACTTCAAAGTACGCCAGCTGCGCAGCCCGGTCATCAATATCCAAGCCATACAAATTATGCTCGATGATACTCTGAACAGACTCACGGATGGAATACCCATAAGCGGCATATATTTTCATCAACGTTTCAAATAAATAAGCGAGGATGTGACCACTGCCCATACAAGGGTCGATACACAAAATATCCTCCGGCTTCAGCGCAGCATATTCCTTGCGGATTTCTGCCAGCTGCGCTTCAACCTCCGACTCCTGCAGCGCCTCGTCCAGATAGTATTTCCACTCAGATTTCAGTGCGTCATTAGGATGTCCTTCTAGCCAAAGCCGACCGAGGCTGTTCTCTACCATATAGCGAACAATCCAGTCCGGGGTAAACAGCTGCGTTGCTGCAGGGATATTTTCCTTGGTGATTTTGATATTTTTCTTCAGGTCAGCGAACACCTTATCCTTCGGCTCGGAATTATAGTACTGATACAACCAGCCAATAATCTGCACCGCATCCAGCCAGTTGTCCTCCGGAATGAGGGAAACCATCTGCTCTATCACACTGCCCTCCCGGAGCTGATTATCCGGGAACAGCAGAAGAGTGTAATCGTTCTTTTCTTCTTTGCAGCGGTCATCCACAGGCTTAAACATCTGCGGCAAAACGCTACTTAGAGCGTTGCACTGGGTAAGAAGCAGGTATTTATAAAGTTCGTCATTGTTCTCCGCTTCCTTCAGGGCATAAACCTTTTCCATATCCAGCCCCTCCAGATTGAGGTGGATTGCCTCGGTGAGAATCTGCGGTTTGAACGCACCGTTCTCATCTGTGAATACACGCACTCGTGTCGGCAGGTAGTTGTTTACTTCCATATAACGCAGGGCAGCAAAACGGTTGAACCAGGTGTACGCAACTTCCTCAATCACATACTCATAGCCTTTTTCACGCATACGGGCAATCGCCGCCTGACGCTGGGTCTTTTCTATATCTGTCAACACCTTGCCGGATGCACTATCCGCATTGATATCAGCATCAGCAGCTATTTCATATTTCAATGCTCTCTGGCGCACACGTTCAATCAGCTCTGTTCGTGCCCAGACAGCATATTTCTTTATCGCATTTTTATCCATAACCTTCTCCCTAGTTGAGCTTAATGCCGTCGCAGTCCTTCAGCATTGCATTCAGGTAAGCTCTCATCCGTTCTACATAAGCATCCACATCCGCTTGGCTCTCCAACATCTTGGACGGGAACGCTACCTGACGATATACTGTTTTGATATGCTTCTTCGGTGCAAGCTTCGGTGGATTTACCGTGTCAACAGTCGGCTTCGGTGGGTCAAGCGGCTTCGATGGCTGCTTCATGGTTTCCAGACGGTCCAAGCTGTCGTCCTTAAATGCCCACATCTGCGGCACCATACCGTCCAACAGAGCCAAGCTCTGCAGCTCTGCAATACGCTGCTTACACTGGGTGAAGAAGGTATCCGATTCCTGAATAATCGTCTTACAGTTCACATCGTCATCAGCCGTGGTATGAATTTCTTCCATACACTGACGCACGATTTCCAGCAGTTCTTCACGCTTGGCAGCCAGCAACTTATCATGTCCGGCTTTCACTGTTGCCATGAGTCCATTCAATTCCGGAATGCGCTTATACACGGTGCAGCTGTCCGTCTGCATCATGGTAATCAGACGAATCTGCCCCAAAGCCTTGTTTGCTTCCTCCTCACGCTGCAGATAGGACAGATCATTGCGCAGGCCTTCTTCCATTTTAACCGCCGCATCAAACACTGTCACCTGAGTGGCAAAGAAGCTCTCGACGCCCTGCAGGTCATCCTTACTATCAAGCAATTTATTCTCATCATCCAGCACACGCTGCACCAACGAAATGTTATCCTTCTGCTGGGAAAGAATATCCTGCATCAGGCTGATTGCTTCGGATACCTTAGTATGGTCAGGGTACTTGTGTCCTTCGTAGCGTTTTAGCAGAGTCTCGTAATGTTCCCTCTGGTCGCTAAATTTCTTAACAATAAAAGCAACCATTCCGTCCTCGTCATCCGGCACATCCATCACATCGAAGTATTCACGAAGAATGCTCTTGACCGCCTTCATATTGGAAACAGATACAATCTGCCGCTTGGAAATGTTGACCTTGCCGACTTCACTCTTTTTACGGAGCATATCCGGCAGATTGCTGTTATCCGGCTGGATGGTGACGCCACCGTACTTGATGGTGACCTTCTGCTGGTAAATAAGCAGTGCCACCACTGCAGCAATGTCGATTTCCTTCCAGCCATAGGGGATGCCCTGATACTTGCTCTGTACATCTGCCATCGAAGTGGGCAGGCGTTTCATGTGCTGCATTTCCAGATATTCTTCCATCTTGGCTGCGGCATCCCGGTTATCTTCTGTACCGGGGATTTGCGGCACAGCTCCGGTCAGGATTGCTGCAATGTCTGCGTCGGATTCTGCGTTCTTGGTAATCAGGTTTAAGTCGCTATAAACATGGGTCACCAGATATTCCAGTGCCTGTTCGATCTTCGACACGGCAGAACCACTCTTAATTTCGATGTGCTCACCATCCACATAGAAGGTTGCACCGACAATAGCTTCCTCCAGTTTTTCCTTGGCGAGAAGCTCATACTTGCCAGCCTCGTCCTGCTGGTCACGGATGATGTCCTGCACAGATTTTGCCAACTGTGCCACATTCCGCTGCTTCACATACTTGCGGATTTTCATAGCATTTTCCAGAAGCTCATAATAAGGCGTTTCATCCAACACTACGATAGCGCAGTCGTTAGAATCAGTCATCAACCGCAACTCATGACGCTCATTGGAATCTGCAGCAATGGTCAGGAAGCGTAACTGCATACCGCCTGTGACTGCACCGACCGTTGTGGAATCCACCATCTGATCGAAGGAGAAGTCGTACTTGCCATAGCGATATTTTTTTGTAGTATAAATGTCACCGTAAATCATGTGGGCAATGCGCTCCACAATAGAGGCGGTATCCACATTTGTATTTTTAATCTCGCGGGCTATGTCCTGCTCCTCATCTGTAAGGAAGTTATAGGTGTCGCCATTCCGTCCAATATAGTTCTGACTGTTCAGATGGTCAAGAGAGGCTTTTACTTTTTCACGCAGGCTTATTTTGTCCACCCGGATATCATCCGCCATCAGAATAACGATGTTGTCGATGCTTGCCTTGATATCATCTATGTAGCGTACCAGATAAAGGAGTTTCAACACATCCACATCGTAAGGCTCGATGCCGTTGCTATCCTCTGCCGCTTTCGCACAACGCTCGATAACACGGCGTATGGAACCGTCCAAAAATCCATGCACAGTATCATAAAAACGGAATAGCGGAACCAACGCATACTCGTCTCTGTCCTGAATTTTCTGTGCTGCTTCTTGGAAACCAGACAGCATGGAACGCTCCGCACCAGAGAAATGCTTTCCGGCATTGCCGTGCTTTCTCACCTCAGAGAACACCTTTTGCATGATAATAAACTGGTATGGCACAAACGGGAAATTTACGGAAAACTCGGTAGCACCACTATACCCCTTGATGTCCAACACGGAATCCGTAAAACTAAACAGGTTACGGAGAACGGAATCGTTCTTCTCATAAACCTGCTCCAGCGTCTGGGCGGCTTCTGGCTTTTTACTAAGGATACGTTTCTGGATAACCTCGTCTACTGCCGAAGAGGACAGGGATAGACGGATCTTGAAACGCGCCTGTATACGTGAGAACTCATCCTGACGGGTCTTGATAATTTCATCGATGGCTTCCTGTCCGGTGCAAACCACCCAGACTTTCTCGCCGCACTCGCTGCCAATTTTCTCAATCAGGGACTGTAGATTCAAAAGCAAATCAGTGTCGGCACCCACATATTGACCAACCTCGTCCACCATGAACAGCATACGGAAATTATTAGGCTTCGTATCCACATAGTCCTTGATTTCTGAAACTAGCTGGGCTATGCTCATCTCTGTGGTTTCAGTGCCATCAAACCAGTTATGGGCAGCAGTCTCGCTCATGCCGAGGACTTCCATCAGTGTTTCCACAACATCGTCCTCGAAGAAGGCATAGGTGTCACGGGTGGAAACCCAGCTGCCGCCATTCTTCTCCTCAAACACATGACGGAATTCTTCGGTCTTGCCACGCTTTGCAATGAACTGTTCCAGCTTGGCAACCTTCAGGTTCTCACCATAAAAGCCCAAATGGTTATAAAACATCTTGGCAAACACGCGCAGTACAGCAGTCTTGTCCTTGTTAATGGAACCTTCGATATCAATATTGAAAAGGATGGTCTCTGTCTGGCACTTGGTAGAATTATCTATCAGCATGAAGGTTGCAGGGTCATCCTCAAATTTCTTACGGAAACGCTCTACGGTCAGCACACCGTCGACAGAGCGGTTTTCTAAAATGTATGACAGCATTTTCAGGAAGTGAGATTTACCACTTCCAAAGAAACCGGAAATCCAAACTCCGGTGTCGGCGGTTGATTCATGAAAAGCGTCGCTGTAGTAGTTAAAGAAGGCAATAAAATGCTTCTTCAGCTCTTTGGTGATGACATACTCGTTCAACTCCTGAACGAGAACATCGTCCGCATCTTGGTCTACTTTGATAACGCCATTTATTTTTCGGTTGATATCATCAACGAACATATTTTGAATTTTCATATTGGCGGATCCTCCTTCTATACCACATTGAATGCCCGATAATAGGGGTTCGCAGGTAATCTCTCAAATAATTTAACGTGTCTGCCATCGAATGCACCGGGGTACATGACCAGTATCGGCACATTGCCGATCTTCGGCTGCAATGCTTCCAACAGCTTGTGTATGCGCATGAACGGGAACACATCGCCCACGCCTGTGATCAGCAGGACATCGCCCGTTTCCAAGGAATCGCCACAAATCAAATTCACATAGGACTGCACCGGGATACCTTTTTCGAGTTGCAGCTGCAGTTGCTCCTTGCCCTTTTTCTCTTCCATCGCCGGAATTTTATCCAAGATGCGTTTATCCTCGCAGGCTTTCAGGAAGATTTGGTATAGGTTCTGTTCCAGCAGGTGGCAAGGCAATGTCTGATCTGTCATGACTTGTCGCACAAAATGCTGGATGGTCATCTCATCCTGTGGATGATAACAGAAAATTCGGATATTGACTTCATTACTAAGTCCACGACTTTCTAAAAAATCCGGGTTTCTAAGCAGTTCTCGTACTTTATCCAATCGCTCATTAATGTGCCCCAGGGCATCTTCTCTTCCTGCTACGCAGGAACTCACCTTATTACTCACTTGATGCTACCTCCTTCATATGAAGCAGTTGAATGCTACCAGCGCAGCATCATCGTTATTGCTTCGAATTGCATTTTCCAGAACAGGGCAAATCAGCACCGGGTTCAATTGTTCTGCTTTTATGCTGTCGATATATTCGTTGTCCACTAGTATCTTTGTCAGCACCTGTTTGAGTTTGATAACTGTGGAATCGCTCCAGGTGGCGACATAATCGTCTTGCTCCTGTAAACGCATGAAAAATACGTTCAAGTCTATCTTACCAAAGGAGGCGTCTCTTAATCTGTACTTCTCTCCAATTACCGTCACCATGAAGTCCCATACGAGTCTATACTGTTTCATCATGGCAAACAGACATATCTGTTTCGAGGCAACGGACGGTTGGGTAGCAATCGCTTGCACCAGCGTCTCATCCTGCAATGCATCCAGTCTGCGCAGGCAGGCAAGCGCCATCTTGCGCACAGACTTTTCTGTCGGATACTGAAACAGGTTATCCGAAACGATGCGCTCTGCCACCTCGTTTGCGCTCAAGCCTTCGGTGAGCAGTTTGGCGGTAGTACGTACCTCATAAAATAAATATTGTTCTCTAGTTATGGCAGCGTTGTATGGGCTTGTGCTCTGCAATGCTGCCTTTGATTTTTGTGTCATATACTATTCTCCCAATTTGATTGTCCTTTTGCTCCATCTAAATCATCAGGGATATACTCCACAATATTGGAAATATCACATTGAAGTGCAGCACATATCTTAGATAAAATTTCAGTGTTCACATTTTCATTTTTTCCCAGCTTTGCCAATGTAGTTGTACTAATACCCGTGGCTTCTCGAAGGTCTTTTTTTATCATATTTTTATCAATTAATAGTTTCCATAACTTGTTATAACTTACCGCCATATTTTTCACCTCACGTATAGCTTAAATGCAGATTACCCTTTACTATCCACTTTATCTTAGCATTATATATCTTTGCTCTATTTTACGCAATCAAAAATCTGTTATCAATAATCAGAAATGCGAAATAGTAAATTCTCCAAGCGATTTTTTCTACGTCAATGATGGATTGCGAGCCGAGAGTCCATTTTGTAATCGTAGACTCCTATTTAGCAAATGGAAATCTTTTTTTATCAATATATTTCCCATTTTGTAAATGAATCCCCTGCTTTGCAAGCATCTTTCCCGAATCTACACGATTGACTTACGTTTGGAATAATTCGCCGAATAATTTCATGATTTTATCTTTCCTTTGCCCATACTGATTCTTTAGACAATTCTCCTTCTTTAAAAACATTTCTCACATGCTTGCCTATTACGCTTCTATCTCTTTGAAACAACTCCGCCATCTGATTAATTGACAGCCAGACCGTATCTCCATCAAAAGTTGTATCTATCTTTGCCAAACCATCTTATCTAACTAATTTTAATTCTAAATTTACAAATCTATAAATGATATCTGTTCATACTCTGCATGATTCTGCATTTTTAGTGAGTTTTCTGCAGGCGCTTTATCTATTGTAATATATGGTGTTAAATCAGATTGCAAACTTGTTAAAAGTTCTTTTATCTCATCGCAAACATCTTCATTCCGAAGAGCATTTAGCATATTTTTTTTAGAAATCTGTAATCTTTTTTCTTCATTGAGCCATGAAAGTACTTTTGCCCTAGCTTGCTTGCCCATTCCAATGTTTCTTATTAATTGTATATCTTGCGATTCATAGTATACTTTATAGGTTTGATCAGCCTCATGTGCAGCATTATCAGATTTATAATCATTGTCCCCTAATAAATTATGTTTGACTTTATAGAGTACTTCGTTAAGCGTTGTACTATACTTATAAATACCTCCTCTTATGGTATCCTGCAATACTTCATCAATTTTTCTTTGGATTTCTTCCACTGTTGGAATTTCTTCACTTTTCCCTTTATTGTTAGCAACTAGTGCTCGATAAATCAAACCTGCATTTAATACATAATTTTCTATTTCATACTTAGACAGAATATGCAATATAACCCCATGCTTTTTAGCGTAGTTTTCTAACAATTGCTTAGTTTCTTCTGACATACCATCCGAATCACGTATTACATGTATTTCAATGTTTCTTCCAAGCAACTCAAGTAAAACATTATTTAAAGTATATGGAAGTTTGTCATCCTTACCGCGTCCACAAATAGTTGGAATCGTATTAACGCCAGAGAAACAATCCATATGTATTGCATCTGCCATTTTTTCAAATATTTCAAGATTACTATCTTCAAAAAATGCTATCTTCCCACTAATTTTTGCCTTTCCCAATTCGTACGCATCAAGACGCTCTACAACATTCTTCTGCACTTCTTCATTACACGTTAATCCTGTATTAACAGATACATTGGAAAGAATGGGAATAACATCTTCCGGCTCAGCATTTTGAATTATCGCTGTTGAGTGAGTCGAAAGAATAATTTGAATATCCAATTGCTGTTGTATTTCCATCAAAACATTGGCAAATTTAATCTGCAAATTATTATGCAGATGTGCATCTGGCTCATCAATCAATACAACTTTTGTTTTCTCAGGACAATATCTTAATATTACGGATATCACTTGTATAATCTGCATTAAACCACTTCCCGAACTACTAAAATCTAAATCAACAGATCCATCTGGAGTATCTTCTTCAAATTCAGAGAAAACATATAATTCATTATCTTCATAAAAATGTATTTCTTTTATGTTAAAACCAAACTCATTTCTTAAAATATTATCTAGAAATTCATACTTTTCCGGGCTATGAAGTTTAAGGTCTAATATAATATTTCTAACCACAGAATTTACATTTCCCGATGCAGCACGTTCATCAAGCGTTGCTGGAAACATTCTTTCTTCCTGAAATTTTAACCCAACAAATCCTGATATATAAAGAGGTTCATAATTCTGTATAGTAGGTTGTTTCAACTCGTTCGCCGGTGTTAACAGTTTAAAATTCAGATTCTTAAACATATCACGTAAGTGTAATCGAAAACAGTTTGAGTTATCATCATTTATCTCTATTATCGCTCCACTTCCATCATCATAAGTCATACCTTTTCGTGATATTTTATTATAAAATAAACTTGATGCCTCGCCTTGAGGCGCGAATGGAACATTATACATATAATAACCTGAAGTACTAACCTTTGTATGTGAATCTTTTTTATCTACAACCAACAAATTGCCTTGATAAAGACTGGATAGAGCTAACCAAATTGCCTGTAACACGCTGGTTTTACCTGAATTATTTTCCCCCATTAATATACTAAAAGGACGTAATTCTATTCGGGTTTCTTTGAATTATTTAAAACGTATAAGTTTTATCGATTTTATCATTTGCACATTCCTTTCATAAAACATTTATCTCTTACTAAATTATTTCCACACTTACTAACACAATTCACGACTTCAATTTCTTAAATTTACCGCCGCAATTAGATAAAATTCATAATTACGATATTCAATTTCACCCACATACCTTAAATTTATTTTCGACAAATTTTCACACAAACCTCGCAATGCTCCGTCCCCGGAAACATATCCACCCCCCACGCAGTTTTCGCCTCATACCCCATCTTCCTAAACACCGCCAAATCCCTGGCCAGCGTATCCGGGCCGCATGACACATAGACCACTTTTTCCGGTTTCATCTTAACAACCGCCTGAATAAATTCTTCCGTGCTTCCACTCCTTGGCGGATCCATAAAGACGACTTCGGCGTGTTCTCCATTGTCCGCCATCCTGCTCATGAACGCACCAGCATCGTTACAATAGAACTGCACATTCTTAATCCCATTGATCTTAGCATTCTGAGCTGCATCCCGCACTGCATCGCGGTTTAATTCCACGCCGATCACCTGGCCTGCCTCCTGACTTGCCACGATCCCAATCGTACCAATACCGCAGTACGCGTCAATCACCGTTTCTTTCCCCTTAAGTGCGGCCAGCTCCATCGCTTTCCGATAGAGCACCTCTGTCTGTACCGGGTTTACCTGATAAAATGACTTAGAGGAGATCCGGAAACGGAAGCCGCACAGGAGGTCCTCAATATAGCCTTTGCCGTACAGCACATTCTCCCGGTCACCGAGTACCATACTGGTATCCCTGCCGTTTACATTCTGAACAATCGTCGTAATTTCCGGGTGCTTTTCTCTCAATGCCCGTACAAAATTATTCTTTGAAGGAAATACAGGAGAAGCGGTAACCAGAACGACCATAATTTCACCCGTTGTGAATCCCCGCCGTATCAGGACATGACGAAGGAGACCATATCCCGTGTCCTCATCATACGTTTTAATCTTAAATGATTTTAACATGCCTCTGATAGTTCCAATAATCTCATCCGCTTTTTGATCCTCAATCAGACAGGACTCTACGGGAACGACACGATGAGTATTCGCCTCGTACACCCCTGAAACAGGATTTCCCTTTTTATCATGGTCAAAAACAGCGTGTACCTTGTTTCTGTAATGGAAAGGATCCTTCATTCCAATAATTGGCTGCACCTTACAATAGGGCTTCAACAGTTCCTCCAGCTTTGTCTGCTTGATCTTCAGCTGTTTTTCATAAGGCATATCCAGAAGCTGACATCCGCCGCAGCGCAGAAACACAGGACATGCAGAAGTATTCTTTCTGACTGGCTGCCTGTCCACTTTTATTCCTTCCCTGCTCTGTAAATTGGAGTTCCCGCCAGAAGCTCTGTTCCTGCCTGTATCGTACTTCGGTTTCTGGCTGTCATTGCCCCAGTTTCCTTTTCCCCCTGCTCTTTGCTCCTTTTTAGGCCCTTTTTTCTGATCCGATGATTTCTCCCCCGAATCCGGCTTTCGTCCCATCTTCCTGCCTGTATTAGACGCTTTATTCTTCTCCTGCCTTGGACTGCTGTCTTTTGCAGCTTTATCATCACGCTTTCCTTTTGTCGCCTTTTCTGTCACTACTCTCGGTCTTTCCGCTTTCAGCCGGTTTTCAATCATTTGATTTTGCCTTCCTTTTTCTTCTTTTATGTTCATGGCGTATTTGGCTTCCTCCAACACTTTCCGCTGCTAAACTGCCAAATATGATAACTTCCTAAATATAATATTCAGCAAAAGCCATTCTATCGTTACAATCAATCGATAACCATTCCCTCTATAAAACTTATTATAATACAAGACGCTGTATAAAACCATCGAAAAAAACATTGCCCCGTCAATCCTGTATCAGTTACAAATCACGGCCCATTTATCCGTCTCCTCCGTCCGTTCTGCTTACCGTTCTGCTTACCTCTCTGCTTACACTTGCATTTTTCCCACACTCTAGTATAATAACACCAGGATTCTTATTGCTCTATAGACAGATTTCAAACAGAAAGAGGCACTCCATATGACAAATATTACTCCAGGAGAATGTATTACCCCCATACCGGACTTTCACTTAGACCGTACCCTATATACCGGACGGCCCGCAAATCCTGCCGGGCGTCTTAATAAAGAGATACATACTTACGATCTCCTGGACAAGCTGGGAATTACCTATCAGCGTCTGGATCATGATCCGACCGCTACGATAGAAGCATGCCGTGATATCGATGCGCTTTTAAACACAAATATCTGTAAAAATTTATTTCTGCACAATGCACAGAAAAACAGTTTTTATCTTCTCATGATCCCGGGACATAAAAAATTTCGGACGGCAGTCCTGTCAAAACAAATCGGATCAGCCAGGCTCTCATTTGCAGAACCGGAATTTATGGAAGAGTATCTGAACATAACGCCTGGCTCCGTCTCCGTTCTGGGCCTGATGAATGATAAAGGAAACCGTGTCCGCCTGCTGATTGACAAGGCTATTCTTGAACAGGAATTTCTCGGCTGTCATCCCTGTATCAATACGTCCAGTTTAAAAATCCGCACCTCAGACATTATCGAAATTTTCTTACCCTGCATCAACCATGCCTACACTCTGGTAGATCTGCCCGACGATCAGAATTAAAAATCCCTCCTTATCATTTCACCCATCGTACTTTCTACTACGCCAAAAATGGCCGCGTTTTCCACGCAGCCATTTTTTCTTATCCTTATTCCAATCCTCTTTTTACTTCTCTTCTTCTCGCCTACTCCTCATACCAGGCAATCCGATTTTTCCCCTCCTGTTTCGCCCGGTACATCGCCTGATCGGCTTTGGAAAACAGTTCCTGATACTCTTCGTCAGGCTCCCCGGTGCTTGCTGCGATTCCGATACTCACAGAAACCCGGTGCTCGCCCTCCTTTGTAAAATCCGCTGTGCCGTTTAAAAGCTTCATCGCCCTTGTTTTCGTCTCGCCGCACTCGGAATAGACCACGAATTCATCGCCTCCCACCCGGCCGATCAAGTCAGAATCCCGGAAAATTTCACGCAGCAGTTCCCCGATTTTAACGAGAATCTTATCCCCGGCCGGATGGCCGTACTGGTCGTTCACATCCTTAAAATTATCAATATCGATCATATATAAACAGCCGCGGCTGCCTCTTTTTAAGGTTTCTTCCATCATATATTCAAATGCTGTCTTATTATACACGCCGGTTAAACCGTCTCTGGTGGACTGGAAGAGAAGCTGCTCCTCCCGTTCCTTCTGTTTGGTGATATCATCCAGTTTTCCGATCAGACAAACAGGCGTGTCCGCCCCGTCGTACTCCGTCCTGACGTGACAGATACACCAGCGGTATTCTTCCATATTCGCTTTCATGCGAAACTCAAAGCATCTGTTTTCACCCTGCGCCGGCGGACGCTTCACGTATTTCTCCAGCACACTCTTTAAAACCGGAATCTCGATCTGACCGAAAGCGTTCGGTGTAAATAGAATCGCTCCGTCCCGGTATCGATACTCAAACAGGACCGTATCGGCAAATTCCCCCAGTCTCCGGTACAATGCTTCCCGCACCTCTTGCCCGTCCTGCCCCTGGCCACACTCCTGCATTATCTCCTTTTCCCTCCTCATTGGATAAGAAATCACAGTCATTACGGCCATTGCCGCCAAAGATACAACAAACACAGCCGCGATCAAGCCGCCTGCCGCCCCTCCGGACTGCATTCGGCTGCAGCCAAACATTCCCGCCATAATCAGGATATAGATGAGGCCGCATAAAAAAGCCCAGTTTTTCCAGGACCATTTATCCTTCCTCTTTTTTAAATATTCTGTCATCGGACATCCTCTCGCCCTATAGGCACGCACTTTCT
>OIZR01000072.1_pt1 | contig 86849 bp, 81 predicted proteins | sample 1588591 | NCBI WGS metagenome assembly OIZR01 (sample SAMN03283249) | human gut metagenome | biome: human-associated habitat; material: feces | host: Homo sapiens | place: USA | collected 2013 | reverse complement strand
TCTGTACCATTATAGCACAGAATCTCTGTTGTGGCTACTTCATATTATACTGTATCCATTACCGTCCCTAACGCCTGATGGAAGCCGCCATCCGATGGTATGTGTGTCTCACGCCGCGGATTACTTTTCCATATTCCAGGATATTTTCCGGAAGCGCCATACCGCCGTATCCGGCATCTCCCAGGTGATGCATATCCGTTCCGGTCATCTTGCACATCAGCGCAATTTCCCGGATTGTGGCCATGTCCGAGCCCTCCTGGGACGTCCCTACAGCGGTCAGGGTCAGCGCTCCCAGCTCATGTGCAAAGGAGACAAGCCCTCTGATATATTCCATGGTAATTCCCGGAACCGTTCCCGGAGCCGGCATCAGGATCACATCGGCGCCCGCTTCGCGAAACTGCTTTACATCCTCCCGCGTAATGATCTTTTCCCCTGCCTCTGACAGAATTCCTGCCGCATGCATCTTTCCGGCCACCAGGACAACGGCATCCCCAAACTCCTTCCGGTACAGCGCCAGCGTCTCTGCGATGGCCCGGTTGGTGACACCGACCCCCGGATTCCCTGTCAGAACGATGAAATCGACTCCCATGGCAACTGCCTTTTTCCCATTTTCCAGCGTTCCCAGACGGCCTTTCGTGATCCCCCACATGGCATCTGCTTCCACCGCGCTCTCGACGCCCTGTTCCTTTGGCTCTAAATTGATGCCCACCGGCCGCCCGGTCAGCGCCTTCACCTTCCGTATGATGTCCGCTCCATCGACAGGAGGAAGCCCGTGGATTACAGGGTGGTCCACGTCAAAGATATTTAACAGAATCACATCGGCGCCCATAGCCGCGGCCAGCTCTGCATTGCTCACATCTCCCAGCATTGGCTGTGTCGTCCCGATCGTCTCACAGACCAGTACACGGCCCTCGCTGGAGGCAATGGATTCCACCAGTTCTTTCCCATTCATCTTCTCAAAATCCGATGCATTGCAATTTAAAAAACGCTTCACCGCATATTCTCCTCTCCATTTGAAAATGATTTTATAAAAGTACCGCAAAACCACTCATGATCCCGTGATTTTGCGGCACTCTGTCTCTTATTAATTGGATTCTCTCACATATGGCTTATGCAATGGTCTCCGCATACTTTCTGATATTAGATGCATTGGCGATCTTCTTCACCTGACCATCCTTGATGACGACCAGAGTCGGCGCCTGCATAATGCCCAGCTGTTCTGCCAGCTCTGCGTTTTCCTCTGCATCCACCACCTCGTAATCCACATCCTTTAAGAACTGCTTCGCCATCTTGCAGTTTGGACACGTCTTGGTCGTGAAAAGGTAGGATCCCGCCGGAATCTCCGCATTATGAACGGCTTCCTTCACGGTCTCCGCTCCCTTGTTTCCCTTCTTTAATACGGAACCGGTAATGTCGTAGGTGGTACGGTTCTTATATTCCTGAGTCTTACCTTCGTTCCAGTTCTGTACCGGTCTGTAGTAGCCGGTGATACGGCTGTAAATCTCAGCACGTTTCCCGCAAATCGGGCAGACGCTGTGCTCTCCGATCAGGTAGCCGTGCTCTGCACAGATCGAATACGTCGGAGACAGCGTATAGTATGGAAGCTTGTAGTTCTCTGCAATGGTGCGTACCAGTCTCGCCGCGGCCGCCCAGTCAGGAAGTTTTTCACCCAGAAAAGCGTGGAACACGGTTCCCGACGTATATAAGGTCTGCAGTTCATCCTGAATATCCAGCGCATCGAATATATCAGCCGTATAATCCACTGGCAGATGAGAGCTGTTGGTGTAGTATGGCGTGTCACCCTCGGCTCCTGCCGTCCTGATATCCGGATACTTCTTCCTGTCATGCTTGGCCAGACGGTAGGTCGTGGACTCCGCCGGTGTGGCCTCTAAATTGTATAAGTCGCCGTATTTTTCCTGATAATCGGAAAGGCGCTCTCTCATATGGTTTAATACGTTCTTCGTGAATTCCTGCGTCTTCGTGCTTGTCATATCTTCGCCCAGCCAGCCGGCATTTAATCCAACCTCATTCATGCCGATTAAGCCGATGGTGGAGAAATGATTCTCAAAGGTTCCCAAATACCGCTTGGTATAAGGATATAGTCCCTGGTTCAGCAGCTTGGTGATGACCTCCCGCTTCGTCTTTAAGGATCTGGCGGAAACATCCATCATATGATCCAGACGGCTGTAGAAATCAGCTTCGTCCTTTGCCAGATAAGCGATTCTCGGCATATTGATGGTTACAACGCCGACAGATCCGGTACTCTCGCCTGATCCGAAGAATCCGCCCGTCTTCCTGCGCAGCTCACGAAGGTCGAGGCGCAGACGGCAGCACATGCTTCTGACATCGCTGGGTTCCATATCACTGTTGATATAATTGGAGAAGTATGGCGTTCCATACTTGGAAGTCATCTCAAACAACAGCCTGTTATTCTCAGTATCGGACCAGTCAAAATCCTTGGTAATGGAATAGGTCGGGATCGGATACTGGAAGCCGCGGCCATTGGCATCTCCCTCGATCATCGTCTCGATGAAGGCCTTGTTGATCATGTCCATCTCTGCTTTACAGTCTTTGTACTTGAAGTCCGCTTCCTTTCCTCCTATAATGGCCGGAAGCTCTGCCATATCACCCGGTACGGTCCAGTCCAGGGTAATATTGGAGAACGGAGCCTGTGTTCCCCAGCGGCTTGGCGTATTAACACCGTAAATGAAGGACTCGATGCACTTCTTTACCTCCGGGTAGGTTAAGTTATCTATCTTTACAAAAGGAGCAAGGTAGGTATCGAAAGAGGAGAATGCCTGGGCTCCTGCCCATTCATTCTGCATAATGCCTAAAAAGTTAACCATCTGGTTGCAGAGCACGGATAAATGCTTTGCAGGGGATGAAGTGATCTTTCCCGGAATGCCGCCCAGGCCTTCCATGAGAAGCTGCTTTAAGGACCAGCCTGCACAGTAGCCTGTCAGCATGGACAGATCGTGGATATGGATGTCTGCGTTCCTGTGGGCATCCGCAATCTCCTGATCGTATATCTCGGACAGCCAGTAGTTGGCCGTAACTGCGCCTGAGTTGCTTAAGATCAGACCGCCTACGGAATATGTAACAGTCGAGTTCTCCTTGACACGCCAGTCTTCCACCTTCACGTAACTGTTTACCACATCCTTGTAGTCCAGGATGGTATTCTTCATATTACGGATTTTTTCTCTCTGTTTTCTGTATAAAATATAGGCCTTTGCCACATCCGTGTAACCGGTCTGCTCCAGAACATGCTCAACGCTGTCCTGAATCTGCTCAACCGTTATCTGGCCGTCTCTCATCTTTTCCTGAAAGTCTGCCGTGACACGGAGGGACAACAGCTCCAGAATCTCATTATTATAATCCTTCTTCGTAGCCTTAAATGCCTTCTTTATCGCTTCCGTTATCTTATTCAGACTGAATTCAGCGACCTCCCCATCTCTTTTCAATACTGCTATCATCTATACCTGACTCCTTTCCTTTTACAACCGTGACACCGCCTTAACCGGTGCATTGTTTATTATAGCAGAAGAGAAACGAAAACACAATATCTGGTTTCGCAAAAAACATTAAAACCAGATATTGTGTCTTATTATGTTTTCTTATAAGCTTCAAGTCACTTATCGCAAAACTGCGGACTGTCTGCCAGTATAACACAACTGCCACAGTTTCTCAACCATCATTTCGTCCGATGTGCTTCACAGCCGTACATTTACGCTTTTAAATCAGGTTTGTATACATCTCCGCAGGCACATAGGCGCTGACAAAAATGCCGTCGTCCCGGTACTCTTCCTTCAGGAGCTGGCCGTATTTCCGGATCAGCTGAATCTTTCCGGCTTCCTGATAGGGGTATACCCGCTCCAGGAATACTTTCCGGCTCCTTAATATACTCTCCAGCAGATTGAGGAGCTCATCCAGTCCCTCCCCGGTCTTTGCCGATATCTTCACCTGGTAATCGGAAGATAAATCGCGGGGGATCCTCATCTCACCTGCTGCATCGATCTTATTAAAGACCGTGATCACTTCCTTATCGTGAACCCCCAAATCCTTCAGCGTCTCATAGACCACATACATCTGCATGTCCATCTGGGGATTGGAGCAGTCCACCACGTGAAGGATGATGTCCGAGTATTTTGCCTCCTCCAGTGTGCTCTTAAATGCCTCAATCAGATTATGGGGCAGCTTCCGGATAAATCCGACCGTATCAGTCAGAAGAATCTGCTCCCCGCCGGGAAGTTCTAAGTTTCTGGTCGTCGGGTCCAGCGTGGCAAACAGTTTGTCCTCCGCCAGAATTCCGGCGTCCGTAAGCGTATTGAGCAGCGTGGACTTTCCCGCGTTGGTGTAGCCCACAATGGCTGCCACCGGCGTATGATTCCTTGTGCGCTGCTGCCTGGCCACATCCCTGTGGCGCTTCACATCCTCCAGCTCCGCTTTTAGCTGGCCGATCCGGTCGTGAATCAGACGGCGGTCCGCCTCCAGCTTCTTCTCGCCGGGACCTCTCGTTCCGATTCCGCCGCCCAGACGGGAGAGCGAATTTCTCAGTCCCACCAGTCTGGCAGCCCGGTACTTTAACTGGGCCAGTTCCACCTGGATCTTGCCTTCCCTGGTGGTCGCCCTGGAGGCAAAAATGTCAAGAATCACCATGGTACGGTCCATAACCTTCGTGTCCAGGGCATCCTCCAGATTGCGAAGCTGTGCGGGGGACAGCTCGTCGTCGCAGACAATACCGGTGGCATTCAACTCCCAGACACGCTCCTTCACCTCTTCGATCTTTCCCTTGCCCAGATACGTGCCCGGATGAATCCGCTCCCGGTTCTGGATCATCTTATCCACCGTGACGGCTCCCGCGGTCTCTACCAGCTCTTCCAGCTCATCCAAGGAGGAGGCTGCCAGGCTTCCCTCTTCCGTACTCACGGCCACCAGTATGACCCGCTCTTCGATTTCCTTTAACTCCACTAAATCAGCCATTGATCTCCTAATCCATTACCTCATCTTTATTTCAACCCAACCTTTTGGGCTCATATACCACTCAAAATAACACAGCGGCTTATCTGCTTTTTAGAAACTCCAGTTCCCGCGCAGCCTCTTCGTCCGAGCTGTTTCCTGCCACATACTGCTCCATCAGCTCCCGAGCCTTGTCAAAGTCTCCCTTGTACTCGTACGCAACCGCCTGATTATAAATCAGGTCCGGCACTGAGGCGGCGTCCGGCTTTAATAACCCCTGGGCGAAACAGGTAATAGCCGTCTCATAATCCTTTTCCCCAAATTTGCAGAGGCCCATCCGGTTATACAGTTCGGCGCTTTCGATGCCTTCCGCCTTTGCACTCTCATAGAGCGCCATAGCCTCGGCGGCAGCTCCCTGGTTTTCTAACGCCGCTCCGGCCGCGAGTAGCGCCTCCGCCCTGCCCGGAGCATTTTTCTCCGTATCCAGCTCCGAAGCACGCTTATAATCTTCCAGCGCACCGTTTAAATCACCGGTCTGTGCCCTGGATACACAGCGCATGTTCAAATATTCCGGCCGTTCCTGATCCACCTGAATCAGAATCCCGTAGGTATCCGAGGCCGCCTGGTAATCCGCGGCCCGGTATTCGGCTTCCGCCCGGTATTTCAGTACGTCGATATCAAACGCTCCCACCAGTGCGTTGGAGGCGTTAATCGCCTCGTCGAACGAAGCAATCGCACTTTCATAATCCCCAGCATTCAATGCTTCTATTCCTGCATCGCGGTACGTATATTTATTTTCACTTTTCCCGCATCCGACGGTCAGCCCCATGCACAGGCCGGCCGTCAGGATCAGCACCTTTATTTTCTTCTTATTATAACCCGTTTTCACTCTGGAATAACTGTTCATATTCAATTCTCCATCCGGGGAGCTTACTGCTTACCGGTACTTCCGTGGCCTCCGCGGTCTTCATGGTCAAGCCTGTCCGTCTCTTCAAAGGACAGCTCCGGCTGGTGCTTCATGATGCGGAACTGGCAGATTCTGTCGTTGACACGGATCACCGTATCACGAAGGGCATAAGCCGGAAAAAACCACTGGTCATTGTCCCCACAGTATGTTTCGTCGATCACTCCCATGCTGTTCGTCTGGATCACACCGTAATTCTTAAACGTACTGCTTCTCGGCACCACATGGGCCTCGTAGCCCTCCGGCAGTTCCATGGCGATTCCAAGAGGAATTAACCGAAACTCTCCGGCCTTTAATGTAATCTCTTCTGCCGCCCGCAAGTCGATCCAGTCGGATTTGCCTCCGACGTAGCATAAACGCTCAATTTTATCTGTAAAGTATTTAATTCTGATCTTTTCTGTCACTGTATGTCCTCCTGGTTATCAGCACTTTTTGGCTGTAGTTCGTTTCTATTATTGTCTGCGGAGCTGGCTTCTGTAAACCCGGCTTCACTTTCCTGTCTGGTCACGGCTGCTTCCTCCGCTCCCGCTCTCATCTCCGCGATGGGAATCTCATCCAGAAGCACCTCATCCTCCGGGAGCAGTTCCCCGCTTCCCTTTAACTCCTCCTCCACCTCCATGCGGATCTCAGCCGCAGTTTCGGGATCGGGAGTCGGAAGGTTCTGAGTCGAACCGATTCCAAACCGGCGCAGGAACTCTTCCGTCGTTGCAAACAGCGCCGGACGGCCCGGAGCATCGAGGCGGCCTACCTCGTATACCAGATTGTATTCCACCAGCCTGTTCACTGCGTGATCGGACTTTACGCCGCGGATCTTCTCGATCTCCATCTTTGTAACCGGCTGCTTGTAGGCGATGATCGACAGCGTCTCCAGAACCACGTCCGTCAGCACCTGTTTTTTCGGGGTAGCTGCCACACGGATGAGATTCTCATAATACTCCGGCCTGGTGCACATCTGGTAGCTGTTCTCCAGTTCAATGATCTGCATTCCCTTCCGGCCGGCCTCATACTGCTTCTGAAGCCGTTTCACGGCGGAGCGGGCCGTCTCCTCATCCTGCCCGATCGCGGCTGCCAGCTGTCGCACCTCGACGGAATTGCCCATGGTAAATAAGACCGCTTCGATCACGGCCTCATACTCCCGCTCTTCATTCGTAATCTCTCTCAGTTCCTCCATCGGCAGCGACTCCTGCGCCTCCCACTTCTTCTTCATCTTCTCTATACCCTTCGATATCTTCCTCTAACTCCGATAAGTCCAGATCCTCTTCCTCACCTTCCGGCTCCAGCGTCTCGATCAGCATATCGTCAAATAAATGCTCCTGGGTCAGATGAATCTTACCGATCTTCATCAGCTCCAGAAGCGCCAGAAATGTCACTACGACCTCCGTCTTATCCGCCTGCTTCTCAAGCATTCCCCGGAAAGAAAATCTGCGGTGAATTCTGGCGTACTGAAGCACCGAGGTAATCTTGTCCTCCAGACTCACAGGTTCTTTCGTGATATTGCCGAACCGGCTCCTTACCGGGTCGATCCGGTCTTCCGTCCGTTTCATGACAGACTTGAAAATCTCCTGTAGCTTTGCCAGCGTCAGTCCGTCCAGCAGGCCATCTAAGTCCACCGGAGGCTCGTACTTCGCCACCTCCGGCGGAACTGTGGGGCCCTTAAAGAGCAGACGGTCCGCGCCGACCTCCTTCTCCTTCAGTTCAAACGCCATATACTTGTAATACTTATATTCCAGAAGACGCGCCACCAGTTCGGCTCTCGGGTCCTCCTCCTCGCCATCCTCATTCACTTCTCTCGGCAGGAGCATACGGGACTTGATATCGATCAGCGTCGCCGCCATCACCAGGAATTCACTGACAACGTTCAAATCCTCCGTCTCCATGTGACTTACGTAATCGAGATACTGCTCCGTAATCGTCACAATAGGAATGTCATAAATATTCACTTTATTCTTTTCAATCAGATGGAGCAGTAAGTCCAGAGGACCCTCAAAATTCTCCAGCTTATATGATATTCCCATAGATTCCTCCCGGCTCCAGAAAGTAAGCGCTACCGATTAGTATATCAAATCCGCCGGCTTCTGTAAATATTTGGCGGCAAAACTATTTTTTCTTTAAATCCACAACCACCAGCTGAGGTTTATTGTTCAGTCTGATATTGATGGAATGGGTCCCCAGCCCACGGCTCACAATCATGGTTTTTCCATTCTCCTCAAACGTACCCGCACACCACGGCAGAAAGAACTGAAACTGAGGGGTCATGACTCCGCCCAGATACGGAAGCCGTATGGTGCCCCCATGAAAATGGCCGGACAGTGTTAAATCAGCGCCCCATTTCCTGCAGGCGTCGAAAAAGAGGGGGGAATGGCAGAGCAGAATCTGAAATTTCTCCCGCTTTGCCGGTCCTGCCAGCCTTTCAATCTCCTCCGGACGCAGATGGCCGGGATGAAACTTCTTATAATACCGTACCGCCAGATCGATTCCTGTGACAGCGATATCATCCCGAAAATCTTCTGTCCTGTCAGAGAGTAATATGACTCCCATATCCTTTAACTTTCTCACATAGATGTCGTACTGCAGCCCGAAATTCTTCCGTTCCCAGTTCATCCTCGTCTCATGGTTTCCATTGCCGTAATAGACGGGATATCTTTTTGTCAATTCTCCGACCAGAGCCAGGGACACCCGTAAATCCGCGCTTTCCCTGCTGACCATCATATCTCCCCCGATCAGAACCACATCAGGCTTCACCCCGTCAATCGCTTCAATCAGGCGTTCATTATGATCGCCAAACTCATGGTCATGTAAATCAGAGAGAAATACCATCCGGCAGTCTCTCGTTATCTTTTCAGTCAGAATCTCCGTCCTCTCTACAGACAGCTGCTCCCGCTCATACTGTGAGCGAAGCAGACAGCCCGCCCCTGCAGCGGCGGACAGTACACCGGCGGCAAGCCACATATTTTTCTTCCTCATCTTTCACCAGTCCTTGCGATTTTGTATCATCATACACTGAAAAAGTATGCCGCGTCAAGGTAAAGCATGCGTAAGCTTTCGCGTTTTATCGAATGGACATTTCCTTGAAACGAAAAAAGCCGCTGTACCGTTTGTGGTACAGCAGCCTTTTTCGAACCGGCTTATGCCAGATGATGTTTCTTTTCCAGTTCTTCTCTCATATCAGGCGCCTCCTTATCAATATTCATAAAGAATGCTGCCAGCAGCATTAGCGCCGATAAAACAGCTCCAAAATAACCGAATGCAAAGACGATCGCATGTTTTGCTGTCTCTGTCTGCACGACGGCCAGGCCGTCGTATCCGCCTGCTGCGATAATCCAGCTGGCGATAGCCGGCCCCAGACCGAGCCCAACCTTCTGGCCAAAGCTTACACAGCTGTTGATTAATCCCTCTGAACGGATCCCTGTCTTCCACTCCCCGTAATCGACTACATCAGCAGCCAGGGCAAACGCACAGGCAAACAGCACGCCGCTGGCCAGGCCTTTGATGATAAATCCGGCAATAATGACCGGAAGCGCATTTCCGCCGATCCCAATCAGGAGAAAGCCCAGTGTATTGCCGAATGCACCGGCCAGCAGACATTTTCTTCGACCGAAACGCTTTGTAAGAGCAGGGACAAAAAAGTTGATAATCACCACAGGAACAATTCCACATGCTGAGATAAAGGACAGCAGTCCCAGATTATCAAGACAGACATTACAGTAATAATAGGTCATGGATCCCGGACCAGCCGCCTGTGCAAGAATTAAGATGAAAAGTGCAGTCAGCAAAAAGAAATATTTATTCTTCATCATCGCCGGCAAAGCTTCTTTTAACGGCACTGTCCCGGCCTTTTTTCCTTCTTCAGGGGCTGCCTCCAGAAGGCGTTCCCTCGTTCCCCAGAAACCGATCCAGATCAGCACGGCAGCGATCACACCGTAGATGACGGCGGTCATCTGCCAGCCAAATTTTGCCACAAGAGCCACCATAAATGTGGTTACGGCCAGCCCTCCCGCCTGATTTAAAATCTGGTTAATCGACGCCATCTTCTGGCGTTCCTGGCCGTTTAGGGTCATGCGGGACAGCAGCGCCGTATGGGATACCATATAGGCGGTAAAGCAGATACAATTAAGGAAAATATAGGTAAGATAAGCATATACCAGCTTAGCCGTGTCACTCATGGATGCCGGCACGCTGAAAGTGAGAATCAGCGATACCAGTATCAGCGGCGCGCTGATCAAAAGCCAAGGACGCGCTTTCCCCCATCTGGACTTCGTCTTATCAATGATTCCTCCCATAATGATATCGCTGGCCCCGTCGAAGAACCGGGCCACCAGCATCATGGTGCCGACCGCCGCCGCTGCGATCCCGACAGAATCCGTTAAATAGGAAGTCAAAAACATCCCTAATATCTGTGTAATAATATTACCGCCTCCGGAAGCCAGGCCATACGATATCTTTTCTCTTACCGGCACTGCTCCGTTATCTTTTTCATGATGATCCATTTGAAAACCCCCTCATTTTTATTTCATTCTGATTTTTTCCGGATTATAAACGATATTTCCATGTCCAGGCTGTGCCTGACGGTCTGCGATAAGCCCGTGATTGCCCCGGAACTCCATGGGCTCAGCGTCGGCTGTTCCGCTTAAGATGCGGCCGCAGAGAGCAATATTCTCATCCATAATCTCGTTTGCCAGGCCGCCGTCGCCGTGAGAAGCCAGCACCGTATCGAACGTTCCCCTTACCTTTTCTCTCAGACGTATCAGCCCCTCTCTGTATTCTTCTATGGAAAGCGCATAATCCTCAAACAGAAATGTAAATCCGTTACACGCGTCTCCGAGTAAAAGCATCCGTTCTTCCGGAATCAGCATGACCAGACTGCCTCTGGTATGGCCTGGGCACGCATAAATCCGGATGGTGACTCCACCCAGATCGAAGCTGTCTCCTTCCTTTAAATCACGGTACATTTCGATGGGCACAACCGGCGTAAAGTCCTGCTCTGTTACCTCAGCGCCCAGGCTGCCCATCAGAAACAGTCCCGCCCTGCGAAATTCATAGGTGCTGTGTTTCCTGTATATGTAGCCGTCCTCCTGATTGATATAGACGCAGTCAGGCGGAAATTCCGATGCTCCCATCGCGTGGTCCACATGCCCATGTGTTAAAAGAACCACCAGCGGCTTATCAGTAAGCGTTTCGATCAGAGGCCTGACAAAGCCGATTCCGCTCCCGCTGTCGATAAGAGCCGCCTGCTGTTCACCTTCCACCAGATACATAAGTTCCGATGAAAACGCATAAATCCTTGTTACCCGGTCACTCACTCTTTCATATCTAAAATCCAATTTCACCATTTTCATTCACCTCCCCTGCCTGGACAAATCATTTATATATATTTATCCATTTTATATTTACTGCTTCCGTTTTTCTCTTTCACAGTCATGCAAGCGGAAAACCCTGTTGTTTTTCAACGGTTTTCGTCTTTCCATATCTGTATTTTAGACAAGATTGCTTGTAAATGAAATATCATTCTGCTATACTTTTAGTGACATATTTCTATTTTATTATGGATAAGGGGGATTACAGAATGGACAGAACAGCCTTTCGGGAGATGATTCGGCCTCTGTCTCCATACGAGGAAGAATTAAGGCGAACGCAGAACAGTAACCGGCTGATGGAACAGTCTATTCAGTATGCCTATAAAAAAGATAAAAACGGATATTACTTTTTCACCAATCAGGCCATGTCAGATCAGGGAGGTCATACACCGGATCCGATACACGCCTCCCTGTCTCATACGAACTTAAAGGACAAACTGCGTCTGATCATACATGCCCGTTTTTCCGCACGCCCGTTTCATTATGATGAATTCATCAGTGTCAATTACGTTTATTCCGGAAGTTTAACGCTCCGTTTTCCGGATTCCACGGTCATCCTTAATAAGGGGGAACTCTTCTTAATGAATACAAACGTAGTTCACGCCTTCGAGATCGAGAGTGAGGATGATTTAATCCTCGGAATTCAGATTGAGCGGGAATTTTTAAGCAAAGAGCTGCTCTACGGTCTGTCGGACAATGGCCCTATCACCGACTTTTTAGTCAACACTCTGGCCGGAAAAGAAAGTGTGTTTTCCTATCTGATTGCAGACTGTGCCCAGGATGAACGCATGGCTACGCTGTTCGAGGACCTGTTCTGCGAATACTTCGAACCGTCCCTGTTAAGCTCCTCCCTGGTGGAAAACTACGTAAAAATATTCTTTATCTTACTGATCCGCAGCTCCCACAGCCGGATCAACATGAACACCAAGGCGGATATCCTGGCAATCTTAAACTACATCGAGGCACACTGTGCCGACTGCTCACTCCAGTCCATGGCTGATGAATTTAACTTTAACCCCAAATATTTAAGCGCACTGATCCGCAAAAAGACAGGACGCTCCTTCTCAGAACTGCAGACAGATGCACGTATGCGCTCCGCCTGCTACTATTTAAAGAATTCCGTGCTGACAATCCGCGAGATCGCCGAGCTCTGCGGGTATACGAATATGAATTTCTTTTATCGAAAATTTAAAGAAATGTATGGTATGAGCCCGAAGCAGTACAGGAGCCGGTAGATCATACCGAAGCCCAAAGAGAAGAAGGCATGCCGTGAACTCACCACGCATGCCTTCTTCTCTATTCCCGCATATCTCACCCTGCAACTCCTACTGCACCCATACGCCGGACGCATCCAGCGTGTATCCATCCGGAGTCACCGTATTCTTCATCATCACACCATCAGCCCCTAAGTAAAACCACTGGCCGTCGGTTTCCACCCAGCAGCTGGAAGCCATCGCCCCGCTGGACTTGAAATAATACCATGCATCGTTGGAGTAATGGCGCCAGCCTGTAGCCATGACACCGTCGGAATCGAACCAGTAATCCGCGCCGTCTATGGTCATCCATTCGTTGGCGGCCCGGTTTCCATCACTCTTTACAAAGTACCACTTTTCTCCCTCCTGCTGCCATTTTGCAGTCTGGGATCCCCCGCTTCTCAGCGCAAACCCGTAGTCCAGCAGAGCCGACGTATCTGTATACTGTGTTGACTTGCTCTTCATAATCACAGCGATCAGCCTTACGCCATCCCGTTCTGCACATGTCACCAGGGTATTCCCAGCCAGGGAGGTATATCCGGTCTTTCCGCCGATGACGCCCTGATAGTACCTGGAATCATTGGGATAAAGCATCTTGTGCCCCAGGGATATCGTGCGGGCCGCCGCCTTCTGTGTCGCCGGAATCTGGTAGCTTAAGGTCGAAGCGACCTTGCATACCGTGGCATTCTGAAATGCCGCCCGCGCGATCAGTGCCATATCATGAGGCGTCGTATAGTGGTTGGAATCATTAAGCCCGTTTGGATTAACGAAATTTGTGTTCGTACAGCCCAGTTCTTTTGCTCTGGCATTCATCATATCTGCAAACGCGCTGATACTGCCCGCCGTATGTTCCGCCAGACCATTGGCCACCTCGTTTGCAGACTTTAGCAGGAGACCGTAAAGGCACTGGCGTACCGTCAGCTTGTCCCCTTCCACCAGTCCCAGTGTCACAGCACCGGATTCCAGGTTCGTGACCGCCGTTTTGGAAAATGTGACCGTGTCGTCAAGGCTGCACTTCTCTGCTACCAGAAGAGCCGTCATCAGCTTTGTGATGCTGGCCGGATAATACTTCGTCTCCGCATTCTTTGAGTAGAGCAGATTCCCCGTGGCTGCATCCATGAGCACTGCTCCCTGAGCCTGTATCTCCGGCTGCTTTACCGTATTCACCACACTGCCGCCGGTTCCGCTTCCCTGGGAAGCCCCTGGCCCAGCGGAAGTTCCAGGCCCTGCCGAAGTTCCCGAACCAGCCGTAGCTCCCGGTCCCACAGAGGTTCCCTGACTGTTCTGGCTGTTACCGCCGCCCGGCCCTGCTGTCTCCGGTCCCGAAGTCTGAGTATTCGCTCCCTCTCCTATAGGCGGAACGATAGGTATATCTCCAAAAGCCGGAACTGAAGCCAGAAGGCTTAAGCTGATTGCAATGCTCCATATTCTGTTAAAGCGTTTTATCATGTCTGTTTCTCCCCGTGTCATCCTGTAATCTGTCGTATTTCCATAAACAGTATAGCACAGAATTGCCTGGACACGGCTTAAAATTTTCTTACAATGAGAGCGTAAGAGGTTCTTTCTCGGCCCCGCTCCCAAAGCCGAGAAAGAACCTCTTATGCCCGGCCTGTCATTTTTTGCTTTCCGCCCTGCGGGAATTTTTCCACATGGCCCACAGAACGCTTGCCACACAAATAGAGGAGAAACAGCCGCTTACAAGCCCAAACAGCAGCGGCAGGGAGAATTCAAAAATGGACTGAATTCCGAAATGCCACGATGCAATCACCAGAATCAGCACGCTGATACACGTCGTAAGCGATGTGTGCAGCGACCGTCCAAGGCTCTGGGATACGCTGGTATCCACCAGTTCATCGATACTGCTGCACTTGTGAAGATTCATATTCTCTCTGATGCGGTCATAGATTACGATCGTATCGTTGATGGAATAGCCGATGATGGTCAGCACCACGGCCACAAATGCATCGTTCAGCGGAATTGCGAAGACTAAAAACGCGCACAGCACGATCAGCACATCGTGAATCAGCGCAATTACCGCAGATACTCCCGCAGAAAGGCCCGAAAGGATGGAAAACCGGATCCAGACATACACCGTTATCAGCACTGCAGCCAGAACCATGGCAATCACAGCGTTATGGAGTGTTTTCTGTCCCATATACGGCTGAACCGCATACGTCTCCGACAGGGCAGCCGTAAAGCCATCCTGATAGCTGTTTAAGATCTGTGTCACATATTCCTGGCTCTCCGGACTGATTCCCTCCTGCCCTGCAAAAGTCAGGACCATGAACTGCTTTCCAAGGCCGTCCTCCTTTGTCAGACGGACATTTACATTTCTCCCGGTCTCACCGGATATCTTAGCTGCAACGGCGTCAGAATTTACGTCAGCCGCTCCCTCGATTTCGTATTTTAAGGTCGTTCCGCCTGTAAACTGGGTATCCAGGCTCACGCCGTTCTTCACAAATCCCACTGCGCCTGCCAGAAGCATGCAGATGGAGATGGCGAACCATATGTATTTCCGTTTCATAATCGGATAAATCTTCTGATTCTTCTTCACCTTATACCACTTTAAATCGTGGAACTTTCCTTCCCGGATTATGGAAAGAAGCACCGTTCTGGAGAACCAGACGCCTACAACCAGATTGATGATCAGCCCCACCAGAAGCGTGTATCCGAAGCTCAGCATCGTGCCGGAACCGAAGAACATCAGAATCACCGCTACAATGGCACTCGTTAAGTTTCCATCCAGTACGGAGGAAAATGCCCTCTTGTATCCCCGTTTGACCGCTTCGGTCAGTGAAGCACCACTGCCCAGTTCCTCGCCAATCCGTTCGCTGATGATAATGTTGGCATCCACCGCCATTCCTATGGTCAGTATGATGCCGGCAATACCGGGCAGCGTCAGCGTATACTGCGGAATTGAGATCGCCAGCAGCTGTATGGAGGTTTGAAGAACCAGACCGAAGCAGGCCACCAGTCCAGGCAGACGATACATGGCAATCATGAAAATGCAGATGCAAATGAACGCCAGCACACCGGAAAATATCATAATGTTCAACGCATTAGAGCCCAGACTGGGGCTGATGGTGCTGAAGTTTTTCGTCTCCATGGCATACGGCAGGGCTCCCGCGTTGATCTTGTCCGATAAATTCTTTGCGGCTGCATACGTCTCCATGCCGTTGATCACGGCATTTCCTCCCGTAATCTTATCCTGTACCACCGGATTGGAGATCAGCTCCTCATCCATGTAGATTCCCATACGGCGGCCCACCAGTTTACCGGTGGCGTCAGCGAATTTATCCGCGCCTTCTTTCGTAAACTGCAGTTCCACCTCGTATTTTTTCATTCCTGTCTGGTCCGAATACTCGACAGGCCGGCTTGTGGAAACGTCTCTTCCCTCCAGCATGACAGTGCCGTTCTCATCCCGGAAGGTTAAATTGGCCATGTCTCCCAGCTCTGCGATGGCAGCCTCAGGTTTAAAATCCTTTTCATCAGATTTCCATGGAAAACGGACGATCACATACCCCTTTTCATTATCCGTTGTGACCTCGCGGTCCGTGATATTCTTATCATCCAGTCTCGTCTCGATGATGTTCCTGGCCGCTTCAATCTCATTGGGCGCAGGGTTCCGGTCTAAGCCTACAGGCTCAAATACGGCCTCGACTCCGCCCCGGATATCGATACCAAATCTCATGTCCCCCGCGCCCTTAATGTCTTTTCCAAGGCCGAAGCATGCGGTATAAACCGCAAGGATGACGATTACCGTCAGGATTCCAAGTGTTTTCTTTCCCGGTTTCATAGTGCTCTCCTTTTCGTCTCATCGTAGTCTTCTTATCGTCATTCATTATAGACTGTTATGAGAGAAAATGGTGCTAAAAAACCATTAAGATTTTCCCCGGTTCCTCCACCACCGCTCTTCCTCCAGTTCATTCCGGATCTCCTGGATAAACAGAATCAGAATAATAACGGATATGGAACCCATAATTCCCATCAGAATTTTCACTGACACATCACCTCTTTACAATTTCATAATATTTTTTAGAAGTAACCCCGTAGATCACCCCGTAAAAGACAGCAAACACCAGTACCACAGCAGCTGTAGATGCGGCAAACAGGCCGACATTGCGAAGATTCAGCAGGGCCAGAAGCCTTGCAATCATCGGAAATGCGAAGCAGATATGGACGGCGGCCGTAACCAGCGGCAGAAAGAACATGGTGAGCACCTGGGAACGGACAGCCGCCTTGATCTCACGGGCAGAAAGGCCCACATTCTGCATGATTTCATACCGTTTCCTGTCCTCGTATCCCTCAGAAATCTGTTTGTAATAGATGATAAGAACGGTCGCCATGATAAACAGCGTCCCCAGAAACAGTCCGACGAAAAACAGTCCCCCGTACAATGAGAAAAAGGAGCCCCGTTCCATCGCCGCAGATTCCAGGCGGTATGCCGCACCCAGCCCGCTTAACTGCTCCTCCAGAATCTGGTACAGCCGTTCGGACCCTTCCCTGCCATCCCCGGCGTCAAAAGCCACATAGTAAATTGGGCTGGATTTCGCATCGCCGTACGCCTCGGCCTGCTGTTTCTCGATCGCCTTCAGCTGGGAAAAATCAGGAAGGACAATATGAAGACTTCCAACAGAACCCATGGCATCCATTCCGTCCTCCACCGCCTGCCCTTTCTTTCCAACGACTTCATACCGTTTCCCAAAAATGGAAAATGTCTCCCGGTCATAGCGCATTCCATCCGAAAGCACCATCACCTGATTCTCATCCAGCCCCACATTCTGTCCTGTGATCCGGTTATAGTCATCCAGAGTCATAAAAAAGAGGTAGTCCAGACTGCTGTAGTCCGCCAGGTTTTCCTCTCTCACCTCATAGCCGTCCCCCGTCTCCACTGCGGCAAAACTGACGTATCGGTAGCTGATCAGCTCTTTTGCGGTCTCTCCTGCCTCCTTTAAGGCGTTCTCCACAATCCGGTCGGTCTTCGCAGCCGTTTCATCCGAATAATCGCGTACCGTCACCACAAAATCCCGTTTAAACCGGTTCCTCATCACGTCATCCAGGCCTGCATAAAGGGAAATTGTGGACGAGATCATGACTAAAACCGCGGTGGACAGAAGGCAGATTACTGACAGGCCTGCCGCATTCTGCTTCATCCGGTATATCATTCCTGAAACAGAAATAAAATGGCGAGTCTGATAATAGTAGCCCTTATTCTTTTTCAGCAGTTTTAAAAGTGTAATGCTGCCTGCCATGAATAAGAGGCAGGTACCGGCAATGACGAACATCACTGCGATGAAAAAAGCGATAATCAGCATTGCTGACCGTTCCGTCGAAATGGCGATCCAGTAGCCCGCCGCCAGTGAAACCATGCCGCAAACCGCAAGCAGCCACGGCGCCTTCGGTTCCCTCTCTCCGGTCTGCTTTCCTGCAAGCATCTCCACCGGCCTCGCCTTTGCAACCTGCCATATATTATAGAAGAGAATGAACAGAAATATGACGCCAAAGAGCTTTGCGCACGAGAACGCCGCGCCTGGTACAAAGCTGAAGTCCCAGCTGATATCCAGCTTCATCAGACGGTACAACAGCAGCGCAAAGACCCGGTACAGCAAAAAGCCGAGTGCAACACCGGCAACCAGGCTGACAGCCGCTGTAATCAGCGTCTCAAGAGCCATAATCCGCGCCAGATGTTTCTTTCCCATTCCCAGAACCTGAAACAGCCCGAATTCCTGCTTTCTCCGTTTCACCAGAAAGCTGTTGGTATAGATCAGAAACAGGAATGAAAACACGGCCATGACCACGCAGCCCAGCAGCAGAATAAAGACCATGGATCCGCCGCCCTGCATATGGGCAAAGCCGGGATTCACCGTCAGGGATGAGATGATATAGTACATCATCACGGAGCCAATGCAGGTCAGGAGCCAGGGAATCGTAACAGCCGAATTCTTCTTTAAATTCTGAACGGCCAGCCTCGTATAAAACAGCTTACTCATCACGGCCACCTCCCGCCTCTAATACGGCCAGAGTATCGGATATGCGCTGGTACATCTTCTCTTCTGTCATTTCCCCGCGGTCAAGCTGATGGAACACCTCTCCATCCTTAATGAACAGCACCCGTTTTGCATGGCTGGCCGCCTTGACACTGTGGGTTACCATGAGGATAGTCTGTCCCTCCCGGTTGATCCCCTCGAACAGATCCAGAAGCTGGTCGGATGACCGTGAATCCAGCGCGCCGGTAGGCTCATCCGCCAGAATGATTGCCGGGTCCATCACCAGAGCCCTGGCCACCGCCGCTCTCTGCTTCTGGCCTCCCGAGACCTCGTACGGATACTTCTTCATGAGTTCCCGAATCCCCAGCTTACCCACGACAGCATCCGCTTTCTTTTTCATTTCCCCGTAGCTCTTCTTTGCCAGAACCATGGGCAGATAGATGTTATCTTCCAGGGAAAACGTATCCAGCAGATTAAAATCCTGAAATACGAACCCCAGATGATCCCGGCGAAACGCAGCCAGTTCTCCTTCCGGAATCGTTTTCATATCCCTTCCGTTTAAAAGGACAGTGCCTCCGGAGGGCTTGTCAAGAGCGGCTAAAATATTTAAGAGGGTGGTTTTTCCCGATCCTGACTCTCCCATGATCGCAACGTATTCCTCCGGTTCCACTGTAAAGCTGACCCCATTTAATGCGTTTATCTGATTTCCTCCGAACCGGGTGGTATAAACCTTTTTTAATTGATTTACTTCAAGCAATGGCATAATGCTGCCTCCTTTCCTTCTGTATGTTTCAGTATAACAGACGGGAAAGACCGGCTGCCATCGAAGAGCCTTACATTTTTTCACAGTATCCTTACAAAAATGTAAGGGAAGCTTAAAGACTCCGGCCACATTCCGGTGGTATACTGAAATCAGATACAGATGGTTCTCTACTGAAAGGAGGTCTTGCCATGTACAGCAGTTTTGAACAGCGCGCACGCCAGCGGGGCATCGATACCATTCACGAATTTGAAACCACGCATGGGCGCCCCGGCAAGTCCCGCACGCCCATCTCCGGATATAACCCGAAAAAAGCTATGAAACAGGCGGAAAAAGCGTATTTAGAATCCATGGGAATTCCTAAAAAATCCCTGTTTCAGCGGCTGAAAGAGTATTTTCACGCGTAGGCTTTACCACGTTATACAGGATCCGTTCTTTCACATGCCAGTTTCCCGCGGTCCGGCCACACCAGATGCATTCCTCCATGCCGGACCGCATCTCTTATTTTCCTGACTCATTTCTGAGACATGCTTCATCGTTCTTTATTCCGGCGTAAATTTCGTCATATCCAGCCGCAGTTTCACCTTCGTTCCCACTCCGGGCTGCGATTCGATCACCATCTCATGGGCCAGACGCGTCATTACCTTTTTACACAGATAGAGCCCGATTCCCGATGATCCCTGATTCACGCGGCCATTACAGCCCGTATAGCCTTTCTCGAACACCCTTGGGATATCCTCGGGCGCAATTCCCCTGCCTGTATCTTCCACGATCAGCGTCCGCAGCTCTCCTCCATTCTCAGTCTCACTTTCCTCTTCCAGACGGATGGTGATTCTGCCGCGCTCCGTATACTTTAACGCATTGGAGAGAAGCTGTTCTATGACAAATAACAGCCATTTTTCGTCGGTTCGCACCAAGCAGACAGCGGGTCTGTAATCTAGCGCGGTCTTTTTCCTGATAAACACAGGGGCGTACTTATGAATCGCCTTTTTTACAATGGAGTCCAGCTGATATTCCCGGATAACCAGATCGGCGGAAGGGCTGTCCGCCCGCAAATACTGGAGAACCATTTCGACATACTGTTCAATCTTAAAAAGTTCTGTGGAAAGCCGGCCATGATCCGGCCCCTCCCCGGTCTGAAGGATGAGATTCATGGCCGCAATCGGTGTCTTGACCTGATGGACCCACATGGTGTAATAGTCCTTCATCTCCGTCCGTTTCTCCTCTTCCTCCTGAAGCAGCCGTTCTCTCTCCTCATAAGAGGAGACGAGAAGCTTCCGGTACAGAAGCTCCGCCTGGTCCGAGGCGGGTGCAGCAAACTCCGGGGATCCCGTCTTCCAGGCCAGCATCCGCTCTAAGTCCCGGCATTTCCTGCAGTAACTGTAAAAACTCCGGACAGCCAGCCCCAGCCCCGGCACGGCACTCAATATGCAGGCGTAAAGCACCGCCTCCACAGGAAGACGATACAGCCAGAATACAGACGCGCACAGAATTCCGCCGCAGACGCACGCTGCGATTACCGCCCTGCATCGTTTTAAATAGGTGCGTACCAGAGGCAGTTTTTCTCTTCCTTTCATTTGACCATATACCCTGTGCCTTTCTTCGTGACGATGAAATCCGTAAGGCCCGCTCCATCCAGCTTTCTCCGAAGCCGGTTCACATTGACGGTCAGCGTATTGTCATCCACATAGCTGTCCGTCTCCCACAGCCGCGTCATCACCTCTTCCCTGGTGACGGTCCGCCCGACCTGCTCCATGAGGAGTTTAAGAATCCTGAATTCATTCCTGGTCAGTTCCACCTTCTCCTCCTGATAGGTCAGAGTGGCGTCGTTAACGTTTAAGACCGCTCCTCCGTGACTGATTAAATGGTGATTCCCCGCAAAATCATACGTTCGCCGGAGCATGGCCTGGACCTTGGCCGTCATCACATTCAAATCAAACGGCTTCGCAATAAAATCATCGCCGCCCATGGAAACCGCCATAATGATATTCATGTTGTCGGACGCCGAGGACAGGAATATTATCGGCACATTGGAAAGCTTCCGGATCTCCCCGCACCAGTAACAGCCGTTATAGTAAGGCAGCAGGATATCCATCAGAACCAGGTGCGGCTCAAAGGCTGCAAATTCTTCCAGCACATGTTTCAAATCGTTTACACAGACCGCCTCATATCCCCATTCCTGCAGATGCCTCTGTACGGTTCTGACGATCACCTCATCATCCTCTACAATCAGTATCTTATACATTGGCTTCCCCCATTTCTCTTTCGCCACCTATTCTACCAGTCATTTCTTAATTTTTTCTTTAAATATTTCAAAAGCTTTGCTAAGGAACTCCTCTGTCTGAAAGCGTATGGATTTTTAATGGAAATGTAAGGAAGTCTGAATCCGGAGGTGATATACTGAATATAAGAAGAAAGGGGGATTTAACCATGATTACCATATTTAACCGCAAAGAACTGTACTCCGGTTTTTCCATGGTGGAATGTTCCCGCATTGGACGGATTCTGAAATCGAACAACATCCCTTATATCATAAAGGATTGCGATTTGAATCCGATCAGGCCGGGGTTCTGCCGTCTGACCGCCCCTATGCTGCAGACGAAGCCCATAATAGAATATTCATTATATGTGAATAAACAGGATTATGAAGAAGCCCAGTTTCTGCTTATGTGTGAAGAAGGCAGTGTCTGACACTTTACATATAAAAGCCGGGAAACCAAAGTATGATCCTTTGATTTCCCGGCTTTCTCTGCATCCTTATTCCAGCTGCTCGCGGTACTCCTTCTGCATCTCTTCCAGCCGGTCCAGCGCCGCGTTTAAAATATAGGCGTGGTCAAAAGCCAGCGCCTCCGTATCGGTTACATCGATTGCAGGCAGCAGTTCTGCATGGGTATCCTTCTTCCACATAAGTCCCATGTGGGTATAACCTTCCGTAATCCGGTATCCGATGAAAATATGGCGTTCCTCATTCTCCACAGTCAGGGCGTATGTCGCGCCGTCTGCCAGATCGGACAGTTTCTTTTTCTTTACCTGAAACCATACGGCTTCCTTTGCATCGTCTCCTGCGACCGGATTCAATTCGTCCTTCGGCACCACCGCCATATAGGATACGGAAATAATCCGTGTCCGGGGATCACGTTTTACATTCCCCCACGTATAGAGCTGTTCCAGGCAGATCCCGGTTATCCCGGTCTCTTCCTCCAGTTCCCTGGCCGCAGCTTCCTCCAGCGATTCATCCATATTCACGAATCCGCCGGGAATGGCCCACTGGCCGATGCATGGATGGTTCCGCCTGCGGATCAGCAGAAGTTCCGGCTCCTCTTCCTCCGCCTCCGGATCGACTGCAAAAATCAGCATATCCACAGTCACCGATGGACGCTCATAATTTCCGGGCCTGTACTGTGCTAAAAACTCTTTCTCGGTCAGCCCATCTTCATTCTTCAGTTCCATAGGAATTCCTCCTCCCCGGTCCCTGCGGCCCGGCTTTAAAAAATAACAGAATTAAGCGCTCCCAAAACGCCCACACTGGCCAGTCCCATAATGACTCCGGCAAGCAGTACACCTCCCATTACCGCGAGGATACTGGATTTGAAGTCGATATCGAGAAGACTTGCCGCCAGCGTACCGGTCCATGCGCCTGTACCCGGAAGCGGGATTCCCACGAACAGTAACAGCGCGACAAACAGGCCTCTGCCCGCCTTCGCCTGCAGCTTCTCGCCGCCATGTTTCCCTTTTTCCAGACACCACGTAAAAAATCCGCCGATCACGGGCTTGTCCGCTCCCCATTCCAATACCTTTCTGGCAAATAAATAGATGATCGGAACCGGGAGCATGTTTCCGATGATGGCGATGATATACGACTCTAAAAGAGGCAGGCCCATCACCTGGGAATAAGGAATGGCGCCGCGAAGCTCAATGAGCGGTACCATGGAGATTAAAAAAACCAATATATAACTTTGTAACATCCTGATATTCCTTTCCTATAAAAAGTCTGCCATTATACTATACACAAAGTTCGGGATCGTTACAACCTTTTTAGAAAAAGATAATAAATTTATGCAGAAAATTAATACGGGAAACTGCTGTTTCTGCAGTTTCCCGTGCCTGATCAGTACCCCAGTTTCGGCAGAATATTTTTGGGATAATCCAAAAACAGCATATCCGCCTTGTCATCCAGATAGTTGCGGTTCGGATGGATAATCACCAGCCACCGCCCGGTAAAATATTTTACATAGTTTCCAAAGACCTCGGAATCCAGCGTTGTCCCCAGGAGAAGAAGGACTTCCGCCTTCGAGATCTCGTTGGAGGTCTTCGTCATCCGGCGGCTGTCCACCATCTCCCCAAACAGGGACACCTGGGGGCGGACAGGAATACCGCATTTGTCACAGAGAAGAATCTTTTTTGCATCCCGCACCTGCTCCATGGTATAGTCCTTTCCACAGTGCGGACATTTATTCTCATAGATCGTCCCGTGAAGATTTATCACATTTTTACAGCCGGCTCTCTGGGCCTTTGCATAGATATTACTGGTAATGAGACACTGCAGCTTCCCCGCCCGTTCCATTGCAGCCAGTGCCGGACCGGATGCCGTGTCCTCCGGCGGATTATCCAGCATCTCTTTCTTATAAAACTCAAAGAAAAACTCGGGACGCGTATTATAGAAGGCGCTGGAAAAGATCTCTTCCGCAGAATATCCGTACTTCGTCTCGATATCATAGGCTTTATCCGGATTCTTTACACCTATAAAACCGCCTTCCTCCATCATACCGGAGCCGCAGATGGCCACCGTGTATCTGCTCTCATCAAGAATTTCCCTCAGTTTTGAAATCTTTCCTTCCATAATAAAACCTCCCTTCAAAGCTTTTGATTCCGCTTTATTTTATGGTACTATTATACTATGAAATAACAGTATTTTCCATGATATATTCCATTTATTTACTCTTTTTTCTATTTGATCTTTATTCGTATATTAAATTCTTCTTTTTATTTATAATTGCACAGCGCATTCTGCAGAAAAGCAAAAATACCGGTCTCCAAAGGGGGATTCGCCCTTATATCAGGAAATCGGTATTTTCATATTGATGCTTCCATATCCTGCACCGGCTGCCCGGCGCTTTACATTGGTTTTCTCTTCGTATTCGGGCCCATGCCCTCCCGGCGGGAATTATGGGTCTGATTCTGGTTTTCCGGCTTTACCTTCTCGGTAATACTGTTGAATATTTCGTTTGATTTCTTCTGTTCCAGTTTTTCCTGCTTGTCTTTGTCCATATTGATCACCTCACGGATAGTATGGTCCGGACTTGAGTTTTGTACTCATGGATCAGGCAATGGGAGCTTAATCTTTCATAATAAAAATCTTAACATTTCGTGAATCCCCTTGTACTCTCCAAACGGGTGTGATATAATCCACGGAAGTTGGTAATATATATCAGTAATATCAGAATCTGACAACTCACACCTAACAACAGAAGGGGTTAATCTTTTATGAAAAATCTGCTTCATAAGTACAGGCACGCATGGATTTTATTCTATGCTTTCATCTATATTCCATGGTTCGTATATTTGGAGAAGACGGTGACAAGCAACTATCACATCATGCACGTCAGGCTCGATGATTTTATTCCGTTTAATGAATACTTCATTATTCCTTACATGCTCTGGTTCGCCTATGTGGCGGGCGCAGTCCTTTATCTTTTTTTTACAGACGTGAAAGGCTACTACAGGCTTTGCACCATGCTGTTCACCGGAATGACCATCAGCCTGCTGGTATGCACCATCTTCCCGAACGGAACGGATTTCCGTCCGGTGGTGAACCCGGATAAGAATATCTGCTCCGCCATCGTTGCGTGGCTCTATTCCACCGACACGTGCACGAATGTCTTTCCAAGCATTCATGTATACAACTCTGTCTGCGTTCATATCGCAGTCAGCCACAGTGAAGTTCTTAAGAAGTTTAAGTCCGTTCAGATCGGTTCCTTTATTTTAATGGTTTCCATCTGTCTGGCTACAGTCTTCTTAAAGCAGCATTCTGCTTTCGATGGACTGGGAGCCGTGGTGATGGCATACGTCATGTTCCAGTTTATCTACACAGACGGTTACGTCACCAGCCGAAAGAAAGTCACACAGAAAGCAATCAGCTGACACCAGACAAACCGGCACTCAGGCGTCAGCCGCACGGGTACCTGAACTGCAAAAGATGAAAAAGAGCCTCCAGTCGATTGAATCGGCTGGAGGCTCTTTTTCATCTTTACTCTTCCTGTTCGTGCTGCGTCATACATCATTTCGCATATCAGTTAAATCCGAAGAATTTCTGTGTAATCTTGTATCCTGCAATGGAAAACTTTCGGCCGCTCTTTCCCGGAAGGTTCGTTCCCTGTCCCAGAAATCCCCATCTCAGCCGGAGATACAGAGCCAGATTCAGTTTGCGCAGATACTGCCACAATTCCTTTTTCTTCTCCATATTTTCCTCTGTCCCGGACTTGATGGCCAGTATGGAAGAAACCGTCATCATAATCTCGAGATAACGCACCATATAATGGCGGAGCTTACGCTTCTTTAATTTTGTGACATCGCAGTAGCCAAGCATCAGCTTCGTCACGCGTATCTGCTGGTCGATTCGTCCAATCATAACCTCCTCGTTTACGGACTGGTCTTCTCTTCCGATAAAATAGCGGTAGAAATTGACATTTAAGTAATACATGGTCTTTACGTGAGGAAGCGGCTGATATACGAAAATATTATCCACATAGAACGTGTGCTTGGGAAGCTCTAAACCGCATTCCCGCAGAAGCTCGGTACGGTAAATGACGGAATGCATCAGAATATACTGGCCCAGCATGAAGACCTTTACATCATCCCAGGTAAACAGTTCGTTCTGCGGAAGCGCCGTCCGGTAATTCATGACCTTTTTCCGCTTTGCTCCCTGTTTCTCATAGACAAAGTTGCTGATCAGCATGTCCAGCGTCTCCTCGCCGCATACGAACCGGCGAAGTGTGGAGAGAATCTCCTGATAGGCCGCCTCATCCACCCAGTCGTCACTGTCCACTACTTTATAATAAATGCCGGTGGCATTGCGAAGCCCTGCATTTACTGCCTCGCCATGTCCGCCGTTTTCCTGGTGGATGGCCCGGCAGATGCCCGGATACTTTCTTTCATATTCATCTGCGATCTCTGCCGTACGGTCCTTTGTGGAGCCGTCGTCAACAATCAGTATCTCCACCTCGTCGCCTCCCGGCAGAAGCGATTCGATACAGTGCCTCATATAGGCCTCTGAATTATAGCACGGAATTGCAATGGATAATAACTTCACACTTCTTCCTCCTTTATATTCGTCTTACGTTCTATTCTGATCAAACAAAAAACCGAGAGAACTGCTGCCAGAACCAGGGCGGTGCCAAACACAAAACGGTCCGTCTTCTCTGTCAGAATCTCCAGACCTGTATTTACAGCAATGATGGATGTCATATTCGCCGCCGCATGAAAGAGCCATGGAGCGGCCAGCGTCTGGAAGCGCTCGTAAAGCCATGCCAGTACCAGTCCAAGGAGAAACGCGTAGACTCCCTGAAGCAGATTGCCATGGTAAAGTCCAAACAGTACGGCCGATATCAGAGCGGCCGGCCAGAATGGCATCCGGTCTCTCAGGGGAGCAAACATCAGCCCCCGGAATATCATCTCCTCTGCCGCAGGGATCAAGACCCCAGGACCGAGAATCTGAATCAGTAACGGAGGTGAGTAAAAGGTATCCCTGACCGCTTCAAAACCGGACGACAGTTCCGGCAGCGGAGTTAAACTAATGATATTATTGACAGATATGCATGTTCCAATTCCCAAAAGAATTATGACGGGAAGGCAGCCCCGAAATCGAAACGGTATGGGCGGAATCACTCCCCGCCTGGCCTGATCGGACCGGTATGGCCAGTAACAGAGTACCGGAAACGTAACCACAGCCCCCAGCAGAGTGCACGTCACTGCCTGTAACGGCAGGATCAGTGCGATAACTCCTGTTACCAGACTGTAAAACACAAGCGGAAGAATCAGGTACAGAATCACCATGAACTTCGAACCTCTCTTTACCTATATTAATATGAACATTATATCATCTCTTTGCAATATATCCAGCCCCCAATTTCTAAATTATTCCTTAGTATTTCCTGATTTTTCTCGTGCAAAGGCGTGGAAACCAGGATAAACCTGTAAACTTACAAAATTATAAAAAGTAGTTTTCGTCAATAACTTCAGCCGGGATTTCGGTGTTTTCGTTCCGCCAGGGAGCCGGGGCCGGAGCGCTTCCCCCAGTTTCGGCGATTTTTGCAGGATGTCGGCAGCTCTTAGGTCGGAAGGGTGCAAAAACAAGGGGAAAAATCTGACCTCAAAGTCAGATTTTTAGAGGACCTGAATCGAGAAGTCCTTCAGGAGTTCTCGATGAATGTCATCGGTACCCTTGTTTTTGTATCCTTCCGGCCTTAGAGATGCCCCGGCCGAAACCATGAGCCGAAACTGAGGGAAGTGCTCCGGCCCCGGCTCCCTGGCGGAACGAAAACGCCGAAATCTCTCTCAGTCTCATGAGGAACCACAATTCTTAATAATTTTGTAAGTTTACAAGTTTATTCTGCGTGGAAATAAGAACTGATTGCTTTTTCTCTTTCCAGATAATATAATATCCTTATACTTTTTTGATTAAATTACATCGAACTGAGAGGTAACTGATATGGCAAAGAAACGTATTGTTATGGCATTGGGTCACAATGCCCTGGGAACAAATCTTCCGGAACAGAAAAAAGCGGTGACCGAAACAGCGAAAGTAATCGCAGATTTTATCCAGGCCGGATGGCAGGTTGCTTTAACCCACAGCAACGCCCCGCAGGTCGGCATGATTCACACGGCTATGAACGAATTCGGAAAACAGCATGACGGTTACACCTCTGCTCCCATGTCCGTCTGCTCAGCCATGAGCCAGGGCTATATCGGATATGATTTACAGAATGGAATCCGCGCCGAACTGGTAAAACGCGGTATCTATAAACCGGTAGCTACAATCCTTACCCAGATGATGGTAGATCCCTACGATGACTCCTTCTACACTCCCATGAAGCCGGTTGGCCGTTTTATGACAGCCGGGGAGGCAAAGGAAGAGGAAGAAAAAGGAAATTACGTGGAAGAAATCCCGGGAAAGGGCTTCCGCAGGGTCATCGCCTCCCCGAAGCCTGTCTCAATCGTGGAGATTGACGTTATTAAGGCAGTCATGGATGCGGATCAGATCGTCATCGCCTGCGGCGGCGGCGGAATTCCGGTTATGGAACAGGGCTATAATTTAAAGGGCGCCAGTGCAGTCATTGAAAAAGACAGGGCCGCCGGACTTCTGGCCAAGGAGATCGACGCCGATGTCCTCATGATCTTAACCAGTGTGGACAACGTCACCATTGATTACGGCACACCACAGGAGAGGCCGATTTCTCATATGAGCATCGAAGAAGCGGAGAGCTATATCAACGAAGGCCAGTTTGAATTTGCCTCCATGCTTCCGAAGATCGAAGCTTCCGTAGACTTTGTCACACACGGCAAAGGCCGCTGCGCCATCATTACTTCTCTTTCCAAAGCGAAAGCGAGTCTGGCAGGCAAAGCCGGCACGACAATCGAATAACCGCAGACCCGCTGCATGAAGAATCTTCTTCACGCAGCGGGTTTTCTATCCGAACCACAGGAAAAAGGCAGCAAAGCTGCCGTGTCACTCTCTATGTGATATACAGGTTTAGAATGGGGATTAAAAACTATGAAGGTTGATTATCATATGCATACGCTGTGTTCCGACGGAATCTACGAAGTGGAAACCGTCGTTGACATGGCGGTAAACAACGGAATTCTTGCCATGGCGGTCACAGACCATGATACGCTGGCGGGTATAGGACGGGCCAGGCAGCGCTGCCAGGGCCGTGTCCGTTATATGACAGGAACGGAGCTTACATGTGCGGAACTGCCCTGGGGTTCTCTACCCGTGCCGCAGTCTATTCATCTGCTCGGATACGGGTTTGATGAAAATGACGAGACTCTGTGTGCACTGCTCTCCAGCCGGAAGGAACGGACTGAAACCGTCTACCGGGATCTGGCAGAGGCGGTAACCGCTTCAGGCTGCCCGCTCCGTATCCCCGACGTCCCCAAAAGCTGTGGAAACGTACTTCAGCTTCGTGATGTCATGGCTCACGTCAGGAAAACATTTCCCTCGGTAAGCGAGGAGACCATACGGCTGATTGATTCCTTCTCAAAAGACCTGACGGAGGCCAACATCACCGTGGAGGACGGCATTGCCGCCATCCACCACGCTGGCGGGAAGGCAGTTTGGGCTCACCCCTATCACAGCTACCACCTTTTTCAGAAGCAAACGCTTCAGGCAGATGAGGTATCTGTCATGCTGAACGAACTGGTACGCATGGGGCTTGACGGTCTGGAGACCGAGTATCCCGCGTTCTCCCTCCCGGAGAAAAGTTTTCTAAACGGACTCGCAGCTGACTATCAATTATTTACCACGGCTGGCAGCGATTTTCACGGTTCCGCAAGCAGAAACCGGATGGGGATGGAGACAGCTCAAAACTCCTTTTTCTTATAGATCCGAACGCTGATAAAGTACGAGAGGACCATCATGATCACGGTTCCCAGAGCACCAGCAGCGATGGCGATGGCCGCTGTCCCCTCACTCACCGTGAAGCCGCTGCCATACGCTGACGCAAAAGCCACGAACAGGAAGACTGCCGCTGCGATTAACACGCTGGGAATCAGCCTGGCCTTCTCTACTCCCAGCCAGTATGTGAGCGGGATTGAGAACGAATTATAAAAAAACGAGATTACAATACCGGTCAGCCAGTTCATCAGCAGCTCTAAGAGAAATTCCGGTCCCATTGCCATCCCCTTGACGGCGGCTGCGGCAGCCACCACGGCCACTGCGATCAGTCCGAAAAAGGTGGAAATGCAGACTGCGTAAAAATACTTTTCCAACACCATTTTCCAGCGCGGAACCGGTAAGGTCAGCACATACGTCTCCCACTTTGTCTGCCTGTCATAAGAAAACAGATTCAGCACATTGATGCCTGCTACCATGATAAACATGGGAATCAGGAACATTCCCGTCTTCCTGCCGCCCAGAAAGACGAGGGACCATACTACCAGAATAAACAGCATGGATTTTATACTCTGCCGCAAAATATAGTAATCCTTAATCAGCAGTCCTTTCATTTTCTATCCCTCCTCACAGAATACAGCATGATTTCCTCGATGTTCGTCCGGTCTGTCACAAGCTCCGGATATCTTCTCTTCACATATTCTCTCCCCCGGATCAGCGCTTCCACCCCATAGGGATTCTTCCTGACTCCCACGACTTGGACATCGGTCAGGCCGGCCAGTTCCTCTTCCCCGCACCGGAGAATTCCCATATCCTCCAGAAGCTGATCCTTTTCCTCCGAGAACAGAATGCTTCCGTTATGAATCATGGTAACGTAATCCGCCACCTTGTCAAGGTCGCTCGTAATGTGGGAAGCGATCAGCACGGAATGTTCCCCGTCTTCGATAAACTCAAAGAAGAGATCGAGAATCTCATCCCGTGCAACCGGATCTAAGCCGCTGGTCGCTTCATCCAGAATCAAAAGCTTCGGATGATGGCTCAGAGCCGCCGCAATCGCCAGCTTCATGGCCATTCCTCTTGAATATTCCTTCACTTTTTTCTTCTCTGGAAGAGCAAATCTGGACAGATACGAGGAGAACAGCTCCTCATCCCAGTTTTTATAAACTCTTTTCATAATTCCGGAGATCTGAACGGCACTTAGGAAATCGTGAAACTGGCTCTCGCCGAAGACCACGCCGATCTCCTCTTTGACCTCCTGTTCCCGTTCCCTGATATCCATTCCCAGAATCTCCACGTCGCCTGCGTCACGCTTAACAATATCCAGCATGGCCTTAATCGTCGTCGTTTTTCCGGATCCGTTCTCCCCGATCAGTCCCATGATGCTTCCCATGGGAATATCCAGGCTGATGTTATTCAAAGAAAAATCCGGATACTGCTTGCTTAAATTCTTTATTCTGACTGCATATTCCATCATGATTCCCTCACTCTCCGTCATAAAGCATCTTTAAAACCTCACACAGCTCCTCATAGGAAATGCCGCTTCTCCTGGCGATCTCCGCGGCTTTCGTCAAATGCTCTTCCGCCATCCTTAAATTCCCCTCCCGGATTACCTCCGTATTTCTTGCCGCCACGAAGCTGCCTTTTCCGGTTATCGTCTCGATAAACCCTTCCTGCTCCAGATCGTTATACGCCCTTTTTGTCGTAATGACACTGATTCGCAAATCCTTTGCCAGGGTTCTCATACTCGGCAGGGCATCCCCCGCCATCAGCTGCCCGCTGATAATCATATTCTGTATCTGTGATGTAATCTGTTCATATATCGGTTTCCCGCTGGAATTGCTGATGATGATATTCACTGCACCGCCTCCATAATTTGCGTCTGTAACTGTATCTACCGTAATTAGTGTATATACTTTATATATACACTATACCATCTTTTCTCATATCTGTCAACATCCATTTCCCACAGTACAAGTCCAAAGCCCTGCAGAAATAAAACTGTAAAAAACGAATAGAGACAGACCGTCCTTCAATATATTAAACCAAACGGACTCAGGTGATGCTATGGATATGAATAAGAAAAAACAACTCTTCCGTCTTGTAAAGGTGCTGCTTTTATTTGCCCTGGCCTTTATGGCCGGTCGTTTCGGCGCCATGATGACGGATGGAAAGCAGGCGGTTGAAACTGCGGCTGACGGGAACTGGGGATTAAGCTTCCAGCAGGAAGGGCAGCCCCCCGTGGCCAATGCCACCGCCGATTACCTAAAGAAATTCAACGCATATTATGCGGAAAACACACCGGAAAAAGTGCTCTATTTGACATTTGACGCAGGCTATGAGAACGGCAACACCGCGGCAATTCTGGACGCGTTAAAAAAGCACAATGCCCCGGCCACCTTCTTTGTGGTTGGAAACTACATAGAAACCGCACCGGATCTTGTAAAACGCATGGTAGCGGAGGGCCATATCGTAGGCAATCACACGTACCACCACCCCGATATGTCAAAAATCTCGTCAAAAGAGGCATTTGAGAAAGAACTGGGAGATTTGGAGAAATTATTTACTGAGACGACGGGGCAGACCATGAAAAAATACTACCGGCCGCCTCAGGGAAAATATAGCGAGACGAATCTGCAGATGGCAAAAGACATGGGATACAGCACATTTTTCTGGAGCCTGGCCTATGTAGACTGGTACCAGGATAAACAGCCCTCCAAGGAGGAGGCTTTTAAAAAGCTTTTGGGACGTATCCACCCCGGCGCCGTCGTGCTCCTGCACAGCACCTCCAGCACCAATGCCCAGATCCTTGATGAGCTTCTGACGAAATGGGAGGAAATGGGATACACATTTAAGTCCCTGGATCAGCTGGTAACAAAGTAGGAGGGGGGATTTGTGGAGGGGGGGTACACGGACGTTAAGTGAGGCAGTTGAGGAAAAGGGAGCGCGGGCGGCAGGGAGGGCAGGACTCAGGGATCTGGCGGGGGTGGGACTAAGGGCGGACAGCCGTCTCCGCAGGGGTCCCGGACTATTCGACCGAACTCTTGATGAGTTCGCTCTCAGAGTCCGCAAAACCGCGTCCTGTAAACGCGGTTTTGCCCCTGCTCCGACAACTGTCCGCCCTAAGTCCCACCGACCACCATATCATTCGCCCTGCCCTCCCTGCCGCCCGCACTCCCTTTTCCGGCCAGGTTACGAAACGTCCGCTGCTTAACGGCTCCACAAAGAGTGGCAGAAAAAAGTAGTGACAGTCCGGTGTATCGCAAGATTAAAAATTAAAAAGGGGTTGCTTTTCCTCAGCTCGGCCAGCCCCAGCCTCCGCCTCCCCGGACTCCCGTCTCCTCTTTACAGGCTATGAGGCGTACCCCTCACCCATTTTCCCCCGCAATCCACTTCCGATACCACTCAGCCGAATCCTTCAGCACGCGCCTCTGTGTAGCATAATCCACATAAACCAGTCCAAACCGGTCCTTATACCCTTCCGCCCATTCGAAATTATCCAGTAAAGACCAGTAAAAATAACCGCGGATATCTGTGCCGTCTTCTCTGGCTTTCAGAAGGCTTTCTATATATCTGTCCATAAAATCAATTCTTGACGCATCGTGCACCCTCCCGTCACGGCTGACCATATCGTGACAGGCCATCCCATTTTCGGTGATATAAATCGGCTTTCCATAACGTTCATACAGGAACTTTGGCCCCCAGTATAAACTCTCCGGTGTCACCGGCCATCCCATGGCGGTAGTCTCATATCCCGCGGGCCGTTCCAGGACCATCGGCCTTCCGTCTGCTCCGGCTTTGACCCGGTAGCCATTATAGATATTCTGACCGTAGAAGTCGAGAGGCTGATGCATCAGTTCCAGATCACCAGGACGGATATCCGGCAGATATTCCTCATACCGTTTCACCCCGTCTTCCGGATACCTGCCCAGCATAACCGGATCGCTCCACCAGCTGACGTTCCAGCTCCAGCCGCCGGCATCCTCCGGGCAGGCAAAGTAACGCGCTCTCGCCGCTTCGATGTCCTCCTGGCTCCGGCTGGCAGGAGCGCTTACGGTGGAGGTTGGCGCATAACCGATCATGATCGGTCTCTTTGCGGCCGCGCGCATGGCCTGTACCGCTTTGCCGTGGGCCATCATTACATGGTGCGCCATGAGAAAACCATCATGCAGCGGATTCTTCAGCCCCGGAGCGTGCTCACCGGTGACGTGACCCATCCCGATAAAACACTGCGGCTCATTAAACGTAATAAAGTATCTTACCCGGTCCGAAAAGCGCTCCGTCACAAGGCGCGCATACTCCGCAAACCAGTTCACGGAGTCCGGATTCATCCAGCCGCCCCTCTGATACAGCGCATAGGGATAATCCCAGTGGAACAGCGTAATGTAAGGCTCAATGCCATTCGTTATCAGTTCGTCGATCAGACGATTGTAAAATGCAATCCCTTCCTCATTGACGGTCCCCTGGCCCTGCGGCAGAATTCTGGCCCAGCTGATGGAGAACCGGTACGCCGAAATACCGATCTGTTTCATAATACCGATATCTTCCCGGTAGCGATGGTAGTGATCACAGGCCATATCTCCGGTATGGCCTCCGAATATCTTTCCGGGCTGTCGGCAATAGATATCCCAGATATTCAGGCCCTTTCCGTCTTCCTCCGCAGCGCCTTCAATCTGATACGCAGACGTAGCCGCTCCCCATATCATCTTTTCCTCCACAGACTCACACTCCTCTCCGGCATACCACGGCAACCGGCTCCGGTGCTCCCAGCTGCCTGCTCCGCTTATCCGGCTGGCTCGTTCCAATGCTGAATTCATAGACCGTAGCATTTTCCACGTACTGGCCTTCGGAATTAACACACTCATACGTATGGCTTCCCAACTCCAGCTCAACCCGTTTTACTTCCCCCGGCTCCAGCTCGATGCGCTTAAAACCACACAGGCTCCAGTGATCCACACGATCGGGCGAATCTGCCGGATTCACATAGACTTCAATCACTTCCCGTGCACAGTAGTCTCCCATATTCCGAACGGTTACAGATGCTTTTTTCCCTTCTACTGCTCCGTCAGACAATTCCACCCTTCCATAGGTTAATCCAAAACCAAACGGATAAAGGGGCTCTTCTTTGATGTACCGGTACGTTCTGCCTGCCATGGAATAGTCCTCAAACTCCGGGAGAGCAGACAGGTCCTTATAAAATGTCACCGGCAGCTTTCCACCGGGAGTGCTCCTGCCAAAGATCAGCCGCGCAAATGCCGTGCCGCCTTCCGCCCCCGGGTACCATGCCTGAATCACCGCTCCTGCTTTTTCCTGTGCCAGTGATAAATCTACGGCACTTCCCGTCATATTGCATACAATCACCGGTTTGTCCAGAGCCAGTATTTCTTCCATCAGCCTGCGCTGGGAAGCCGGAAGTTCAAGTCCTTCTTTATCTCCGGAGGAATAGCTGTTTCCGGTATCGCCCTCCTCTCCCTCCAGTGTTTCATCCAGTCCCACGCAGAGTATGACCACATCGCTGTGTCTTGCTGCGATTCTCGCCTCTGACAGCCGGTCTCCGGGAAGTCCCAGATGCTCCACCCGGTCTTTGTAGAGATGGCAGCCCTGGGCATACAGCACAGTGGTTCCTTCCCCTGCCTCATGCTGAATTCCTTCCAGAATCGTCGTATAATGGGATGAGGTGCCATGATAATTACCAATGAGAGCGATCCGGCTGTTCGCATTAGGGCCAATCACCGCGATCTTTTTGACAGAATCCGGGTTGAGAGGCAGAATCCCGTCGTTTTTCAATAATACCATGCTCTTCTCCGCCGCTTCCACGGCCAGCCTGCGGTGTTCTTCACATTCCACCGCCTCGTACGGGATCGCATCATACTCCGTTGTCTCCCCCAGTCCGAGTAAATAACGGGTCGTAAACAGCCTTACAACGGCTTGTTTTATCTCTTCCTCCGAAATCATCCCTTTTTCATACGCCTTCAGCACGTATAAATAGGTATTTCCGCAATTTAAATCACAGCCCTTAGAGACAGCCAGCGCCGCCGACTCCTCCGCATTATCGGTCACCATATGGCTCTGGTGAAAATCACGGATTGCCCAGCAGTCCGATACAAAATGGCCCTCAAAGCCCCACTTTCCTCGAAGAATCTCTTCCATCAGCAGTGTACTGGCACAGCATGGCTCTCCCTCGTAGCAGTTGTAAGCACCCATGACGGACTCGACTCCGCCTTCCTTCACGCAGGCCTCAAAGGCCGGCAGATACGTTTCCCACAAATCGCGTTTCGTTGAGGTGGCATTAAACTCATGGCGCACTGCCTCCGGTCCGGAATGCACGGCAAAATGTTTGGCGCAGGCGGCTATTTTTAAATGCTCTCCCTCTCCCTGAAGGCCCTTTACAAAGGCAACTCCCAGGCGGGAAGTCAGATACGGGTCCTCCCCGTAGGTCTCGTGGCCCCTGCCCCATCTCGGATCCCGGAAGATGTTCACATTCGGCGTCCAGTAGGTCAGCCCTTTGTAGATATCCCCGTCGCCTTCCTTCTGAAATTCGTTGTATTTCGCCCTGCCTTCGGTTGATACGGCATCTGCCACACTTCCAATTAACGCCTCGTCAAACATGGCGGCAAGCCCGATGGCCTGCGGAAACACGGTGGCGGTACCGCCTCTGGCTACGCCGTGCAGCCCTTCATTCCACCAGTTGTAAGCCGGTATCTGCAGCCTCGGTATCACCGGCGCATCGTAACGCATCTGGGAGGCCATTTCCTCCACAGTCATCTGCTCCACCAGTTCCATTGCTTTCTGCCTTGCTGTTTGTCTGTCCATAAGCTCCTCCAAATAATCTTTATTTCATGTCTTTATCTGTAATTTTTCTTTTCAAGCTCCCAAGCCTGCGGTATAATTGCATCATAATTTCAACGTTAGAATTCCATTTGCCATGTCGAAAGGAGGGCGCAGTATGAGCCGCTTAAACTATACGCTGCCGGATGAGTACCACGGAAGAGAGATGGAAGGGTGCGTGGAAAAAGTAGATTACTACTTAAATTCCAATATCCGTATCTGGCATAATATCCAGAACGAAGGCTATGCCCTGCACCAGCACAACGCCATAGAGATCCTCGTTCCGATCGAGAACAGCTACACCGTTCTCGCCAACAACCATACCTATCAGCTGGAGCCGGGCAACATCCTCTTTATCCCCGGGCTCACCCTTCACGAGATTATGAAGCCGGACTGGGGCGAGCGTTTCATCTTTATGTTTAATATGGATCCTCTGACCAGCTTCCACGATTACAGTTCCTTGGAGCCCGTGCTGCTCGATCCCTGTTTTCTGACGAAACGGACGACTCCCGGTATCTATGAGCATATTTACTCCCGGCTTATGGAGATCAGCACGCTCTATTTTTCCTCCAGCATCACCTTCCGGGAATACTCCATATACGCTAATTTGATTGATATCCTGACCACCATCGGCCGGGAACACTACGACGCCCTTTTTGCAGGAACGGAAAATACTGCGGAAAAGAGCTACGATTACTATCAGAAGTTCAACAGTCTGCTGTCCTACATCAACGATCACTTCGCAGAGCCGCTGACTCTGGAGAAAATGGCTGATTACACGGGATTTTCCAAATACCATTTTACCAGACTGTTTAAGCAGCATACCAATTCAACCTTTTATGATTATCTGAGCCGCAAGCGGATCCAGGCGGCCCAGACGCTCTTAACAACCGATGCCTCGATCACGTCCATCGCATTCCAGACGGGATTCAACAACTCGACCTCATTTACGCGGTGTTTTAAAAAGTACACCAATTACAGTCCCAGTGAATACCGCACCAAATTCATCGAAGATGTGCCGGGGAATGTCACGGTTTTTTAATGCCGGTACTATCCCTTTACACCGCCCAGTGCCACACCTGCAATGATATACTTTGACAGCAGCAGATACACGATGATAAGCGGAAGCACGGTGAGTGCCAGGCCTAAATAGACTGAGCCGTATTCCGTCTTGTAGATATCGCCCCGCAGAAGACTTACCATAATGGGCATCGTATATTTCTCCTTGTTGGTGAGAAGAACCAGCGGTGTGAATAAGTTGTTCCAGCTGGATACAAAGCTGAATATGGCCTGCGTGGCAATCGCCGGTTTCATGATCGGCAGAGCGATCTTATTGAAAATAAAGAACTCTCCTGCTCCATCGATACGGGCCGCCTGTACGATCTCCAGGGACAGCGCCGGCATCATGTACTGTCTCATAAAGAATACCATGGCCGGTGAGGCGAGCGCTGGCAGGATCAGCATCGACAGCTGATTCGTCATATGGATCCGGTACACCATCTGGTAAAAACCGATCATCGTCACCTGGGCCGGAATCATCATGACTGCCATGATAAAACTGAAAAACGGTCTCCGCAGACGCCAGTCATATACCACCAGCCCGTAGGCCGTCATTGTGGAAAAGTACACCGCGATGCCTGTAGAACATGCCGAGATAATCAGCGAGTTCATAAAGCCTACCATCGGATTAAAGCTTTTGCCTAACAGGATGGATAAGTTGCGCATCATATAGCCGGAGGGAATCATGGAGATGGCATGCTGCTGAATCTGTGTCGTCGAACGCGTGGCATTGACGATCATGATCCAGAAAGGAAGGATACTCAGTATGGCGAGGCAGATGCAGACAACGTAAATGACAATTTTTAACGCGGTCGACGTACGTTTCTTATATTTCATCAGCTTTTCCTCCCTTCTTTTAACGCTTTTCTGTATTCCTTCTCCTGTCTGCGCTTCTGCTTATTCAGAAGCGCTTCATCCTTATCCCGCATCAGGAAAAACAGGACGGCTGAAGCCGCGCAGATGATGATAAACATAATCATACTGGCTGCTGCGGCGCGGTTATACATATAACTGCCGCTGAATGCCTGATTATAGATAAAGACGCTGGTGGTAAGCGTGGCATTGTCCGGTCCTCCCATCAGAAACAGCTTCGGGATATCGAACATCTGCAGGCCGCCAATTAAACTGGTAACCAGTGTAAACAGCAGAATCGTCTTTAAATTCGGAATGGTGATATAGAAAAATGTCTGGATCCGGTTTGCTCCATCCACCTCTGCGGATTCAAACAGCTCCGGATTGATCCCCATGACGCCGGAGACCAGAATTATCATGGTGTATCCGTACCACATCCAGAACTGGATAAATTCCACCGTCCCGCGGGCCACCGATTTATCAACCAGAAAGTTAATGGGCTCCTTCGATATTCCCAGACGCATAAAGATATCATTGACCGGTCCCATCGGGTAGCCTAAGAGAGCGTTAAACAGGATTGCAATGGTTGCCGCCGTGATAATATTCGGCATATAAAACAGAACTTTAAACAGTCCTTCCCCCTTTATATGGTACCGCTTATCCGTAAACCACGCAGTCAGCAGAAGGGCCAGGCCAATCTGGGGAACAAAATTAAACAGCCATATGTGAATGGTGTTGCCGAACGCTTTTTTAAATGAAGGATTGGTAAGCACCGTTTTAAAGTTCTGAAACGGATCTTCCAGAAAGTTAAAATCCACGGCTCCCATTCCCTTAAAATCCGTAAATCCGATCACCCCGGTAAAGATAATGGGATACAGGGAAAAGATCAGAAATCCCAGTACAAACGGAGCACAGAATATGTAGCCCCATTTCGCATATCTCAATCGTTTGCGTTTCATCGTTATTACCTCCCTGTAAAATCAGGGAGGACAGAAACTGCCGTCCTCCCCATGATGGTGTTCGATATCAGCCACCATATTTCTGATACAGCGCCCCGCCGCTTACTCCACAATAATATCCAGATTATCGGCCACCTGCTGTTTAAAGTCTGTGATTGCCTGTTCTCTGCTCTTATTGCCGGCAGTGTATTCACGAACCTGGCCGCGCCAGTAATTGTTAATGGTCTCATCGTACTGGGTTAAGTTTGTACCGTTGGCAAACTTGTTGGCCGGAACGAAGACGTCAAACATGTTCTGACCGCCCAGGAAATCTACGGAACCGTCAGATTTGCTCATAACCGTACCGGAAGCCACCGCATCTTTTGTTCCGGCGTCGTTCATTGTTCCATTTGCCCACATGTACTGAAGGCTGTCTTCTGAGTCATCCAGAGTGATCCAGTCAATAATATCTGCAACCGCATCTTTTACCTTCGTGTCCTTGTTCGCCAGTACCCAGGTGCCGCCCCAGAAGAAACCGATTGGGGAATCACAGACAGCCCAGTCACCAAAGGTGCCTTCGCCGACTGCTGTACCGCCGCAGTTGGGCGCCATGGTATAGTTGATCAGCCAGGCCGGTCCGAAGAAGCCGAGAATCGGCTTTGCACCTTCTCCCTTCATATCGGCAAACCAGGCATCCTGCCAGTCCTGCGTGTCATTGTGATAGCCGTTATCCTTTAACTTCTTGGATAAATCAAGGAATGCTTCTCTCTTTGGATCGATATTTAATTTCCCATCTACAATCCAGCCTTTATCTGAGCTGTTTTCCACTGCATGCCAGATATCTCCGTCACCGGATACGATACCGTAGCCTTTGCCCTTCAAATCCTCTGCCGCGTTAAAGAACTGTGTCCAGTCGTTGGTTCCTGCGCCAAGCTTTGCTCCGACTTCCTTCGGATCATCGGTTCCCCAGGTGTCCCTGGCGATGGAGCGGCGATAGATAAACGCTCCGCCGGTTGCCTGGTAGCCTAATGCAACTACCTTACCGTCGGTATTCGTTCCGATATCGACTGCATACTGTGCAATCTCAGAGGATTTGATCTTTCCGTCGGCGTCAAGTCCCAGATCTTCATACGGTGCTGCATAACGGCTGGCATCACCCTGCGTATATTTCAGCACGAATGCGGCTTCCGCACAGTAGATATCCGGTGCATCGCTGCCTCCGGCTGCCAGCGCCTGATCCAGTGCCGGCTGATACGCACCATCGGTAGTTGCGATAATTGTCGTTTTAATCTCATAATCAAAATCAGGATGCAGTTCTTTGTACTTCTCAATCATCTTTGGCACTTCATCGGTAAAGGACCAGACATTGATTACTTTGGAATCAGAGGAAGCTCCGGCTTTATCCGCAGTTTTTTCTGTCTCCGCAGCAGCAGGCTTTTCTGCCGCTCCACCATCGGAAGCAGGTGCTTTCCCGCAGCCCGTAAGGGAAGCCGCGATCATACAGCCACATAACAACCCAGCGATCATTTTTTTCATTATAAATCCTCCTTTGATCTTGATTCGCAGGCCCATTCGCTCAAGACCTGCAACGTTTTTGGTAGCTTTATTTTACCATATGTAAATGAGGATTTTCTCTACACATCTTGCTTTTCACATTACATAAATTGCGATGTGTTTTTGTGTTTTTTAATAAATCTACAATATTTTAATTAATTATTTTATGCATTTATGCCTTTATGTTATGGATAATCCGGAATCATTTTGTGCTTTTTCTTATTTTAATTCATATTTTCATATTTTTTCATGTATCCACAACAGCAATATATGAATGGGCAATCCGCCGCATCAACCAAACGCAGTATCAATGATTCAAAAAACGGAAAAAAGAATGCAGCCGGACCGATAAGCAATCATCTGTCCTGCCGCACTCTTTTTGTTTTTTAAACAGTCTGGTCTGTTTTTCCCTCCATTGCATGAATCAGTTCTACGACCATTTCATGAGACGGAACCGGGATACCGTTTTTGTGGCCAGTACGCACAATGGAACCGCTGATAGCATCCACCTCTGTCTTTCTTCCGTCACGAAGATCCGCATAAATGGATGGGTATCCGTTCCTGGCTCCTTCCAGAAGACTATGAAGACCTTCCAGAACCTTCTCCGGCTTGAAAACAAATCCTTCTGACCGCGCCGTTTCTACGGCTTCCCTTGCCAGTCGTTCAACCAGGCTCCAGGCATGGGGGTTATCCAGTAAATACCCCTGGGGTACCTGTAAAATTCCAGACACAACACTTACAGAGGTATTCACAAACAACTTGTCCCAGATGAAACGTCTGATATCCTCAGATATACTGGTCTCTATACCACACGCCGACATTTCTTCCGCCAATATATATACAAACATATTTCTGGCATGGGCAGATCCGATCGAGGTAACCCCTGATCCACCATGGAGAACCGACGTGTTTCCTGTTAAAACGCTGTTATGGCGTGTCGTTCCAATCACGATCCGTGATTCTTCCACAAATTCTCTCAGCAGTTCCTCGTGACCAGAACCATTCTGCAGTGTCAGAAGCAGCGTATCCGGGCCAAACAGCCCACGGTTTTGTTCCAGTACTTCTCTGGAGACCAGTGATTTTGTAAACAACATTACTACATCAGGTATCTCCCTCAGGTCTTCACCCGATACGGCCGCTCGCGGAAATAAATGTAATTCTGTCCCGTCATTTTCACGAATTATGACTCCGTTTTTCTTTATCTCCTCAACTTGCTCTGCGCGATGCCCATAAATACATACATCATTTCTCCTGCTGAGCAGACCGCCGAACAAAAGCCCCATGGCGCCAGCCCCTAATACCGCTATTCTCATAAACCGTCTTCCTGCTGCTTTCCCATAGATTTTGACTTGCGTATGCAGACGGTCACTGCATTCTGCACCGCGCTGCGCATCCCCCGTTCTTCCAGTTCCATCACTGCATCAATCGTCGTTCCCCCCGGACTGCATACCATATCTTTCAATTCTCCCGGATGCATTCCCGTCTCCAAAACCATTCTGGCACTGCCCGCTACTGCCTGTGCGCAGAACGTATAAGCCTGCTCCCGCATCATCCCCCCAGCTACCGCAGCATCTGCCATTGCCTCAATAAAAAGATAGACATAGGCGGGAGACGAGCCTGAAACTGCTGTTACAACATCAAACAGGCTCTCCGTAACCTCCTCTGCACGTCCAAAGCTTCTGAATACAGTGAGCACGTCTTCCATCTGTATCCGGGACACCAGATCATTGGGACAGACAGCCGCCATCCCCTCGCCTGCCATGGCTGGTGTATTTGGCATAACCCGGATTACAGGAATATCCCGTTTAAAATACCTCATCAGAACAGAGAGGGATAATCCAGCCGCAATTGATACGACGACGCTTTCGCTGCGGACCGCTTCTCTGATCTCTGCAATTACCGCTGGACACACATTCGGCTTTACCGCCAGAATCAAAATATCTGCGAAAGCAGCTGTTTTACAATTCTCATCGGTTATTTCAATCCCATACTCCGCTTTTAAAGCTTCCAGACCTGAAGGATTTTTATCCGATACCAGGATATCTCCGGGTTTTGTAATTTCTGCCTTCAGCATTCCTCCAATGATTGCCCTGCACATATTGCCGCCGCCAATAAATCCGAATATCCGTTCCATTTTATCCCTCCTCCTTTCTGATGCAGTTTACTATTAATAGGTCATGTTTGGTGCTGTTACTGCAAAGTAATTATCGTAGTTCTCATACAGCGTAACGCTGGCTCCCTCTCCTGCAAGATTCGTTAAAATTGTCTGAAGGGTACCGATATCAACCTTTCCGTCTGTCTTCCCGTCCAGATAATCCATGCAGTACTGAACACCGCCTCTTAAGGACATATTGGTAACGGAAAGCGGCCAGCCGGTAAAGTGGCCTGTCATGTTTTTCTCAGCCGCTTTTTCCACAATCTGCTTATTCAGATAATCGTAATCACCTGCATACTCTTCCGGAATCTCGATACCCAAAGGATTGGCATAGAATGTAGGGGATGGATCCTTTATGATTAAATAGTAACCTTCCTGACGGTCTGCCAGTGTTTTAATAATCGGCTCTGTCTGCGAAAGGTTGGTTCCATAGAACGCAGTCATCTCCCCGTATTCATCCAGTTTTTTCGGTACATCTTCCAGAACAAACTGCTGCGTACCCGTAGTACCTGCATCTGAGGTAGGATCCGGTGTGGTCACATCCACAAATGTGATTCCCAGTTCTTCGCACTTTGCCTTTAAATTGTCATGATAAGCAAGTTTTGTCGCAATAGCCAGATGGCGGGGGAAGGAATAGTGCAAAACAGTTTTCACACCAAGCTCACTTAAGATTTCCGCATCCTGAACACCTGCAGTTGCAAAGTCTGTATTAAATACAACATCTGCCGCCTGCGCAATTACATCATTATCATCCATTGGAAGACCTGCCCAGATAAAGATATCATCACGTACTTCACGAATCTTATCAATCGCTGCCGCAGTTCCGCTTACCGATTGTGTAAAGATAATCGCCTTCATATCCGGGTCGGAGGCCAGAGACAGCGCGGTGGATATGGTGGTCTCCATCTCTGTTGCAAAGTTATCCGGGAACGTCACATGAACAACCGTATCCGGGTATTCTGCTGCCAGTTCTTCCGCAACCCGATACTCCTCTTCCGCCTGTGATACTGTTGTAGTCATAATGCCGATCTTATAACCGGCGTTTTCTGCAGCTTCCGCTGTCTTTTCCATAGTTTCATCTGCTGACGTCTTCGCCGTCTCCGCCGTGGTTGTCATCTCCGGGGTCCCGCTGCCCACAGTACTTCCACATGCCGCCAGTCCCAGAACCATTGTAAGTGTCAATGCGGTTGCAATCACTTTTTTAAACATAATCTTCCTCCTTTATATTGAATCCTTCTTTATTATTTTATTTATTTTCTTCTTTTGAGCGCTTATCTGCAGCCTGTTTCAAACCATACAGCACCAGCGAGATTGTGATAACCGCATAACCTACAAACACGCGGAAATATTCTCCGATCTGCGCATCGCCAAATAACCTGTTTCCTGCCAGAGGTGAAGTAAAGAACAGGATATGAAACAGTGCTGCTCCCAGAAATACATGACCTATACTGGCCTTTTTAATCGATGCACCGCCTACCAGCAGCGCGGCAATCGCATACTGCCCGACCTGCTCATGACTGCTGAAAGTATTCATGTTTCCCATGTTCTGTAAATAGATCACCTGACCGAGAGCCGCTATAATGGTAGAAAACGTTATGGAAAACAGGCGGCAGCGCCCCACATTGATTCCTGAAACAATAGCAACATCCATGTTCTGTCCCGTGGTTCGGATATCCTGTCCAATCTTTGTTCTGGAGATAAATGCAGTAAGCAGACAGAGCAGTGCAATGATTATTCCTACAACCATGGGTATCTGTGTTGCCGCACAGGCCAAATGAAGAGGCGGTATCAGCCATACCAGGGCAGCCGAAGCTGTCAGTGCCACCGCTGCCGCGACTGCACTGCGACAGTCCTTTACTGCTTCTGAAAGAGTTCTTCCATATCTTTTTTTCTTTCTCATCACCAGGATCACAAGCACTAATATGGCCGCAAGCGCCGCATATACCACAGACCAGTCCAGCGTTATACGCCAGATGTGATCCAAATAGTTCTTAACATCATCATGAAACGCAATGGTATTTTTAAGTCCTACGCCGTTGGACAGCATCAGCTCCGCATCCTGAAACGGAATTACACGACCCAGAAGTATCAAAAAAGTCAGATCAAACAAACCGATTGAGAAATATCCCAGAATAATTCCTGTTATCATTTCCTGCCCGACAGCCCTGTTCATAAGTTTTCCAACCGCCAAGCCGAACAAACCTCCCAGAACGCTGGCAATCAACGCTGCAAGCAGCATGCCCGGCGCTCCGCCAATGTTCCAGTGAGTGATCATTACCAGTGAGATCTCCCCCGCCATCGCTCCAACAACAATACTGAAGTTCAGTCCCATACCACAAAGGACAGGCAAAATCAGGGATAAAATCAAAACCGCGTTCCTCGAAATACGGGCCACTGTCTCTTTCACAATATAGCTGAGAGGCTGGCCGGAACAAAGAATACTTCCGACACATAAAATGACGAATAACAGAGTCACGGCATTCCCGCTCAATACATTTCGTATTCTAGCTTTCATCAGATTTTCCTCCCATCGATCTTAGTCAATGCGTAAAGGATAACCCCGTTACAGATAATAACCCTCGCGATTTCAGACAGGCTGCTTCCGTCGTCAATGAGCTGCGCAGAAACCACTGGCGCAATTGTAAGAATTGCCTGGTAAAGTACGACGCCAATGATTACATGCCATATATTGGCCTTTTTCAGTGAAGCGCCTCCAACCAGAATAGCTGCAATTGCAGGAAATGCCATGTTTCGAGGTGCTGTGTACAGCTGATACATTCCAATCCCCTGCGCGTAGACGACTATTCCAATGGCTCCGCAGATTGTGGATAATATGGTTCCCATTACTCTCATCCTGTCGTTATCAATTCCTATTGATCTGCCAAACATGGGATTCATACCGCTCACCTTCATCATGACTCCGGTTTTACTCTTCTGAAATACCCAGAATGCCAGACAGCCCAGACCGAATACCAGGAATAGCCCCGTAGGAATCGTAACATTTCCAATCTTAAACGCCAGCAGATTATTTAATACCTTATCGTAAAATCCATCCAGTGTAATTGTACTTCGCACTCCATTCCCCATAGCCCACTTAATTCTCGGATCCGAAAAGAACGGAAACAGCATCCAGCCCATGCACATCAGTGAGACAATGGAAAAGTTGATATACGTTCCCACCATCATCTCCGAGCCCCGCAGCCGGTTTAAAAGCAGTCCATATAAATATCCCACAACAGTTGCAAACACAGATCCCAGCATGCAGGCTGCGAAAATCCCCTTCATTCCCTGAATTCCCCATTCCACGGAAAGTACACCGGCCAGCTGACCGCAGAGAATTCCAAGCGGAAGTGCAAAGTTTAAGCCAACACCGCATTCTACCATAGGCAGCATAGCCAAAACAAAAAAGCTGTTTAATCCGATACGGACCAGTACGTCGGAAACAATGGTTCCACTGTCCAGATGCAGTGTAAAGGTCAGAAGAACAAGACCAGCTAAGAATACCATAATGATAAACCTGGAAAAACCAATCGCCTGGTACAGACGCTTAATCTGCTGCATGATTCCCCACCTCCTTCTGTTCCTCTGTAACGCCGGCAGCACTGCTCATAAGAAGGCCGAATTTATATTCTTCATCATTAGGTTTTAAGATACCGGCCAGTTTTCCCTCAGTGACAATTGCAATACGGTCGCAGACAGAACGTAGTTCGGCCAGTTCTGAGGAAGTCATAATAATCGTCATGTGGCGTTCCCGATTTAACTGTACCAGATAATTAAGTATCAACTTCTTTGCTCCGATATCAATCCCCCTCGTAGGTTCTGAAATGAAAAGCACCTCTGGATTCATGGCCAGTGCCTTGGCAATTGAAACTTTCTGCTGGTTTCCCCCACTTAGTCGCTTGCATGGCTGGCTGCTGTTAGTACATCGTATATCAATCTCTTCGATCATCTTTTTTGCATATTCGGCCGCTGCTTTTTTATTATAAAACCGCATGAAACCCAGACGCCGCAAATATTCCTGATTCACCCGCAGAGCTGCTATTACAGTGTTCATCTCTATCGAAGCATCCAGATTTAAGCCGACGCCTCTCCTGTCTTCCGACACAAACATAATTTTTTTCTTCAGGGTTGACAGCGTATCTGCCAGAGTAAGAGTTTCTCCACGATAAAGCACGTCTCCTGTCGCAGGGTACAGACCCATGATGCCATTGGCGATTCCCACCTTTCCATGACCGGCCAGGCCGCCGATTCCCAGGATCTCCCCTTCCCTCACCTCTAAATCGATTCCCTTTACCAGTTCTCCCGGCATATCGACGTGAAAATTCTTCATGGTCAGAATGACCGGGCTATGTAATTCAGACTCCGGTTTCGGTTCCTTTGTCACCAGTTCTACCTTTCGTCCAATCATCATCTCTGACAGCTGAACTGCTGTCACACCCTCCATATCGCACTGACTTACAAGTTCTCCATTCCGAAGCACAACTGCAGTATCCGCATATTGAATTGCCTCATCCAGCCGATGGCTGATAAAGATAAAAGAAATCCCCTGATCTGCGACCGCACGTACACAATCCAAGAACTGTTTCGCCTCTCCCTCTGTCAGAACTGCCGTAGGTTCATCCAGAACAACCAGCTTTATATTTTTCTTGTTCAGTTCTCTTGCGATTTCCACAAACTGCTTATAACCGACTGATACATTTTCTACTGCAACCGTTTCACTCAATCCTTCGAGCCCAAGAGAATCCAGCGTCTTCCGTGCCTCTTTTCTCATAGAAACCTTATCCACCGTCTCCAGCTTTCTGCTAATGATACGGCTGAACAAATTGACTTTCGTAATCTCCCGGTTCAAGCGAATGTTCTCCGCGATCTCATACCCGTCAATCAGCATGAATTCCTGATGAACCATTCCGATTCCCAGGTCAGAAGCGTCGGAAGGCTTCATGATCTTCACCTGCTTCCCCTCAAAGAGAACATCTCCAGTAAAACCTCCAGTAGAATGGATTACATCCATTCCGAAGAGAATATTCATAAGCGTCGACTTGCCCGCTCCGTTTTCACCAAGCAAAGCTAATATCTGCCCTTTCTTCAGGCGGATACTGACATCCTTAAGTACCCGAACTCCGTAATATTCCTTTCCGATGTGGTTCATTTCCAGAAGGTACTCATATTCCACTGCCCTGTCACCCCAATTCTCTCCGGATTATCAGCGCTGAACGCTAAACATATCCTTGTAATATTCTCCGCTTCTCATAACAACAAGAATCTTCTCCTGATTCTGTAAAATTCTGATGTCCTCCAGAGGGTCGCCGTCTACGATAAGAAGATCGGCCTCTTTCCCTGCTTCAATGGAACCCGTCTCAGAATCAATACCCAGCAATTCTGCATTCGCACTGGTTGCCGCCTTAATACAGTCCATAGCGGACATTCCCCAGCGATTTAAACACTCCAGTTCTCTGGCAGTCTCTCCATGGTTAATCAGTACCCCACCGCAGTCGGTTCCGATACCGATCTTAACGCCCATCTCCAAAGCTTTACGGAACATCTTCTCCTGGTTCACCAAAGCCTTTCTTGAATTCTCTATCGTCGAACTGCCAAGACCATATTTTTCTCCGTCTGCCATAAGCTGGTATACGATGGTCGTAGGAACCCAGAACGTTCCATGAGCCTTCATTAATTCCAAAGTTTCTTCATTAATCATCATTCCATGTTCAATAGAAGCAACACCGTTTTCAATGCAGTATTTGGCGGACTTTGCAGTATGGCAGTGAGCCGCTACCTTTTTACCTGAATTAGCAGCTTCATCGCACAGCGCCTCGATCTCCTTTTTGGAAAATTCGTCTCTCGGCTTTCCCAGAAATGGGTCATACAAACCTGAGGTAACATAAATTTTTATTAAATCTGCACCAGCCGCTACTTCTGTACGAATTGCCCGCCTGCATTCAGCTTCCCCATCTACACAGTGACCGGAACCTCCTGCATCTGGCCTGGACCACTGATACTCTGTAGACATGGAAGCGTGACCGCCCGTCTGATTAATTGCCTTTCCTGAAGCAATAATTCTGGGGCCAGGAAGCAGTTTCTGATTAATCACATTGCGAACCGCGATCACACAGTCTCCAATATCTGCAACGTCTCGCACAGTCGTAATCCCAGCCCGGATCGTCTCCAACGAATTCCAGTAAGAACGCATCGTACGGGTTGGAAGATTATACTGAGCTACTTCATTGATCACATTATTGGAAGCAGTCGTTTCCAGATGTGTATGTGCGTCCATAAGTCCCGGCATCAGCGTTCGTCCGCCACAATCAACAGTCATAACACCCTCCGGAAGTTCTACCTCAGACGAAGTCCCCACTTTCACAATGGAACTGCCCTCCACCAACACTGTTCCCTCCGGAATAAAACCGCCCTTGCCATCAATTACTCTTGCATGTGTAAATGCTTTCACAACCCTTTACCTCGTACTTTCCCGCTTACTTCACCAGAATTATGCAATCGATATCCTATTATTTTACACTTATTACCATAGAATATTAGTGAAATAAACGAATTTATTGTTTGCAATCGATTTCAGTTTATGCTATGATTATAGTCGTAGGAATCCTACTTTGTCAAGTATTAAAAAAAATTTATATAACACCTTTACAATTTTTCCATATTCTGGATATAATCTACAATAACGGGGAGTTCTGTAAACTGACGGAGAAGGAATTAGAATTTCCAGAAAGATACAATAATGAAAAAAGAAAGAGTGCATCGACTATGACAATCTACGATATTGCAAAAGAAGCCGGCGTATCCGCCAGCAGTGTATCCCGTGTTATCAATAATAAAACAGGGGTGAATCCTGAAGTAAGAAAAAAAGTTCAGAAGCTTTTGAAGAAATACCATTATACCCCGGATGCCGCGGCTCGCGGGCTTGTGAGCCAATCTTCCCGGATTATCGGAATTTTGATCGCGGATATCCGTAATATCCATCATACAGATGGAGCTTACTATATCGAGCGCAAACTGGCTGCTTTGAATTACTGCTGTGTCATCTTAAATACCGGTGATGACGACGAATCGCGTGCCCAGGCAATCTCCATTCTGGAGCAGCGCCGTGTAGAGGGTGCGGTGCTGATCGGCTCCTCCTTTCAAACAGAATCTGTTGCACAGGCCATCAAACGTCATCTGAGTAATGTACCGATCGTCATGATCAATGCCTTCTTAGATGCACCAAATATTTATGGAGTCCTGTCAGATGAACTCCATGGAGTGGAAGCCTGTGTAAACCTTCTGGCAGAAAAGGGGAGGAAGCGTCTGGCATTCATCCGTGACTGCTATACACCAAGCTGTGAATTAAAGGTAGAAGGTTTTCGCAGGGGGATACGCCTGCTCGGCCAGACAGAGCCCTGGATCTACGATTCCCACGGCACTACCGCAGATGATGGCAAAAGAACCACCCTGGAAGTTTTAAAGGATCATCCGGATGTGGAGGGTATCATTTATTCTGTCGATTTGATTGCTACCGGAGGCATACGGGCGCTGTATGACCTGGGTATCGCCATCCCGGATCAGGTATCCGTCATTGGTGTCGATAACTCCATTTACGGTGAAATCTGCATTCCCACACTTACGTCATTAGATAACAAAACCTTTGACTCCAGCATTGCCGCCTGCCGGATCTTAATCGACTGTCTGGAAAACCGTACAACGACACGGCAGATGATTCTTCCCTCCGCCATCGTTGTCAGGGAATCCACTCCCTGATTCTGCATTTCAGAAAATTAATTTTAGGGATTGCCTTTCTTTATAAAATTTGATATAGTGTGATTGCAATCGATTTCACTGTGTAACCCGATGACTTATTTTCTGAAAGAAGGTATTCACAATGATTTTTTCGAGTTTAAATTCCACAAATGATTTTTCCCTCTGTCCATCAGCGATCAGACGCGCTGTTGAATATTTAAAAACAACTGACTTTTTCCAGATGGAACCAGGGGACTATCCGCTTGAGGGGAATCTAATGTATGTCAAAGTATTCGATCAGACCTCTATTCCGTTTGAAGATACCCGTCCTGAAATTCATCACCACTATGCAGACGTACAGTACTGGCCGGAGGGGGAAGATCTTGCAGGCATCACCCCGAATCCAGGTACTTATACGGTAACGGAGGCTCACGAGAGTGACGATCTCTATTTCCTGGAGGGAATTCAGAATGAAAGTTTTATCCACTGCCTGCCCGGCTGCATCGCCGTCTATTTCCCATGGGATGTGCATCGCCCCAGCGTGGCTTATGAAGGTAAACCCATTACCTACCGCAAAGTAGTCGTCAAAGTACATATGGATTTAATAAAAGAGTCTGTTTAATAGTCCGTTGCATATTCCAGAAAAGGGGATCCTGGAGAAGCTTTTGCCTCTGCAGGTCCCCTTTAAGTATTTTACTGACAAACATGTATGAGTAAACGCTCATAACTCGCACCGTCAAATCCCGTTCTTCTCAAACCACTTCCTGAATTCCAGTGCGTCCTCCAGCGTATGATGCCACCCAAACCGATTTAAATCCACCCGGTTTTCGTCATTTACGGCCACTCCCTCTGCCTCCAGCAGCTTCTTCTGTGTATCCGGAGTCCGGAAGGAAGCCGCTCCGCTTAGATATCCGGAGGCGTTTACCACACGGTGGGCCGGCAAATCCGCTCCGCCCAGGCGGCGGTTCAGTGCATATCCCACCTGCCTTGAATTCCCGGGTTTTCCGCATAACAGGGCGATCTGGCCATAGGTGGCTGCTTTTCCATATGGAATATGATTCATGACAAATCTGACACGTTCATAAAAGTCCATGGTACCTCTTCCATCATGAGTTTATCATGAGTTCAGCATCTTCTCGATGGCGGCCTGGGGCTTCACACCCACAGAGGATGCAACCGCCTTCCCTTCCTTCATTAAGACCAGCGCCGGTATACTCATAATATGAAACTTCTCAGCCAGCTCCCTCTGCTCTTCCACATTGACCTTTCCCACCTTAATATGGGGATTTTCCTCGGCAATTTTATCCACAACAGGGGAAAGCTTTTTACACGGTCCGCACCAAGGCGCCCAGAAATCGAGAAGCACCGGCTTTCCGGAAGCAACGACTTCCTCATGATAATTATTATTTGTGATTGAAAATACAGACATTTTATTTGTACTCCTTTTTTCATTGATTGATGATATTAGAATACACGAAAATGATCTGCTTTACAGTGACTTTGTTACACACGTAATTCTGTTCGGCGGCATACGGAGATTTTTCCGGCTGCATCCCCCCGCCTACCGCAAACTGTCCGCCGCCAGCTCCATAAGCCTCTTCTCGTTCAGCAGTTCGATTCCTCCCCGATTCAGCTTAACCAGGCCGTCTGCCTGAAATGCTTTCAGCATCCGGGTGATAACCTCCCTGGCCGTCCCCATGTGGCGGGCGATCTGGTCGTGAGTGATGGAAAGCTTCCGGCTATCATCAAGTCCGCTTTCCTCCAGCAGAAACGCAGCAAGGCGGCTGTCGATCTTTTTGTTCAATACCTGATCCATCAGCCACATTACATCGGAAAAGCGCTCCGCCATCAGCTCATTGGTATAATTAGCCACTGCCGCGCTGTTATCCATCAGATCCCTGTAGACATCGACCGGGATATGAAGAATCTCCGTGTCCTGCTCTGCTTCCACAATTACATCGAACAGGATGCTCTTTACCATGCAGGGCGCTGAAAATATACATAAATCCCGTTCCAGCAGCCGGTACAGTGTCAACTCCTTGCCCTCATCCGATATGGTATAGACCCGCAGCTGTCCATTCAGCGTCAGAATCAGCCCGGTGCATTCATCCGATCCGTGGTGAAGCACCTGCCCTTTCTCAAACCGACGCCTCTGCACGCTTCCTGCCAGTGTCCTCTGCTCCGCTTCCGTCAGTTTTTTCCAAAATGGAAGGTATTCTCCCAACTCCATGAACATTCCCTCCTTCTACTTCCACTAACCATTATATCACAATTGATTGAAAAGTGACCTCGTCGTTACAGTCGAACAGGCGGAAAAATTCGGAATACTCCATACGGCCCGCCTTTAATTCTTCTGCCAGCAGCAGAAGTGTCACGGAGTCTATCGCGCCGCCGCAGAGTCCGGAGCGCATGTGGATATTTTCCAGACGATCCTTAAAGCCCCCGGTAAAGGACCCTGACACAAAAGCAAACCGGTAATCGGTCACGCCTTCATCAAATACCTTCCACCAGCGGTTCGGATTGATCTTCTCGTTCCGTTCCTTATTTTCCTCCAAATAGCGGTACATCTCGTCCGCCTGTTTGATCGGAAGGGAGTATCCTTTTCCATACGCCTTATTGTCGATAATCATGCCGTCTTTTCCATAATAAATACAGACATCCGGCTTCCTGGTATCTCCCAGTCTGCCTCCCAGAAAATCCAGTTCCCTGGTGAAAAGCTCCGCCGTCTGAATCTCATAGTCGCGGTCTGATGTGCCATCGAAGCCCAGATCGATCAAAATCAGATACTCGTGACTTACATGGGCCAGCCGCTCTCTGACGCTGTCCTTTACGACAGCCATATCGGATTTTACGGAAATCCGCCCCGCGTCATCTGCCGGAATCTCCAGGCCTACGATATCGTCCATGATCTTATACGTCTTTCCGGTACGCTTCACATTTAAGCCGATATTCTCAAAACCACAGATATCATCTTTAATAGTCTCCACCGTCTCTTCCAGTCCCACCATCTCCAGATAGGCTTTCACCTGCTCCGGCGAACGATAATCCTTCAGCAGATACTGGATAATATGGGTCCTCCGGTTCCTTAAGTAATCCCGGTCCGCCGCCTTCGTTGCCAGCATATCCCACATCACCCGCTTCGGTATCCGGGCAAATTTCGAGACGCCAGTGGTATGCTTAAATACGGTTCTCCCTTTTAACGTAAGCCGGTAGGACTGGGGAATGGTTCCCTCATACCGCCTGGTTCCGGCATCCTCTGCCACCGTCTTCGCCGCCTGCTCCACCCAGCCCATTTGTTTCAGCCAGCTGCAGATGGTTCGGACGTATTTATCACTGGTTCCCTCTGTATCCTGAAGAAGCTTTGCCCGGTCCTCCTCCGCCGTTTCGGAAAGCCCCTGCAGGATCATATGCTGCGGAATCGAGGTAAAACCGGCCTCACCGATAAAGCCCAGTTTGGCTCCTATTTCAAATTTTGTCAGATGGGCGCCCGATGCCAGCAGCGAAAGCACCCGGCAGACCGGCGGATACGACAGAAATGCCGTTGTGAGCGCATCCTCCTCTTCTTTGCTCCCAGCTTCCGCCTCCGCATAGGAACGCCCCAGACCGGACAGCGAACAGGTATCGGCATTTCTGTCATAGTTCAAAAATCCGATGCTGACCGCCCAGCGCAGAAATGAATCCGCCGGCCAGTCGCTCTGGTACTCTTTTCTCTGCCCGGGCAGTACCGCCTGTATGATCCCCGAACACGGTGCATTACTTCTCGTGTATCCCTTCGGTGTCCCTTTTCCTTTCAGATGGGCGTACGGCACGATGACCGGATCTGCCTCCAGTTCCTCTATAAACTCCGCTTTGCCATCTTCGTCTGAAATAAGCCGGACCAGTTTGTCCTCTATTAACCGTCTGTTGACGGGAGACCCCGGCACAAAGACCGATACCACATTTTTTAGATTGTCCAGCTTATAGGCCTCCTGTACCCAGCCAAATGTTCTGACAGCCACCCGGAACACCTCCCTTTCCTCTTATGTCTCTCATCTTTCGTCTGTATCACCCACAACCGAGAGTTCCGCCGCCTTCTCCGCATGGATCAGGGCCGTATCAAACAGCGGCACATCCGTGTCCCCGCTCTTTACCAGAAGACCGATCTCTGTACAGCCAAGGATCACCCCCTGGGCGCCTCTCTCTTTTAAATGGGCGATGATTGTTAAATATGCCTCTTTTGATGTCTCTGACAGGATCCCCCTGCACAGTTCCCCGTAGATCACCCGGTTCACGGTTTCGATCTCCGACGCCTCCGGAATGAGCACCTCCACGCCGTACTCTGCCAGTTTTCCCTTGTAGAAATCCTGAGTCATGGTATATTTCGTTCCCAAAAGTCCCACACGGTCCATTCTCTCTGTCTTCAGCCGCAGAGCAGCCGCCTCCGCAATATGCAGGATAGGAATATGGATCTTACTCTGAATCTGAGGTACAACCTTGTGCATGGTATTCGTGCAGATTACAATAAAATCAGCCCCCGCCTTCTGCAGGCTTTCGGCCGCCTCTCCCAGTATTTTTCCGCTTTTCTCCCATTCTCCCGCGGCCTGGCACTCTTCGATCTCCTGAAAATCCACGCTGTAAAGAATGCATCTGGCGGAGTGGAGACCTCCCAGCCTTTCTTTCACCGCCTCATTGATAACCTGATAATAAGTAACCGTGCTTTCCCAACTCATACCGCCGATCAGGCCGATTGTCTTCATCTCTTCTCTTCCTCCATTTTCTGGCACGACGGACAGTAATAGACCGCCCCGCCCAGATAAGTTTCCTTTATAATCCCTCCGCCGCATGCGGGACAGCCGGAAGCCACTGTATTCTTTGACATCAGCGTCTGGTAGCCCCCTGGATTTCCAAAGAGATCTTTTTCGGTGTCGCGCCCGCCCTGTTCCGTCATGGCTTGAAGTACCATCCTTACCTGTTTCCACAGAACATTTTGTTCACAGTCTGAAAGGGTTAAAACCTTGCGTTTCGGATGGATTCCCGCCTGAAACAGAATATCCTGAAGGCAGCCGTTGCCAAGCCCCGGAATCCGCTGCTCCGCAGCCAGAAACGCCTTGGCGCTCATCGCCGGTTTCACTGAAGCAAGCAGCTCTTTAAAGTACTTTTCATCAAATTCCTCTGTCAGAGGAGAAATGCTCTCGATACTCTTTCTGTAATACTCGTTATCATAATCGCCCGAATGGCAGGAAATACTGCCATACATGGCCACTGTAAATCCAATCGCGGACCCATCCGTAAATTCCAGGAGAAGCTGGTATTTCTTCGGCCGGACCTCTTCCTTCCGGATAAAACGGGGATTTACTCCGTCATTAAACCCCAGCCTGACGCCGCCGTCGAATTCCAGTTCCGAAAAGATACCAAAACCGGCCGCGCCCGTCACCGTATGACCGGCCAGAAGCGACTGGTACTCCTCCGGTTCATGGTTAAACCAGCAGAATTTGTGGGGTGAGGAAGGGGGATATACCGCTGATACCGTCTTTCCTCTCACAGTCTCTCTCATCTGTTTTGCCAGATTTATGGCCTCCGGCAGTTCAATCATCGCGCATCCTCCATTCTGACAGCCTTAAGCCGTTCCTTCAGCAGCCGCTTTAAATATTTGGTATCGTAAGCCAGAATCTCCTGTTTCTCATCTCTGGTGTTATATGCTTTTAAAAGTATTTCCCCATTTTGAAAATCGGAAAACTCGATATCGTCGTAAAGATCATACTCCCGATCCATTAGCTCGTGGCCATTGATTCCCTCCGGCTCTGTAAAAGGATCCTCAAAGTCGAGAATCATGACATCATTTGGGCAGGCCCAGAAACAGCCTGTCACCGCCAGAAGGCCGGATTCTCTGTCATACACTGCATCTGTCCAGATAAAACTCTCCTGAAACTCTTCCTGTTTATCCGGCCAGACGCATGCCGGCAGATAGCGGAACACCGCTCCCGTCTCCACACAGAAAATACTGCATCCGTATAAATCCTCCCGGAATACCAGATACCTCTTCCCATTCCGGTGGTGAATCAGCCGGCAGAAATCTCCGTCATCATCCAGATTCGTCCAGCTTAACAGAACGGTTCCGTCCTCTCCCACAATATCATGGATCACCGCGTGGATATTCCCCTTTAACGTTCCTGTATAATATCGGGAGCGCAAAGAGAAACCATCGTCTAAAGCCGCTGTTTCCGGTATCCCCTTCTGCTCTTCTCTGTGTTCCTCATTGAATATGGAAGAGAAAGATTCCCGATAGTGAAGGTAGGCTTCGTTGTAAGCTACGTTCATCTGCCTCACATCCTTTACTGATTGGCTGTCCTGTATTTTTTTCTATCTATTTTTTTCTATGTATTTTTATATTCTATCATAAACACGAAATTCGCGAAAGTCCTCATGAAAGGTTTCGATCCGTATCTGTAACGGTTCCGGCATGCATGTCCGCCAAACCTGAAATGCATGTTGGATTATGGCCGCTCCGGATTGACAGGCTTCGTGTAATATTATACACTGTCCATAACATCATTCTTTCATATCAGGCAAATAAAACCTTAGCAAAAAAGGGCTTAGCAAAACGGATTCGGAAGGGAAGGACAATGGACAAAAACAATCTCGCAGTTATTACATGTATGTGTTCCGGTATGACAATCGGCCTTACCATCGGCGGTGCGGCTGTCCTGTCACACGGAAGAGCAGGCATAACTATGTGTTATGGCTTATTATTGGGAACGATTATTGGAGTAATAATAGGAACTGTCATTAAGAAAGTCAAAGAAAAAAATAACATAACCAGAAAATAAATTTGCATTATATTAAGAGGAGATTAGGTTGAAAGAAAAAAACACAAAAAAGCCGTAGCTTAACAAGAGCACCAGAAAACTGCCGCCAAAAAGGAACTATGGAATAAAGGGTATCAGGCCATAGCAGGAGGGGTAATCACATAGCCTCGTTTCTCTAAACGTTTGATGGCATTTCTGTCATACTGTTCCTGAAATTTCCGGTACATTTCTTCAGGAATGGCTGAATAATCCGTATCCGCAGGATTAAATACTTCCTGCTTTTCGAACATGTGGTAAATGCAGGTCAACACCATGCGTGCTATGGCGATGATTGCTCGTTTGTGACCACGACGTTTTTTAATACGGTCATATTTGTATTTGAAGTAAGGGTTTTTACTTTTGATGGCAGCATTCGCACACTGAACCAGCAGAGGCTTTTTATGCGGACTTGATCCCAAATGGAGGAACCGATTCTACTTCCTCCTCAGTGCTCTGTAGTGTATCTGTCTGAGGAGAGTTTAACATCAAAAATAAAATAGCGGAAGTACAAACTTGCTATTTCATAACTGGTTTGTGCCTAAGCGAAGCGAAAGGAATGAGAGTTTTTATGAAACAATACGTACTGCCTGCATTATTAAAAGCACTTGTAATGTCGGTTTGCTTTACTCTGCTTTGTGTCATTTATGGATTCATATCCAACAATCCTTATGAGATAACCTTCATACCTGAAGTAATCTTTTTCTTACTGTTCTTCTTTGTCAATTTTATCGAATACTTATGGAAGAACCGGAAAAAGTAGCGGCTCATAAATGGATCATTATGTTTTGATGTACACTATGAAATCGTACCTCCTTATCCTTATAAACAAGCAGCCCGCTAAAGCCCCAGGCTCTCGCCCTCTTTCCTCACTCAAACAACGACATCTGAACTCCCGCCTGTTTATCCTCAAAGGTATGCATATACTCAAACAGCCGATTGCTGCTGCAGACCATTCCCGTTTTCCGGCATTCTTCTTTCACCAGGGAGAGCAGATGTCTGGTATCCGGCGACGGGATCTCGTAACTGTTTCCATAGGTACGGATATAGCGCTCCTTCATACCCGGAAAATGCTTATCCAGCTGCGCATAGAAATACTGCCTGTCCCCATCCCGCAGCGTCACACCGATGCCAAAGAGCATCACCCCGTACACCGACGCGTCACGGCAGTATGACAGAATGCCGCGTATGTTCTCCTCTGTATCGTTTATAAATGGAAGAATCGGAGACAGCCAGACAATGGTTGGAATTCCCTCCTCCTTAAGAATCCGCAGTACCTCCGCTCTGCGTCCGGTTGTGCAGACATTCGGCTCGATGATCCTGCAAAGCTCCTCATCATACGTCGTAAGCGTCATGGATACCACACACTTCGTCTTCCGGTTGATACTTTTTAATAAATCCAGGTCGCGCAGGATTAAATCCGACTTCGTCTGGATGGACAGGCCAAATCCATAGTAGTCAATCAGTTCCAGGCTCCGCCTCGTAAGACAGAGCCGCTTTTCCAGATGTAAATAGGGGTCGCTCATGGCGCCTGTTCCAATCATACACTTCTTTCGTTTGCTCTTAAGCGCCTTCTCCAACAGTTCTGCAGCGTTGGTCTTTACTTCAATATCCTCAAACGCATGATCCATCTGATAACAGGTGCTTCTGGCATCGCAGTAAATGCATCCGTGCGTGCAGCCTCTGTAAAGATTCATGCCGTTCTGTGCAGACAGAATCGACTTTACCTGTTTTTCATGCATATAGTTTCCTCCCGGGATCCGCTTACATTTCAAGTCATTTCACATCATTGCAATACAAATCCGACTCCGATTCCTTTTTCATTTCCATTTCGAATATAATCGAACTGTAACTACAATACCACACTAATCACGTCATCTATATGTCATGTTTATTCATTTCCCCGCTGTTCGCCGACTAATTATTTTTGCACAGAAAAACGGCATCGAAGCAGGACGCAGCAGAGGATATCGTATCGTTCTGCTGTATGTCCTGCTCCGATGCCATAAGGGTGAAACGCCCCGCAGGCAGAGCCTGCCCCACTTGATCGGGTATCATACCTGATCCGCCGCTCGCCGGAATAAACGGTCGTTATTCATCCACTCCTCAGCCAATATGGTTTGCCACCTCAAACGCATCCCATATCGCATACATAATATTGGAAACCTTCCTTGCGTCTCCCAGCAGATACAGTTCCGGCACGTCAAACTCCAGCTGGCGGTACAGAGAGTCCTCCTCCTGATACCCCACTGCAAGAATCACGCTGTCGCAGGCAATCTCCCTCTCTTCATCACCGCAGACAAGACTCAGAATTCCGTTACGGTATCCGGTTACACTGGCGGAGGTGACAGTTTTCACTCCACGGTAAGGAATCAGGCGCTCCAGCATGTCTTTATTGGCATGACACAAGGGACCGTTGACCGCCATCAGCCGGTCCAGCGCCTCCACGATCGTCACGCGCTTCCCCTGTTCTGCCAGCCAGAGCGCAGTTTCACAGCCGACCAGACCGCCGCCTATCACCACGGTGGTATCCCCGCAGTCTTTTTCCCCTGTCAGAACCTCTGCTGCCGGAAATACCCGCTCGTCGTCTCCCAGAGAAAACACCTTCGGTCTGGAACCGGTGGCGAGGATCACAGCGTCGTAATTTCCCGCCAGGACCATCTCCCGGTCCACACACGTATTGAAATGAACCGGAACCTTCAGAGTCTGAAGCTGGACCTCATACCAGTGAGCCAGCGCAAGATCGTCCTCCTTAAAGTCAGGAACACCGCCGGGTATTAAGTTGCCTCCCAGCCTGCCGCCTTTTTCGAACAGCTCCGGCTTATGGCCTCTCACCGCCAGTACTCTTGCGGCCTCACAGCCTGCCGCACCGCCGCCCACGACCATCACCCGCCTGCTCTTTAAGACAGGTTCATAGGCGGTCACACGCTCCCTGGCCGCCTGTGGGTTCACCGCACAGTTAATCATGGAATACTCCTGGACACGGCCCATACAGCCTTCCTGACAGGAGATGCACGGGCGGATCTGTTCACAGGTTCCGGCCCTCAGCTTATTTACATAGTCGGGATCAGCCAGAAGCGGGCGGCCAAGGCTTACAATATCGCACTCGCCGGCCTCCACGGCCTCGGAAGCCATCTCCGGATTGTCCATACGGCCTGCACACAGCACCGGGACATCCACGGCCTCTTTCACCAGCCTGCAGTACGGACGGTAAAGCCCCTTTTTCTGATACATCGGCGGATGGTTCCACCACCATGCATCATACGTTCCCACGTCGGTATCCAGCGCGTCATAACCATACTGCACCAGCAGCTTCGCAGTCTCCAGACCTTCCTCGATATCGCGGCCCTTCTCCTCAAACGTTTCTCCCGGCAAAGCGCCTTCCCGCCAGTCCTTTATCATGCTCTTTAAGCTGAAACGCAGCACCACAGGAAAATCCTGTCCGCACCTGGACTTGATCTCTTCTACCACTTCACGCGCGAACCGCAGCCTGTTTTCCAGTGTACCTCCATACTCGTCAGTCCTTTGATTGAACATGGAAATGGCAAACTGATCCAGCAGATAACCCTCGTGAACCGCGTGAATTTCCACGCCGTCAAAACCACCCCGTTTTGCATGGTACGCTCCGTCTCCAAAGGATTTTACAATGCTGTGGATCTCCTCCTTCGTAAGCGGCCGGCAGATCTTATCCAGCCACCGGTGTGGAATCGCAGATGGCGCAACCGGAGGGAACTCTCCCAGATTAGTAGGGATCGTCACTCTTCCAAAGCCGGCCGACATCATGAGAAATATCTTGCTCCCATAGGCGTGAACCCGCTCTGTCATCTCCTTCGACGTCCGGATAAAATGAACGGGATTGTACGTGGAATTGGGGCAGTTTGGCATACTCTGGGTCTCAACCTCACAGTCTGAAAAGGTTACTCCCGTGATGATCAGGCCTGTTCCGCCCTTCGCACGTTCCGTATAATAATCGATTCCCCTCTGATTAAATCCGCCTTCGGCATCAGCCAGTCCCAATGGCCCCATGGGAGCCAGGGCAAAACGGTTTTTCAATGTGACCGATCCTATTTTGACCGGTGTAAACAGATTCTTGTACTTCATGGCACCCTCCTGTTATTTTTATAACAATATGATACCATTCCGCACAGGACAGGCGCTATCAACAATCGCTTGACAGCTGTCAATACTTTTTTTATTCTTCCGGCAAATCCGCAGACCAGTACAGCATTGCGTAAGTTTCGGTGAATTGTGTGCTTGATATGCAATGCTGTACTAGCTCTGCAGAAAATCCTCCAGCGCCCGAATCACCGAATAGCAGCCGTTACTCTCCTTATAAACGCCGTACACTTCCCATTTCAGCCGCTCCCGAAAAGGAATGGCCCTCATGTGGTCCATGCGGAAATGCTCTGCAGCAAAATCAGGCACCACCGCAAGCCCTGTCTTCTGCCTGCACAGCTGGTACTGAAAGTTTGCATCTGCGGTTTTGGCAGCAATCAGCGGCTTAAAGCCCCTGACCTCGCAGGCCTCCAGAAAATCGTGGTACATATGAAAGTACTCGTTCATCAGGATCAGCTTTTCGCCGCGGACCATATCAATGGTGACTTCTTCCAGATCATAGAAGGGGTGGCCCTCGTAAACCAGAAGGCAGACTCTGCAGCCGGCCAGGCGCCTGTTTTTTACGCCGTCTTCCTTCCACGCTCCAACGACGAAACCGTATTCGATGGTGGAATCCTTCAGCCTCTCCTTCACCTCCTGATTCGAGTACTCACACCATTCCACGGAAATCTCAGGATTCTCATCGATAAATCTCTGAATCACCGGAAAAGAAAGTACATTAAATACTCCGCAGGCACAGCCAATGCGGAGCAGTCGTTTTTCATTTTTCAGCTGCTGGATACCGTTGCGGATTTCCTCAAATTCCCGAATCAGGATACCCGCCCTCTCATGGAGCAGTTCTGCGCTCTCCGTCGGTCTCACACCCTGTTTCGTCCGCACAAAGAGAACCGTATCCAGCTCGCTCTCCAGCATTTTAATATTGCGGCTCAGGCCCTGAGGCGTGATAAACAGCTTCTGTGCCGCCTGGTTGATGCCGCGTTCCTCATAGACCGCCTCAAAGCTTTTTAAATCCTTGACATTCATACCATTCTCCCGGAAGCCGCCTTCCCTATACCCCGTTGCGGGCGCAGATATCCTTCAGGCAGCATTTTTCACAGAATGGCTTCGTTCTGGCTGTACAGACATCTCTGCCGTGGAATACGAGCCGGTGACAGAAATCACTGCCCTCCTCCGGCGGAATCAGCTTCCATAAAGCCATCTCCACCTTTTTCGGGTCCTTTAAATCCTCCACCAGCCCCATACGGTTTACCAGGCGGATACAGTGGGTATCTGTGACGATGGCCGGTTTGCCGAACACATCGCCCATAATCAGGTTCGCACTCTTTCTCCCCACTCCGGGAAGCTTTAAGAGTGCGTCGAAATCGTCGGGAACTCTGCCGTCATACTGTTCCTTTAAGATTTTCATGCATGCACTGATATCCCTTGCCTTGCTGTGTCCCAGGCCGCAGGGCTTCACGATCTTTTCGATGTCTTCCACTTCGGCCCCTGCCAGCGCCTCCACATCCGGATACTCTGCATATAAATCCTGTACAACCACATTTACCCTGGCATCGGTACACTGGGCCGCCAGGCGCACGCTCACAAGGAGCTTCCAGGCCTCATCGTAATCCAGTGTACAACCGACGTCAGGGTATTCTTCTTTTAGGCGCCTGATGATTTCAAGCGCAAGCTTTTCTTTTGTCATAGCCGTCTCCTCCAATTCTGTAATCATATTATCACTGATTGGGGAAGACGGCAAGTGGCAGTGTGGCGTTTACAGCATCTGGCTGAACTCCACCTTTTCCCGGTTCGGTCCCAGAATGGTGAAAAAGCGGACGCCATTGGCCCAGAAGGGCAGAAACTGAATCTCCTCGTCAAGCATGGGGTATCCCGCTTCTTTGATCTCAGCAAATACCGCTTCAATATCCGTCACATCGAGAGCCACGTGATCCACCGCTCCGTTCCTCTCCGCCGCCTGATGGTTCTCATACGTCTCAATCACAAGACTGTCGCATCTCAAAAAAGCAACTCTCTCCCCAGCCGCTTCATTTACCGTCTCAAATGCCGTCTCAAACCCCAGTTCATGGTAAAATGCCGTCGTCTTCTCTATATCATTCGTCGGAATGCCAATATGCTGGAGTCCCGTTATGTACTGTGCTGCCATTTTATTTTCCTCTCCCCTGTATCTTGATTCACAGCTCCAATTATTCTTCCACGTTACGATTCCGCCACATTGATAATCACCTTCATGGTGCTCTCCCGGTTCTCATCGATATACCGGTATGCCTCCAGATAGTCCCTGAATGCGAAATGCTTGGAGATCAGCGGCGCCAGCACCACTTTTTTCTCCTTTACCAGACGGATCGCATCGAGATAATCTTCATTGCGGTACATCATACTGGTATTCAAGTCCAGCTCATGGTCATTTAAGACAGCCAGATCAATCTGAGCGGTTCCCGCAAATACAGCCACCAGAATGATGGTGCTTCCCTTGCGCGCATATTGAATGGCCTGTCCCATCGTAATATTATTGCCTGCACAGTCGTAGATGACGTCAGCCTTATCCGGCCCGAAATTTTCCACCATGGCCTCGCCGAAATTCTTTGTCTTCGTATTGATGCAGAAATCCGCGCCGCATTCCTTCGCCTTTTCCAGCCTCAAATCACTGACATCCGTAATCATGACGCTCTCCGCACCCAGGCCCTTCGCCGTCTGGGCTACCAGGATTCCGATCGGTCCGGCTCCCAGGACCGCAATCTTCGCACCTTCCACATTTCCGGCACGCTTCACCGCGTGAACTGCCACCGCCAACGGCTCAATCATGGCGCCCTCATCAAAGCTCATCTCCTCCGGAAGCGGCGTCACCTTGGCCGCGTCGACAGCGAAGTAATCGGACGCCACACCGGTTGTCTGAAATCCCATTACCTTCAGTTTTTCGCAGAGATTGTATTTGCCATGACGGCACGGATAACATGTTCCGCAGACCACCTGCGGCTGGATCGTCACCTTCTGTCCCACCTTCCATCCTTTTACGCCGCTCCCGAGCTTCTCGATCTCCCCCGATACTTCGTGTCCCTGGGTGACCGGATAGCTGGTAAACGGATGCTCGCCATGGTAGACATGGATGTCCGATCCGCATACGCCGATCTTTCTGATCTTAACCAGTACCTGATTCTCTTCCGGCTCCGGAACCGGCACCTCCCGAAACTCAATTTCCCCCGGAGCGGTCATTACCTGCTGCAGCATTGTTCATTCTCCTTTTCTATTTTCTTTTATAAATCATTTTATATAAGTAATTAAACTATCGCACATTTTTGCAAAATTGTCAAGACATCATTTATTATTCCATCATGATAGACATTTTTTATGCATATTTTCTTTTCGACAACGACTTTAAGAAACCATTCATAGTCCCTCATATATCGTCAGCTGCACGGAATATAAAAAATGCAGCGTCAGACTGATCGGTCAGTCTGGCGCTGTATTTACGCTTTTTAACAAAATACTCCTTTTATAATTCCATTGCTATATCTTGCAAATATCAATCAACTGTGCAAAATAATCAATCTGGTATACCGCCTCACCACATTGCGTGGCATCGCCGATACCGGCGCTGTCCATTCCAGCCCGACGCGCCGCTTCAATCCCGGCTCTCGCATCCTCGACGACCAGACAGTGGTCGGGACTTATCCCTATATACCGCGCAGCATGTAAAAAGACCTCCGGATCTGGTTTAGACCGCGTAATAGCTGTTCCATCCGAAACAGCATCAAAATAGTATTCCAGACCAATGCGCTTCAGTATTTTTTTTGCATTTTTACTGGATGAACCAATGGCCAGCTTAATTCCCATAGACCGCAGAGCGTCCAATGTATCCTTCACCCCATCGCTTAAGTCAGCTGGTGACATCTGATCCAGAAGAGCTTTATATATCTCATTTTTCTCAACACATGCGCAGCGTTTATCCTCCTCTGTCAGAGTAAGTCCGCCGCGTTTTAAAATAATCTCGAGACTTTCCTCCCGGCTTACTCCACGAAGAAGATTGTTAACTTTCGCATCAAAAGGAATTCCTAATCTGTCCGCCAGGGTCTTCCACGCAAGATAATGGTAAGCATCCGTGTGGCATATGACTCCATCCAAGTCAAAAATCACTGCATCGTATCTGTATTTGCTATCCGAACAGGTCTGAATTTTCTGTCCATAATATGCATCCGGCCCATGCTTTCTCAAATAATGTTTATCCTGAAGTTCCTGCGGTGCCTCCGAAACAGTTCGGTTGATCCACTCTGTCTGCGCAGCCATTCTGGCCACCTCTTCCAATACAACCGCATTGTGGACAGCTTCTCCTGCAGTTTTTCCCCAGGCAAACGGCCCATGGTTTTTGCACAGAACACAGGGAACAGCCAGATACTTCTCCTGCCCCCACTCTGTGATTCTGCCATTAAAGTATTCCGTAATTGTATTTCCGGTATTTCTCTCATATCCCTCGTCAATCTCTGCCGTTGTTAAATTTCTTATACAAGGCACATCTCCATAAATATAATCTGCATGTGTTGTACCATAGCAGGGGATGTTTCTTCCAGCCTGCGCCCAGCTGGTAGCCCAGGGACTGTGGGTATGTACGATTCCCCCAATTTCCGGGAACTGTCTGTAAAGAACCAGATGGGTTTCTGTATCAGAGGAAGGGTTCAACTCTCCCTCTACAACATTTCCGTCCAGATCCAGAACCACCATTATCTCTGGCGTGAGATTCTCATAATCAACTCCCGATGGTTTAATGACAAACAGCTTCTTTTCTCTGTCAATTCCGCTTACATTTCCCCAGGTAAAAGTTACCAGTCCATATTGAGGGAGAAGCATATTAGCCTTATATACTTCTTGTTTTAATTTCTCAAGCATTTTATCTATGCCTCCTGCGAAGTTACTGTATACATGGCAATCTCATCAGTCTCCCTGTTTGCCGCAATGATGATATCCTTTTGATTCAGCATATAATGAAAGACATTGGCCGGGCCACAGTCCCGGTCCAGAACTTCCATCCGGTATGTTTCAGCACTTTTGTCGTAATAGCAGGATAAAAGGCTGCGGTCTCCCTTCCGGTAACCAATTACAACCTGCGGCCTTCCGCAAAGCATGCCGCCGTAGATGGCGTGAAGAAATTCCATTTTATCAGGATGCTTATATATAGATTGGTAAACGCCATTCTGCTCTTTATAAATTGTGAACGTATCGCCATGAAAAGGTGAGATGACCGCCAGTTCCTCTTTCCCATCTTCATCCAAGTCCAGGAGTACGGCGTCAGATGCCGGCTCGGAAATGAGTTCCGTAATCTCCCACGCTTCTTCTCTCTGTCTCGGAGGTGTAAAACGAAACACTCCATTTGCAGAGGAGACAATGGCTGCTTCCGTATCCCCCTTCTTTGTCTTATAATAACCGTGGTTCTTAAGCAAACCTTCCTTTAAGACAGTAAATTCCAGTTGATGCTCCTCATTAAAAACACGAAAATCCTTTGGAAGAACTGCTCCATAGACTTTTCCAGGACTTCTCCAGTCATCCTGATACTCATGACCGGATTTCAAAGTACATGCAATCAGATAGTATTCATGGTTACCGGCCAGTATATCAAACCGATGTACAAACGGCAGTTCTGCCAGAGTCTTCACCTCCCAGGCTCCGTCTTCCCGGGATGTCACTACCACAAGCTTCGCTTCTTTCGAATCATTGGGCGAATAGAATTTCTGAGTTGCCAGGAACTGCCCTTCCCGGCCCGGTATCGGCACCATGGTCATCACACCTCCCGGGCCTTCCCAGATCGTATCCACCTCTCTTCCCGTTTCATCAAAAAGGATACAGCGGTCTATCTTTTCTGCTGCTACCATAAAGTGATACTTTCCTTTATAAATCAACGGTGCGATCGAATAACATTTCGTCAGTCTGGCCAGAACCCGTTTTTCAACCCGCATGCGCTTCCTCCTCTTCCTGGTCTTTCAGGATACTGCTCATCATCTGATTCACTTTCTGTAATTCCTCTTTCCAGTCCCCATTTCCTGTATACCAAAACTCGGTCACATATCTTCTGATGCCGAGACGCCATGCCGCGCTGATCGCCTCTTCGAAATTCACATGACCGCTTCCGTATGGAATTTCTCTGAAGTTACCCGGCGATGTCTCTTTTAAATGCATCGCAAGCAGGCGTCCGCTTCCCGTCCTTAAATCATCAATGACATCTGATTTGTACTCTTTAGCGGCATTGGTTATATTGCCAATATCAGGATACACCCCCAGATAATCAGAGCCGATCATCTGTACGTATTTCATCGCTTTCCACACCGTATTCATAAACTCCGTTTCCATCGTCTCGAATCCCAGCAGAATACTCTTACTTGCCGCCATCATAACCGCTTTCTTTAAATTCCTTTCAAACATCCTTTTTGTCAACTCACTGGACTCTTCATAATAGACATCATATCCGGCAAGCATAATGATTCTGATTCCCAGGTCATCCGCCAGATTTATGGCTTTTTCCATTATCTCAATTCCACGCCTCCGAATCACCTCATCGCTGCTCCCTAACGGGTATTTCCGATGCCCGCTTAAGCACATTGTCCGGACAGGCAGTCCCGTTTCATACATATCACGTACTAAACCTGCCCGCTCCTCGACGCTCCAGTCCAGCCGCGCCAGTTTTTCTTCTGTTTCATCAATGCTCAGCTCCAAAAAATCGTACCCGGCCTCTTTTGCGCAGTTAAGTTTTTCCCTTAAACTCAATTCGTTCGGCATAGACTTTTCATAAAGTCCCAACGTATATGATTTCATTGATATCTCCTTTATCGATCCGTCACAGCAAAGAACGGAATGGTACATTCGGTTCATCGGTAAAGCAGTCTTCAAATCCTCTTCTGTAATGATATTGAATCTTATCCCGGTCAGCCGGCCATATATATTTTCCTCCTACATCCCAGATAAACGGATGAAACTGATACTGAAGCACATCTTTTTTGTAGTTGTAAAGCATCAGAATCTCAAGGGGATCAGCCTTAAAATTCGTCCATACGTCATAATGGATCGGGATAACCACTTTACATTTTAGCGCCTCAGCCATACGCAGAATATCGACTGACGTCATCTTATCCTGATTGCCCGCAGGATTCTCCCCATAGGAACCAAAAGCAATATCAATATCAAAATCTTTGCCATGTTTCGCATAATAGGTACTGTAATGGGAATCGCCGGAATGATACACAGTTCCGGCAGGTGTTTTAATTACATAGTTTACAGCTTTATCGTCCATATCATCCGGCAGTTTCCCACGAATGTCCTGATCCGCAGTCACGAGGCACGTTCTGTCAAAAGAATCTGTGACTACAATCTCCACATCCTTTATTTTAATCGTATCTCCGGGCCTCACCACTCTGCATCTTGATTCCGGCACGCCATAGCTCAGCCACTTCTCCACACTCTTCAGCGGTCCGATAAATGGCACTTCTTCACCGCAGTTTTGCATTACCGCCGCTGCAAAAAACGGATCGATATGGTCATTATGGTAATGTGTCGACAGAACGGCATCTACTGATGTAACCGCAAATGGATCATAAACAATCGGTGCAGCCCGAAGGTTCGGCTGTGTCGCACGGCCTCCGGTCATATTGCGCATCTGATGAAACTGATCCATTTCCTTCGTCTTCTGATTTCTTTTCCCATTACCAAACCACAAATCTATGGCTATGTTTGTACGATTTTCCGTCTTGATCCAGAGACCGGTACAGCCGATCCACCACATGGCAAAGGTTCCCGGCTTCACTTCTTCACCGTCAATCTCTTCATTCAGCCAGGTGCCCCACTCCGGAAAAGCTCCCAAAATCCATTTTTCTCTCGTCAGTTCTGTAATTTTATCCATATTTCCATCCTCCATTTTCTCTACCACATTTGATAAGATTCTCCCTGAAGTCTGAAGATTGCTTCCATAAAGAAGTAATCCCCATAAATAATGTGGAATTCATGATCTTTGTGATGATAAGCCGCAGTACATTTTTCCAGAATACAGTCACTGTTTTCCGTAAAATTGCATCTTTTCTCATACAAAGTTTTTAAAAGCTTTACCGCTGGTTTTTTATAAATTTCCCTCTCATACTCCCCTGTCTGCTCGGAAATCAGCAAAAGAGCGCAGGCAGCAGCGGCAGCGGCAGAGGAATCCTCATAATACGGTGTTACCGGCGCTCTGAAATCTACTGGAATCAGTCCATTCTCCGGTATATTGGCAATAAAATAATGTGCAGCCTTTTTTGCCGTATCCAGATAACGCTGGTCTTTTGTGTGAAAATAGCTTAATGCAAATCCATACATTGCCCATGCCTGTCCCCGGGTCCAGCTGGAGCCTTCTTCAAATCCCTGCCCTCCTCTTGCGCCCAGCAGTTCACCGGTTAGAGGATCAAACATCATAATATGGTTGGAAGATCCATCCGGCCTGATATAATGCTCCATTACATTATCCGCATACATAACGGCCTGTTCCCGGAACCTTGGGTCGCCAGTTTCTCTGGCAGCCCAGTAGAGCAGATTAATATTCATCATACAGTCAATAATTGCCCAGCCGGCCGTATCTTCATCCGGAGCCCCGCTCCACTGGTCCCAGGCCCTGAATATGCGGGCTTTCGGATTAAACCGTCCGGAAAGTATGACAGCCGCCATAAGTCCCCGTTTTCTCGATTCCGGATTTCCGGTAATCCTGTAGTCCGCCACAGCCGATGGCAGCCATACGAATCCCATGTCATGATGCAAGCCGTAAAAATCTGTAAATGCCTGATCCAGTTCCTTCTCGCAATAACGCGCGGTCTCTTTATATTTTTCTTCCCCTGTGCGCAGATACATGAGCCACATCATTCCGGGCCAGAAACCATTGGTCCACCAGGATACCCCGTCATCCCAACCGAACTTAATATTCTTATCAATCTTATTATCGTGAGTTCCTGAAACCGTCGTATAAGGAATTTTAAACCGTGATTTCTCCGATACCCAGCTCATCTTTTCTATTATTTTTCTTTCTGCCTCTTTAATCCAGTCCATCTTATATTCACCTTTCCATAATTGCTCTAATTTTCCGCCTGAAAAAGACCGCAGAAAGGATCCACCGGATTTTTTCCCATAAATTCGCTTCTTCCCATGATCTTTTCAACCACTGAGTCAATTACATATCTGCCTGGAGTGTAACCATTGATATACGTCTTCACAGCCGGCACATCCAGAAGCATGTATGGATTATCCACAGATATAAACAGAGTCGGTATTTCATGAATATACCGCGGAGTATTACAGCCTCCGGGAGCCGACCAGGTGATTCTGGAAACATTATCACTGCCCGATGTCTTTACACTGCAGTAATATATAATCAAATCAAAGCGTGATTTCATGCTCTCTATACTGTTTCCAACTGGAAGCAAATCTTTCTTTGATGGGTCGTAGACAGTTACTTCAAAGCCTTCCCGTTCCAGAAGTTCTTTAAAATACGCTGACATGTTGCATACCGGATCATGGTATCCGCCCTTATCTCCTAACACGTGAAGCAATACCCGCTTGTATACCACAGGATTCACAGGAATTAAATTTTCTGTATTCTTAACCAGCGTCACGGATTTATCCGCACACTCTCTTGCAAGATTTCGATTATCTTCACGTTCAAAGACAGAAAACGCGTCATCAGATGGAAACAGCGTTCCCTGCTCCATTTTTTTATGAAGCTTTAAATGGGCTTTTAGCGCCAAAATACGGGTCACCGCTTCATCCAGACGATTCATGCTGATAATTTCCCTTTGCACCGCTTCCAGAACGTAATGGTAATCCTCTTCTAAATCCAACGTAAAAAGAATCATATCACAGCCAGCTGCAACCGCCAGAGGCAAGGCATCTTTTCTGGCCATAGTCTGCATAAATCCTGTCATAGTCGTGGCATCTGTCACGACCAGTCCATTAAAGCCCAGCCGCTCCCGTAAAAGTGTCGTCGTCAATTCATAAGATAGTGACGCTGGAAGAATTTCATCATTTTGTATATTAGGACATATTTCTTTCGTATATGACGGCAGCATGATATGAGCAGCCATTACTGACTCCGCGCCTTCTGCCATGACCTCCCTGTAAACCCTTCCATAAGAGGCCTCCCATTCCTCTACCGTACAATCATTTACAGAGGTCACCATATGCTGGTCTCTTTCATCCCTCCCGTCTCCCGGCCAATGTTTCATACAGACTGCCAGACCAGCTTCCCTCTGCCCGCGTGCAAAGGCTTTGGACATGTTAAGCACCGTTCTCCAATCAGAACTGAATACTCTCGTGTTCGTAATCGGATTATGGAAGTTCGTATCTATGTCAAGGATCGGACCGAAGTTCCAGTTAGCGCCGGTTACCGCCGCCTCTTCTGCACAGACACGCCCCAACTCATAAGCCCATGTTTCATCGCCGGTTGCCGCTACCTGCATCTGAGTTCCGAATAAAGTTCCCTCTTCACAGATTCCATCGGCTCCCCGTTCCAGATTTGATGCAAATAAAAGCGGAAGCCTGCTTCTTGACTGAAGTTTCCTGAAATTCTCCTTTACTGTTTTAGCAGGAAAAACATCAGTCATATATCCGCCAGGCCAGAAACCAATGCGGTCCATTTCCTTCGCCATTTCTTCAACCGGTTTATCCTTTATTAAAATGCAAAACAGATGGCCAACCTTCTCCTCTACCGTCATTTCCTCCAGACTCTTTTGAATCCACACAATGTCTTCATCTTCCAGAAAAAATGGATTTGCTTTAAAATCTATTTTCATTATTTATTCCCCTTTCAATGGTTAAATCATCCTTTTACACCGGAAGAGGCGAGACTCTGCTCAAAAAAGCTCTGGAAACAGAGGAACACAATCAGAATCGGAATAATCGATATTACGGAAGCCGCCATAATCGGACCATATTCCGCAGTAAATTCACTGATCATATTGCGCAGTCCCAACTGTATGGTATAAAGTTCTCTGGAATTGATATAAATCAGAGGTGCCAGAAAGTCGTTCCATACAGCGACAGAGGTCAAGATTACTAATGTACCAATTACTGATTTGGATAAAGGCATGATAATTCTGGTATAGATTCCAAATTCGTTTAGCCCATCAATTCTTGCCGCCTCACTGAGTTCATTCGGTATCCCGTCAAAAAACTGTTTCATTAAGAATACTCCCATTGGGTTAAATGCCTGAATTAAAATAAGCGCCATGTGGGTATTCGTAAGTCCAAAAATCTTAATAACCGAGAACTGGGGAATCATAACTACCTGGTATGGCAGCATCAGGGTTGCCAGATAAAGAAGAAATATCTTATCCCTCTCTGGAAACACGAGTTTGCTGAACGCATAGGCCGCCAGACTGCAGGTAATAATCTGCAACACTGTTATGATTACAGTAAGCTTCAGTGTATTGAAAAACAGAACCGGATAGTCAGCTTTATTCCAGATATAACTGTAATTCTCTATTTTCAGATTCTGAGGAATCCACTGGATCGGAAAGCTGAACACTTCCAAGCTGTCCTTGAAGGAGGATGAAAGCATCCAGAGAAACGGAAGTATCATCGTCAGGGAGGAAAGTATCACTACTGCATATTTCAGTATTGATAAAATCAATCCAAGTCCGGTTTTTTTCTTTTTTTCTACCATTCTTTCTCCCTCCTAATCCTGTTTCTGACGCTGGAACTGTATCAACGTCACGATTAAGATACATGCAAACAGCACCATGGCTTCTGCTGAGGCATATCCAAACTTATAATTCTGGAACGCCTCTTTGTATATCTGTAATACCAGAACAGATGTTGCCCTGCCTGGCCCTCCTTTTGTCATGATAAAAATAGGGGTAAATACCTGGAAGGAGTTGATAATACACATAATCGTAATATAGAATGTAACTGGTCTTAACTGGGGAATCGTAATATACCGGAACCGTTGGAATGAATTCGCACCATCTACCGTAGCAGCCTCATAAAGCGATCCATCAATCCCCTTTAAACCTGCCAGATAAATAATCATATAATAACCAATGCCCTTCCAGATAATCATAATCATAACTGCCGGCAGCGCCCAGTTTTTATCCGAAAGCCATGCCGGAACATTTGTGAATCCTATCGAATGCAAAATCTGATTTAAGGGGCCGTTTTTAGAATAGAGGAACTGCCACACAACCGAAATCGCAACAATCGAGGAAATATGAGGAAAAAAGTGTGCTGCGCGAATCGCGGACGAAAAACGAATTCCGGAATCCAGAATAAAAGCCATAATTAAAGACAGAATGATGATAAACGGAACCGTCCCCACCGTATAAATCACTGTATTCCAAAGGGATATTGTAAAGTTAGAATCATGAAACAGGTTTATATAATTTTTAAGCCCTATAAATGCTGCTGTGCCAGAGCCATCCCAGTTCGTAAAACTAAGGCCGATCGCCCATACAGCCGGAACCAGAGTAAATACTGCAAAACCAATAATATTAGGCAGCAAAAAACAAAATGCCATTTTTCTGTTCCGGTTGACCACCACCTGGTTAGACTTACAGACTGCTGTCCTTGCCATATTGCCTCCTCCTCTTTTTTAAAATATAAGCCGGCAGACTCGGATTGTCATACCGGCTTAAAAATACCTGATTAATTCTGAGATAGTATCTCTTCACGGCGCGTATTTAAATGATCGGCCATCTCCTCCGGGGACTGGTTGTCTGTGAGAACAAGCTCCAGTTCCTCATTCACGGCATTAGACATCTGCCCAAGAGCTGTGCTCGCTTCTCCAAGACCATAACTTACATTGTTGGTCAGAGCCTCCATGGAAGACGCATCAAGTCCGGTACTTTCCTTAAATGTAGTCATAATTTCATCGGACATATATCCCGGTACCAGCATGGATTCTGCTACAATTTTAGCCCCCTCTTCTCCGCAGAGAAATGTCATTAAATCCCATGCCGCATCAAGTTTTTCAGTCTTGGGATTAATCAAAACAGGTGTAGATGTTGCAAACCCTTTTTTCTCTGTTCCTTCCCAATAAGGAGATTTGACGATACCATACTCAAAGCCCAGATCCTGTGCCTCCAATAGCTGGGTCATCCAGGAGCCATTAAAAATCATCCCCCACTTTCCCTGATAGAAGTATGTCTGGTCCTTGGACATGGAAACTGATTCTGCATAATCCTCCCAGATACCATCCTTCATAGCCTGCATAACAGCAGTTGTCGCCGGAACAATTTCATTGAAATCGCTTGAGGTTATATCGAAGCCATCAGAGGCTCCAACCAGACATGGTGCGATAAATCCTGGCTTGGGATAAAATGCGCAGCCATACACATCATCATGGCTCAGTTGTTTTCCAATCTCAAAAAACTGCTCCCATGTCATATCGTTTGTCGGATACGAAACTCCCGCATCGTCGAAAATCTTTTTATTATAATAGATCACCCAGTCATTCGTACGGAACGGTAATGCATAAAGGCCTCCGTCTATTATGTAATGCTGGTCTAAAACGGTTCCATATGGGGTTAGATCGAAATTCTTCTCCCCTGCAATACTGTTTAAATCAAGTGCAAAATTCTTTTGAACCAGAATTGGATAAGAAGTATTCGATTTAGCAAAATATACATCAATATCATCTCCCGATGCCAGCATTGTAGTAAGCTTTGTCTCGTAATCATTAGCTGGAGCATTGATTACTTCCACCTCAATATCCGGATACTTCTGACCGAATGCTTCCATCATAGCCGGATACACAGAGCCTTCAACGTCATAATCCCAAAGAGCCAGTTTCAATTTTGTTTTCTCTCCGGTTATCTCCTTCCCATTTCCGGCAGTCGTTGCTTCTGAAGCCACTGTCTCTTTTTCCTTCGCAGTATCAGTCTGTATCCCCGCATTTGATCCCGAATTTCCGCAGCCTGCAATTACAGAGACCACGGTTGCTACTGTCAGCAATACACTTAAATTTCTTTTCTTCATATAAACCTCCTCCGTTCTTAACTCCCGATGATTATACGTTCTTTTTGTGAACTATTTTATCGGTTTATGATTGTTTGTGACTTTATCATATACTTTTATGTTCTTTTTGTCAATAGCGATTGATAGTTTTTTTATTTTTCCTATTTTTTTATATACTTTTAACGATTATTTTTTTTATGTATGGATTGCATTTTATTTTTTATGTGTTTTATAGTATTGTTTGTTGATTTTTTGTGCATTTTTTGATATACTTTTATCGTAACTTTTTTTATATTTATTATTTTTTGTTCTTTTGGGGGATTATATGAACGTTTTGGTGATTGATGTTGGAACTTCCAGTATGAGAGGTATCCTGTTTGATAAGGATGCCAGAATTTTAAAAAAAATTCAATTTTTGTATGCTCCAAACTATTTAAACCAGATATATGTGGAGCAGAATGTATCTGACTGGTCCGAGACCCTTATAAAAATCTGTACCGGAATGGCTGAAACTGCAATACAGGATGGCCATTCCATTGATGCACTTGCCCTTACTTCTCAGCGCTCATCTGTGATCCCCTTATCAGCGGACATGGAACCTCTTTCTCCGGCAATTATGTGGCAGGATAAACGCACTGAATCGCTCTGTCATTCTCTGGAACTCTATAATAACCTCTTTACTGAAAAGGCCGGAAGCCGTATCAACTCCGTTTATTCGGGTGTAAAAATGGCATGGATTTCCAGAAATCAACCTGAATTATTTCAGGCAGCAGCCAAGCTGGCAGTAATCCCTGATTATCTTGTCTGGCTTATGACCGGTACACTAGCTACTGATTATACCTATGGAAGCCGTTCTCTACTCATGAACATCAGGAATCTGGAATGGGATGAGGATCTGCTAAATCTTTTTCATATTCCCCGTTCAAAGCTCTGCCAGTTAGTACCTCCCAGTACGGTAGTCGGATATATATCAGATCAGTTTTCTAAAATCACCGGACTTTTATCCGGTACACCACTTTTATCAGCCGGAGGAGATCAGCAGTGTTCCGCGCTTGGCCAAGGTGTTATCGACACCGGAGATACCCAGATCACCACAGGTACTGGCGCTTATATTATCAGTGGATGCAGCCGCCTTCCTGAACGGTATGGCAGTGATATCATCCTGGGTGTGGGAGCAATTCCTGGTACATATGTCCTTGAAAGCAGCATCCTTGCATGCTGTTCTGCATTTAACTGGTTTCACAACACATTTTATCCTGATCATGATACAGACTTTGAAATGATGAATCGCGAAATTATGACTGCATCTCCAACATCAGGAGGAATTACTGTTCTGCCATATTTTCAAGGACGGGGGACTCCTGACTGGAATAGCCGGGCAACCGCCTCCTTTCATAATATTACTTTGTCCTCCTCCCGCGGCGACATGGCCCGATCCATTCTGGAAAGTATCTGTTATGAAATAAAGAGCAATTTGGATTGCATGAGCCAATATTTGCCAGTGCCTTCTGCTATTGTTCTCAGTGGAGGTCTGACTAAATGTCCTGCTCTTGCGCCTTGTCTTGCTGAAATTTTAAATTCAACAATTAATCAGTACAACAATCCGGAGTCCACAGCTCTGGGGGCATGGATGTCCGCTGCCATCGCTTTTGGCATCTGTTCCGATTGGACTGAAGCATTCCGTAAAGCGAGGTTCGGTGATCATGTAATTTCCTCATCGCCTGCTGATATAAACAGCTACAAAAAAGGATACAGCCTTTATCAGGAAATTTATTCCAGACTGTATCCTCAAACTTAATTTTACTCACGTGAGCAGCGGAGGTGACTTAATTCACGGCTGATCCTTCCGATACCCGTCCTTTTAAAACAGTCACCTTCTCTCTTTCCAATCTTGCGATTACATTCTCATCCGCCAGTTCATCCGTAACTATATGAGTAATCTGGTGAGTATCGGCAATAATAAAATTGTGCTGTTTACCAATTCGTTTATGGTCTGCCAGTATGACAATCATATCCTTAGTCCGCTCGATCATCAGGCTGTTTACCATTGTTTCCTGCAGTACGGCAGTGCTTATCTCTCCCTCCGCTGTAATACCACTGACCCCGATAAAACACTTATTAGCCCGAATCTTCCTTATTGTTGACAAAGCAAAATCGCCAACCATAGACCGCTTGGAGCTATGAAGTTCCCCTCCGGTCAAAACAATACTGACTCTCGGATCATGGCTGCTTGTAATGGCATTTCCATTATTGGTGATAACACTGATCCTTTTCTCCGTTATATAATCCAGCATCAGAAGTGCTGTTTTGCTGCTGTTAATAAAGATGATATCTCCGTCCTCAACCAACTCCGCCGCTTTCCTGGCAACCACTCTTCTGTAATCAATCTCACCGTCCTGTCCGGTATCGGGAGGCACATCCATTGTTGGATCTTCAAAAAGGGTACCTTCAATCAGCGTTGCCCCTCCATAATGGCGTCTCACAAATCCCTGATTTTCAAACTCTATTAAATCACGCCTTATGGTAAGTGGTGAAACATTCAGCTCCACCGCCAGTTGTTCCACTGAAACCTCCTTATCCTTCTGCAGTCTCTGTAAAATTGTCTGCTGTCTTTTTACGATGACACCCTTTTTGTTTTTCACTCTCGCAACCTCTTACATTATATTCATTATAGTCTTGTATCCCATCTTCCACAGAATACATTCTCGTTATATCTGCCTTTAAATTCAGATCTTCCAGCCACTTTTTCCAGAGTACGGGCGATAACTGTTCTCGTTGGTGCATATGCATTAATAAATGTTTTTGCCATCGGTACATCCAGCAGGTGATTCGTATAATTTAATGAGACAAAAATTGTCGGCACCTCTCTAACATACCATGGAATTTCAACAGAATGACCAACAGACCATTTTATCCTCACATTATTTTCCTGTGCATAACCTCTCATGTTAATAAAAACAAAAACAATATCATACTTCCGCTTAAACTCTTCTACTTTTCCGATTACCATTGACCGGAGTTTGTTTTCGAAGGTTACCCCCTCTTTTATTACGAGGTCATAGTAACTGTCATGCATTGTTGTCTCATATCCGAAAGCTTCCATTTCTACTCTTATCACTTCCTTCACAGGATCCTGCCTTCCCTCCCTCGACAGAGGTTCACTGCTAAGCACAATCACAAAAGCACGTTTATGTGTTAACGGTGTAACCGGCAGATTATGAGCAGTGTCCTTCACCAGCGTTATGCTCTTATCTGCAGCATTATCTGCCATTCTTTTATGTGCTTCACACCCTATTTTATCCAGCTCAAAGCGCTTGGGGATCATTCGTCCGGGATCATTGTGCAGTCCAATTGATGCCTTTAAGGCCAGAATCCTGGTAACTGCCTCATCCAGTCTCCGTTCTGTAAGGATTCCTCTCCGAACCCCCTCTATCATATAGCTGTAATCTTCCTCAATATCATTAAAAAAGAGGAACATATCGCAGCCCGCAGCAATTGCTCCCGGAACCTGTTCACGCCTTGATTTTGCCGTTGTAAGTCCCGCCATATGGGAGGCATCCGTCACAATAAGTCCATTAAAGCCAAGACGATTTCTCAAAAGATCATTCAACAGTTCACCAGAAAGAGTTGCCGGGAGAATATCTTCATCCTTATATTCCGGCCTAAGTTTTTTTGAATACCTGGGAAGTGCTATGTGACCAGCCATAATACTCTTAATCCCCTCATCTATCATAGCTTTATAAACTCTGCCATAGCTCTGATCCCATGCTTCCGGTTCCAGGTCATTGATTCCCATTACAAGATGTTGGTCCAGTTCTTCTACACCGTCTCCCGGAAAGTGTTTGCAGCAAACCGTCATACCGCTTTTCTGTACTCCTCTTATATAAGCTGTTGCATTTTCAATGACAACATCCGGATCATTTCCATAGGCTCTCGTATTCACAATGGTGTTCCGCCAGTTATAAAGGATATCGCAGACAGGCCCAAAATCCCAGTTACAGCCCACCGCCCTCCCTTCGATTCCGCTCACTAAGCCAGTCTGGTATGCAACTTCACAGTCTGCTGCTGCCCCACACGCAGCAGCAGTTGCTATATAAGTCCCATCCGTACAGGCTCCATTTCCTCCACTGTCGCAATTACATGCGATTAGTACCGGTATTTTACAATGTTCCTGATAAAATTTATTTTGTTCATAAATTTTTCGAGCGCACTCCCCTTCATAGCGACAACCACCAATGTGATACTCCTGAAGCATTTTTCGTCGCTCATCATTATCTTTTTTTCGATCAAGCATAATAAACAGCTGACCGATCTTTTCTTTCAGAGACATCTCTTGAAGCGTTCGATTCACCCATTCTATGTCGTTTTCATTCAAATAAAATGGCTTCGTTCTTAAATTAATCATGGTTTTCACTTTTTTCCTTTACAAAGTATTCATATATCATTATATAATTTAAATATAACACTTTTTATGAACTTTTTCCAGTAAAAAGGTCTTTTTATTGATCGATTTAATGTTTCATTTTTTATCGACCTACGCAAATTGTTTTCCTTTAAGCCATCTCTTGAAATATTTATATAGCGTTAATCATATCATAAAATTTAATATTTGAACAGTTGATAATATCCATATATTTCCATTATTTTTTCATTATTATTACACTATAATGAGATACCCTGTAGCTATATCGTAAATCCGATATAGCTACAGGGTATCTTTAATACTATTTTTTTCCGCCCACTGCTACCGTTAAGTCTGTTTCTGGCAATTCATCCCTCCACCTCTAGAGGTGAGAAAAATATTGCTTCTTTTGTTAAAGAACTGCACAAACGGCCCCAGTCCCAAAGCGGATACCAGCGTTCCCAGGCCGACAATTCCTCCTGCCGCGAAGCATACCACCGCACAGAACACGTCGCAGGCCATACGGCACCAGAAGTAGGAGATCTTTTTCTGCTTTCTGCACATGATCAGCGCAAGGCTGTCATACGGCGCCACGCCTACATCGGAGGTCTGGTATAAGGAGAGCCCGAAGCTGCAGACTACCACACCGACGAATACAGTCAATAACTTCTGCCACAGCACGGAAGGCATTCCCAGCGTCACCTCCCATATTCCAAAAAAGAAGGTAACGATGTATCCCAGAAGCAGCGCGTTCACTGCAGTGCCCAGGCCGATCAATTCCCGGCCCATGGTGATCTCAGCAATAAAGATCACGAGATTCACCAGAATAAGGAAAAACGCATACTGAATGCCGGTGCAGTCCGACAGGGCCATTACCATGCCGCTGAAGGGATCGTTGCCCAGTCCTGAAAGTTTGAAAATGCTGATACCCATTCCTGTAAAAACATTACCGATGATCATGATGACGGCCCGCCTGCGGTCCAGTTTCCTAAAATAATCTCTTATCATTTTATGAAGGGGTCCTTTCTCCTCAGTTTGCGCGTTTCGTGGCCGGCTGTTTATTCCTTCACCGCCAAAAACTGCGCTCCTGCCCCATCATACCATCCTTTTCCAGAACATGCCATAACAACCTTAAAAATTTATAGCGTTCTCATTCAACTTTTCTTCCAGCTGCAACTGTCATTTACACCATCTGCGGAGTCTCATCCTCCAGAATCTTAGAAAGCGCCGTCCCGCTGCTGGTATGGCAGCGGACCACGCGGGTGGCGCCGTCATCGATTCCGTCGAGGGCACACTTTACCATCTTATGGGAAACCGTATTGGTAAACAGAACCAGAAGGTCCGGACATCCAATCTTCTTATCCATGTTGGTGCTCATCTGGGTAAAGACCTTTGCCTTGCATTTGAATTCCCTGCATATCTTCTTGTACTGGCTCACCATTCGGTCGTGGCCGCCGATAATTACTACACTCATGATTGATACCTCCAATTCTCTGTGCTGCTGTCTGTGATTCACAGCCCGCCGGATTTTATCCATTTTATGCTTTCTCCAGCATTTCATTTTACAGTTAGTTTTAACTAACTACATTTTACCAGCTGTGATCCCTTTTGTCCAGAGACACATTTGAGAATATTTCTTAATAGATGGAAGATATTTAAAAAAAGCTGCGCTTGACCTTATTGAGTCATGGAGTCATTCACCGTCGTAATGCGGTAAACGGTATATCCAGCGGCCTTTACGGTCTCTTTTAGCCTGGTATCACTCAATTCCTGTTTCATACGGACATCTGCCTCTGCCTCCATCAAATTCACACGGGCATAAACTCCTTCCAGGGAATTCAGTGCATTCTCAACCCGGATTGCACAGTTGCCACAGGACATCCCATCCACCTTTAAAATCCGGCGGAATGGATAATGGGTGAGATCCTTATCATCTGCCTTTATCTTTTTCACGGCGGCCTCGCCCGAACCTCCGCAGCATCCGGTGCTCAGCCTCTTCCTGCTGCTTCTTATCGCCAGAACCCCGGCCATAATAAGAGCCAGGCATATAATCGCTGTCGCCATAAGTGTTTCCTCCTTTCTTTCACTTTACTATTAGTTTTAGCTAACTATAGATTAGTACCTGCTAACTGAATTGTCAACGTTTTTTCTATTCTTATTTTGACCTTTTCCCCGGGTTATGATAAACTAATCGTATCACGCATTCTGATACTTAAACCGCAGGGAGGGAATTTTACATTGAAGATGAACGAATCATCCGAAAACTATCTTGAAACCATACTGATTCTCAGCAATAGAAAGCCGCACGTCCGTTCCATCGATATCGCCAATGAACTGAATTTCTCCAAGCCGAGTGTCAGCGTCGCCATGCGCAACCTCCGGGAAAATGGTTATATTCTGGTGGATCAGGAGGGCTATATCACCCTGACAGACTCCGGGAAACAGGTCGCCGAGACCATGTATGAACGCCATACCATGCTTTCCAACTGGCTGATGTATTTGGGCGTCGATGAAAAAACAGCGGCGGAGGACGCCTGCCGGATCGAGCATGTGGTGAGTGCAAAAAGCTTTCAGGCTATTAAGGAACACGTGACAAAAGGAAACGAATTATTGGAAAAATAAGAGAACAGGCGGTCTGGAGAAATTTTCTCATTGCAGACTGCCTGTTTTCTGTTTTCGCATTCTGATGTTAACTGCTTTGCCAGAAATACCGCAAAGCACGGGCCTGATTAATCCACCTGCACCAAAGCCAGCCTCCCGGCAGGTCTCCTCCCATGTCCTCGTCCACTTGCCGTCTCCCCATCCACAGGAGCCAAAGAGAGCAATCTTCTTCCCTCTCAGTTTCGCCTTGCAGCTCAGGAACATCGGCTCAAATACCAGTACTGCTATTTCACAAAGTTTCCCACTACCCGTGATTACCGGCCGCAGCATGCAGCAGTGAACAGATTTAAGAAGCTGAATGCCATGTACTTTTCTGCAATATTATGGTATTATTTTATATATTTTCACTGTTTTTTCTTCCTTATCACTTCCAGATACAGGATCATAAAAAGCAAAAATACACTCAGGAAGGTTTTATCACATGTTAAATACAATTGAATCCATCAACAATGCCGTGAACAATTTTATCTGGGGAGTCCCCGCCATGATCTGCATCATCGGAGTGGGGCTCTATCTGAGTATCCGCACCAATTTTCTGCAGATCCGCAAATTCTCCTATGCGATCCGGGTTACCCTCGGCCGGATGTTCCGTAAACGGGACGCATCCGACGGTACCATGACGCCGTTTCAGGCGGTCTGTACCGCTCTGGCTGCCACGGTAGGCACCGGCAACATCGCCGGAGTAGCCGGTGCCATCGCCATCGGAGGGCCCGGTTCCGTCTTCTGGATGTGGATCTCCGCAATTCTGGGGATGTGTACAAAATTCTCTGAGGTAACTCTGGCCGTGCACTTCCGCGAAGTAAATGAGAAAGGCGACCTGGTTGGCGGCCCCATGTACTACATAAAGAACGGTCTTGGGAAAAACTGGCGCTGGCTGGCCACTCTGTTTTCGGTCTTCGGAGTTCTCACCGTATTCGGAACCGGTAATGCCACCCAGGTAAATACCATCACAACCGCCATCAATTCCGCACTGATGAATTATCATTTGATCGATGCACGCTCTGCCCGCACCACCAGCCTTATCATCGGAATCATTCTGGCGGCTCTGGTAGCCCTGGTTCTTCTCGGAGGCATCAAACGAATCGGAAGCGTGACGGAGAAGCTGGTTCCCTTTATGGCGCTGTTTTATATCGTGCTCGCTGTCGGAGTAGTTCTGCTTAACATTAACCGGGTTCCCGCTGTATTCTCCTCTATCGTATACGGCGCCTTTAATCCGGCGGCTGTCACCGGCGGAGTGGTCGGAACCTTCTTTATGAGTATGAAAAAAGGCGTCTCCCGGGGCATCTTCTCCAACGAGGCCGGCCTTGGTACAGGTTCCATCGCCCATGCATGCGCAGACACGAAAAAGCCGGTCAAACAGGGCTTTTTCGGTATTTTTGAAGTATTCGCCGACACCATCGTCATCTGCACGCTGACCGCATTTGTCATCCTGTGCAGCGGCGTTCCGGTTCCTTACGGGGAAGCGGCTGGCGCAGAACTGACCATTCTCGGATTCACCTCCACCTACGGCAGCTGGGTTTCCATTTTTACAGCCGCTGCCATGTGCTGTTTCGCATTTTCTACCATCATCGGCTGGGGATTATACGGTGCACGGTGCATCGAGTTTTTGTTTTCCTCACGCATTATCAAAGCCTTCATGATCGTCTACTCTCTGGTCGCAGTCCTGGGCGCCACCATGGATTTAGGGATGCTCTGGAGCATCGCCGAAACTTTTAACGGCCTGATGGCAATTCCAAACTTAATTGCGGTTTTCCTGCTGTCCGGTACTGTGGTAAAACTGGTCAGGGAATATTTTGACGGGGAAGGGAAAGGATAACCAGAGATTTAAAAGAATATTGAATTGATTCTTGACATACCTCGAATTTCTATGTATCATGATATTATTATGTATACATAGGAACTCGAGGTATTTATTTTAACTGATGTCTTCTGCAGAACATCTTTTAGAAAACAGTTTAAAACGGAGGCGCTATGGACAAAAACTATATGGCAGTAGGCTCTTCCATGCTGATATTAAAGCTTTTGGAACAGCAGGACATGTATGGCTATCAGATTATTAAGGAACTGGAAAAAAGAAGTGAACGTGTTTTTACTTTGAAGGAAGGAACGCTTTACCCTCTGCTGCACGCGCTTGAGCAGGAGGGCGCGGTCATCTGCGAACAGAGAACCGCGGAAAATGGCCGCGGCCGGAAATATTACATCATAACCGACAATGGCCGCAGGCTTTTAAACGAGAAACTGAAAGAATGGGATTCCTTTCAGACAGCAGTAAATCAGGTGATCGGAGGTGTTCTGTTTGGATAAACCCTCCCATAATCATTTCGATCAGCAAAGGAATTATGAGGAAGCCTTCTTAGACGATGTAGCGGAACAGATTGCCTATAAACCGCTGAGGCCGGCAGTGGTAAGGGAATTGAAAGACCATATCGAAGACAGAACGGAAGAATATCTGTCAGAGGGAATGACCGTAGAAGACGCGGTCAAAAAGGCAGTGGACGCCATGGGCGACGGCGTTGCCATCGGCACCGGGATCAATGCGGTCCGCCGCGTCCAGTCAAACCGTCTTCTGATCCTTCTGACCGCACTGCTCCTCTTCACCGGACTCGCCGCAGAAAGCTGGACGGCCATGATACCGGAACTGTCCCTTCGGGGGATTCGTTTCTATCTGACGGGCACAATCCTCCTGGTATTCGCAGTGTTGAAAGGATATCCGCTCCTTATCCGTTACCAGAAACGACTGCTTATTCTGGCCGCAGCTGTATTTTCTGCGGAAGCCGTACTTCTGCAGATGATACACTTTGATCTGATACCTGATATCGTCTGGGACACGGCATACATCATACCATGGCATATGATTGATTACTATACGCTCCTGCTGTCCGGCCCCGTTTTCGTCATTTTTCTCTACCGGATACGAAAGCAGGAAAATCAAGCCATGACTGCCGCTTTTCTTCTCACTGCGGGGGCAGTCCTTATCCATTACTTTACATACAAAAGCTTTACTCTGGCTGAGATAGTCATCTTTCTGTTTTCCATGATCGGGAGTATAACATACATGGTCTGCCGGGGGATCTTCGCCGGAAATAAAAGAAAACTTCTGCTTCGTACAGCCGTCGGGAGCGTGGTTCTCCTTCTGGTTTATGGAATGCTTCCCGGCCAGTCCCGGTATTTTCAGGCATTTGTAAACCCGGAGGCAAATGCCCGCGATACTTTAGACGATTCCTATAACGGTGTTCTAATCCGGAATCTTCTGTCCAAATCACCGGCTGCCGGCAGTCTCTCACTTACTCCGGAGGAACTGATGGATTACGGAACCGGCGAGTGGTATTTCACCTATGGAGATGCCAAAGAAGCAGCGGCAGAAGGAAAAAAGCCGTTTTCCGAACATCACTGGATCACCTTTCCCTACGATAAGTCCGAAGTCACTTTATGGAATATACTGCCTCAGCATTACGCCAATAACTATCTTCTGGCCGTATCCATCCTGCAGTTCGGCTGGCTGGCCGGCATGCTGCTGCTTGCAGTCATAGCCGTCTTTTATGTGATCCTCTTCTCCTGCATCCTGCGGATACGCGGGGTGCTCGCCGGGGCGGTGTCCTTTCACTGCGGGCTTTGCCTGCTGTTTCAGAGCGTACTCTATATTCTGGGAAACTTCGGTTTCCAATACGGAAGCTTTCCCAATCTTCCAATGGTTTCGGAGGGCCGGTTCAGCATCCTTGTCAATATGCTTCTGCTCGGATTTATCCTTTCAGCCTGCCGATATGACCGGGTCATCGATGCACCTGCTGCAGACAGAAAAACAGCCTTCTTTTAAAGGCTTCCCACACGGAAGCCGGATATGGTTTAGCAGCGGGTAATCGAGTAGGAGGGAGTGATTAACTCCCGTCCTCTCACACCACCGTGCATACCGT
>OIZR01000060.1_pt1 | contig 92364 bp, 70 predicted proteins | sample 1588591 | NCBI WGS metagenome assembly OIZR01 (sample SAMN03283249) | human gut metagenome | biome: human-associated habitat; material: feces | host: Homo sapiens | place: USA | collected 2013 | reverse complement strand
ACCGGGCGGATTCCGGACTTGCACCGGTTAGAAACGTGCGCCGCCGGGCGCACCAAAAAAAGACCTGCAAAAGTGCATCACTCATGCAGGTCTTTCCCCTATCTTTCTACGCTCCACTGCCTGTCAGTTCGCTTCCATCCGCCTGATCTCTCATCAGCGTTTCAAACTCTCCCTCAGGCATCGGTCTGGCGAAATAATATCCCTGTACATACTCACATCCGGTTTCACTCAGACGATCCAGCTGTGTTTTTGTCTCCACTCCCTCTGCCACCACACTTAAGTGCATACGGCGGGCCAGTTCCATGATAAGCTGCAGAATCCCCTGATCCATGGGCTTCGCAGTCTCACTCTGGACAAACTGCATATCCAGCTTCAGAATATCGATCGGCATCTGATTCAGCATATTCAGAGAGGAATAACCGCTTCCAAAATCATCCATTTCGATCACAAAGCCCAGCTCCCGCAGATGTCTCACCGTCTCAATGATCTGACCCGGATCTTCCGTGTAGGCGCTTTCCGTGATCTCCAGATGGAGCCGTGAAGGCGTCAGGCCGTATTTGGTGACTGTACGCATCATAATATCCGCGATATCTGCATGGTAGATATCTGCGCGTGATACATTAACGGAGACCGGGATGGGCGGATAACCTTCCTCGTCCCATTTCCTTAAATAAAAACAGGTTTTATCCCAGACAAACTGATCGAGTTTTGTGATAAATCCATTCTTTTCAAATAACGGGATAAATTCCGCAGGCGACTGGAATCCCCATTCCGGATGCTTCCAACGCACCAGCGCTTCGGCTCCCGCCAGGTTTTCATCCCATATTCTGTATTTCGGCTGGAGATAGACCAAAAACTGGCCTTCTTTCAGAGCCGTTTCCATACTGTCTATAATGGCCTGCTGCCGCAGCAGTTCATCACGCAGCTTATCATCGTAGGCGGCATAATAGACTCCATACTGTTCCTTAATGCTGCGGGCCGCCAGAAGGGCCCGGTCACACATCTGCTCCACAGTCACGTTCTGATTGCCGACGGAATAGATGCCCCATTTTACTGCGACATTCTTGGCGTTCTGCAGACGGTTGATCTCTTCATTGGCGCTGATAAACATCTGTTCCGTAAATACATCGTCAAATTCCAGCAGACAGGCGAACCGGTCTGCATCCAGGTGGCCGCAGATCCCTCCTTCTCCCACATACCTCCGGTACATGTCTGCGATTCCGCATAACAGCCGGTCTCCGGCGGCCACGCCGAATACATCGTTAATCAGCTTGAAGTTTACGATATCCGAACAAATGAGATAATAGTTCTGTCCCGAATTCTGACGGATAGTCTCCCTTACCCGCTGATAAAAAAATTCCTTGCTGTAAAGACCGGTCAGCCGGTCATACTGGAACTGGTTAATCATGGCCGCCGTCTCCCTCAAGTGGATGATACTCGCCACCCTGTGCAGGATAATCTGCGGTTTATACGGTTTGGCCACGTAATCAGTGGCTCCATGGGATAATGCCGCCACCTCGTCCGCCTCACTGTCGCTCTGAGTCGTGACAATCACAGGAATGGAGGCCAACGACGGATCCTTTTTGGCAATCGAAAGAAACGTATATCCGTCCATGACAGGCATCGTAATATCCAGCAGTATTACAGAAATCTCATCCTTTTTTCGCTCCAGGACATCCAGCGCCTGTTGGCCGTTTTCCGCCTCCAGAACCATGTATTCTGATGAAAGCAGTTCACTCAGCATCATACGGTTGATTTCATTATCTTCCACAATCAGAATTGTTCGCTTTGCAGGCATATCTTATTTCCTCTTTTCTTCTGGTAGCCATAGGCAGTTCCTTCTATTATAACAAAAGAGTGTACCCTGTACAAGTAATCTGTTCCAACACGCCAGACTTTTGTGCTGGTCCGGCAAAACAGCTCCTAAGCATGATCACTGCTTATATATTCCGCTACCTTTTCATAAAGCAGATCCGGATCAATCGGCTTCGACAGGTGGCCGTTCATCCCTGCCGCCTCCGCCTTCACAATATCCTCGTGAAACGCATCTGCCGTCATGGCGATAATCGGTATTGTCTGTGCTCTCCCGTGCGCGGATTTACGGATCGCAGCCGTTGCCTGGTATCCGTCCATTACCGGCATCTGAACATCCATCAGAATCAAATCATAGGAGTCCCCTCCGGACAGAAATTTATCGAGAGCGATCCTGCCGTTCGCCGCCCAGTCAACCGTAACCCCCGCCATCTGCAGCAGTTCCACCGCAATCTCACGGTTTAATTCGTTATCCTCCGCCAGCAGTACATGACGGCCGGCCAGTTCCGGGCGCATCTTCTTCTCCGCCGGCGCACGGACCACCCTGTCGATCCCGGTTACGGAGAGAAGGGCGTTGTATAGCGTGGAGGCAAAAACAGGCTTTGTGAGAAACATATCCACGCCCGCTTTCCGCGCGTTCGTTTCAATATTCGTCCAGTCATAGGCGGTAATAATGATGATGGTCGTCTCCGGGCCCACCTCTTCCCTCACTCTGCGTGCCACCTCAACTCCGTCCATATCCGGCATCTTTAAATCCACCAGGCACACGTCATAGTCCGTGCCGTTTTGATGGGATTGACGAATCCGGTCCACGCACTCCTGTCCGGTCAGTACCCAGTCTGACAGAATTCCCATTTTCTTCAGCAGCAGTGACGCATGGATGCAGCTGTCCCGGTCATCGTCCGTGATCAGCACCTTAAGCAACTCCAGCTCATGTGTTTTCTGCGGGTTCACCCTGTCTTTATCCAAAGGTGTGTCAAAATCCAGTTCTATCGTAAACACGGTTCCTTTTCCCACTTCGCTTTTCACGGTGATGGTGCCGCCCATCAGAGTAACCAGATTTTTCGTAATCGGCATACCGAGGCCGGTACCACCGGAGTTCTGCGCAACACGGTTATCCTCCTGCTCGAACGGATCAAACAGGCGTTCCAGGAATGCATCGCTCATTCCAATCCCGGTATCGAGGACGGTAAAGCGAAGACGGATTCGCTCTTCCTTCCTCTGGAGCTGGCGGATCTCAAGCCGTACCGTACCTCCGGCAGGCGTAAACTTCAACGCATTGGACAGCAGATTCAGCAGAATCTGGTTCAGTCTTAAGGAATCTCCAATCATAACCGTATTGGATAAATCGATCAGCGGCACCTGGAAGGTCAGTCCCCTGGCAGCAGCCTGTGGATAAATGATGGAAGAAATTGACTCTACCACCGTTTCAAGATCGAAGACCTCATGAGCAATCCTGACCTTGCCCTCGGAGATTTTCGACATATCCAGCACATCGTTAATCAGGGCCATCAAATGCTTGGAGGAATAGCCGATCTTTTCCAGACAGTCCTCCACCCGCCTCTGATCGTCAATATAAGCAGCCGCAATGGTCGTCATGCCCAATATCGCATTCATGGGCGTGCGGATCTCATGGCTCATACGGGACAGGAAATCCGTCTTTGCCTGATTCGCATGTTCTGCGACTGCCAGTGCATCCTTCAGCGCCTCCGTCTGTTCCGTCAGCTTCCTCTGCATTTCCCGCAGTTGAGTGACATCGGTGATATCAATAAAAATTGCCAGATAGACCGGACAGCCGTTCTGCCACTCAATACAGGTGGCATTAACCTGAAGCCACATATTCTGGCCGTCCCGGGATTTTACGGATATCACAAAATGAACGGGGGCCCCTTTTAAAATCTCCTCCCTGTATCTCAAAATAATCTCCCTGTTATCCTCTATGTTTCGCAGATACAGGGGATTATTTTCATCTCCTTCGCCAAAATACTCTACGAAACGGGAATTGGCAAAAAGAAGCGTCAGGTTCATATCCGCATCGATACGGTATTTTGCAACGAAGCCCGGCAGGCTTTCGTAAGTCACGGACTGTTCCTTCTGCATCTTTACCAGTTTGTCTATATTGGTCATTACCGAATATGCAACCTGATATCCGTTTATATATTCATCGGCAAACTGGGTCGTTAAATGTACCCATACAAAATCGCCGTTTTTCTTTCGCATCTGCGTAACCAGCTGATACCCGCTCTCATGTGCCTCCAGTGCCGCCATGACGGTCCCTGCCAGTTCCGCCCACAGCTGCTGGTCATTTTGGTAATACAGGTCAGGGCGGTTATGAAAATTCGCTTCATATTCATCTTTCGACCACCCAATCAGATCGTAATAAAACTCATTGGCCCACACCAGCGTAAAGCTTTCATCCAGAAGATGCTTGCTCACACTGACCTTCAGCAGATTCATCAGCGTATGGTACTCGTAGTCGGCCGTCACAGTCTCCCGGCTGCTGCACTCAGCAGCATACGCTCTTTCCTGTTCTGTCATCACCAGATTCCTCCCTAACTCTCTCTGATTGTCCCTCTGTTCTTCTGCGGAAATAATCCCATTGGGATTCTTCTTTCATCCAGATCGTCTTCCTGGCAATCATCCGGCCGGCAACCTTGTTCATAAAAGCTCCTTTCATATTACCATAAAATATAAAAAAACTCAACGGACATATGGAATTATCGCCTCTGCAATGATAAAATAAAGAAAAACACAGCTGTGAAAACGGAGGTACCAAACGGTTGGTCAATGATAGTCAATACTCAAATTTAATATACGAATACTTTCTTGTACGCTTCCACTCCAGGTATTACAAATATGGGGATACGCTTCCTTCCATCGATATCCTTTGCCGTGAGTTCAATGTGTCTGCGCAGACAGTGAAGGTCTCCCTCCGGCGTCTGCGCACGGAAGGCTACATCTCCATGCACAACGGCATGACCACCACCGTCATATTCAGGCAGACCAGACAGGAGGCAGCGGACTACATCCTGAACTATTTTTCAGAACGGTGGGATACGTATTTCGATCTCTATGCCTCTTCTGAACTCATTTTTATCCCACTGCTGGTAGAGGGACTGAAGCGCCTGGACGAGGAGGATCTTGACGTTCTTTCACGTCTGGAGGAGAGGGCGGAGGCCGACGATCTGATCCATTTCTACTGCCGTGTACTGCAGAAAATGGAGAATCCACTGGCGCTGAATCTCTTCTGGGAGACTACCCTCTTTCAGGGGTTTCCCTTTGCCAGAATGGAGCCACACCCGATCCATTTCGATACCGCTCTGGTTCGTCAGCGGTTAAAGAACCTGCGAAGCCTGCTGTCTGAAGGGAACTGGGAACTCATCCGGAATACGCTCCTGGAATACCAGAGAAGTGACGTCCGTGTAATTATGCAAAACCTGGAACCAATCTTACGCTCCCGGCCCAGGCCGCCGCAGATCCCCTTTGTCTGGCGCGTCTACCGCAGCCGGCCCCAGATCTGCTATCATCTCGCCTCCCGGATTCTCAACGACATTTACATGGGGGAGTACCGGGAAATGCAGTTTCTGCCGTCTTATGAGAAGATGGCCCAGCTATACGGAGCGTCTGTCAGCACCCTGCGCCGAACCATCAGAATTCTGAATCAGGCCGGTGTCTGCCGTACCTTAAACGGAAAAGGGACGCGTATTTTCCCTTTGGGAACCCCCTGCGAGCCCCCGGATTTTGAAAGTCCCGCCATCCGCCGTAACCTCTCCTTCTTTGTCCAGTCCTTTGAGATTCTGATCTATTCCTGCGACGGGGTGACACGTTCTTTTCTGTCCTCCTTAAGCCAGGACAGGATCGAAGAACTGACCGGACTCCTGGAAGAGTGCCTGAATACAAGGCAAGGCGAGCTCTCTATCTGGTATTATCTGATCTTTGTCAGTCAGTACAGCCATCTGACCGGTGTACGCGAAATTTATAAGACGATCTACTCCCTTTTCCTTTGGGGTTATCCCTTAAAAGCCTCTTCCGGAAATTTAACGGACTTAGACTGCGTCATCATGCATTTTACGGAAGCCATGGTCAGGCATTTAAAAGAACATGATTATGACCAGTGTGCCGCTGATGTAAAGGAGCTGCTTTTCAAACAGTTTCCTGCTGCCAGACAATACTTAATCGGACATGGCATTCCGCCGGAAGAGCTGCGTATCTCTCCTTCGATCCGGCTGTTTATAACCGACACGGAAGCCCTGGAATGCAGACCGGAGAACCGTGGGAGCTCACCTGAGAGCTGACGCCAACTTCTGTATACGAATAAAACGAGATCTGTTTTGCCTGCGGCAGAAAAGATCTCGTTTTATTTAAACTCTCTGATACAGCTCCGCGGCCGTACGTGAACGCCTCGCCAGTTCCTCCTGATCCACAATGCAGTATCCGCTCTCCCTCTTTTCCAGTATCCCTTCTTCACAGAGCTTTCCCAGCAGCCGGAACATATGGCGGTAGCTCATCCCCACCGAGCAGGAGACATCCGTCAGCGTATCGCAAAAGAGGCCGCGGTGAGAATTCTGAATCACATAGGCACAAAGCCGCTGTTCGCCGGTGCATAACGCGGTCGAGGTGAAATTATCCGAACTGGCAGTCAGCTTCTCCGCCAGTTCCGTTCCCAGCTTATTTAAAAAAACAAGATTCGTTTTCAGTTCTGCCAGGCAATTCTGGTAAGAAACCGCGACGCATTCAAGCTCCGTAACCGCCTTCACGGAAGACGTGGCGTTCACCTGCCTTGTCATCAGTTCGATCTCACCGATCAAACCGTGTGAAATATTGTAGCAGAGTATCAGGCTCTTGCCGTTCGGCGCAGTGCGGCACACCTTTGCATTTCCTTCAACGACAATAGCAATCCATCCGATGGGATGTCCTTCACGAAGGACATCCTCTCCTGCCGCAAACCGAAGGCAGCAGCAGGCACTTATGGGAACATTCTGCAGACCGTATTCTGCAAGGCAGGCTGTATGTTCTTTTTTTAATGGGAGTCTTTTCAACTTGGTCACCTCACTTCACTGGTTATGGTCGTTTTTTTGACAGCAAAAGCGGAAAACACTGTGACAAATGTCCTACATAGGGTCCCGTTCCTTCTGGTATCCTTTTATCAGGAGGTGAACTGTCATGTATCAACTATTAGCGCTGATCAATGGTATTATTCTGTCCGTCATGATATCGGTAAATGGTAATCTGTCCGTGCAGTACAGTGCGTTCACGGCTGCTGCCATTATCCATGCGGTCGGCTCCCTGTTTGCACTGCTGCTCTGTGCCTTTCAGAAAAACAGAAAACCGGTCTGGACCCACCGGCCCAGGTGGATTTATCTCGGCGGTGCAATCGGAGTATTTACAACAGTATTTCAAAATCTGGCCTTCACCTGCATCAGCATCACAAGTGTGATCGCACTGGGACTGCTGGGACAGACGGTTACATCTCTGGTGATAGACAGTTCCGGATTATTCGGCATGGAAAAAAGGCCGCTTCCGCGGTATGCAATGATCGGACTGAGTCTATCGGTGTTCGGTATCTTCGTGATGCTCGATACCACGGTCACAACGGCCGCACTGGGAGCCGCCATCTCCTTTGCCTCCGGCATCTCCATGGTTCTGTCCCGGACAGCCAACGCCCGTCTGGCTGAAAAAACCGGTGCACTGCAGGGATCGCTGGTGAATCATCTGACAGGGCTTCCGATTACGGTTGGCCTGGCCTTAGCCGCAGCCGCAATAAGCGGCACGCCGGTGACTGTTTCCGCAGGAGGCAGTTTCCGCCTCTGGATCTATCTGGGCGGCGCCCTCGGCGTCATAGTGGTCATGCTGTTAAATATCACGGTTCCGAAAATCCCTGGCTTTCAGCTGACTCTGCTCGTCTTTGTCGGCCAGGTGTTTACAGGAATCCTGCTGGATAGTGCAGCCGGCAGCTATCATACCGGCACATCCCTCTGGGGCGGGATCATCATCGCGGCCGGAATTGCCGTCAATATGATCCTGGAACAGGTGACTGCAGTTTTAAAAAAGAACCCACGCAGCAGCTGAGTACCAATTCCCGGCTGCCTGCTCAGCCGCCGTGCGTCACCTCTTCAATCAGCCGGCAGAGAGACTCTTTAAAACGTTCATCGTCTTCTTCCGTTCTCTTTGCCGGCCCCTTCAGATGGTGCCTGCCTTTTCCCATACGGATCTTCTTCGCCATATGGCGTTCCATCAGCATCTGGTCGATATTCTCATTGGTATACCATTTTCCGCTTTGATGGATTCCGTACGCCCCCTTCCCCAGAATCATAGCCGCCACGCCGTAATCCTGAGTTACCACGATATCACCTTTTGCACACTGATTCACCAGTGCAAAATCCACGGCATCCGTGCCTGCTCCTATGATTTTTATCTCACTGTAGGAAGACTGGAGAACATGGCTGGTATCACACAGGAGCACTACCGGAATCTGATACTGCTCCGCTGTCTGTTCCACCAGTTTCACTACCGGACATGCGTCCGCATCTACTAATATTTTCATTCTGTCCTCTCTCCGGCAGTTTTCTTACACATCGCCGGCAGTTTTCTTATTTGAATGTGCTAAATAATTCTTCCATTGAGATGACCGCATTCTTGCGATTACTCATCATTTTTTGACTCTATCTTACCACATAAATACAGATTCCACACGTATTTTATGAAATTTAAACCCTCCACTTATCCACCAGTTTTTATCTGTGTGTTATTCTTTTCTCACATCAATGAGAGGAGAAAAGAAGATGCAAACAACGATTCAGGTATCCGGTCTTACAAAGTCCTACAGCACACTGCATGTGATCAGAAATCTCGATTTAACCGTATCGAGAGGCGAAGTTTTTGGCCTTCTCGGCGCAAACGGCGCGGGGAAGAGTACGGTAATCGAGTGTATGCTTGGCACAAAAAAGGCCGATGGAGGCAGCATTTCGATTCTGGGAATGAGTCCGCAAAAGGACCGCAGAAAATTATTCCAGCAGGTTGGCGTACAGTTTCAGGAAGCCAACTATCCGGATAAAATCCGCGTGGACGAGCTGTGTGAAGAGACAGCCTGTCTCTACGCCGCCCCCGCCGATTACAGAAAACTGCTGCTGCAGTTCGGCCTTCGGGAAAAGGAAACAAATTTCGTCAGTGAACTGTCCGGCGGCCAGAGACAGAGGCTTTTTATAGTACTGGCATTAATACCAGACCCGCAGGTAGTATTTTTAGACGAACTGACCACCGGTCTTGACACAAAAGCAAGGCGGAGTGTGTGGAAAAGCCTTCAGGAGTTAAAAAGCAGAGGGCTCACGATCTTCTTAACCTCACACTTCATGGATGAAGTGGAGGAACTCTGTGACAGAATCGGCATATTAAAGAACGGCGAATTTGCATTCTGCGGTACAGCCGCTGAGGCAGTCACCTTAAGTCCCGGTAAAACGCTGGAAGAGGCGTATCTGTGGTTTACGGGAGAGGAGGCTGACGGAGATGAATAAATTTTTTACAATGCTGAAAACCGAACTGAAGCTCTCCTTCCGCGGAATGGATATGATGATCTTTGCCGTCTGCATGCCCGTGGTTGTTGTCATACTGCTGGGAATCATCTACGGTGGGAAACCGGCATTTGACGGCGCGGACTATACGTTTCTGGAACAGTCCTTCGGCGCGGTATCCACAATTGCGGTCTGTGCAGGCGGCGTCATGGGCCTGCCTCTGGTGATCTCCGACTACCGTCAGAAGAAAATACTGAAACGCTTCAAAATCACGCCTTCCAGTCCCCTCCTTCTGCTGTCGGTCCAGGTGGCCATTTACATGATTTATTCCCTGATCGCGCTGGTACTGATCTATCTGGTCTCTGCCCTGTTGTTTGGCATGAGTCTGAAAGGAGCCTTTTTGCCGTTTATCGGAGCGTTTTTCCTCGTTATGATCTCTATGTTCAGTATCGGAATGCTGGTAGGCGGCGTATCACCAAATATTAAAATTGCAAGTGTTCTCGCCAGCTTACTCTATTTCCCGATGCTGATCTTTTCCGGCGCCACACTGCCATATGAGGTCATGCCCGCGGCCCTGCAGAAAGTCGCGGATGTACTGCCTCTGACCCAGGGCATTAAGCTGTTAAAAGCCACGTCCCTGGGACTTCCTGCAGAGAACGGAATGGCCTCGCTCATTGTCATGGCGGTGATTGCCGTCGTCTGCGGCGGACTATCTATCCGCTTCTTTCAATGGGAATAGGAAGTGCAGTTCCTTGTGGTTTTATTCGAAGGAAATAAAACAAAGAAATCAGCAGTCAAAAAAGAACCGGTTGACCACATGCGGTCAACCAGTTCTTTTTCGACGTTATAACAGTTGAATTTTCTTAAATTTCTCAAATTCCCGCAATATTCCCGGCGCTGACAATATTCTGCCAAAAATTGCAGCTGCACAGCGCATGATCCCCGTCTGTTTCATCCGGTGCATAGATCAGTCTTTTCTCCTCCAGTTCCAAAAGCCGGCCGGTCCCGCCGGAACGATACTGGGCCAGCCTCCTACGGGCATACTCAAGCCTGGCCTTCACTCCCGCCAGTCTGATATCCAGAACCTCGTATCCGAACACCTTGCATTCTTCCATCCAGAGTGTCTCTCTGAGCATCGCAAGCCGCTCTGTCAGCTGGATACAGGACGGAAGGATGCTCTGTTCCGCTTCCGCCAGATAACGCTTATCCCCTGCGTGGTAGCTGTCATAAATCCGGATACCCAGTTCGGATTTCATCTCCAGGAGCCGGGCCATAACCTCATAATATTCAAACAGTATACTGGCCCCGGGATGCAAACGCCTGTACCCTGCCAGATCCTCCGCCAGCCGTCTATAGTGTTCTGACAGCCCCAGACCACGGATCTGTTCGTCAAACAAACCAAGCATGACATCCTGGTAAAGCAGAAACTTGGAAGGATTGTCCGCATACCGGTTATCCTTTCCGACTCCAGGGACATGGTCGAACCGGTCCAGAAGCCACCATGCTTCTCTGCAGTCTCCCCAGAGAAATTCCATATCATCCCTCGTTACCCTTTTCTCTTTTCTCTGCAATTCATTTTTTTCAGAAAAGCAGGCCTCCGCAAAAGTCGTGAGAGAAAGATTTCCCGCCGCCATCGGCGTCTCAGCTCCGTTATCCTGCCAAAACGTACAGATTACCTCTGAGACTCCGTTCTCCCGACAGGCTTCCAGGGCTGGCATCAGCGTCGCAGACATCCAGGAGTAATTCGGCGCCACCCCGTTCCAGATCCATGCACCCCCGGCAAACAGCAGCTGATCTGACAGTTTCTTATGTAACTTTATATAGTTTTCGTAGTGCGCTTTCTCGTCGTGATAGTAATCCCAGTAAACCATGGAAACCCCTTCCGGGAACTCCGGCAGATCGGAAAATTCCGTTTCCGGCGGCAGATTATAGTAATCGCCGTCCGGGGACTTTAAGCGAAAATACATATCACTCCAGATCATCGGCTTCATCCCGTATTTCCGGCAGATGGAAAGCACCCTCTTTAAGTGGTTGTTCATGATCTCAAAACGGTTCTGGTATCCGTTTTTATTCAGGTAATTACCCAGTCCCAGCTCATGTGCCTCGTCCATGCCAAGGTGGACGCGCCTGCTGCGAAACGCGGAGGAAACACTGTTTATCATGGCGTCGATCAGCCTGTAGACCTCTTCGTCACCTGCCAGCAGAATATCCGGCGTATCGGTCAGCCCTGCCATGGTTTTCCACCTGAGCGCCGTATGCAGATGGGCCAGTGTCTGAATACACGGCACAATTTCTATGCCAAACAGCCCGGCGTAGTCATCACACGCCTTCATTTCCTCTCTCGTATAACGCCCGCGAAAGGCGCCAAAATACGGATACTCCGGGATCTCATACGTCTCTTCTGTATACAGCATCATCAGGTTCATGCCCAGAGAAGCCATACGTCTGATATATTCCCTGATCTTCTCTGTCTTCAAAACTCCGTTTCTGGAACAGTCCAGCATTGCCCCCACCGACTGAAACCAGACTTTTTCCTGAAGCTCATATTCAGCCTCCGCCGTATGCGTCTCAATATCGTTCAGGGCCTTCATAAAGCCCCTGAAAAAATGGACTTTTTCCCTGCATCTGACCGTTAGAACACCCTTTTTTAAAGAAACAGACACCTCATTCTCTTCCCCCGGTTCCCAGCAAACCAGCGGGCATATGCCTGTATCTGCACAAGCGCCGCCCTCCAGGAGCTCATGTCCCCGCTCCTCCAGTAAGAGTTTTAGTCCTTCTTTTCTATCTGCTGCACTCTGATCCAACTGAAATTTCATTTTTAGTCTTTTCCTTCTATTTTTCTTTCTGATACATGGCCCGGTATTCGGACGGGTAGACTCCTGTATTTTTTTTAAATATTTTGGAAAAATACAGGGGATCCTGATATCCTACCATACCCGCAATATCTTTTGAAGTAATATTCGGGTATGTAATCAGCAGTTCCTTCGCGTTGTTCAACCGTATATTCTGTATATACTGGGATGGAGTCAGGCCCTTGTATGCTTTAAAAAGCCGGCTCAGATAAGGTGACACCAGGCCAAATCTGGTCGCCAGCATCTTCGTCGTAATCTGCTCTTCCATGTGAGCCAGTATGTATTCATCTACCTCACGCATCAGGTCTTTGCCCTCCTCCGATGTTTTTTCCATGTTCATGTCCTTCACATATTGAAGAAACTCTTCAAATACCTGATCCATATTTGCAGCATTGGAAAGCAGTTCCGCAACGTCCAGAAATGTATTGCTTTCCTCGGACTCATTCCGTTCTACGGAATGGGCTGCCGCCATCAGAAACAACTTCTGCAGAATCCGTTCCAGCTCTGCCTGGGTAACCCTGAACAGTTTCATCCGATCCCTGACATTAAACAAAATTCCCTTCAGTTCGGCAAAATCTGCTTTCCTGATGGCATACGAAATCGCTGATTCCGTTGATGCCCCGAGTGTGAATGGCCTGCGTTCCGGCAAAGCATTCGTTACTGACGATATCCCGAACCTGCACTTTTCTTTTATCTCCGTCCGCAGCGTACCAAGTACTTCCTGTACCTGGCTGATATCCGTAATAGCCTTTCCGTAGCAGACGGTTATCGCTATCCGTGGAGGCAGCATCGCAAGGATTCCCTCTGCGATTCCTGCCATGTCAGGTTCCTTTAGGCCTTCCATAAACAAAATCTGTTCATTCATTGCCTTTCCAAAAAAACAGAATATTCCTTTTTTCAGACCGGTCACAAGGGAAACAATCTGTTTCAGATCATGGTTCTTCCAGTACACATTTCCCGGCGCCATCTCCTCCAGGTTATTGGGATTAAAAGCTCCGGCCATCAAATACATGGGGTATACTGTCTCGAATAAGGCGTTTCCCGTCTCACAGGACGTTCCCTCGTACAGAATTCCCGTCAGTATTCTGTTCTTTTCTTCTCCTGCCCTCTGCCTCAGTTCATCCTTAATCTGAGCCAGCAGCAAAGCCAGTTCTTCTCTGTCTACAGGCTTCAGCAGGTAATTCTTCGCGTTGTACAGAAGGGCTTTCCGTGCATAAGAAAAATCTCGGTAACCGCTGATCACCACCGCCGACGTTAACGGACACGATTCATATACATACTTAAGGATCTCCGTCCCGTCCACCATCGGCATATGAATGTCCGTAAAAACCACTTGAACCGACTGCTCCTTCAAATATTCCAGGGCTTCTCTGCCATTCTTCGCACTTTTCACAACCGTAAATTCTGGATCCAGCCCCTCAATCATTGCTTTTATACCTCGAAGCAGGGGTAATTCATCTTCAGCCACCAGGACTCTAATCATTCCATTCACCTCCAAGCAGCACAACTGCCCCTTCCTCGTCGTTATATAACCGGCACACGAAATTTCTGTCGTAACAGATCATCAGCCTCATATAGATATTTGGTATGCAAAGCTCGCCGATGGAGATCTTTTCCAGGTTTTCCCTCACATTCTGGAAGGATAATTTCTGTTTCATCCTCCCGAATTCCGCCAGATATTCTTCTGCAAATCCCGTCCCGTTGTCCTGCACCCGAATAAACCATTTGCCGGATTCCCCATAGACCGCAAGCCGGATTCTCCATACCGGATCCGTATTTTTAAAAGAGTGCTGGAAACAGTTTTCACAGATCGGCTGAATCATAAGCTTTGGTATCCGGACAGAGGACAAAGCAGGGTCCATCTGAACCTCATATTCAAACAGGTCTTCATATCTCTCCTTCATCAGTTCCATATAGTTAACCGCATTTTCAACTTCCCGTTCCATGGTGCAGAATCCGTCCTCCATGGATGAGGTAAAACGCAGCATTTTACAGAGCCGCGAGCAGATATTCTCCACTTTCCGGTTACCGTCCGCCTGCGATTCCATTGAGATAATAGCCAGAATATTGTAAAGAAAATGAGGGTTCATCTGCGACTGCAGCGCGAATAAATGGGATTTTAATTCATTTGTTTCCGCGGCGTACTGCTGCTCCACAGATTCCTTCATCCGGCTCAGCACAGCGTTAAACGCGTTTTTTATCTGTACCAGTTCATCGCTGCTTTCATAACCGGCGATATCCATCCGAAAATGTTCCAGGGAAATATTTTTGATCGAATGATTCAGTTCAATCAACGGCTTTGACAGTTTTCTCACAATCAGAATCTCCGTCACAATCGCGGTGACAAGAATCAGCAGCATGCCAAGAAACATCAGACGGTTAAACTGATCCAGCGGCTCCATCAGCACATTCTTCGGTTTTTCGAAGAGAATGGTAAATGGTGCGTTCCGCAGTTTTCTGCTGCACACATAACGGCCCGGGATACTTTTATCCCCATCGGCCAGTTGTCCTTTTGATGCCAGCCGTATCATCGCCTCCATCTGGCTGTCGGCTCCGCTGCTTTCCGATCCAAGGCTCCGGTATACCATCTCTCCCTGATCCGTAATGATTACGGAATTGATATCTTTTCCGATACCATGAAACATATCGTCCAACCGGTCTGTAAATTCCTGCACCTCTACATATCCGCACTTTAAGCTGTTGGAGGAGTAATCCTTAATCTGTCTGACAACGGAAAAATACGATTTTTCAGAAAGCCCGGTATCGTTTAATACATCGTTCTGCGGCGGTACGAAATAGACAAAGCTGTCGTCCTGTTTAAAAAAATCACGTATCTTAGCGTACCCGCCGCCTGAAAAGTAAGCCTCTGTTCCGGATGCCGTCGTAACCGTTGTGGCTGTACAGACAAAATCCCGGTAATCATTATAGAGACAGATTCTGGCATATCCATCCTTCTTAAAATTGTAAGAATTCAGCAGCTTTACCACTTCAGAAGCAACAAGCGGCTCCCGGATAAAAAAGTTTTGATCCTCCCGCCGGTCCACCTTTTGGAAAACGCTCACAATATTGGGATTGGCGGCGATCTGAAGGGCGGTCTTATCCATATTGTAAAAGTGGTTGTCAAGTCTGTCGGCCACACTGCCCGCGATCACCTCAAAATCATCGTTTGCCCGTTCTGTTATGGCATCCACAACATATCGGTAAAAGATTCCCATCAGTGCGGCCGACACCAAAAGAACCATCACGATCTGAAAAAAAATCATCTTCGATTGGAACTTTACTTTTCTCAGCATAAAAACCTTTCTATTCGGGTCTGCCTACCCCTTTACGGCCCCGGCCGTCATCCCTTCTATAATATATTTCTGCAGAACCAGATAGAGGATGACAATCGGAAGCACCGTAATAACGAGTGCGGCAAATACGTAATTCCAGTTTCTGGAGTACAGTCCATAAAAATTGAATATCATCATGGGGATCGTCGTTCGTTTGGAACTGCTCATCAGGTACAGCGGCACCTGAAAGTTGTTCCAGATTCCGATCGCAGCAATAATCAGATTGGTGATCATAACTGGCTTCAGAATAGGAAGCAGTACCCGAAAAATCAGCTGGAACGTACTGCAGCCGTCTATGATCGCCGCCTCGTCTATTTCCTTCGGTACACCGGTCACAAAGCTGGAAAAGGTCATAACTGCAAAGGGCAGATTCACCGCAGCAAAGACCAGAATTACACCAATATAGCTTCCGTACAGATTCAATTTAATCATCATAAAATACGTCGTCACCATCTGCATGGTGGCTGTCAGCCCAAATACAAAGTAGTAATACAGCGCTTCGGCCTTTTTATCGTTCCGTCTGGAAATAATGATTCCCGTCATACAGCCCAGAATAATCACAATGGCAACAGAACACACTGTGACAATCAGGCTGTTCTTATATCCCCTTAAAATCTCTCCCGTCTGAATCACATGCAGATAATTGCCGAACTGAACATGGGACGGAAGGCTTAAATCCATATGCAGCGCCTCTCCCTGCGTCTTAAATGATCCCAGGAGCATCATAATCAAAGGAATTAGAAATACCGGACAGATCAGCAGACTAATAAGGAAGGGGACTATTTTTTTTCGATGGCGTACCCAGAATATCTTCATTATACATCAATCTCCTTTGATTTTAACAGTCTATTTAACAGAAATGTGATAATTACAATACCGATCGACAGCAGCAGGGCGCTGGCGCTGGATTTTCCAAGAAGGCCCATTCCAAAAGCACGGTACGTATAAGTGCTTAAAACCTGGGTATCGAATCCAGGACCTCCTCCGGTCAGAGAATATACCAGATCAAATACCTTTAATCCTCCGGTAATATTCAACGTGGTCACAACGGTAAAGGATGGAGCCAGTAGCGGAAGTGTAATGCTGCGAAACTGCTGCCATGAACTGGCTCCGTCCAGCTGGGCGCTCTCATAGTATTCGCCGGAGATGGCATTTAACCCTGAGATAAAAAGGAACATGCTGAATCCCGCCCACATCCATACTTCAATAAATATAATCCAGAACATCGCCGTTCCATAGCTTCCCAGCCAGTCCCTGGCCAGCTGTCCCAGTCCCGCAGCTGCCAGCAGATTATTGACCAGGCCATCCTGCTTTAAAATTCCGGTAAACAACAGCCCCACAATCATACAGCTCAACACACAGGGCAGATAAAACAGGGTCCGGAAGATACTGTTTCCACGAAAACGCTTTACAACAACAAGCGCAATCAGCAGACCCGTTATGGTTTTAAATAGCGTTGTCGTAAACGCAAACAGCAGTGTGTTAAAGATTGAACGGGCAAATACTTCGTCCTGAAACAAATTGGCAAAATTACGCAGGCCAATGAATTGCGGCGAATCCATACGGTCTAGGTTCCAGTTCGTAAACGAATAGAAAAATGCAATAATGATTGGCACTACGAAGAAAACAGTATATACAAGCGCTCCCGGAAGAGCGATCCACATAGGGTATATCTTTGAACGCAGCTTTTTGTTCATAGGTAAAACCTCCTGATTCGTTAAAATATCTGCCGCAGGCATGCCCATCCGGCTCATTGCCCGCGGGAATAAAGAAGGGGTGCCGCTCTGCTTACACAGCACGCAGCACCCGGTGCTTACACTACTATTTTAAAAACCTTCCGCTCCCTGGTCCTTCATGTATTGCTCATAATCCTTCTGGAATTTTTCCATAAGTGCCTTTCCGTCCATCGTTCCCTTGGCCGGAGCATCTACATAGTACACGTATAAGCTGCTTTCAAACAGCGGATTTAATGTCATCACATAATAATTGAATTCCGGGATCGCTTTTCCCTGCTTGATATAGTTATCATTAATCTCTGTCAAATATTCCGGAACCTTGCCGCCGTCAACATCTTTATATGCCGGAAATGCCGGGCGGTCTGCAAAGTAGAGATTCGCGTATTCCGGTGTGGACCACAAATCAAATATCTTTTTTACAACATCGAGATTGTCGGAATTTTTATATGCCACGAAGCCGGCTGAAGACATATTCTCCGTGATGACATCGACACCGTCCTTCATGGACATCGGGAACATGCCGATTCTTGCTTCCGGATTTGCTTCCAGGACAGACGATGCAAAAAAGTCCCCGTTAAAGTGCATGGCTGCTGTACCATCTGCCACGGCCGCTATGGCATCATCGTAAGTGGCGGAAGCAAAGTTACTGTTTATGTAGCCCTTCTGGTATAACTCCAGATATTTATCCAGCACTTCGGCGAATTCAGGAACATCACTCCACTTTGTTTCATTTTTCAGTATTTTTTCAGCAAAATCCTTACAGCCGTCAGCTCCCAGAATCTTTGCGAAATTATCTGTCATAAGTATCTGGGGAACCCAGGTATCTTTTGGCATGAAAATCGGAGTCGTGCCGCTTTCTTTTATCTTCTCACAGGCAGCAAGGAATTCATCCCAGGTTGCCGGCACCTCGACACCGGCTTTCTCGAATACATCTTTATTGTAAATAAACCCATGCAGCCCAGGTACGGAGAGGAACGGGAATCCATAAATCTTTCCATCCTTTGCCGTTACATTTTCCGGTATAATCAGCCGGTCCGTCCAGGCTTCTCCTGTCATATCCGCGAAATTAGACGCAGGATCGATAATATCGTATACAGCTGGAACATTGTAATCGATGATATCCGGGCACTCTCCTGAATTGAGTTTCATCTTAATCATGTTTAACGACTCATCGTCCGGTACGATCTGCGCATCGATCTTAATATTCTCTTCCTCCTCCAGCTTCTGAATCATTTTCTGGAGTCCTTCAAAATTCCTGGACTGTTGAATCAGGGCGGTCACGACCACCTTTTCTTTGCTTCCAGCTTCTGCTGCCGCCGGCTCCGTCTCTTCCTTCGATGGCTCTGCCTTTACCTCTTCAGTCTGCGAAGCCTCTGTCGCTGTTCCCGTCCCCTGACTGCCGCATCCGGCTAAGGCACCTGCTGTCACCATACATGCTGCTGCAATTGCAAACACTCTTTTTTTCATGTAACTTCCTCCTGTCACGTTTGATAGATTTATGATAGCATTCGGGGACAGCAGTCGTAAATGTACAAAAGTTAAATGAGGTATGGAAAAAAATTACATGTTATTTTTATTCGGTGTGCAATGCCTTCCTCATCGCTTCCGGATCAGGTTTCTTCCCCGTCCACAGTTCCACTGCCAGAGCTCCCTGATAAACAAGCATACTCTGTCCATCCAGCGTATGCGCTCCCAGACGGTTCACCTTTTGGAGGAAAGGAGTGTACGCTGGATTGGTAATAATATCCTGTACTACCATGTTTTGGTCGATGGATTCGTAATCGATATCCGGTAATGATTCATCCGGGTACAGACCAATATTCGTGGCATTTACCAGAATATCGCAAGATGGAATTCTTACCTTCTCTGTCCAGTGCACAAATTCTGCGGCACAGCTGGTTTTCTTTGCAATCAATTCTGCCAGTTCTCTGCCTTTTGCCTCCGTCCGGTTGATAATCGTCAACTGAACAGCCCTCGCCAGCGCGCATTCCACACTGATGGCCCTTGCGGCGCCTCCCGCTCCCAGAATAACGATCCGCTTTCCGCTCATAGAGATACCATTTTCCCGAAGTCCGATTATAAAACCTTTTCCATCCGTATTTTCTCCATATAATTTCCCATCTTTTATCATTATAGTATTGATCGCACCTATGAGAGCAGCGCTCTCAGACAGGCCATCCATATAAGGCACAGCAGCGATCTTATGAGGAATAGTCAGGTTCAGTCCCGAAAATCCCATTGCTCTGATCCCATTCAGCCCCTCCTGCAGACCCGCGGCCGGTACTCGGAACAGCTGGTAACGCCAGTCTAAACCCACACTTTTAAATCCGGCTTCCATCATAGCGCCTGACGGATTCTCATCAATCGGATCCCCAAATGCTCCTGTTGTAGGTATTCTAAAACAGCCTTTCATTTTATCGCCTCCTTAAAGCCTTATTTCATAGATATGAATCTCGGCTTCTTTTATAATTCCCTTTGATTTAACAGACATTCTGCCTCCCTCCAACTGAGGATAAATTCTCAGTGTCATGGCAGAACTGCCATTGATAAAGATCTCTGCTACAGAATGGTCAATCAGGATATCCAAATGGACGACTCCATCTTCCTTACGTTTGAAATATCCTAAAATTGGCTTCTTATCCACGGATTTAATCAGGCTGCTCTCCTCCATTGGCGCATAGTAAGTACCCTCCCGCGGGTTAATAATAATATCGGTATATTCCCGATTCTCTTCATCCGCCAGGAAACGGAATGAAAACACATCATCAGACTGAATATTCCCTTCGATTTCAGCTGCGCCGGATACCGTTTGAAATTCATATCTTCCAGTAAAATTCTGAAGTCGAACCGCTTCATCTGTCCGGCGCAGAGTCTCAAATTCCGGCAGACGCTCCTGAACCAGTTCATCTTCACGATTAATGGATATCACTCTCGGAATTGCCTGGACACCGGACCATTCTCCATCCGTGTAAAGGCCTCTTCTGGGATCTTCCCGAAGCCACCCCCACATCAGCGTCCGCCCTTTCTCATCAAAGGAAATCTGTGAGGCAAAAAAATCACCGTAATCTACACTTCCCTGATTAAAAACCTCCAGCTTTCCTTCATCTGTAATGGTACCTATAAACCAACGCAAAACACGAATATCCCATATAGAATGGATAAACAGCACCTTATCCCCATAAACAATCAAATTAGGGCATTCCATAACCTCTTTCGCGCATGTATTACGAAAGAACTCGTTAACATACGTCCATGACCGGAAATCATCTGTCGTGTATAAATGAACAGCACCATATTTTTCATCCACAATTCCCGCTACCAGACAATAGTATTTTCCTTTCCACCGGAATACGAAAGGATCACGCCACTCGGTCAACCGGATTGTCGGAGCATCCGTACTCCTCATAACCGGATTATCAGGTATCTGTTTCCAGTTTATCCCGTCCTTTGTCGTAGCTACCCACTGCTCGGAGCCACTATTCTGGCACCGGTCTCCCTGTCCTACACTGGTATAAAGCAATTCAATCTGACCGTTATTAATATAGCTGCATCCGGAATAACAGTGAGTCTCCCCTCTGTCCAGAGCCGGATATAAAGCAATTGGTTTATGTTCCCAGTGCAGTAAATCCCTGCTCACAGCATGTCCATAATGAAGATTTCCCCAGTGCCAGTCTGTAGGATTATATTGGTAAAACAGATGATGCTCACCTTTAAAATAAATTGTTGCATTGGGGTCATTCATCCAGTTTTTTTCAGGTAAAAAATGATAGCTTGGTCTGTGTTTCATAGCAATCTCCTTTATGTGTTTTTTTAATTCAATTATCCCTTAACCGCCCCCGCAGTCAGACCTTCCACCACATACTTCTGGAAAAATCCGTAGAATACCAGCTGAGGCACCAAAATAAGCAGCGCTCCTGCTACAAGTCCCCCGTAATCAATGCTGTATTTTCCGCGGAACATAGACACCCCCATCGAAATTGTGCGCATGGCAGGATTCTGGATCAGGGTAACCTCCAGCGGAAATTCATTCCATACATAAAGCACATTGAATACTGTAACCGTAGCCAGCACAGGCTTAATTAATGGGATTGTAATGCAGGTACAAAGTTTCATCAGGCTGCAGCCATCTATAATAGCCGCCTCTTCAATATCCTTTGAAAAGCCTTTTAAAAAACCGACAAACAAAAGCGTATTAAAGGAAACAGAGGATGCCGCCAAAGGCAGTATGACAGACAGATACGTATTCACAATCTTTAATGCTATATTTATTCTGTAAATCGGGAACAGCAAAATATAAGTTGGAATCATAAGCCCTGACAATAAAAATAAATAGATTCCATTTTGAAGCTTTCTGTTTCGGAATTTCAGCCTTGTCAGCGCAAAAGAGCAAGAAAAGGTCACCACAAGGCACAGGATCTGGGTAAATACCACGATAATAATCGTATTTTTATACATACTTCCAAGAGGCAAAATAGCCAGCGCTTTTTTAAAATTGTCCCAGTTCAGTGACTCCGGCAATGCAAACGGCTCATTCATAATCTGAGTATTTGTCTTAAAGGCCAGCACCACCAGCCAAAGAAACGGAATCATAAGTATTGCCGTAATTATAACAGTAAAAATGGACAACACTGCCGCTCCGGCCTTCTTTTTCTTCTTTTCATTCATCATGGCCACTTACTCCTCCTCTCCTACTTGCTCTCTCGTGGCATAGAGGTAGATGACCGCAAACAGGGCGGAAATCAGGAATGTCACCGATGCAATACTCATACCATACCCATACCGCGATGATGTGAATGTGGAATAATACATATAAGTCACTAACAGATCTGACATGTGGTTCGGTCCGCCGCCGGTCAGCTGATAAACTATCTCAAATATCTTGAAACACCCTGTAATGACAAGAAGCATCACGATTATAATCGTCTGCCTGATCATGGGAAATGTGATATAGATCAGCTGCTGCATGTTTCCTGCCCCATCAATTTCCGATGCCTCATAAAGTTCTGGAGGCACCATTTTAATCCCCGCCAGAAATATGGTAGCGTTGTAGCCCAAAGTCTGCCAAAGGAAAATGACGCCTACACAATAGGGTGTCAGGGTCTTCCCTCCAATCCATTCCGGCTGGGCAGACACGTTAATGTACCGAAGGAATGCATTAATGAGTCCGATTTTGGGATCCAGAATGAACACCCAGATCAGACCAATTAAGATCGGGCTGATAATATTGGGAGAAAAGCAGAAGGCTTTTACTAACTTCCCTCCCCGCATTTTTCTGGCAAACAGCAAAGACAATCCAAAAGAACAGGGCACTATGAGAAGCAGAGACATTGCCAGAACAAGTCCTGTATTTTTTAATGCGATATAAAAAATTTTATCTTTGAACAGCGTTATGTAGTTCCGAAAGCCTAAAAACTCAGGCTTACCGATTCCTGTGAAATTGGTGAATCCATAGTAAAACGCCATAAAGACAGGGATAATAATATACAGCAGAAATAGAATTATTGCCGGTGCTATCATTAATATTTTTGTCTTTTTGGTACTGAACCAATGCATACCATCTCTCCTTTTGAGTCAGAAATGGCGCTGCCTGTTATGGCAGCGCCAAAGAATGTTACTGGATTGTGCTCTGCTGTTCATCCATATATTCAAGAGCTTCTTCCGGTGTATAGATCCCGTTAATTACACCAATCATACTCTCCCTGTACTGATTTATGAGCTGACCTGGGATATACATATCCGGGCATGCTGCTGGACTTTCCCAGTCATCATTCATCTTTTCCATTACTCTTGCGAATACCGGATATTTTTCCTCGTCAATCTCTCCGTCGTATGTGGTAACCGGAATACTCTGATTATCTCTCGCAATGATTCCAGTTCCCTGCTCCCCGTAATAAAATTTCAGGAAATCCACGATGACTTCGTATAGCTCCGGATCCTCTTTCTGTACTTTGGCAGAAACACAGTAAGGATGGGCAGGCGCCTTCATTGAAACATTCTGATTGCCTGTTCCGTCACTAAAAGTCGGTCCCCACCAGTAATAAACAGACTGAGCCAGACTACTCTGATCAAATTTCTTGGTATCCCATACGCCAGAGTTAAGCATCGCCGCTTTTCCGCCCAAAAAGGCCTCTACAGACTGATCATAACTCATTGTTGTTACATTGTCAGGAAAGACGCCCTTATCCCGCATATCGGCAAGCTTCTCGTAGAACTTCAGATAGTCATCGTTCTTCCATTTATCCGTACCTGCGATAATACCGTCAATATGGTCGAAGAAACCGTATCTGCAGTGCATGTTTTCAAACGCCCATGCAGTAAAGGTGTCTTTCGCTCCCTGCGCCATCGGAATAATATCATTGGAACGGAACACTTCGGCACAATGAATAAATTCCTCATATGTTACAGGAAATTCCAGACCATACTGGTCAAACAGGGCTTTGTTCAGCCAGATGCCGTTGGACTGAAGTTCGCATGGAATTCCATAAATTTTCCCATCAATCTTCAAGGAATCCAGCATCCCCGGCAGGAAACCATCCACAAAGGCCTGGTCAGAATTAATTTCATTCGTTAAGTCGGCAAGATATCCCTCATTTGCCATCTCTACCGCGCCTCCCTGCTCCATCCAGAACAGTTCAGGAAGTGAGCCATTCTGAGCTGCCATCTTGATATTACGGATCTGATCGTCAGAGGAGGTTCCCTGCAGTTCAATGGTTACGTTCGGATGTTCCTTCATGTATGCCTGTACTACAGCATATACTTGAGGTGCCTGTTCTTCAACGTTAGCTACGTGTTCAGCAAACACAAATTTAAAAGCCTTGTCTTCTGTACCATTATCACCGGCTCCGCTCTTCTCCGTCTTACTTTCAGGTACCACCTCTGCATCCGTCTGACTTATAGCGGAAGACTGACCCACCGTTGTGTCCGTTTTATCATTTCCTTTTCCACATCCTGTGAACAATAGTGCTGATAATACGGTCAATCCTAACACCATAGATTTTTTCCAATACTTTTTCTTCATAAAATACCTCCAAATAATGTGGCATGCAATCATCACAGCAGTATTTTAACCGATTTCCTTGCTACCAGCCGCGGGTCCAGCACCAGCCTTGCAGGCGGTTCCCCTGATCCGTTTTCCCGTTTGTTAAACTGGTTGTCAATCATCTCTGCTATGAGCCTGCCGATCGACTCGTAAGAATGTGCTACTGTAGTAATGCCATAAACAGCTGTCCAGGGTAAATCATCATAAATAATAAAGCTGATATCTTCTGGAATAGACAGATTCATTTCGGAAAGCGCCTGAATTACATTAATGCTGGTAGATTCTCCGACTGACAGGATTGCCGTTGGCTGTACCGCGTGTATCTTTTCCTTGATCATCTCTTTGGCACAATCTGCATAGCTCATGAGGTAAAGACAATCATTATCCACTTCCAGCCTCTCTTCAGCAAATGCCCTGGCATATCCAACCTCGCGTTTAACAAGCGCCGGATTAGTCTTGCTGATCAGCATGATCTTCTTATGGCCACTTTGAAGAAGATGCTTCACAGCCAGATATGTCCCCAGTTCATCATCAATCAGCAGCGTGTCCAGATTGGGGTAAACTGTCCGAAACAACTGAAGCAGCGGAAAACGCTTCGCACCCAGCTGCTTTACCAGTCCTCCGTCTCCTTCAGGAGACGGCACAAAAATAATGCCGTCATACTTATGGGCAATGGCCACTTCAAAATTTTCCCGTTCTACAGACGCACTGTTACCGTTATACATTACAGCAAGCTGATATCCCTTATGTTCCAATTCCTTAGACGTTTCCCTCACCATGGCGCTATAAAACGGATTCACAATCTCATCTAAAAACAATGCCACTGTCCTCTTGCTTTCCTTTCCCCCGGTCCTGTTTACTGTTTTCGGTACGTACCCCAGCTCTTTTGCAGCTGCATATACTTTTTCCCTTATTTCAGGGCTGGTAAAATACGTATTGCTATAAGCTTTGTAAACAGTAGGAACAGATACTCCAGCTAATGCTGCTACATCTTTAATATTACTCATAAACGCATCCTTTCCAGCAGCAGAAGTTATTTCAAGAAATAATTATTTTTATAAATATAAATAATTATTTCTTTTATGTATATAATTATATTACCTTCTGTTGCATTTGTCAATAATTATATGTTTTATATAGCTATTTTTGTAAATATTGTACATTTTTAACAGTGGTTTTTGTAGATAGAATACCACTATTAGAAATAATTATTTTTCGCACCGATTCAAACATTTTATTTGGATATTTTTGGAAATTACAGGAATAATTATATCATATATAGGAAAATTATTCAGATATTTTTCTTAGAAGTGTGGGTTGAAAAGGGCAGCCTCTTATCTTTACCGGCGGCTCCTGATGTTACGATCAGGAGCCGCCGGAAGACGGATATGGCAAGTCAGCTTTCATTTGATATTCGCCAGAAACTGCCGAGCCGCCTGTTCGATATTTTTACATGACCGCCCCGCTGTTTTTATACCGTTTTCTTCGATACAAACCACATGAAACGAATAGTTATTAACCGGAACATAGTCCATCTCGATCATGATATTGGCATCCACGTCCTGCAGCAATACCAGCGATGTCTGAATGCTGTTAATACAGCTTTGTACTTCTGACAGATAATCCAGACAGTCCGATTCCTCGTGAAAGACCTCTGTCAGCCTGTTTAACTTTTCAATTCTGTCTTTTGCCGTACATTTGGTATAATTCCACATAGCCCCTCCTTTTTGTATGCCTTCATCCTGCTCCTGCGTGTTTCACTGCCTTTCAGGAAAACGGAAACACCGATTCCTGTATATGAATATTCTACACAATTATGAAGCTGTTTACAATCAGTACTGGCAATTTACGGAGAATAAGTTCTCTAAAATGCAACCGATTCGATATCATCCGCCTCCCCCTCTGCATACCCTATATAGAATTGGAGGCGTAAAGAATGACAAAACAAGAACCGATGAGTATCGTAACAGACAAATACTTAACCTGCTTTCACAACATACTGGATCAAATGGTACAGCAGATGAACGGTGCCAAACTGACTAACAGCATCTCCTGTAATTATATTGTTCAGATGATTCCGCACCACAAGGCAGCGATCGAGATGTCCTGCAACATTCTGCAGTACACCACGCTGATACCGCTTCAGGAAATCGCATTATCGATCATTAAAGAACAGACAAAAAGCATCGAAACCATGGAAGCCATCCGGAGCCGCTGTCAGATGTTCTGTAATCAGCAGCAGAAAATCGAGCTTTTCCTTTGTCACTGCAGGCAGATCACACAAACCATGTTTGACGATATGAGAAATGCATGCTCCGCCAATGATATCAATGCAGATTTTATTCGTGAAATGATCCCTCATCACAGAGGCGCCATCCAGATGTCCCGGAACGCACTTCAGTTTCCGGTCTGCCAGGAGCTGAAGCCGGTTATCCAGTCAATCCTTGTATCGCAGCAAAATGGGATCCGGGAAATGGAGTGTCTGCTTAAGACTATAGAGAACTGTCACAGACCGTGCTGACAGTTCTGCAGACGCAGCAATCCCCCGGTCCGAAGGATTCGAACCGGGGGATTGCCATCCACGATTTCCTGTACCTGTTTCTTTTTCCGCGCCATAATCATACTCTGTACCACCACAAGCTTACAGCGACTTTCAGCCATCTCATCTTTAAAGTTCAGATTGTAGTTATTGGCTTATTCATCTGGTCCCAATTATCTTTCTTCCAGATTCAGATAGTATTTCATCAATTCCACCGCATGTTCCTGCCTCTGCTCATCATACTTTCTTAAGATGCGGTATGCCTTGGCAGCATTGGAATTCCCGTTTTCATTTTCTGCTCCAAAAAGAATGTAATCGGCGGAGAGTTCCAGGGTTCTTGTCAGTTCCACAAGGGTATCTATTGACATCCCGCAGGTCCCCCGCTCGATATCACCGTAATAGTGATCTGCCCTCCCAATTTTTTCTGCTACCTCTGCGCTCGTCAGACCGAGCGCCTTTCTCCGGTTCCTGATTCGAAGGGCTGCTTCTGTTCGATTATATTTCATGAATTCAACCGGCCTCCTGCCTGAACATACGCCTGGCGTTCCCGACCTTTGTCCGCAGCCTGCGGGTGGCCTGAACAATTTTTTCCAGGCATTCTTCACATTTCGCTGAATCGTCTATACAGGCTTCCGCCACGTCAGCCATACCTACTATGATATTTGCCATAGTACGAATCTCACTGTTTAATTCCGCTAAGAATCCCGTCGTCCACTGTATCATCTGCTCTGCCTTTTCTATCTCACTGTCAAGTAATTCTGATTTCACTTTTAGTTCCTCTTGTTCTCTGTGACTATCCGTTATATCATAAAAAACATTCCACATGACCGGGCTTCCCTGGTATACCTCGCCGGTAAAACGGCCGTTCATGCGGATCCAGGCAACTTTTCCGCGATTTGGTCTCATGGGACACTCAAATGAATAACACTCTTTCCGATTCCGATAGGCGTCTTCTATCCGTTTCGTTACATAGGCGAATGTCCCGCTGTCTTCGCTGTAGTACTCATCTACCCGGTTATGGTATCTGGAACGAAAACCATCTCTTGTATTTCCGGTCAGCTCATATGCGTATTTATTGGCCCAAAGGACGGTAAAATGCCTGTCCATCATATGCTTGCTGACGCCAAAACGCATTCCCTCTATAATCGTTTCATACTCATTCATCGTTGTCCCCTTCTCCTTCCGACGCGATATCCAGTTAATGCCTGGAACTCGTCTGTCTTCCGGATTCTTTGATCTGATTATTTCATACGAGGCCTCTTACAGCTGTTTTTTGGCCATCTTCTGCCTGAAGCCGCATCCTCCATTCTTCCTGAAACTGTTCCAGTTCACGCACTTTCTTCAAAGCGCCGCATATCTCACAGATACTGTCTCCGCGCTTATTTTTCAGCTTACAGCCGGTGCAGATCATCATATGGTTTTTCCTCTCTTTCCGCAAAATTCCAGTTCCTCTTCCTTCAGCATTCTCAGTAATTCCAGCGCGCTTCGAAAGCTGACATACTTTTTACCGGAAAGGGAGCATCGAAGCCGTCCCTGCATCGTGGCATTGCTGCGAAACAGAATCTGGACTTCGAAGACCTCTCTGCTTAACGCCGCCTGCTGTTTTAAAATATCAAACATATTCTGCCAGCCCGCTGTTTTTTGTCTGCCCTTTTTTCGCTTCTTTCCGATCCCCAAATAATCCGCCTTCCGTTTTTCCTGTAAAAAGCGGGGATCCATTGATAACATGGGAGATCCTGCAAGTTCGCAGATCTCATCCATTTTCAGTACCAGCTGGTCCAGTCCACAAAAGGAGACCGGTTCCTCAAGACACCGGTTTACGATTGCCCCATAGATTCTGTTCTCCACCTGTCCGTGGATACAGACCATCATAATACCCGCCCAGTCGGTCACGGCCATGGCCTGCATCTGCTGCTCCATTTCCCGTTTTTTTGTTATGATTTCATCAGTATACTCTTCTGTCCCATTCTCTCCAATCATAATCCTTCCGCCTTTTTATACTTTCCGGTACGGCCGCCTTTTTGCCCTTTTATGCAGCGCTGGTTTCTTTATGAGACAGAAAAGCGGGAACCCGTTTCACTAACTCCTTGTCGGTGTTCCCGCAGTTCTGCCAGATGAAGAAGGCTGATGATTATGGCGTTTCTCTGATCCAGCTGCCGTTTTCATCTACCGGATACCCATCCGGCGTGAGTTCTCCCGTGTAGAGCGAGCCCAGAGGATGCCCCGCCGCTTTCACCGGGCTTAGGTAATACCAGTTGTCTCCCACATTCTGCCAGCCAACCAGCATGCCTCCGGTAAACTGATTGAGATAGTACCATTTCGCGTCTTTTTCATCGAAGTACCAGCCAATGCGAAGACAGCCCTCATCTCTTCCCTGTTGGGAATTCAAATAGTACCACTCGCCTTCCGCATCCTGATACCAGCCGGTATCCATGATGCCTTCCGCATTGAAATGATACGTATACAACTGCTGCAAATCATTGTATTTTACATTCGCCCACTGGTTTTTTAATCGCTGGCCGCTGTAGAGAACAAAGGCCCACTGGCCGCCATTCATTCCCGTTTGCTCCCAGTATCCGTCTGTTCCCACATAATACGTCCTGTAGCGGTTAAATGTATAGCCGGAACCCAGACTCCGTCCACGGCTGCCGGAACCGGATCCGCCTCCGCTTCCTCCGGGATGATTCGGATTCTCCGGGTTGTTCGGATTCTCCGGATCGTCCGGGTTATTGGGATTATTGGGGTCGTCCGGGTTATTGGGATTATTTGGGTCGTCCGGATCCACCGGACCGCCTGAACTTATGGAATCCACCAAAGCTTTTAACGTCTCGTATTCCTGCAGAAGTTCTTCTATTGCCGGACGGTAAGTCCTGTTGACTACCTCCTGCGCCGAAACCACTGCACTGCTTAGTAACTGCCTGTTCTCTTCACTTACTGAACTGTTGTTCATCAGAGTCTGGGCGATGGCAATCTGCTCCATCAGCTTCTGCCGCGCAGCCTGCCACTCGGAATCATCCGCAGCCCGATAAAGTACATACAGTGTCGCCGCCTTCGTAACCGGTGTGGTAATATCGTATTCAGAGGACGCGGACTCTGTCTTTCCAAGGCCTCCGTACTCATAGACGATTCCGGTGACCGGATCGGTATAATCTTCGAAGATATTCAGATTTCCAAAAGCCTCCGTCTCTTCCAATGACGTCTGGGACTTCACTTTCAGCCGGTGTACGGCAGCCCTTTTCGTATCAACTACCGTTATCTCATGGGCTTTCAAATAGGTCAGTAAATAGGTTTCCCCCACATGGGCGTCAAAAGCTATGGTTCCGGTAAAGTCCGCGCCGTCACCGTTTGGATCCGGGGTCATCGGGATCTCGGTGCAGACCGGAGTCCCCTCCGGATTTTCCACTTTCCAGAGCCTGTAATCCAGATATCCAAGCATGCTCTCATCTATTTCGCTGTACACTCTGATACCCGGTGCAGGATTTCCATCTTCCGGAAGCCCTTTATTCGTTCCGCCCACCTTTCTGGTCAATGCAGAACTCAACGCCCACGGGATCTTAACAGACTCAGAATCTTCCCACATCTCTGCTTTCACTGCATTGGACTCCGATGCCTTCGGCGCACGCCTGTTAAATTTAACGGTATACTCCACATCGATTCCGGCTGTCATCGCTTCACGGTCCTCCGCATTATCGGTCAGAGTCTGAATCAGCGTCTCAAAATAATTTTCTGATAGATCCAGAGCATTTTTTCCGTCTCTCGGGGCATAGTCCACGGTGGCATTTCCCGGTGTTGCCGTCGAAGGCATCTCGTAGACAGCCTGCAGTACGACGTTTTGTCCCGGCATGGTAATCGTCTGGTTACGCCTTGTCACAAATATTTGAGGACTTCCAATCAGAGGATTCCACTGCTTGAATGCCTGCCCGTTATAACCGGTGATCTCCGCATTGATTTTTACTGTATCGCCTTTCTTTACGATCGCCGACACTGCATGTTCTTCCGTCTCAATCACACTGCCGTTTCTGATAATCTCATCAATATATCCGCCGTTCGTCAGGGATATCGTGTAATATTTTTCCTCTTGTCCGGCATAGATCACCGATACTTGGGTTCCCATGGTCTGTCTGTCAGCAGGCGTTCCCATCTCCCCGGCATGCTTTGCAACGACGATGTATAACTGATTGGGTTCCAAATCTCCCAGTACCGCTTCGTTTCGTGTGCTTTCGGCTAAAACCCAGCCATCTGCATCAGAGCCCGGTACGAAAAGCGTATTCCCGTCAATGTCCATAATCGCATAGTAAGTATCGTAAGCCGCAGGATTAATCGTAAGCCGCAGACGGCCCTCCGCCGTATCCCGGCTGACCTGATAATTGCTTCCAAGCGCCGGTACCGTCACCTGGGAAGGCGGTCCGTAATCCGATGCATCCGTATGCTCCGGAAGAATTGTTCCCACAGCCGGCTCCGCGCTCATGGACAGTTCATATACATAGTACAGGGTGCAGGGATACAGTCCGGTAAAATCACTGTTTTGCAGCTGTGCTCCGGTTTTAACCTGCAAAATTCTGTGTTCTCCATCTGTCAGGGCATACCGGCGTTCCTCATTAGCACCGGATACTGTGACTTTCCCGCTTCCGTCTCCGGCCACTGCGCCTCTCGCATCCGGCATTGCCAGAATCCCGTCGTCCTCTAAGCTGGCGGGCACAAACCTGGCCGTATAGTGCTGACTGGCCAGAATCACCTGGCTCTCCTGAACACGGTTTCCGCTCTCGTCAAACCAGCCGGCAAAGATATAATATGGATCCGGAACAGTCTGTGGCAGATTTAAATCCGTCCATGGCGTTCCTTTTCCCGTGTGAATGGAAGTCACTCCCGACAGGGAGCCGTGGGCACCTGCCCCAAACGTTAAGTCAAACCATTCGTTGGGATTCTCTTCGAAATTGGCAAACAGTTTTATGTTCTGTGAAACGGCAAGGCTTCCCTCCAGCCGATCTCCCGTCTTATCGCTTCCGTTAGCATTGGCTCTGTACCAGCCGTCAAACAGATAATGGGAGGACGGAGACAGATTCACACCGGCTGTCAGTTCATCAATCGTATATGTTCCGTGCTTTTTAAATTTTGGTGATGTGTCTCCGGAAATTGTTCCATTGGTTCCATTGTAATACTCAATTTTAGACCAGTAAGATTCATCCGAGAGATTCTCATTGTATGTTATGGTCACGGTACCACCCTGCATGTCGCTGCTTAAGGTCAGCGTTCCATCATCGGGATTGAAACTGCTCTGAGTTCCGGTAAAATGTTCATCCCAGTGAATATTCGGCGGATAATCATATCCCGTCTTCTGCTCCACATCGATGATGACCGGATCGGCCGGCGTAATTTCCCGTATCTCATCATCCTCCATGGGATTGCCGTGGTTATCGATCCGTTTCACCTGGAGTACGGTATGAAAGTTCGGATCAATGTTATATTTATATTGAACAGTAACCGGCTGATTCGGCATTTTTCCTCTGTAATGCATCGCTTCATCAAAGCTGCATCCGGCTGAAGCAGCAGAATATATCCCCTGCCCCTCCAGATCGTCGGTTCCCTCGAACCCTTCCTTCAGCGCTCCGCTCTGCAGGCTGTACGCATTGATCTGCGCCGGTGCGATATCGATCTCTGTCTCTGCTGAAAATGTATACGTATCCGGAGTCCTGATCTGTGTTCCGTTGGAATCTACATACTCCACGTATACCGCAAACTTTTTGGTCGGATCCGGCTCGTAGCGGTAGGCCACCGTTAAATCATCGTTTGGCATGTTCCCGCGGACCGCTTTTGTCGTTGTATTGATGTCCGCGCCGCCATCCAGCCTTCCCTGTCCGCTGGGTTCATCATATCTGCGCACTCTGTTATTTTTTATCAGGACTGATTTTAACCGGTATCCCGGGATGTCCCTCCGGTACGTGGCAGATATCGGCGTATTCGCCATTACCTCCCTCGTCCAGTCCCCGGATTCATAAAATTTCCAGAGATCCGACGCGCCTTCCGGCGGCCAGGCCCCCGCATCAGTGCCGTCGTTGTTCCCGTCTCTGTCTATATTTAAATCTCTGTAGTGCATAACCGTAAACCGGAACGGCGTCGTCGCATTCCCTTTCCACACGGCCTTGTACGAACTCACCGCTGAATAGGGAAATGCATAGGGCAGCGTTTCAATTTTATTGCCTGCCTCGTTATACCATCCGTCAAAAGTATATCCGGGCCAGTCAACCTGAAATTCCGGAATCTTCGGTCTCTCCCCGGACCCGAAATTCTCTGTCGGAATTCCGGAAAAATCGTTGGAAGATATCAAAGGAAATCCGGCCTGCCCTGTGGCATAAGACACCCCTGTATCCCGTCTCGGCATGGTGCTGTAGCTGGAATGGGATAAATCAGGCCCGGCCTGCGGATCAAATTCAATGACGGACTGATCTCCGTGATTCACCGCATACACCGGGATTCCCGGGGCAGTCATGGAAAATACCATGACTGCCGCCAGCGCTCCTGCCAGCTTTGACTTTATGTTAAACTTTTTTCTCATCGAGTTCCTCCTACTGTATCCATGCACCGTCGTCACCGACCAGCCAGCCGTCCGGTGTCATTTCATTTTTATACATGGAGCCCAGCGGTTTTCCAGTTCCTCCGCCATAGTTCCATCTCTCCTTTGCAAAATCATAGACGTATACGCCTGCTCCGGCTATCTCGAAGTAATACCACTTTTCTCCGATTTTTCTCCATCCGGTCGCCATCACTCCACTGCTCGGAATCAGATAATACCAGTTTCCGTCTGCGGCGTCATGGTGCCAGCCGGTCTGCATCTTCCCGAAGTTTCCTTCTTTCTCCGTTCTGCAGTAATACCAGTTTCCGCCTTCATCGCGGATCCAGCCCGTTTCCATGATTCCCTTATCGTTAAAATGGTACCAGCCGGTACGGTCTGATATACTGGTGCTGCCGTCTGCCGGATACTTGATCCAGGCCCACATTCCGCTGAGCCTCATTCCTCCGGTTAACACAAAAGCCATCTGGCGTTCCTGTCCTTCCGGGGCGCTTACTTCAACCCAGTTTCCATTCGTTCCTACCACGTAGCTCTCCGGCAGCTTCGTGTTGTACGGGTTTTGTCTCGTTCCGCTTCCGCTTCCGCCGCCGCCTTTATTTCCGCCCTTATTTCCATTATCCTGGATATCATCGTAATGGTTATAGCGGTCATCAAGGATCTTCTCATACGGGTCCGTCTTGTCTTTCAGCTTATCCAGTGCGGCTGTAAGCTGACCTGCCGTTGCTTTCGGATTCTCACGGTCCAGCACCTCCAGAGCCTCCTCTACGGCCTCCTTCAGAATTCCGCTTTCCTCCAGCTTCAGGAAATGGTCGTCACTGATACGGATCGCTTCCCTGATCGCTTCCTCCAGCTTCTGCCGGGCATCATCCACTTCCCGCACATTGTCTTTATAAAAGGCGTATATGTATGTCTTTCTTCTGACCGGTTCCGATGGATCAAACTCCTTAAAGCTGTCCTGGCTTCTGCTCCAGCCCTCATAGCTGAACTCTGCCCCATCCGGGTTTACAAAGTAGTCGAGCTGTTCTTCCACCTGCCCATATTCATCGGCATAATATTCGTCACTCGGCGCTTCATCGCGGCGCACCTTAAAGTAATAACGGTATCGGTACTCGACCGGCAGCGCAACCTGGTTCACAAAGTATACACGGTACGCACGGTTATATATCATCACATAGCGGCTGCCAGCCTGCGCCGTAAATGCATATAAGCCTCCCGTTTCCTCCGGATCGTATTCCAGTGTTACCAGTGCAGCCTCCGTCTCTCCGGTTCCGGGATTTTCCGTGATCTCATACAGCTGATAATCCAGCATGTCCACATCGTCTTTTCCCATTTGAATATAGGTCCGGAAAGCCGCCTCCGGTTCTGCTGCTCCTGCTACTTTTCTTCCGTTTACATATCTTTCAATCAATACATCCAGTCCCCAGGCTCCCTTATAAGCGGCTTCATGTTCCGTCTCATAGTATCCCGAAGCCTTTATGGCGTTGGACTCTGACGCTTTCACTGCATTCTTCCGGTACACTACTTTATACGTCACATCGGCGTGGTTCACATCTAACAGCTCCCGGTCTGCTTCTGTTGTCAGTTCTGCTTCCAGACGCGGAATTTCATTCGGGTCCAGAGCGGTTTCCTTCCGGCTTCCTCCCCTCACTTCATCCATGACCGCCGCATTGCTCGGTGAAGCCTTCGGCCTCTCATAGACAGCCGTCAGCACCACATTATTATCCGGCATGATAAAGCTGGCTTCTCTTCTCGACGTCTTATCACCCAGTTCTCCGGCCGTGCCGATCGTCGTCTCCCAGTGGGAGAATGGTTCCCCGGCACCGTTCACTTCATCTGCCGTGATCTTCACCCGGTCTCCCTTATGGGCTTCCTCATATCTCTGCGCCCCTACGGACGTTTCGCCCACCATGGTGATCTCGCCGTTTTGTGTCTCTACAATGTAGTTTGGCAGTTCCAGCTCTGCGCCCGGATCAGTCGTAATCACACTTCCCTTTTCAGCCAGGCTTTCCGCCGTGACGTCCGTCTTACCCAGCGGCCGGGCCACCACCGTATACTCACGGTTATAATCAAGTCCCGCAAAGGTAAGGGATGCCGGGCTTCCGGACGGCTTCTTAAATCCTCCGTTGCCGGCGGCCGGAATATCCACTACATGGCCGCTGCTGTCCAGAACCGCGTATTCTGAATCCGGATCCGCCGGTTTAATAACGAGAATCGTCTTACTCGTTTCTTCCTCATCGTAAAGGATCTGGTAGTTCGTCTCCAGAACCGGCGTCAGCACCTGAGCCGGATCGCTGATCTGACCGGCCAGTGAATCCGTCTGGCTTCCAATTTCCACATGGACATCTCCCGTCGCTTCGTACACCTGGTAGTCCGCTCCCGGATACAGATTGTCAAACACCACTCGTCCCGTCAGTTCATTTCCCCGGATGATCTCCAGGATTTTTCCGGACGGATCTGTCAGGAGATACTGATATCCCGGCGTTGTATTAAATACGGTGATTCTGCCCTTTCCCTGGCTGTTTAAACCGGCCAGAGTCTCCGGCTGGGTCACCTCCGTTCCGAACACTCCCGGATCCGGGCGGAATCGAATCGTATACGTCTGTCCGTTTACGAGATTCATATCACCGGTCACAGGAACGTCTCCCGCATACCATCTGTCGGTTAAGTAATTCACCTCCGCGGTGTACTGCGGCAGACTTGCTGTAATTTCACTCCATTTTCTGTCGTACATTGTATGAAGGGTCTGCGCCTCGCCATCATTGATGCTTCCGTGGGCGCCCGCTTCAAAATGGATATCCACCCATTTCTCCGGGTCTTCCTCGAAGTATGCCGTCAGCACAGTCTCTCCGGTAAACCGGCTTCCCTCTTCCAGAAGTGTCTCCCCATCATCCATAATTCCGTTGTTGTTGGTATCTGCGAACCAGCCGCCGAAGCGATAGTATTGATCCGCCCTGGTTCCAGGCACCAGGCGCTTCTCCGTCATCGTTCCCAGGGTATATCCGAACTCAGCTCCCTGTTCACTGTTATCATCGATCAGGACACTGGTGCGGTAGCTGCCGTCCCCGCGGTCCTCTACATCAGACGATACCCCTTCCGCCGTCAGGCTTCCATGAGCTCCCGCCCGGTAGGTGATATATGACCATAGTTCCGGGTTCCGGTCATGGCGGTAAGTAACAGTCTCGCTGTCATTCGGCATCGTCCCTGTAAAATCATTGCCGCTCCAGGTAATTAATGTTGTGGATGGAGCGATGGATTTTGAAGCCAGTCTGTAGCCGTAAGGCTCCCGGTATACCACTTCGCTCTGTGAGCATGCTAATCCAACGCCTTCCTCTGCCTGATGAAAATGGACGAGAGGTTCTCTGATATTCTTAAGACTGCTGTCCGTCGTTACGCCGTCCACATATTCCACGGTTAACGGATATCCTTCTTCCGTCGGTTCATAAAGATAGGTCAGGGTTACCGGCTGATTCGGCATCATACCGTGGAAGATCCTGTCTGCGTCAAAGCTTCCCGTAAGGGCGCTTACCAGATGGCCGTCGCTGTCGTCCGCCGTATCCCCCGTATCGATGCGCACATCCACGCACTCATAACCATATCTCGTCACCGGCCGGGCTGTAACCGCTTCTTCCGGATAGTGGCTGCTCGTCTGGGCTTCTGATACGGTGGTTCCTCCGGCAGTTTCATGGCGGACTGTGAGCTGGGACTGTGCCGCAGTATTGCCGTAATCCACCTGGTAGCGGTAGCGTACCGTAGCGTCCTGACCAGGCATGGTTCCCGCAAAGGCTCCGGTGGTACCGTTAAACTGACCAACCGGCACAGCGGTACCGCTGTAATTGTATTCTGCCGGCGTGGTTCCTGAATCCTCCAGACTCCAGGCATAACCGTGAATCTCTTTCTTCTGGGCTGTAACTGGCGTTTCCACGCTGTAAGCATTTTCCTCTGTATCAGACTGGAATACGATGTCCCCGTTCCGGTTGGAATACTCCACCGTATAGTTAAATTTCACATTGGGATCCGGTTCAAAAACTGCATAGTAGGTAACCGGTGTTTCCGGGAATACACTGGGAAGACCGGCAATGATACTCGGATTGTTCCAGTCATTCACTGAACTCCAGCCCCGGAATACATAGCCATAGCGGCTTACTCTGGGCATCATGGCATTTACATTGCTGCCAGCCGTCCCTGTCAGGGAAGGAGGCTGCGGAGTTCCGCCGTTTGCTTCAAAACGAATGCTTGAATTTACTTTTCTGTATTCATAATCAATGGTTACATCCTGATTCGGCATGATTCCCGTCACTGTTCCATAATCATTTCCCGGATTAAGCTGTGCATGAAGCAGGTTTGACGTTCCCTGTTCAATCGTTACGCCTGCCGCCTCATAACCTGTCACTTCAGGCGGAGCAGCCAGACTGACAGCTTCCCCGGAGCCGTAGGTTTTCGCCTGAATCGACGGCGCTCCCGTAATGCTTCCTCCGGTGTCTGCATCCTTGATGAAAAATGTGATCTGATATCCATTTTTCTTTAAAACCGTATTCCTGTCATGGTTTTCACCGGCTCCTGAAAGCCCCGCCGTACCCGAAGTGACATATAATCCGGTCCCTTCGCTTCCTGCACGGTCAGCAAAGAAATTATCTACAAATGGGCTCGGCGATATATCGACCGCACTCCCGCCAAGCGGTACCGCTACGTTTACTTCCTGTGCGGCCTGCGTAGAGGCGCCCCCGGCCGATGCCTCCGGTAACCGGGCAGTCGTGACGCCGATCGCCGAGGTATCTAAGTCCCCCACCACCGTCATATACTTTCCTTCGGACAAATATACATTTGCCTTTTCACCGCTGCTTAATGTATTTCCTTCTATTGAGATACGGTTTTGTATCATAAATTTACCCGTGCTGTCGAAATTGACCGCACCTCTGTCAACTGCCGTATTACCCGTAATTGTCCCGTAGTTCATCTCCAGGTCCGCGCTTCCCGAAATCTGGATGGCACTTCCCATACCGGCCGCATTCACCTGATTATTCTGCAGAGTGGCTCCGCTCATGATACCGACCGTTCCCCTGTCCGCCGAAAGAATGGGGGACGTATTTCCCGCAGCGCCTGTCCGGTTTCCATCCAGCACGAGATTGCTGAAACGCATGGTTCCTCCGTTGGTGCTGAACATGGGACCTGATACCAGTCCTGAGTTTCTGCGGATTGTAATAATATCGTCAATCGGAGTTCCCTCCCGGCTGTAATCCGAGCTCATAAATGTAATATTCGCTCCGGATGGAACGGTAATGGTCGACGTCAGTTCATTGTAATCCTGTATATAGATATAGCCGACATTGTTTCCAATTTTTGTGATTGCCGCGCCGAGCGTCTTGAGAGGCGTATCGTAGGCGCCGACATTCCCGTCGTTTCCATAGGCAGAGGAAACGTAATAGGAGGGTCCCTTTGCTCCGAAAGCCACCCTTCTGACCGCCGTCTCATATGGCCGCAGCGGAATCGTCCAGGAATAGGTAAGACCGGAATCCACATTGGCAACGCTGTGAGGATTATCCGTAAAATAGTAATTCTGCCTCTCGTTATATCTTCCAACCCATTTTGTGGTAGGTTCCGTCAGTCCCAGGCTGTCATCGTTATAGATGCAGTCAAAGGTTTGCTGCGTCTGTTCATTCACCATATGAAACCCACGGGCATTTGCCGTCAGTGTCGACGCATCGGCCGGATCGCCGGCTCCGGCTCCGCTTCTTCCTCCGACCTGCACATCAGTTCCGCTGGCAATCTGAATCGGGTTATCCTCATTTTTTTTGTTATATACAATATAATCAACCAGGATCCATTTCTGGTCCAGGCTGGGATATACCTTCATCTGCACTTCGATTCCAAGATCGTCAAATGTCTGTATACCGCCGTTGACCGAAATTGCAACATTCTTTCTTCCTCCGGCACCGCCCTGCTTCTGCACTACCGTCTCATATCCCTGATGGGCGTATGTCGTTATAACTGCTTTTAAACGATCTCCCGTATAGGGGTTCTCTGCTCCAATGAGCGAAGCGTCCTCGATACCCTCGATGTCAAATTTTCCTGTCGTACCTTTATTCCATTTATAGGCAGTTGTCAGTCCGCCTCCATTATCCTTCATTCCCTGTGCCGGCTGAAGCTCGGTTCCGGCGGCCATGGCAGACATGGTCAGCCCCGGCACCGGCGGCAAAAAGGCCAGTACGAAGGCCAGCAGGCACGCGATGCCTTTCTTCATTATCCGGCCCGCTCTCATGCTTTCCATGAAAGAAACGCCATTTCGTGATCCATCCATGTTCCAACCTCTTTCTATTCAAAATTTAATCTCTGCTCATCCGGCAGATAATCCAGAAGCGGTTCTGAATCGTAATTAACGATCAATCCGCCGGAGTATTTGTCTTCTCCGCCGCTCCTGTCGTAGTGGTAAAATCCTGGTCCTTCCTCCCCGTTATACCATCTGGGCTTATCCGCATCCTCTACTCTTGCCGCAAACCGGCTGTTTAAGAAGATCAGCCAGCCGCCCTCTTTATCCTTTATGACTTTCCTGTCTCCTGTCAGGATTTTTCCTCTTGTATCAACCACACGGTAGGTATCCTCATCCTCTTTCACAACGCCGTAACCGTATTCCTGATCCGCTTCCAGTTTAAGTCCATTAATATAGAAGGAATTCTTTGTCTTCCTGAGTTTGTTCCGGTTGCCGTAGGCAATTCCGTTGCTTCCGAAACCAAAGGTATGAACTCCGTCTTCCAGTTCCACCTTTATCTCTCCGCCGGTCTGCATAGAGCCGTCATTGAGTTCATCCGGATCAAACAGATATAAGTCCGCTTTTTCCAGGCCGTACAGATCACCATTCTTAAAGTCATCTGATGACCAGTCGTCTATATCGTACTGAGCCACAAAGGTGTCCTTCCCGTCAAACAACACAAAACCGGTACGCATTCTTCCCAATCCGTCGAATGCATAATACTTATCATGGACCTTTCTGATCCGGTTCCTGTATACCTCTCCATTCTGATCCGAATACCACCAGCTGTATTCGCCGTCGTTGTAATCCTGTTCGTCCAGATTTTCAGACGGACACATCCAGAACCATGTGTTTTTCAAAAGCTTCCCGCCGTTGTAGCCCGCAAAATATTTTGCAGACTCTGAGCTCGTAGGATTGCTTCGGTCCGCGTTACTGACACTGGCCACCGTGCTCCACCACGGCAGCATAATTCCATACTCGTCAAACCCGTAGGTATTGTCACCGATCGTCTTCTCCTTAATCTTGTCTCCGCTGCTTTTCAGTTTTTTAAAGTTATCATCGAAATAAAGCCACAATTCCTTATATTCACTGTAATTTTTTCCCGTAAGACTGCTCTCGAGATCATCCGCTCCGCCCAGCGTTACGGATCCATAGTCCATCCAGACGCCGCTTAACAGCGCGCCATTCTCACCGGCATAATAGAGACCATCCACCAGCGGATTATCGTTTTCCGTCAGCGCCCGGCCTTCTTCATCAATCCAGCCGGTCAGCATTTTCCCTTTTTCGTCAAAAACATATGTATTTCCATGAATCACTTTCTTAAAGCCACCGGTTCTCCGATATGCTTTTCCGTTCGCTCCAAAGTAATACCAGCCATCTTCATAGCCATCTTCTTCTCTTCCATCCGACCAGATCCAGGCAGATTCTGCACGTCTGCCATCCTTATCTGCATAGTACAGCCCATTTCCCAACTCAATGAAACTGTCTCTTACCATCTTTCCATTTGAATCCAGATAAAACCACGAATCCTTTGATTGTTTCCAGCCGTCAGTCACCGGCTGATCGCTCTTATCCAGATACATCCATTCCCCGCTGTCATTGGTCCAGCCCTCAACTGCATAAGCGGGTTGCATCTGGATTTCCGACAGGAGTATGGCCGATAATGCAAACATGGCGGCTGTAACCGTAAATTTCCTTTTTCTCATCCCGTTATCCTTCCAATTTCATTTAATTATCTATAGAAACCCTTTGCAGGGATTATTTTAGGTATACGGACAGCTTCTGCCGTCCAAAGTTCTTTGCTTCCTCGTGGGAAGCGAAAAAGATATCTACACTCTTTCCTTTGATCGCCTGTCCGACATCCTCAACGTGGTAGACGGTACCCTCAATCACAATACTGCTTCCCAGCGGAATCACTTCCGGATCAGCCGCAACGGTATAATCCGGTTTTGGAACCGTCTCCATCTTCGTCAGCTTTACCTCTTTTGTTCCACAGCAAATATCACATCCGCAATAGCCGGTCACCTCAAACTCTCCGAGATATTCGCTTTCTTCCGGTTCAGCTGCTTCTGCATCATTTTTTTCTTCATCGTTCTCCTCCCGACCGGCTGCCGGCCCGGTGTTTCCCCCCGCTGTGCTTTCTTCCGGTTCTTCCTTCACAGACACCCCAGGTCCTCTCTCCGTCTCATTTCTCTCTCCCGGTGCCTCTGCGCTCTCCAGTATCCCTGTAAGCGGCGGCGTCTGAATGTAATCCTGGCCGGAGGCTCCCTCCGAGACGAAGGAATAAACACCTGTCACCACAACCGTTGCGAAGCAGGCAGCCGTCAAAAACCGGATCCATTTTCTCCGAATCCGTCTTCTTTTTTCGGCCCTCCGGAATTCCGTCATCCGATGGCAGCCGGACAAAGATTCCTTTCTTCCATTTTTCCGCCGTCTCACCCGGTTCTTCTGTGTGCCGGATCTGCCTCCATCTCTTCCTCTGACATCAGCTTCCGCCGGCGCTCCCCCTGGCCTTTGTCCCATGTAATATCGCAATAGTTCCACCTCCCCTCAATCCATACCCGGTTCCACGCATGATCTCCGCTGTAGACCGGTTCGCAGTTTAAGCCTGACATCCTGCACAAGGTCAGATAAGCAGAGACGTAACCCCAGCATACGGAACTGCCTTCCATCACGGCATCGTAAACCGTTTTGTTCCGGAGCTCCGTGTCATATTCCACATGGTCGTAGACCCACTCATAAAAGAACAGGGCCTTCTCCTGCTCTTCCATCTCAGCGGCAGCTGCCGCAGTCTCCCAAAGCCTGGCTTCCACCTGCCTGTGCTGCTTAGCGGCTTTAACGGGATTATCACATTGTACATAGACGCAGGAACTCTCCCCGGTCTTTCCCGCTGCCAGCTGGATTCTTTCTTTTCCGAGATAAACATAGCGGTAAAAATAGCGGCCAAAGGATACCGCTTCATCCGCGGTATCAAAGATAATACCTGTATTTCTCATTTCACCCGGCCTTACATCGTCAGCCAGAAGCCTGATCAGTTCTTCGCCACAGATCTCATATTCAGGAATTCTGCCGGTCATTTCCTCCGCATACTTTCCTATCTCATCCCGATCCATGCAGGGCTCTCTGATCTGTGTGTCAGCCCCCGCGCCAAAGGCCGGTAAATTCCACGTAAATGCCAGGCATATGGAAAGAAGTACTGTCAGACACGATTCATAGATTTCTTTCATGATTTACCCTCACATTCGTTTACAACCGAATATCTCTTTTGTTGTAAAAGCAGGGGAAAATAAGCCGTTTGAAAGAAAAATAATGCATTTAAAAGTGAATTGACGGCAGAAACTGCCAGATATGCACGAAAAAAAATGCATGGCGATTAAGCAGACCGACCACTCCTCCGTTCGGTCTGCTTTTCGCGTCGAAAAATAGAAAAAAAGGAAAAAACATGTAGATTTAAAAACTTTTATGTAGTATAATAAAATTAATCTGTATTTAATTCAATTTCTGCTTACAACAAAAGAGATATTCGGTTGTAGGATGTGACCAGTAATCCCAGTTTTTCCAGCTGCTGTCTGTGTCTCGTCCCACTTTCTTTTGTGTAAATTCTTGTCGTATTCACGTCGCTGTGTCCCAGAATATCCGCAAGTTTTGATAAGTCCTTTTCAATCTCATAATATGTCCTTGCGAATAAATGCCGCAGATTATGAGGAAATATCTTGTCACTCTCCACTCCCGCCGCCATGCTTAAGGCTTTCATCTCTCTCCAGATATTACTGCGGTCCAATGCATTTCCTCTTCGTGTGATAAAGATCATTCCCTGCATAATCCCTTTACGCTTCGCATATTCCGCCAGCATATTGCAGAGCTGCCTCGTCAAAAGAACGGTTCGGATTCTTCCCTTACACTCGATCTCTGCTTTCCCTTTCTGCACCGCCTCCACTGTCACATATTTCAGCTCGGATATTCGGATTCCGCTGGAACATACCGTCTGAAGAAGCAGAGACAGTCTCTCATTTCCCTTCCTGAATGCCGCATCTACCAGTCTTAAATACTCCTCTTTTGACAATTCCCGGCTTTCCTGGCTGAATGGGCTCGTAGTGATCTTCAAAAACCGGACTTCACAGTCCTCCCAGCGGTAAAATCTGAAGAACCCATTCAATGCCGTCAATGCGCCATTCACCGTTATCGGCGCGAGATGGTTCCGCAGATACTGTTTCCAGATCAGAAGGCTTCCCTTATCCACGCTTCGCCCGTTCATGTGTTCCATAAACTTCTGCAGATAATACCGGTACTTCCGTATCGTCCCTTCGCTCTTTTCGCGGCCCGCCAGCCATTCACAGTAATTGTCTATGGTCTCTTCCGTAATTATTCTTTTATTTTGATTCTCAGTTTTTTTCATGGTGCCCTCCGATTAGTAAATTATCATTCTCATATTTTATCCAAATATAAAAAAAAGCATTCAAACACCCGCTCGATCCGGATATTTAAATACCGTTTTCCTTTTTATATTTTTCCGCCGGAGGTACTATGGAACGGAAAACTCCCTGCTGTAATCCACTCCATAGATACCTGCTGCTCACGGGCATTAATAGTCCACCATATTGCTCAACACTGCGTTTGTATCTTCGGCCCAGCTGTACTCGGCCATATAGTTGCCGTTATACGTCCTTCTCTGCTCGATTGATCCATCCAGAAATTCCTCATAGTCACAGGAATACATCTTCGTATTGCCTGCAAGACAGCTCCTGTAATAAAAGCAGATGTTTTCAATTCCCGCATTGCGGAATGTCGATCGCATAAGAGAAACCGCCTTTCGGTAAAGCTGTTTGGCGCGGTTATCATACGGCCGGTTTTCCCAGAGCGAAGTAACTATCTGCTCCATGGTTACGGCTCCTCCCCTTGCATTGACCAGAAAGGCAAACAGCTCTTTCGCTTTTCCGTACGGAAAGAACAGCGCTTCTCCGTCCACATACACATTAAAATTACCAAAGGTTCTCACATATATCTTCCGCTCTTTTTTGTCAAAACGAAGTCCCTCAATCAAAGCCTTGCAGCGGTGGACCGCATTTTCCAGTTCCGAATAAGAGTACGGTTTCATCAGATACGCCATTGCCTGAAGCTGGTATGCCTTCATGGCATACTGGCTGTATCCGGTAGAAAACAGGATCTGAACAGCCGGATAGATTTTCTTCAGCAGCTCGGCTAAGTCCATCCCGTTGATTCCAGCCATTTCAATATCTAAAATGGCTAAATCGATGTCATGGCCATGAGCAAATTTCAGAGCTTCGAGAGGAGACAGGAATCCTCCCAGCACTTCTATATCAGCCATCCGTTCCAGATTACGCTTCGTCTCTGACAATATATTAGCCTCATCCTCCACGATAATCGTCTTCATCTTCATGTCTGTCTCTCCTTAAACCGAATCACAGCTCTCGTCCCTTTTCCCGGCTCACTGTGGAGCGCCAGACTTCCATCCAGCAGATAGGAAAGCCTTTTTCTCACATTTTCAAGTCCGATTCCGCTGTCCACTGTTCTTTCAGGCATCCGGTCAAATCCGATCCCGTCGTCCTCTATCTCAATACAGATTTCATCACCGGCCTGATACGATGCGATGCGAAGTCTTCCGGTTCCGTTTTTCTTGCAGAGTCCATGCTTAATTGCATTTTCAACCAACGGCTGTATAATAAAATGAGGCATTTGAAACTCATCGTATTGAATGTCATAAACCACTTTGATCTTTCCGGGAAAGCGGCTCTGTTCCACCTGGATATAATTATCCACAAAATCCAGTATATCCGGAAACCGGGCCATCTCCTCCTTCCCCAGCGCGTTTAAATGCGTCCTTAAATACTTCGTAAACGCGATAATAAGCTTCTCCGCCAGATCAGGGTCTGTATAAATCAGCGCTTTAATATTGGCAAGCGCATTAAAAATAAAGTGTGGTTTGATCTGCCCCAGCATGATCTGCGATTCCGCAAGCTCCATCTGCCTTTTTAACCGTGAATTCATATACAGCATATGGTACCAGTCATCCATGATATCTGAGACGACGCTGATCGGCCACTGCTCCTGGTTTTTGAACGTCTCTTTTTCATGGGCCTCTTCTCCGGGACCGTCCGTTTCTTCTCCGGCAAACTCTGTTTCAAACCACTTTGCTTTGATAATCATCGGTTTTTCCGCATACATCAACAGTTCTTCATACGTTTTCCCGTCACGCGGCCAAAGGGCAATGCCAATTTCCGCGAATACATTCTCCGGTATCATGCTTTCAAATACCTTATGGATTCGGGCCGCTTTTCTCAGCACATTTTCTTCATTCCCCATGTCCCCCAGAAATACAACCATATAATTGTCATGGACCAGCAGGATATCGGTTGGATAAATCATATAGGTCAGGTTTTTAACGAGGGAATAGGAAATCGCTGATTCTCCCCAGAAGGTCTCTTCGTTTTTGGCCGCCTCATTCATATTCAGTCGGATAACGAGAAGCGCATGGATTTTCTCTGACTCCTTCACAGCTAAAAGCTTATCAATCTTTTGTCTTGCCTCCCTTCTGTTTGATGTGTAGAAGGAATCATTTCCATGGCGCAGGCCGCGAAGCTTTTTATCAATATCCCGCACCCGCCCCACGACGTACATGGGCGTCCGGTCATCGCAGAGTATACTCAGAAAGCTGACATTGCACCATGCATAATCGTGCTTATCGTCTTTTATATAGAATCTCAGAAGAATATCCTCCGGGCTTTCACCATTCATAATATCATTCTGAAGCTTGTGGAATCTGGGAATATCCTCCTTCACGATATACCATTCTATCATCTGCCCGTTCAGTCTTTTCCCGGAACCCCTGGCGCTGAATTTACTGTTCCAGTTTTCTGACAAAAGCAGTCTGTCATCGGCAATATTCCACTCGAATAAGTAGTTATCCGATGTGTCCTTTAAGTATTTATCGGTAATGGAACTCTTTTGTATCCAGTAATTACCGGCAATGCCATTCTCCCGCCCCGGCTCCTTTTTCTCCTGTTCCTTCTGCCCCCGTTCCTTTTCCTCCAGCTTGATCCAGATAATCCCGGCTATTTTGCGTCTGCGGCTGATCGTCCACTTACATGCATACAGCTGGACCCAGTAGCTTCCCTGCTCATCTTCCACTTTTATATTGGTAAAATCATATGGACAGGCATGTCTGTCTGTTTCCTCTGTCTGATAGAGATTTCGGACGAATTCATTCAGGCTCTCAAAACTGCTGCTCTGAAGAATCCGGGAATTTGGATCTTCAAACACTTCCCGAAGCTTCTGTTCGGTGAATAAAAAGGTTTCTGACTTCACATCCAGAAATACTATCCCGCAGAATCCGTACTGTTCCTTCAACTGTTTCAGTTTTCTTCGCACGATCCGCATATCATAAAAAAATTCCAGCAATTTTTTATCCATAATGACCGCCGTTTCTGAGTTCTGCCATCCTTACCCCTCTCCTGCACCTTCTCATCTGTTTCTTTGTATTAACGATATTCTATGCTATTACACAGGTTTTTTCAACATATTTCTCGTTGCCATTGTTAAACAGCATACCATAATGCAAGCTACAGCTTTTAGACGTAAGCGTTACGGAACCGTGAAAAATATATATTTTTGTTATTTTTTAAACGTACTTTATGCAGAAAACCATTGGTACTTTGGACGCATATACTGTAATTGAGACTATGTCTCATCAGTACAAAAGTCCAGGCAGAGCGGCTCTATCAGCCTTTGGAAGACAAAAGCTGTGCAGTTTTTGGACAACCGCAGCCATGTTAACATCTGACTGACAATATAACGCACCAATGACAGAAGGAAAATTTTTATCACGATTGACCTGCAGTCTTCATTGACTGCATCACTGTTAGATCAGGAGGACTACTATGAAGAAGCAAGTGAACCCGATAATCAGCATTGCATCCATTATGGCTGCACCTGCAAATGGATCTGTGCATGCAATAAATGGATCAACAGACGGTACGGCAGCGAATCCGCCGACGGCCCGTACCAGCTCATTCATGTAACAGCCGCAGCATCTTACAGCGATGCCGGACTTTCGCCTTATACCATGTATCACTACCTCGTACAGGCTTACACGGGCAGTCAGTTCAGCTTGCCAAGCGTTCCCGTCAGTGCAATGACTCCTTCCTGCGGGACTCCTGTTCCGCCATGCTGGCAATGCTGCTGCCCTTGCTGCGGCTGTGATCCCTGCTGCTGCCGCTGTAATCCGCAGAACAATGCAATCGGCCTGTAAAGGACAGGTCCAGGCGAAGTCCCCTGGCAGTCTGCCTGAGGTTCATTTAAAAATACGGATAAACGTATTCCTCCTCCGGCTTTTCGGCTGCCTCAATACTCTGGGCCTTTAGCAGCAGGGACTGGCCGTCCTCGCTGATCCCTAAGGTTCCTTTTACCACCACCCAGTCATCGTCTTTGAAATCCAGCGTTCCTCCATTGTCCACCAAAAAGCCGACAGGGCTTAAATCCGCAGCGCAGCACCACATAGACAGGCGGACCAGGGCAAAATCACACGTTTCCCGGATTTCCGAATCACGATAGACAAAGCCTTTTATTATTACCGTATAGCCTTCATACCTTTCATAGGAGCTGCTCAGTTCATACATCCACGGATAGTAATCCTCATCTGCAATTGTGATGGTATTGGCTGACTCATCCAGACCGCTTAAGTTATCCTGCGGATTTTCCTCTCCGTCTGACCGGGCCGCATCCGTTCCATCATCGGAAGGCAAATCCTGCGCTCCTCCATCGGGTGTCGGTATCGGCTGCTGTCCTCGACGATCTGTCATCTGCTCGCTGTCATTCCCGGAAGATACAGGGAAGCCTGGGATGTCATAGCTTCTGACCATACTTCCCCCTCCCGGCGCGGCCGGCCGCAGGGCAAGCAGCAGAATCGGAATGATAAACACAAAGGAACGCGCCAGTTTTGCCCGGTACTGCGGTGTCAGCAGGTATCTTCCATTCATCACCGCCCATAAAAGCATAAAAGCGGCCATGCCATAAAGGTATGGTTTCATCCTCGGCGTCACGTAATTTAAATACCGGCCTGAATACGTAAGATGAAACAACAGGAATCCAAACAGCAGATAACAGATACATTCTGTCAGTACCTGAACATTAATTCCTTTTCCTCTCAGCGTCATATTCGGATCCCTCCGCTCCCCCAGAGCATGAACAGCAGCATCACCAGGAAACAGACAAGAAATGCGGTTACAAACAGGCGGACCACAAAAGCAGATTTAAAACCGGAAAGCAGCATGGCGGCATTTTTAATATCCATCATTGGACCAAATACCAGAAAGCCGAGAACTGCCCCGGCAGGAAGGCTTGCCGCCATACTTCTGGCCACCACGGCATCAGAGGAAGAACAGAGAGACAGCACAAAAGCCAGTCCCATCATCAGAAGAAGCGCTTTCCACGGCGCCGCCCCACTGCCTGCTGTCACTGCCTGAGGAATAAAATCCTGAAACAGCGTCGATACAAAAATCCCGGTGAGCAGAAATTTCCCCACGGAAAAAAATTCATTCTGGGCATGCCGCATGATCAGGAAAAAACGGGACAGCCTGCTGTCTGCTGCTGCCGGCAGGCTGTAATTCTCGCACGCGTTCTGAAGAGGCACGGCATTTTCCAGCAGATAATCCTCCGGCGGTTTAAACAGGTAAGTAAACCCGCAGAGCACAGCACAAAGCACCCCCAAACCACATCTTGCCGCGATCATTTGATAATTGCCGTTAAACGCGTACCAGGTGGAAAGGATGACCACCGGATTGATAACCGGTGATACCAGCATAAAGGTCACGGCAGCAGGCATCGGCACTCCCTTTTTGACCAGGCTTTTAAATACCGGGATGGACGCACAGTCGCATACCGGCAGAAAAAATCCGGCAATGACCGCAAACAGCTGGCCCGCCAGGATTTTTTCGGGGAATTTCCTTTGAATCCAGTCCGGTTTTAAGCAGACCTGTATCAGCGAGGAAAGAAGGACCCCAATCAAAAGAAACGGTGCGGCCTGTAAAAATACTCCAAGGTATACACTGATATACCGTCCGAAGGAAAATCCAATCTCGTCAAGGGAAGAAACCGTCAGTAAAAAAAGCACTGCCGCCGCCGCGGCCATCAGCAGAAAATGCTGCGGCTGCATGCGAACATGAAAGATATCCCGCATAAAGCGCTCCCATTTACGGTCAGTATACACCCGAATGTCCGGGCTGCAGTTATACAGAAGATCCGGTTTTACCCTGCCGTGTTCCCTCCCTTCTGATCTGATGTAAGCGCAGTCACTCCCGGCAATCTGTGAAAACGCGGCTGCTCCGGCATCCGGAATCCCCGCTTGAATTCCCGTATCGGCCGCAACATAAACCACTTTTTCAATGCTCATCACCGTTTTTGCCATAAATTGCAGAAACATTTCCTCCAGTTTATGGAAGTGTTCCATTCCGTTCCATTCAATTAAAATTAATTCTGTACTGTGGCTGTTCAGATATTCGATCACGGCATCGGCAATATCCAATGGCGCCCGCTCCAGCTGGCTTTTAGAGAACACCAGCTTCTTAACACGCTCGTGTTCTGTTAAAGGTGTTTCACCAGATTCAAACTGGAGAACCAAAATGTCCAGTTCGTCCAGTTTTTCTTCGATCAACCGGTTGATGAGGGTCGTCTTTCCCGAATCCAGGAGGCCGGTTATCACCCATGCCGGCACTGTCATACTGTTTCCTCGCTGAATAACATTCGTATCTGCTTCTCATTAAGGCCGGTACCCGTGAAACAGACCTGATTTCCCGCTGTATTTACAGGTTCAATGCTTAAATAATCCGGCAGATAGTGAAAGACCAGCCCGCGGCCTCCGCTCGCCACAATCCCTTTTCCGCGGAGGATTTCTCCTTCCGCGTATGCTGCAACATGCATTACCTTTTTTTGAAGCTGTTCTTCCGTAAGGGGTTCCTTCCATTCTATGGTAACAGAAGCGAATACCTCCCCTGCAAAATGGCGGCGGATAAAACCGGCTTTCTTAGACTGCTCTCTGCTTTTGCGAATTCGCACAGGCTTCATCGCCACCGCCGTCTCCATCTCCAGCCTGAAGATGCTGCTGTTTCGCAGGCCCTGGCGGAACACCGATGCGGGAATGGATTCCCAGAAGTCCGCCTCGATTCTGGCCTCCGGATTCAGTTCCCGAAGTTTAGCCCCTACCGTTCTAATCTCTTCGGCAGCCTCCTCCTGGTGGCTCAGCATAATCAAATCAGCATAGGCTATCTGATCCTCAAAAAATTCGCCGTAATTTTTCCTGTATTTATCAAAGGAACGGACATCCACGACTGTGATTGCCTTTTTTAAATGGAGGCAGCCCTTATCTTCCTGTTTGAAACAGATTTTAATGATATCAGATAATTTTCCCACGCCCGACGGCTCCACTAAAACAGCCTCCGGCGCATACTCTTTTACAACACGCTCGATCGCTTTCTCAAAGTCTCCGGTCAGGCTGCAGCAAATGCAGCCGTCACTTAAGCTGGTAACAGCCAGATTGCATTCCCGCAGCAGTCCGGCGTCAATTCCGGCCTCACCGAAGTCATTTTCTATCACAACGATTTCCTTATTCCTGAACGCGGAACGCACCATTGTCTTAATCAGTGTCGTTTTACCCGCGCCTAAAAAACCGGATATAATGTAAATATCAGTCATATGCACTCCATTCTGCTGCTCATCCGGCAGCTCTCGTTATTCCTGATCTGTTTCTCCCACTCCGGCTCCTGCCAGCCGATTCGTACCGTTTTCCTCTCTGTACTCCGTACATGACTATTTCCGCAGTAAAATTCTCTTTCCTGCAAACACCAGTATTAAAACCGTCACTCCCACCAGCACGATCGTACCGCCCGGCTTCAATCCCAGGTAATAGGCGGCGAACAGCCCCGTGATCATAAACAGAACGTCCAGCACCACTGCACAGAGAAGCGTCTGGCGGAAGTTTGTTCCAAACTGCATCGCGCAGGCTGCGGGAACCACCATCATGGAAGAGACAATGAGCGCCCCTACTGTCCTGGCAGCGACAGAAACCGTCACAGCGATTAAAACGGTAAATAGGAAGTTCACCGCCTTTACCGGCACTCCGGCCATCCTGGCGCTCTGTTCATCTAAAGATATGTAAAACAATTCTTTGTACATCAGCAGAAACAAAAGCAGAACCGTTATGCTGACGGCAGTCACCAGAGCCAGCTCCGTGTCACTGACTGCCACAATACTTCCAAACAGAAAGCTGTTAAAATCAGCCGCATTCTTTACAAATCCCGACAGGACGCCTGCCAGGCCGATCCCGGCAGACATGACAACAGCGATGGACATCTCTGAAAATCTGGGAAGCTTCCTGCGTATCGCTTCGATTCCAATGGCAGCAATCACACAGGCGGCCGCAGCCGTCAGGACAGGATTCAGCCCCAGGATCAGTCCGGCCGCTACCCCTGCCAGCGATGTGTGGGACAGGGCATCCCCAATCATGGACAGACGCCTGCATACCATCACAATCCCGATACACGGGATGACGGCCGCCAGAAGAATACCGACAAAGAAGGCCCGCTGCATAAACGCATATTTAAAGATCTCCATAACACTCCTCCTTCGGTCCTGACCGGACCTGTTTCATCGTACCATCTTCTAAAAACCAGATATCATCCGCATAAGCTTCCAGCCGTTTCCGGTCATGAGTGATAATCCATATGGTCACCCCCTGCTCCCGGTTAATCCGGCAGAGAAGCTGGTAAAACAGCATGGTACTGTTCTCATCCATACCGGAGGCTGGTTCATCCATTAGCAGAAGTCCGGGCTCATTCACCAGAGCTTTTGCCAGCAAGACTCTCTGCTGCTGCCCTCCGGACAGACGGCCGATCAGCCTTTTTGCAAACGCTTCCATCCCTACCTTTTCCAGCGCACATCGGACCTGCTCCTTCTCCTTTTTCCCTGCAAACCGGAATCTTCCAATCTGGGCGTATAAATTTGCCTGGACGATCTCCTCCACGGAGGCCGGAAAGTTCTGACAGGTTGCCATGCCGTTCTGGGAAACACAGCTGACCTTCTGCCAGTTTTTAAACTGCCGGATCTCCCGTCCCAGAAGTTCGATCCTGCCGTTCTGTCCATTTAACGGAAGTTCCCCCAGCATAAGCTTTAGCAGGGTGCTTTTTCCTGCCCCATTGGGGCCCAGCAGAACCGCAAACCGGCCCTCGGGAACGGTAAAATTTATGTTTTTTAATATCCTGGTATTTCCGTAGGAAAAATCCAGTCCTTTCACTGCAATGGCATCCATTCTCTCTTCTCCTGTTCCTGTCTTTATTCCTGTCCTTATTGCGGTCTTTATTGAAGCGCTGCTTCCAGCTGCTTTAAGTTATCTTCCATTACGGAGAAGTAGTCCGCTCCTCCTTTTATCTCCTCGTCGCTTAATCCCTCTAACGGATTTAAAACCCGGATCCCGGCTCCAGTTTCCCTCGCAATTGTCTCCGCCACCTTCGGGCTTGCCAGTTCTTCAAAAAAGATGACCCTGACGTGATTCTCTTTTACATAATCAATGATTTCCGCCATCCTTGCCGGATCCGGTTCAGAATCAGGGGACAGTCCCTCGATGCCCATCTGGGTCAGCCCATAAGCGTCGCAGAGATAACCAAAGGCCTCATGGGACACCACAATGCTCTTATTGGGCAGGGCAGACAGCGTATCCTTATATTTCCGGTCCAGCTTATCAAACGCTGCAGCATAGGTCTTATAATTTTCTTCATAGTAATCCTTGTTGTCCGGATCTGCTTTGACATAAGCATCTTTTATGTTTTCCATTTCTTTCTTCGCGTTCTCCGGACTGAGCCATACATGGGGATCGAACTGGCCGTGTCCTTCCCGGAGTGTAAGTCCGCTGGAGGCTTCCGCCACGATCAGGTTCCTGGTTTCCAGGCTGGCCAGCACATCATCGGCCCAATGCTCCAGCCCCGCCCCGCTGTAGACAAAGAGGTCCGCCTCCTCCAGATTCCTGATATCGGATACAGCCGGTTCCCAGTCATGTGGTTCTGTGCCGGCCGTAACCATGTTCGTCACCTCCGCTTTATCTCCGCCAATTTTAACAGCAAAATCAAACATGGGATAAAAGCTTGCCATTACCTTCAGTTTCCCGCAGTCTGTATCCTTTCCTTCACGTTCACTTACTGCAGTCGTTTGAACCGGCTCTCCATCAGCGCCCCCGGGTGCGGCGGTCTTTCCGGAGCAGCCGGAAAGCAAAGCAGCAGAAACGAGCGCCGGCACGACCAGCCGGCAAAATGTAAAATTTAGTTTTTTTTTCATTATGATACTCCTCCTGACATGTGTTTTTATAGCGATATCAAATAAATGCGCACACAAAAACAAGGCAGATTTCCAGCCTCAATACACCACTCCCTGACAGGACGTCCTGACTCACAAGACGCACTGTCTCAAAGGGCATTGGTTATATGGATAGAAAACAGCCTTGTCAGAAGGAAGTTTCAATTATCTAAACGGATTTTCAAGCTGACCAAAGAAACCGGGCACAAAGAGCGTCCGGACTGGTAAGATAATAAGAGTTTCTGAGTAATCATATATGTAAAGATAACGACCGCTCCTGTGCCAGCCGCTTCTGTTATCAAGCGGATTGTGGCAGCGCAGGCATGAAGCTCCGCGCAGACAGGGCAGTCCTCACCTGTACAATCATGTTCCGTATGGGTAACGATAAAAAGGCCGGAGAGAAGCAGCACCGCGGTCACAAGGAACGCTGCCAGGAATGCACAGATTCTTTTTTGTTTTATAGAACAGTTCACTTCGTCTCCTCCTTTCTGCTGCAGATTCTTCTGCCGTCATAAATCACTTTTTATGCCAGAACGCCGATCTTTGCAGCTTTCACAATAGCCATACAGGATTGTATGCTGCTGATCCAGTTCAAATCCATGTTCCTCATAAATATGGTCCAGAAAAGCTTTCATTTTAGAACATTCGAGAGGAATAAAACGGCCACAGCCCAGGCATACCAGTTTCCCCTGCTTGTTCAAGTCCTCTTTGTCCACAAAACAGTAGCGGACTTTGGCTCCATCTTCCGTTGGAAGCCTGATCATCTTTCCATCATCGACCATGCGTTCCAATACCCGGTATACGGTTGTCTGTCCGACAGCCACCCCGTCCTCTTTTAGACAGTCCATAATCTGGTCCACCGTCAGAAAGCGTGACTTCTGTTTTTTCAGACAATCTAATATGATTTCCTGTTGTTTTGTCTTGTATCTGCCTCGTTCTGCCATATGGGCGCTCCTGAATTTGAAAATGATTTTTATTTTTATATTATAACAATTTCCCGGTTCTTGTCAAGAGATCAATTTTTTCGCATCCTAATGACCGCAGAAAAGCAGGGAGGAGAAGCGGGTTTGATTCCGCTTCCTCTCCCTGCCTCTTAAATCAAAGCTAATTCAAGGATTCACAGTGTCACTCTTCTCACCCATACCATCATCTCTCCGGCGCTTCGGTTGGCCCAGCTGTAGTAGGGAATCCACAAGAGCTTCTTTTCATCATACTTCTCATTCTTTTCATCAAAGTACAGAGGGATACCTTCCTCCTCTCTGATCTTTCGTCCCACAGATTCCAGGACAACCACGCCTCCCAGCAAATCCTTTCTGTATTCTTCTTTAAATACCGTTTCCTCGGGGATCTCGATGCAGTGCAGGTCAGGACCGTTGTCCGCCTCTTCCAGGCAGTACACCACTGGTCCGCGCATCACTGCGGTTTTCCCCATATTATCCCTGACCCTGGGATTAGACCGCACCAGACGGGCTTCCAACTTCATAACAAAGACAATTTCATGCCGTCCCTTCCAGCAGCGCTTCAGATAGAGGTATCCGGCTTCTGTCCGGTATCCCACAGGTTCTCCATCTACAAGGATATCAAACTGCCTGCACCACCCAGGCAAATGCAGTGCGATTTCCCATTCCCTGCCGCTTTCGCATTCGGTCACAAGCTTCACGTTTCCCGTCCATGGGTATCCTGTTTCCATATGGATATGGGTAGCTTCTTCTCCTGAAAATACCTCCGTCTCACTGCCGATAAACAGATTGACATACAGCCTGTCTTCGCTCTGCGTATAAATATAAGCTCCCACAGATTCCACCAGACGTGCCAGATTCGGCGGGCAGCAGGCGCATGCAAACCATTTCTGCCGTTCTACCTTTACATGGCGGAATGCCTGCACCTCCTCATCCTTCTTCGGATATACCTCCAATGGATTCACATAGAAAAAGCTTTTTCCATCCAATGCCATACCGCTGATCGTACCGTTATACAGCAGACGCTCCATAACATCAGCGTACTCCCCGCGCTGCTCCATCTGCAGCATGCGGCAGGCAAAAAACACCATTCCCACAGAGGCACACGTCTCACCATACATTAAGTCTCCCGGCAGATCGTAGTCAATTGTAAAGGCCTCTCCATACGCGGAAGAACCAATCGCGCCGGTAATGTACATACGCCTGTTGACAATACTGTCCCACATGGCTTTACACGCTTCATAGAGGGTGTCATCCAGTGTTTCCCTCGCCACATCTGCCATACCCGAATATAAATATACGGCGCGTACCGCATGGCCTGCTGCATCCTTCATTTCTCTGACCGGTGCCCCTGCCTGATAGTAATGGAACTGAAAGAAGCTGTCCTTCCATGGGTATTCATTGTGGTACGTTTCGATCTCCTTTTCAAAACAGCAGGGCTGTTTCCCCCGCTCATCAATAAAATATTTGGCGAGTCTTAAATGCTTTTCGTTCTTCGTAATTTCGTACAGCCTCATCAGCGCCATCTCAATCACTTCATGACCGGGATAAGAATGAAGCTTGCCTTCCTCCGGGCCAAATACCGTATCGATATAATCCACAAACCGGATCATTGCGTTTAAAAAACGGTCCTTGCCCGTCACACGGCAGTAAGCGACAGCCGCCTCCAGCATATGTCCCGCACAGTAAAGCTCGTGATGACGCATGACGTTGGTCCAGCGCTTCTCCAGGCCGTTGATGGAGTAATAAGTTCCAATATATCCGTCAGGCTGCTGTGACATGATAATCAAATCCACTGTATCGTCGATCTTTTTCTCCAGTTCCTCATCGGGATGCCATTCCAGGGAATAGGAAGCAGCTTCTATCCATTTTGCAACATCACTGTCCTGGAAAACCCGGCCGTCAAATTCCGCATCCATCAGGCCGGCCGCCACCTTGAAGTTCCGGATGCAGTGGCTGGGCTCTATATCCGGAAGCTCATCGTTTAGAGCTTTCCACTGATATGGGATCATCTGGGTCCTTGTCACTTCCATAATCGGCTTCCAGAAGGAATCCTCCACCACAACCGATGCAACGGCCTTTGTAAAATGCTTTTGATTCATATCTTAGTCCATCCTTTATTGTTTGTCTTTTTTCGCCGTGCTGCCCCTTTATCTATATCTGATCAAACTCCCTGCGGCAGTCCTCTATAAACGACTCTACATGGTCGACCGAAAACAGATAGCAGTCTTTTATCTCCCCGGATCTGATCCGCTCTGCCATCTTACCCAGCCGCACAAGCGATTTTTCCGCCATGGCCTGGTTTCGCTCCGAAGGAGTCTTTCTCTGAATCAGAAGCCGGATATATGCCTCATATTCTTCCTGATGAAGCAAAACCCATACCTTCATATCCCCATAACGCCGGATAATATCTTCGTAATCTTCCGGCCTCATCCTGTTTTCCAGCAATTTCACGTTCCCGAGCGCCTGTTCGATCAGATGCAGGGATTCCTCGTGCAGTTCCCGGTGCATCCGGAGTATCTTACTGCCCGGCCTGATCAGGAGATCGTAAATATTCTGCTTGTTTTCCGGAGTTGGACACCAGTGAATCAGCGCTTTTCCGTAATTAAACAGCCGTGACTCCAGGTGCGAAAAGTTTGGAATATGAGAATGGTCATTGGTCCTCACACCAAATTCAAAAAAGACTTTTCTTACCACTTCATACGACTTTCGCAGGGCAGAAGCCAGTATCAGTTCAGATTCCTCGTCTGTAATTCCGTATTTTCCGGCGATCCATTCCTTCCACGCCACCTCGGGATCCCTGTCCGCCTGGTCAGAAAGCTGCAGCAGATAATACAAATTAATCTCATTGGGAGAACCCAGAAGGCTCTGTCCATCCCAGATGGGCCGTACCGTAATCCGTTTTAAATTAGCGGTCGCCTCCATGGCATCATGGACAGTTGCCTCCATGGCCTCCGGAAAACAGCAGGGCACCAGGGAAAGGCCGTGGTATTCCATGCCACAGCAGAAGCAGAGGCCATGGTTCATGTGAGGAAGCCGTTTGATCAGTGCCGGCGCAGGCAGTGCCGGGTTAAAGTCTCCCGTCGTATAGTTATGCTCCAACAGGATCGGCAGATCTGCCGGGAAATCTTTCAGTGCCTCATACAGAATTTCTTCCTGGTAAGGAAACCACACATGAGTCAGCAGCGTAAAGCTCTTTCCACAGTCTCTGCAGGCTGTGGACACCGCCTGAAGCATCATACGCAGATGATCACCGAAGCTTAAATAGGGGTAGGACTGCCCCTCCTGCTTCATAACCAGTTCCGGATGTTCACGTAAGGTCTTTTCATTAAAATCCAGACCATAATTCATGCAGCCAAAGAAATTATTATAGTGCAGCAGATTCTTTGATTCAAAAAAGTACATGGCAAGTTCATCCAGCTCCGGAAAGCGTTTAAAGATGCCGCAGGCCGCATCGTAAAGGAGTTCCCAGAAGAGGCCGTTGTTTAAATTTCTCACCTGTGGATATCTCTCCAGCAGACACTCTAACGGCGCATAGTCTCCCATCATATACGATACTTTTTTTCCATTCTTTTTGCATATACGGACAGCTTCGTCTATAAATGCATTCGTCTTTGTATCAATTTCAATTCCATTGTCCGGGTACTTTGAAAGCTCCGCATGGTTGAAAAAGTACCCGCTGTGCAGCTGTACCCAGTCAAACCGGCTTCCGGCACGCTCCGCAAAATCGAAGTACTTCTCCAGTTCCCCGATATCTCCCGCCGCCGCATGAGCCTTTCCAGTATCTGCAAACAGAAGAAGCATTTTTTCCATGTTTCTGCTTTCAAATGAATTCCAGCGCGGGAACATATTATTTGTTATTGTATCGTTCATTTTTTATCCTTTCAAACCTGTTGTCGCAACACCTTCGACAAAATATTTCTGGGCAGCAAAGAAAATGATAACACAGGGCAGTATGGCAATCAGTGAAAGCGCCATAATCGGCCCCCACGAGATTCCGCTGGAACTGTCCATACACATCCTCAGCCCCTGCATAACCGTATATTTATTAACACTGTTGATAAAAATCAATGGATTAAAGTAATCATTCCAGGTCCAGATGAACTGAAAGATTGCCATGGAAAACAGGCATGGCTTCGCCAGCGGCAGTATCATATACACAAAGATCCCAAATGTAGAGCACCCATCCATAAATGCGGATTCATCAATATCTTTGGGAATCCCCCTGATAAACTGAACCATGGAGAAGATAAAAAACGGGTAACAGGCAAACAGGGACAGCGCATAAAACGGTACGTAAGTATTCAGCCAGCCCATCTGCCGGAACATGATATAACGAGGAACGATGACCACTGCGTTGGGAAGCATCATGGTTGAGAGCATGGCTCCGAACAACAGGCCGTGCCCTTTAAACTTAAACCTTGCAAATCCATATGCCACCAGCGAAGAAGAAATCACGGTAAACAGCACAACGGGAACGACAAGGATACCGGAATTCTTCATAAAGTGGCCAAACGTGTACGTCCCTACGCCTTTCCAGCCGTTTATGTAACTGTCAAACGAGATACTTTTAGGAATCAGACTCATGGAAGTCATCAGTTCCTGATTCGTCTTAAATGATGCGGACAGCATAAATAAAAGGGGATAGATAAAGACAATTCCCAGAGCAGTCAGCACCAGATAGGATATGGTTTTCAGCACAATTTTTCTGATTTTAGCTATTTTCCGGTTCATCATCAGCCCTCCTCATCGCCGTAAAAGGTCCATTTCGCACTGGTCGAAAAGATAAATACAGTAAAGATTATAATTATGATAAACATAATCCAGGAAATTGCAGATGCATACCCCATTTTACGATAGGTAAATGCATTCTGGTACAGCGTCATCGCCAGTACCTGTGTCTTTTTTACCGGACCGCCGCCTGTAATAACCGCCGGAGCCGTATACTCCTGAAACGCGTTAATCATCTGCATAATAATGTTAAACAGCGTCATGGGACTGATCATGGGAATCGTAATTTTAAAGAAGGAGCGCACCGGCCCGGCACCGTCAATCTTCGCTGCCTCATAAAGTGACTGGGGAACCTGTTTTAACGCCGCCAGAAAAAACAGCATGGAGGATCCGAACTGCCAGACCGACAGCATACTTATAGTGGTCAGTGCGATTTTCGGGTCTGTCAGAAATCCAATGCTTTTAATTCCAAGCCTGTTTAAAAATACATTGACAACTCCGTTTAAATCAAATAAATGTCTCCATAAAATGGCAATCGCCACGCTTCCTCCCAGAATGGAGGGCAGATAGTAGATCGTTCTGAAAAGCCCGATTCCTTTCAGAGCCTGATTTAAAAGCATTGCAATAATCAGCGCACTGATGAGCTTCATCGGCACCGACATAAAGACAAATTTAAAGGTAACGGCCAGAGAATTTTTCACTTCCCGGTCCTTTGTAAAAATCTGAAGATAATTGGCCAGTCCAACAAAATCATATTGGCTGCCAAAGCTGTAGTCTGTAAACGAGTAATACAGTGACATGGCGATCGGATACAACTGGAAAATCAGGAATCCGATAATCCAGGGAAGCAGATACAAGTATCCCTGGTTGTTTCTCCGTTCCAGCATTGTTCCCTGTTTCTTGTTCTTCATCAGTGGTCCCCTTCCCCTTCAAAAATATGAATTCCTAAAATCCTTTCCGCATTCTCGTAACAGATCATCCTTCTTTCCCTGTCCGAAAGTGCTTCATACAGAACCCCGTGTACATACATGGCCGGATTATTAATGGGATAATCCGTTCCAAATAAAAACCGTTCCGCGCCCAGCCTGCGTACACTGTATGCCAGAATCCCCAGTCTGGCCAGGCCTGTTCCCGATAAATCCAGATAAAGATTATCATACCGTCTCATCCGCTCCAGGTGCTGTTCCACGCGTGGTTTTTCACCCGGATGTGCTGCTACAAACGTCAGTTTGGGGTGGCGTTCTACCATTCGGTCAGCATCGTCGTCATCTGTTGAATGGTAACTAACCACCATGCCGTACGCCTCAGCCGCCTGGAGAATTTTATCCATTGCCCCGCTTGAATAGCTGTAACCGCCATGAGCATAAGGCACCAGTTCCCCGATCAGTCTCACACCGTGTTCTGCCATGTATTCGATTTCTTCAATGGATTCCCGGACAAATTCCGGATGGATATGAAAGCCAGGCGTATAGAATCCGTCCGACATGTGTTTAAGCTCGAGTGCTGACCGGTTCAGTTCTTTAAGATCATGGAAGGATCCCTTCCAGACTGTGTTTCCCCCTCCAATTACAGATCCGCATACATGACTGATGCCGGCGCGTTCCATGTCACAGCGGATTTTATCCATAACATTCTTCCCTGATTCTGGTCCTGGTTCCAGATACATACCGGTATACTGACTTCCGGTTAAATACGGATGCATATGAAAATCAATCAGATTCATTGACACATTCCCTTCTTCGTATCCCGAAAGGCCAGGATTTGTTCATGGCCTCCGGGACACACTTTGCCGCTCTTTTTTTGCTGCAATTTTGACTGTTCTGCTGCGGTTATGGTTTCAGCTTCTCGACGATTTCCGTTAAATTGGCCATGAGTTCATCTGCCGCTTCCTCCGGGCTGATCGTGTCATAGCAGAGTTCCTGCATCAGCGGGAAGAGATATCCGTAAACTTCAGAATTTTCATTGACAGGAGGAACTGCACCGTCGGTCTTTTCCAGAGCCAGCGTGATCGCCTTGTTGACTACAGGATTTAAGAGATTCTCCTTTTCCAGCTGAAGGCGTCCAATCTCTGTCGGAGGGACTCCGCGGCAGTCGCTTAAGATGCGGATCGCATCTTCATCTGTATACAGCCACTGCATAAACTTTAAAGCCTCCTCCCGGTTTGGCCCTTCTGATACCATAAATAACTGGGAAGGCTGGGTAATTACCCCTGTTTCCTTCGCGTCCGGATCAATCGGGATATTTATCACATCCAGTACCATTCCACCGCTGGTATCCAGATTAATAATGGAGGAAGATCCTCTGTAAGAACATGCGATTTCATTGTTCAGCAGTTTCTTGTTGGCATCCTTGTCCCCATTGTAGGCAAATGCCGTATCCATCGGCTCTGCAATTCCTTCTTTATAAAGGCTCTGAAGAAGAGTAAACGCCTTCACCAGCGCATCTCTGTCTGAAACCACCTCATAATCCTCGGAAATAGTCCAGTAACCGCTCAGCTGCCGCACATAAGACCTCATAAAATGGTTACAGTCATCATCAGAAAGTGTAATCATATAATAATCCGGATCAGCGGCATGAATCTGTTTTCCATATTCCAGAAACTCATCCCATGTCATATTGTCCGGCAGTTCAACTCCAGCCGCATCGGTAACGGTCTTATTTACCACCAGATTATAAGAGCTGACACCGGATGGCACTGCGACTGTACTTCCATCGTGCGCTTTACAAAAACTGTCTAAAAATCCCTGATCGAACACATCAAGCTTGAAGGTATCCTGCTGATCCAGTTTTACAAACGAATCCGGAAATGCCGCCTGATACTCCGCCGCAGCCGTTGCAATCGTCTGCATGATGTCCGGCTGGGTTCCGCCGGCAAGCTGGGTCAGAATCTTATCATTGTATCCGTCGTACCCCTGATACTCAGCTTCGATCTTTACATTCGGATTTATTTTCTGGTATTCCTCGATAGCCTTTAAGGTTGCCGTATGGCGGTCATCTCCTCCCCACCATGCGAAACGCAGCGTTACTGATTCCCCCTTTTTATCATCTGCCGTCTGCTCCTGCTGTGTGGAAGCCGTTTTCCCGGAAGCTTCCGCAGAAGGAGCCGCCGTATCTGACGGCTGGCTGCTGTTTCCTCCGCATCCCCCAAGGACAAACGCAAGACAGGCCGCTGCAAACACCCATTTCATCTTTCTCATAATTTTTCTCCTTTTGACATAATTGTGGTGTAAATATTCCAATCGCGCAATTTGGACTTTACTTTATTTTACACAAAAGCTTCGATAACTCTAAACTTTTGCATAAGTTTTATGATCTAATTATATATTTTATATACTTTATGCACAACCGTTTTTACTCTATATAAGGTGTAAATATCTTATATATTCTTTATTTTTCATTTATTTTACAAAAAATTCCTGATATACTTTATATGGAAACTTTTCATCAAAAGGAGGGATTTCATGCATCATCTCATGCTTCCATGCAGCCGGCCGCTGACTTTTCTTTCCTGTGGACAGCTGGTTAAAAATAAGAATTTTTTACACCCAAAACGATGTCTTGATTCATTCGTTCTGATTTATATTCTGAAAGGAACCTTGAATATTTCCCAGTATGGTGTCCAGTACAGACTGGAACCCAATCAGTTCATTCTGCTGCACGCGGAGACCGAACACTATGGCTGGCAGGAATCATCGGAATATCTGCATTATTACTGGGTTCATTTTCATGTTCCGGAACCTCCCGTCTATATCAATCAGACGGAGTATCCTTCAGAAATCAGCCAGGCACTACCTGAAAAATACATTGTGCCTGAAACCGGTACGCTCACACATGGCAAACGGGTTCCCCTCCTGTTTTCCCAGCTTCTCGATATATCCATGAGACGGTATCCTGCTTCCGAATATCTGCTGCACTACTCTCTAACCGCCCTGCTGTTAGAACTGGCCGGGGAGTTTTCCTCCCGCCTTCTGGCACCGAAGGAGGATCCTCTCCACATCTACAGAATTCAGGACTGGATCCGACGCAACTTTCAACAGGCCATAACGGTTGCCCAGATTGCAGAAATTTTCCATTACAATCCGGATTACCTTTCCAGCAGTTATAAGAAGCTGACCGGTACCACCCTGACCCAGTATATCAATTCCGTAAGAATCGAGTCTGCAAAAAATCTGCTGACTTCCACAGACTTTACCTTAAAGGAAATCGCCTTTTACTGCGGCTTTTCTGATGAAAAGTACTTTTTTAAGGTTTTTAAACAGTATGAGGATATGACTCCCTCGGAATTTAAAGGGGCGTTTTTTAAGAAAAAAGAAGTATCCCAGTAAAAAGGAGAATATGATTCTCTCAGATATAAATACGATCATCAGATCACGATTTTCTTACCAGCCTAATTACATTTCTTTCCTGCTGCATCGGGAACTGGGAAAATCATTTTCTGAAATCCTGCTTTCGCAGCGAATGGAGCGGGCCGTGATTCTTCTGAAAGGCACCAGCCTTGCAATCAATGAGGTTGCTTTAATGCTGGGATACCGTAACAGCAGTCATTTTTATATGGCATTTCGTGAGTATTATGGTGTTTCTCCTCGGGAATATATCCAATACTTATCTAAACAGTATTTGTTGGCATACCTTTATTATCGCGTAGCCATGAAGGCATAAACGGCTGCAAGTTCCGCAGGTCTTTCTCTTTACTGTCTTTTTCCGCTAAACCAATCGAGACAAGCAGCATTTCATGGTATACACGAAATACAGCCTGTCTCTTTGTAATATTTTAATTCTGCCAAATGTCTATTTTAAACAAACTTCTAATACATAAGAATTGCGTTACAAGATTAAATCTTAAGCGCAGTCCTGTAAGCAGTATGGAATGCATCAAAAATTTTACCTGCTTTGACAGCATCACCTACGAGGTAGACTTCCTTTCCTCTCTCCTTTAATTCATGGTATAACTCCTGTTTTGCTCTTAACCCGATTGCCAATACTACGGTATCTGCATCCAGTTTCTCAAAATCATGCGGACCCTGTACCGTAACACCATGATCTTCAACAGCAATCAAACGCGTGTTGGTCATAATCTGCATATTGGTTTTTTCAATCCGTTCACTGTAAGCAAGAAAGTCTGTGGTTGCGACGCCATTCATGATCTGCGGCAGCATTTCCACAAGAGTTACATCATGACCCTTTTCTGCCAGATCGAGAGCTGTTTCTGAACCAATCAAGCCTCCTCCTATGATAACAATCCGCTTTCCAAGCTTCTCCTCATGATCAATTGCGGTCAGCGCATCTATGGCAATCGGTTTATCGATACCGGGAACCTGGGGAATTACAGGTTCACTGCCTGTCGCACAGACTACTGCCTCATATAATTCTAAACTGCGGACCAGAAAAAAGAAGAAGAGCGGGGGAAATCCTGAGCATCTGCGGGGAACCTGTTTTACATATGCATTTTCTGCTGAATGGAATCGTAAAGGTATATACAAACAGCTCCGACGGATTCGTCCGTCTGCTTGGTTACCACCGCCAAAATACCCTTTTTGTCTTAGACGGCTTCTGCGAAGGGAAACCTGCCATTGTAACTACCCAGGCTGTCACGGATATTACCACCGTTACCGTGACACGGCAGTCCCTGCTTCGTATGTGCGAGGCGAATCCCGCTTTTGGCCTTGATCTGGCATCTTATGTCGGTGATGTCTTAAGACTCATGTGCTTTGACGCAGAAAATCAGAGTGTATCGGATGTAACAACGCGCCTGATCAACTTTATTTTTCTATACATGAAAAGTGAAGACTACTGTCAGACCCAATGCATTCCAATGTCTTATGAGAACCTGGCCTCCGCAGTCAATGCCTCCCGCATCCAGATAGCACGAATCTGCTCCAAAATGAAGCGATTGGGAGTTATTGACGTTGGAAGGCGGTGTATTACAATTAAGAATCCGGATGCACTATATGACTTTACAAAATGAAGGAAATGAAAAAAGAGAGACACAATACAGATATTTGTAGCGAAAGCATCGATTCTTACAATGGAAAGTGAGCCCTTTTCTCCAGATCAAAGAAAACGGCTCACTTTTAAAATTCACTTTATACAAAATTAACCCCTTCAGTCCCGCAAATGCTATCCCTCGAGTAATCTGCTTTTCAAAAAATAAATACACCACAATATAGGGATCATTGCGCAGAGCGTCCAACATCTCTTCTATCGATTTTATATCATAGTGTCATCAGACAGAGCATCCCGCAAATTAACTATACTCACTTTTTTCCAGCTAAGATAATAAGCCAGCGCCACAAAGCCGGCAATCATGAAAAGAAATGCCAGAACAGGTATAACCGGTGCCTCTTTGATAAAAATCACTGGTTCCAAATAGCTGATTTTTATCATGTATCCAGTCATAAGAACCGTCAGCGGTATTGTAATAAGAACCGGTCGTCCCGCAATCACCAGCGCTTCAATACAAAACAGTTTTCTCAGGCCGCCAGGAGTCATGCCTATGGACATATACCGTGCAAACTCACGATTTCTCTGGCGCACAAATCCCAATGTATTGGAGAATAGATTACCAATACCAATAAGTGCAAGCAGGACACAAAAACCGCCCAGAACAGTCATCATCCCATGAATCATATGATCATTATCTATTTTTTTCTGTATCCGGTTCTCAATAAGGACTTCATATTCCGGATTAAGGATTTCCTGAAGTTCCTCCTTTATCCGGTTCAACGCTTCCAATGAGGCAGTATCATCGGCAAGAATACGGATATAAAACTCCTCTTCCTCTCCCCCTATCTGTCCTCTGATCTGTTTCCATAAAGACACCGGAAGGAAGTGTACCAGTTCATACAGGTCCAGACTCCCATACTCTTCCCGCAGTTCGGGAACTTCCCGGGTATACGCAAGTACCGGGACTTCAGCCGTCAGTTCTTCCCGGGCCGCCTGTCTTAAAACACTTGTCTTCTGCTGTCCCGTCAGATAATCATGGGAGTCACGGTTTCTAAAATCCGGATCGGTAACATCATCGATCTGATTCCGGACCACGGCACCATCCAGTCGTGGAGCAGCCCCAATCATCCCACAGTATTCCAGAAAGCTGGAATCATCCAATATAACAAGAGGCGCATTGACGAGCCAGCCCTCTTCGGTTTTCGTAACATAGTTTTCAGGTGCATGCATAAAACCGCCCAGAGCCGCCATTTCACTGCTTATTTCATCTTCGGTAACAATCCGCTTCGCAGCCGCTTTCTGGTATACTGCACTGTCTGCCACACCGGACAATGCCTGTATCTCCTCTGCCTTTTCAAAGGAATCTATACCCGCATCCTGCACCGTAACCATGATGTCCCAGACATTCTGGTATCCCTCAAAGTAGGTCATTCTCTGACTGACGCCCGTAAGAGTAAAAAAGCACTGCATAAGGGTAAATGCCAAAAAAGACAGAACCAGGGACAGTGTCGTTGTCCGCAATGCCTTTCTTTGTGCTTTCAGCGCATTTCCGGCAAGTTCCCCTTCCACACCAAATAAAAGCGGTAAAATCCGGATTTTCTTCTTTTTCTTTAACTGCAGTTCCCCTGTGTTCCTGATTGCTTCCAGCGGAGTTAACCTGCTCATTTTCTTTGCCGGCATCCATGCAGAAATCCAAACAGTTAAAATAGTAATTAGAAACGTAAATACCAGAACCCAAGGGTGATACTGCCAGACAGCTTCCTGCCGTCCTGCTGTATCACCTGCCAGTACATTGGTCTGCCCAATTATCCAGACACTGATCAGAATTCCCAGCAAATTGCCGGCTATGACCGGTATCACGCAAAGCATGGCAGCCTCCTGTAACAAACAGATTCGGATCTGCCCCGGCGTTGCTCCGATACTTGAAAAAATGCCAATCTGATGTATCCTCGCATACATAGATACCGCAAAAGAGTGATTGATGATCAGGATCAGTGAAAAACAGGCCAGCACTGTTGTCCCCAGTAAGAATGGAAAAATCAATCGCGGTGCCGGATCCATTGGATCACGGATCAAATACATACTCAAGAGGCTGTGGTGGTAAGAAACTGCCTCCTGAGAAATTCCTGCCAGTTCCGCAATCTTAGGCATATCCGTGAGGATCGTCCTCCTGTTGTGCAAACAGATATCGATTACCGCTTCCTGTCCGTCAGACAGTTCTTCATTGACAGACGCCGTTTTTACATTGGCGAAATTTCGTATCGACTCCAGCTGTTTTGTATCTATTTCCCCGACGATCCGCCCCTGCCATGTGCCCTCCTCTGCTCCCAGCCTTTCTATCTCGTAAATCCAGAAATTATAAAATAAGCTGCAAAGCAAAGAAAGCAGCAAGGCGGAAATAAAAGCGGCAGCCATCACCGTTACACTGGAAGCACGGTTGTGTTTTATATACCCTGCAGAATAGTCTTTCCACATAGCCGTTACCCCCTCTGCTTCCGGTCACTGACGATATGGCCGTCCTCTAACGTTACGATACGGTTTGCCTCCATTGCGACTTTTTCATCATGTGTAATCAGTATGATCGTCTGTTTCAGATTTCGGTTGGACAGCTTCAGCATGTCAATAATTTCCCTGGAATTCTTTTGATCCAGATTACCCGTAGGCTCGTCGGCCAGAAGCAGCGCCGGACGATAGACTAAGGATCTGGCGATTGCGGCTCTCTGCTGCTGTCCCCCGGACAGCTCACCCGGCAGGGATTCCAGTTTATCTTCAATGCCCAGAGAGCTTACAATCTGGTGAAAAAATTCCTGGTTCACGCTCTTTTTGTCCAGAAGAAGCGGCATAAGGATATTTTTTCGGACAGTCAATGTAGGAATCAGATTATAGAACTGGTAAACCAGCCCCACTTTCCGGCGGCGGAAAATGGCTGCCTGTTTCTGGTTCAAGGCAGATAGATCCAGCCCATCTATCATTACGTTTCCAGAAGTTGGTTTGTCCACACCTCCAAGGATATGAAGCAGTGTTGATTTTCCGGAACCGGAAGCCCCCACGATTGCTAAAAACTCGCCTCTTTCAACGGAAAGGTCAATTCCGTCAAGCGCAGTCACCTGGTTAAGCCCTTTTCCGTATATCTTGCCAATTCCTTCACATTTTAACAGTTTCATTTGACTATCTCCTCTCCTGCTATGGAATGTACTGCTTACTCTTTTATTATAGCAGCGGAAGGTGACAACTCAGTGACTGTACATACGGATTTCAAAAAATGCGCCGCCCTCCGGCAAATTTCCGGCATGAACTACCCCGTTCTGCATCTCAATGATTGCTTTTGAAATGGACAGACCGATTCCAATACTGCCCTTTACAGCATTTTCTCCCCGGTAAAAACGCTCAAATAAATGAGGAATATCTTTTTTCTCAAATCCCTCCCCCTCATCCCAGATCCGGATCTGCACATACAGCGGATTCTGCTCATAGGAGCAATGGACCCTGGCCCCTGCCGGACTATGCTCCATACAATTTTTCAACAGATTCATGACCGCTTCCATCGTCCATTCCATATCCGCAGTAATGACAGCCTCTCCATGATCCGAAATATCCAGTTCAACATCAGAGAGAACCGATAATTTCTGCAGATTATCTGCTGCCAGAGTCAACACGGTAAACACGTCCAGTTTTACTTTTTCAAGCGTCAGTGTCCCGGTGTCAATGCGCGACAAAAGCAGCAGCGCTTCCTCTAAATGAGTCAGCCTTGCCACCTGTTTCCGAATCTGCCCTGCATACTCCAAATCACTTTTTTCTTCTATTAGCTGCGCGGATAATGAAATAGCCGTAATTGGCGTTTTTAGCTGATGGGCGATATTATATAAATTATCTGCATAATTATTCTTTGCTTCGAGCGCGGCGTCTCTGGTCTGATACAGAGTGGTTACTGTTTTATATATCTCATCCTGGAGCCGGGAATATTCACCTTCCCTGGCTGCAAGCAAAAGACCCTGCCCACCCGTATTGACCTTTTCCAAATATTCTGTTAATGCTGAAATCTGTTCCCCCTCTTTTTTATGCCAATATAAAAATGCTGCCATAAATATCAAAAGACCGGTTCCTAAGCCTGCTGCGGCAATCAGATATCCAGTCTCCCACCGCCTGCCTGCAAAATCATCCGCACGATACCCGAAGCTTTCCAGGAAATCCCCATTATCCGACAATACTATTTTTTCCCTGTTTTCTTTCAGTGCTCCCATGAAGGCGTCTCTATCTGCTATGCGTTCTTCCGCAAGCGTCTGGCAGAACCCGCTGAGCATTTGAAACTGAACCCTGCTGTAATACTTCAGCAGAAACACGGCGGAAAGCATAACGGAAAAGATGCTGACAGATACCACCAGCAAAATTGTAACCACAATATTTTTTTTGCCGTTCATACGGTGTCCTCCATACGATACCCAAAGCTTCGTATTGTTTTTATGCACAGCGGCTGATGTAATTTCTCACGCAGCCGTTTCATCGTTACAGTCAGAGTATTATCATTGACATAACTTCCATTGCTGTCCCAGACCTCATGCAGGATCTGTTCCCTGCTTATGGTCTGGCCCTTATTTTTTAATAAAACTTCCAACAGCTGGTATTCCATCTGGCTCAACGCTATTTCCTCATCGCCGCAGAACACCGTCTTTTTACTGTGATTAAGTGAAATAAAATCACAGCTGAGAACCTGGTCTGATACAGTTCCGGCGCGCCGAAGCAGAGCCTGGATACGAGAGTATAATACCTCCAGTTCGAACGGTTTCACCACATAATCATCAGCCCCACAGCCAAAGCCGGCAACGATATCCTTCACATCTCCACGGGCAGTCAGAAAAATAATCGGCATGTCCTTCCATCGGAAACGGATAGAACGGCAGAGTACATCTCCCTGCCCATCCGGCATATTCCAGTCAATAAGGCACAAATCCGGTTTCTGCCTGCTTAGCATCTGTCTTGCCTCCGTGATCGAAGGAATGATAGAAACGATACAATCTCTTTGCTCTAAATATTCAGCAACGAGTGACGCAATATTCCGGTCATCTTCCACGTAATAAATATTTTCCATGATATTCCCTCTGGGTTTTAAGCTTCTGCCTGTTACATAGGTTTCAGGTTTTTATTCAATCGATCGACCATCCATAATATTCTCTTTTCCCGACCAGCATCTGTCTTTGCGTCAAAATATGCCCGTGTGTAAGTTTTCTTTACCGATAAAGACATCGCCTGAAAATTTGCATAAGCGGGCTCGTATGCTTTTAATAAACCAGACAAAAAGGCAATCTGCTCCTCTGTGACCGCCGGGGATTTGGGGGCATCCCACTGGCCGTTTTGCTTAGCTTCCGCTATTTTAGCCCGGCCATAATCGGTCATAAGACCCTGTTGTTCCAGTTTTTCAGCCAGCGCTTTATTTTTCTCCGACCATTTGCTGTTTTCCCTGCGCAGGGAAAAATACTTTTTATAGATTTTATCATCAATACTCTGCATCTGGCCATCAATCCAGCCAAAACAAAGGGCTTCTTCCAACGCTTCGCCTGCCTTAATCGTTTTGGGGCCGCCCGCCTTGCCAAAAAGCACCCAAATACCGGCTGTTGACATACAATTCTCCTGCAGCCAGCTGCGAAAATCCTTTCTTGTGGAAAATTTCATTACCTCGCTCATATTTCCTCCTGTGAACATCATCACCACTGTAAATCAATGCCCTGTCTACAAACTCTCTGCTCTGACATTAGCTCCTTCTGCCAAAGACTTTCAAAACAACCTTTTCCCGTCTGAAATATCAATTTCAAGCGCTTTCGCCCTGCCGGTCTGCTGATATGGATTGATTTTCTCCACGATACCATCATGCCGGAAAAGAGAGCCTGTGTTCTTAAACCAGAAGGTTACCCCCGTCTTGACACACTGCTCCCGGATGCTCAGCACCCACTCGTAATCGCACTCGCGCGCTTCCCTCCCCGTTTCGCCGCCAACGGTCACATGATCCACCCCATGAAGATATGCGGTCAGATCGATCGCTTCCAGAAGCGGAGCGCAGGCGATAAACCGCCGCTTCATCGGATAAGATAAAAACAGAGGAAGCCGGTAATCGGCAATCGCCTGGTTTTCCACTGTGCAGCCAATGTTCACATTGTCATAGCCCTCGCCCCAGTCGTCGGGCAGGGACACGGGGAACCGGTCGATCCGCTTGGTCAGAATCAAAAAATCAATATCCGTCCGCTCCCGGATCATGCCCCAGACCTCTTTCCTCCACTCGTCCGCTTCTGGCAGGAAAAAGTCGGTGGCAAAGCAGGTAGCGAGAATCTTATCCCCCTTGATGTTGTATTCACCCTTCTTATTTCTCCGGATGGGCCAGTTGAATTTATCTGTTTTCAGAATTGTATTCTGTCCACAGCGTTTTGCATATGGCCCATAAAAATAGCAGTTTGCACAGCCGTCACTTATTTGGTAACAACCTGTCCACGGTTCCCAGTTCATAGACAACCTCCTTTGTTCTAAGTAAAATAGCAGCGGCTTTGGTCTGCCAGGGCCGCCCTGTGCCAATTTCTTTCAAAAGATTGGAGCCATACCAATAATTTTAGCATACTCCTGCTGCAGAAAAAAGCTCTCAAAAGTTACATGTTTGCCAATATCTATGACAACATTTGGATGAAGCACGGTTTCATAAAAGCTCTTAGAGGCGGATATATCCTTAACCGCTAAAAGCCCCTTGATCTTTCATATTTTCATTCCTCCTTCGAGGAAATTATATGATAAATTTCCATCCCGTTATAGTAAAAATCCGACATGGCATGAGCGTGTATTGAGGAAGAAACGTATCCCTCCCCGGAAACTCGGCATTATAATACTGAATATATTTTCTGAGTCTTATATGAGACGGCAGGATTTTGAATTGCTTATCCTTCTGAAAAATCATCAGGTTTCCTCCTGGTACATGTTCACGGCCAGCGGTTTAGAATCCACACATGCCATTCCAATTATACCAGGAAACTGCAGTCCTTGATAGTCTCTGTTGGATTTTCGGATTACTACTGCTATCGCTCGCGGCAGGCGTCTTCTTTTAGACCATACATCAGTTTAGCAGAGAAAATGAGGCACTTGATGCATGGCACTTGTGTATACAGAAGAATATACCGCAGAAGATTTTTATAAGCATCAGGATATCTCTATGAACTTAATACATAAGATAAAAGACTGTCAAACAAGGGGGCCTGCGCGGTTTATGCCGCATCATTTGCTGTTTTCTGGCCAAAAATAACAGGACATAAAACTAATTCGAACAGAAACCGCACATTCATCAGATACCGCACATTCCAGGCAGCAGTTTTTTATGAATTATCCATTACAATTATTTTTATAATAACCTATACGTCAGCCGATTTAGAGGATTCTGCCTGTGTAGCAAGAAAATGTGCTTTTGCTGCAGACAATTCTTTGTGAAAATGAATGGCCATCCATGCGGTGACAATAGCCGAGAGAACGTCAGCAATCGGCTGGGCATAAAGTATCCCATCCAAGCCAAAAATTTTTGGAAGAAGTAAAATAACAGGTACAAAACAAATCCCCTGTCTGCATGCACCAAGGAAGCAGCCCTCCGCTGCTTTCCCCATCACAAGGAACAGAAACGAATATACCGTGTAGAAGCCAAAAAGGATAAAAGAAAGGCCGTTTGCCCGCAAAGCGAACGAACCGATACGAATCATCTCCATATCGCCTTTTGTAAACAAGGCCATAATCTGTGAAGAGAAAATCGCAGCAGCCAAACCAAACATCGCACAAAATATCGTAGACCAGAGAATCGAGGTTTTAATGGCTTCATGCAGGCGATCAAATTTCTTTGCACCATAGCTGAATCCGGCGATTGGCTGAAAGCCTTTCAAAAAACCGAATACAATCAGGCTCCCCATAGACATAATTTTCGTGAGCGGCCCCATCGCGGCCAGCGCGGAACCTCCGTATTCTTTCGCTGCATTGTTTATCATGCTGATTGAAAGGCTGGTCAATATCTGGAATAACAACGTGGGAATCCCGATTTTCAAAATTTCAGACATGATTTCTTTGGAACAGCAGCACTCTTTGATATGAAAACTGAAAATACTTTTTTTACGGAGGATATAGCCCATATAGACGATTGTGGAAACTATTTGTGAAATGGCTGTTGCAATTGCTGCACCCGCAACGCCAAGATGCAGTCCATAGATAAAAATCGGGTCTAATATCACATTTAGTAAAGCACCTGCCATCAATGCACACATGGCAGTTTTAGCGGCTCCTTCGCTTGATACAATATTGTTCATCGTGACATTAAATACGTTAAAAATTGAAAACGTAATATAGATACTGGTGTAGGCAGTTGCATAAGGCATAACACTTTCGATTGCGCCAAGCTGTTTTAAGATCGGTTTTAGGAAGATAATGGAACAAAGAATAAGGACTGCTCCAGTCAATACGCTGCTGTATAAGGCCGTACTGGCTACCTTGTTTGCAGTTTCTTTGTCTCTGCGCCCAAGTAACCTTGAAAGACAGGCGGCGGCTCCGTTACCAAACAGCAGGCCCAATCCTACGATAACCTGTCCGAGGGGAAACGCCACCGTGACAGCACCCATTTGATCGGTTCCAAGTCCTCCCACAAAGTAAGTGTCTGCCAGGTTGTACAGCGCGTTAATCAGCATACCAATCATGGTTGGCAGCCCTAACGCCAGTAATGCTTTTGGAATCGGCGTGCTCCCCAGCAGCGCTATTTTTTTGTCTGATTCATTCATCTGTCAGTTCTCCTTTCGCTTGACATAAGGCATAAAATATAGTAGTATAAATTATAGCAATTGATCAACTAGCAATTACACTACTATAATTTACATCATTTGTCAATAGAAACAGGAGGAAATCATGGCGACTATCGATTTAATTGTATTAGGGATATTAAAAAGGGAATCACTCAGCGCCTATGACATTCAGAAATTAGTTGAGTATCGCAATATCTCCAAATGGGTAAAAATCAGCACACCCTCAATCTACAAAAAGGTGATACAGCTTGAAGAAAAAGGATTGATTAAAAGTAATATTGTTAAAGAGGGGAAAATGCCGGAGAAAGCAATTTATTCTCTTACAGATACCGGCGCAAAAGAATTTGAAAATCTAATGAATGAGATCGCGTCACAACCGATTCACTTTTTCCTGGATTTTAACGCCGTGATTGTAAATCTGCCCAGCCTTCCACCGGAAGGGCAGAAATTATGCCTGGAAAAAATCGAGGAAAATGTAAAAACTTTAAAGACCTGTCTGGAAGAAAATCTATGCGAAAAAGAACGTGTACCGGAAATTCCGGAAACAGGTATGGCAGTTTTGCAGCAACAGTATATACTGGCCCAAACAATCGAAACGTGGATTACTTCTCTAAAAGATAACAGTTTTTCTGCGATTTGAGAGCAGCCGCACGATTTCTTGAGCTGCTCTATATAGTAACTGGTAAATATTGGTAATCTGGCACGGAACAGAAGTCGGCAGATGGACTTATGCAGAAATTATTTCAGTACCGCTCTGCTGGAGTCCGTGAGTATTGGATTGTTGATCCCAGCAAAGACAGGATTATTATTTATAATTTTGAGGCAGGGACAACAGCCGTAATGGCTATTTCTGGCAGCCTGTTTTAAATATCCGAAAGCTGTCCGGCGCCTGATTTTCCCCATACCATTGAGGGATTTATCCGGCAGCTGCGGAAAGTCACGATAAGAAAAGGATCTTTCCCTCCGATAATAGCCTGGGCACCGCTAGGACTGGGGAAAGATCCTTTCACAGCCGGAGAATTTTTGAGGAACGTCTGGCAGGATTATAAGTGGAAGCTGGGAAATGAGGCTGCGCAATTCCCATAAACCGTTTATAATTGACCTGTATTTCACCTTTTTCAAATTTTCATTTAAATCCTCAAGTCACATTCGTACTGATAGAATGACTCTCTTCCTGAGCCTGACTGCTCACCGGTTAGAACGTGCACTCGCCAAATGCACCCAAAAAATGCGGCAGATGCACTTCACTGCATCTGCCGCATATTTTTCACCCAGAAACCAATTGGGGAATAAAAAATCACTCTACCCTGGCTCCATTTTCATTTACCATATGACCATCTGGGGTCATTTCCCCTGCGTACATGGAACCGTATGGTCGTATCTCCATGTCCGCCACCAGCCAGCTTCCCGATGCTGCATCGTAATTCCATGCAGTTCTCTCCGAAACCGTTTCACTAAAATAATACCACTCATCATTAATCATCTTCCAGCCGACTGCCATATCACCGCTATTTGGATTTAAGTAATACCAGCGGCCATCCTGGCTGTCCTGATTCCAGCCTTCCTTCATATCGCCATTGACTGGATCAAGATAATACCATTTGTCATTGATAACCTGCCAGCCAACTGCCATATAGCCCGCTTCATTGAAATAGTACCACTTATTATTGATATATTTCCATTCCTGTTTCGCATAAGAACCATCTGCATTTTTATACCACCAGCCTGTAGAATTCTTCTGCCAGCTTCCTCCTGCAGTATACGTTCCTGAGGCAGATGAGCCAGAACTGCCGGAGCTGCTGCTATTACCATGATCATCATTGCCATCATTTGGATCATCAGTACCGCCATTCGGATCATCAGTATCATCATCACTAATCATAACAGTTAATTTAAGTTCTTCATCACCTTCATCAGCCGCAGAAGTGAGCACCATGAAATCTCTTTCACCCGATGCCAGAATCCACTTATCTTTTGTTCCATCTTCCCGTTCAATTAAATCGAGAGAAGCATCCCAGTAAGACAACATCTGCCGACTGATGCTCATTGTAACAACAGTTTCCTCACCAGGTTCCAGATCGTCGGTTCTGCCGAACGCAACCAGCTGCTTCTTAGTGGTTTGAACCGTTTCAGGGACACCAGGTGCTTCGCCTGCATAAAGCTGAACTACATCACTACCGGTCATACTACCGGTATTGGTAACTGTAACAGACGCTTCTAACGGATATTCTTCGTTTCCTGTTTCGTTAATCTCAAAATCAGAATATTCGAAATCCGTATAAGACAATCCATAGCCAAACGCATACTCGGGTTCAATTTCCTCCATGTCATACCAACGGTATCCAAAATTAAGACCTTCATTGTACTGAGCATAATATTCTACGGATGAGCCGCTTTCATTTTTATAATAAACTGCGCCTCCTTTTCCATAACGCTGCCATGCCAGGTAATCTTCGTAACTCTCACCTTCATCATACTTCCCATTACCATTTGTATCCCAGTCTGGATCAAAATAAAGAAGTGTTTCCTTATATGTTTTAGGCATGGTCACAGACAGCCTCCCGCTCGGATTCGTCACTCCCATCAGAATATTGGCTAATGCCTGTCCTCCTGCCTGTCCTGGATAAAATGCTGCGACAATTGCATCGCAGTCGTCGGCCCAGTCGCCATCAAATGCGAAACCACTTCGACTGTACGTTACAACAATCAATTTATTTCCGTTCGCTTTACACTTATTCTGTAATTTTTTAAGCATTTCCTGATCATCGTCATACATATATAAATCTTCTGCTTCCTGGTTGTCACCCCCGTGCCCGGTCGGACCTACCCGAACAAAATATACAACTGTAGTTCCTTCCTCTTCTGCTGCAGCTAAAGCTTCAGCTTCAGCTTTTTCCTCTGCGTCAGGCGTGATCCAGGCCAGACGTACCTGTTGGTCGTATACATCACTGTCTGCTGTAGAGTTAACTGTTATTTCATACGTTTTACCGCCTTTTAAATCGGCTGATACACTGGCGGTATTGAGACCTTCCTTCGTAAAATCATCATTTGGCAGCGTTCCGCTTGCTGAAGCGGACAGGGTATCACTCTCTTTTAAAGACGAAGATCCGCCTCCTCCAGCTCCTGGGAATCCTCCGCCTCCGCCGGAACTTTCCTTACCTATAATCGACCCATCCAAAGACTTAATTGTCATTTTGGCTTCTCCGCCCAAGGTCTGAACTACCAGCTGATACGTTCCATCCTCCCCATCCGGAACTGTCAGGTATCCTTTCCATGTATGCGTTTCGCCATTTTTAAATGCCTTACCATCCGCCAAATTTCTAAAGCTATTTTTATTGTTTTCATAGGTGGTAAGATAATTTATTTCTGCTGCTATCTCGTCAATCTCATCGCCGTCTGCATCTTTACCCGTATGAATCCAGCCATTCTCCCCTGCCTTTGACGCATTAGCCGGTGAGGCGTTGGAGGCAGAAGCCACTGTACTAATATACTCCTGTGGAATATCAGTTCCATATGTATCATTCAAAACATAAGCATTAATTGCTTGAGTTTTTTGGGTTACAACGGTTTCTTTCCTGTCTGCATTAGATGCGGTTGCCTTCTCTGATTTAGAAACTGCTTCCCGGTCTGCATTAGATGCACTTGCTTTTCGAACCGCATTAGAAGAACTTGCCACAGCTGTCTTTACATTGATCGGTTCATCATACGAATCATGGTCCAGAACATATTCCAGCATAGCCTCATACGGTGTGGTCATAAAATCAAGATTTCCTGCTGAACGCTCACTGCCGGTACCGCTGATAATATTATCGGACGGCCAGCCAATAAGCGCAACTTTGTTCCCCCCTGTATAATCACTTTCCTGTAAGGGCAAAACCTGGCCTTCATTTTTCAGCAGTACAATACCTTTTTCTGCAGTTTCCAGCGCGACTTTATTATTATCTTCATATAATCCATTCTCATAATCTTCTTCCCAGGTATCGGAAAGTTCGATAACTGCGCGGTCACCGCCTTCACTGACATCAGTTCCATCCATTATATAACGGATATTCTCATGATCAGTCAGTTCTCGTCTTGGATCTTCATATGCCAGACCTTTCTCTGCATCAATTTCCACCATACCAAGATAGCCTGCATATCCCATGGACCAGAGCATATGACCAGCTGCTTCATCTAACTGTTCTTCTGTAAAATAACCTTTATCCATATAGAGAAGAACATTTTTTTCTACATTATAGCTTTTTCCCATCTCCGAATCCAGCCCCATGGGGGTATTGAATTCCGTAGATGACATGGCGTCGGTCACCGTTCCGCCCTTCCAATTCCACATGTCTCTGAGAACTGTCTTTAGCAAATACTCATTAGAGAATGTATAATAACCATTTAAACGGGTATATGTAGTCATAACCTCTCCAAGGTTTGCTCTCTTCGCTGGCTGCTCAAAGGTATAAAGATAGGCAGTGTGAAGTGTCTGCTCATCGACGAATGTCCATAATTGGCCATCTCCGCCAGTTGCATACGCACCGATGTGCTTTGCTTCAGCTCCAGCTCCCTGAGACTGCATTCCTGCCGTTTCTGCTACCGCCAGTTCCCCGGTTAGATAATAGTCTTCGCCAAACGTGTCTTTAGCCCTTTTCCAGCGAATATCTCTCGTCAGATCAAACTGTGCCCCCAACTCCCAGTTAGATCCAATAGACACTAACTCTTTTCCGATCACAGAACCATAATCAGAAGCGATTTCCGTACTGAAGGTATTCCCTACAACAGTTTGTGTCGGCAGGTTGGTAGTTACATGATCACTGTCTGTACTGACACCTGCAGGCCCATCATGCTGCCGCACCACGGGTACTCCAAGACGTGGTACGCCGGGAAGATACATCGCCTGTCCCTTTTCCACTTTCTCTGCACCCCAGCCAGGATCTGCAATCAGAGCTAATTTTTCTTCAAAAGTCATTGTATTAACCAATGCGTTTACAATCGGCTCAATCTCCTCATCTTCCATAGGCTCCAATAAATCCCTGGAATAGATTCCATCATATTCCGTTTCACCGGCCGACTCCGGTTTGTCATAAAGTCCCTCCGCCGTATATTTTTCTTTCAGGGCCTTAAATTCTGCCTCAGTTGGAGCCGGCAAATTATAAACCATTCCGCCTCCCTCCGATGATGCATTATTCATGACTTCTTCCGTATTATCGGTTACGTATGAATTTGTTGCCATTGCCGGAAATGCACTTCCTACCATCATTGTCATTGACAAAAGAAAAGCTGTACTCTTTCTTACTATCCTTCTTCTGCTTCTTTTCACTCCAAAACCTCCTAACACTTCCTCAAATTATCGGGCATTTCATTCTTCTCCGGAGTCGTTCGCCTGATATCAAAATCATATTAGGATTTCTTCATTTTGTCAATTTTCAATATTTTTCAACCGATATTTTTTAATCTTATTATACATTTTATACAAACGCTTTAAAATTTGTTACTGCATTAAAATTTGTTTCTTTCTTCCCTGAACCATTTTGGGGTCACACCCTCATACCGCTTAAATGCACGGCTCATGGTGAGTGCACTTGTATATCCTACGCGTTCTGCTATTTCACCAACACTCATATCCGTAGTGCGAAGCAATTCGCCTGCATGTCTGATCCTGCATTTATGAACATAGTCAAGAAAACCCACTCCAAGTTCCTTTTTAAAGAGATTGGACAACCAGGGAACACTTATCTGGAACTGCCCTGCCACCATTGAGGCCGACAGACTGCTGTCATCATAATGTTCTTCAATAAAAAACACAATCTGATCGATTTTTCTCTTTTCACCATTCTTTTCCACAGCTTCCAGATTTCTCACGTCTTCAATAAATGCCTGTATCTGTCCATAGAGATCCCTATACCGTTCCTTATCAAACGAATAACGTTTTAAACAGTTCCTTATTTCGCCTTCATAAGAGGAACCACCATGGCTGGTAGAAAGAATAACTGTCTCTGCCACATATCGATTGATTCGGTTTAAGTCCTCAATGGATACTTCTGCAGGATAATCTTTTTTAAAGATCTTATCCAGAGCCTGCTCTGCTTCATCGTAATTTTCTGCTATCAATGCATTGGACAACTTCCGAAGATCATCCATTAACTGGTGATTTGGTTTTCTCGGAAATGCATTCTCTTCCGTTTTATAAAAATAAAGGCTGTGGATCTCCCCCCTCAAAAGCTGGTATTCCGCCGCTTCACAAGCTTCTTCATAGGCTCTCTTTAGCTCATCTGCAGTGTGACAGGGACTGCTTGCTGCAATTTTGTATTCTACTGAATAATCAGTCTTTAATGTCTTGATCAATTCATTCAAGCACTGTTCTACACGTTCCCTGCCCCCTTTTATAATTCCGGACATCGTATTATCCTCCGGAACAAGGTACGCTTGAAGTCCCATAGCTTCCAGACATTGAACAGTGTGATTGCAAAGCATCGTATAAATCTGATGGATTTGATCATACTCAAGCCTGTCCTCGTTTATCATTTCATCATATGGCAGGAGAATCTGGATATATACTGCAAAATAAATGTCCAGCTCTTCCGGGAAACCAGATTCCACCAAAATCCCTGCAACTTCCTGTGTCATAGTAATATCCCCATGCATCAAACGCATAAACAAATGACTGCTCAAAATCTTATTTTCTTTCTTCAACTGTTCCCTGTATATCATACTGTCTTTCTTTATTTTACTGAATGCTTCTTCTATAATACGATACTCATCGAAGCTTTCTGCTTTCACCTGGCCAGTCGGCAGACTGCGCAAAAGCTCCTTCATCGGCCGATAAAGCCTTTTCGTCATCAGATACGCAAATGGACCAGCCATTAAAAGCCATATAATCATGACTGTTACCATATACCGGAATGCAGCGTTGTGCATTCTCTCACGATAGACTGCAGGAACCATGAACACAGAAACCATTCTGTTATCCTGCAGCCAGCTGTAATAGACGTAATACTCCTGTTCCCCGATGCTGCGGATGGCTCCGCTTGGCAAATGTTCCAGATCTGATATGGTAACACGCGGCTTTTCAATACCGGCTCCAAGCTTAGCGTAAATCCCCTCCCCATCCTCTGTAAGCAAAAAAAGATTTCCTCCTTCCGGTATATAGTGCGCTGTCATAATATTGATGATATTACTATCGGCAATTGCGCCAATCAAACGTACACCCGGGATGATCTTTGTACTGATATACAGCTTAGTACCCTCTTTATCAAATTCAGCAGCCAGTAGTACTCTCTGTTCCTCCCCTGGTTTTGTCAGCTGATCCAGCTTATCATCTTCCAGTGCCGGTGGTTCCAGCCATTTATTAATTCTTGCTGTATTATCACTGTCCATTCTCAAAAAAATATTACTGTTTTCGAAAAAAAGGTATGCTGCGTTACTGCGGCCCGCCATCGTTGTATTATAAATGGCAATTACCTGGTCCCAGACCTCTGTCAGCACGCTGTCATCTTCGTGCTCATTCATTGCAGAAAGAAATTCCAAATTCGGAACCTCTTGTTTTATTCTAGTACAGGCAGCATCATAATCCCGCAGAATAAGACTGTTATTTTCAAAAATCTGCTCTGCCATGTCTTTCAGACTTTTCTCATTATAACGCGTCATGCGATTCATATAGCTAATATACTGTCCCCCAATCACCAGACTGCTTATTAAAATGATTATCAGAAAACCACCCATAAGAATATAGAAGTTACGGCCATTTTTTATTTTAATTTGTTTTTTCTTCCCTCTCATCCCCTTCTCTCCCCCCGATATATATATTCTCTATTTAGAATACTATATTTTGTATATTATTTTCAAGAACAGTAAAGAAATTCGATATAGAATTATATATTTTTATATATTTTGCTTTACTTTTTAGTTGTATTTACAATTTCTATTACAAATTATCATTGTTTTAACAGCATGAGTATATACTGCGTTGAAGACATATTTCCAAGCTGAAAATATTTTCAAAAAATTTCACATATTTCATGAACTGAGGTTAATTACCCTATAATGCAAATAACTGCCAGCAGCTCTTAATTATACAGAGTAACTGGCAGTATTTCTATTCACTATCATATTTGACTCTTATATGCAAAATTTTAGTAATTCATTAAAGAAGCCATTAAGCAAAGCAGCAGTCCATATCTCATCATTTTATTTGTTTTAATCCAGCCCGATCCGGCTGCTATAGAAGCCGTTGCAACAGCCGTCGGTGTAGCTGCTCCTATACATGCTCCTGCAGCGATTACACAGGTAAGTGCTGCGGGATTTATGTCCGAAACAGCCCCCGCATACACTAACGGCATAACTAAAAAAGTATTTACCTTAATTACCAGATAAACAGACTCCCTTTTTTATCTGCATCAATTTGGCCCTAAAATCTTTTTTTACAGTCTCCTCAGGACTGTTGCCATGTAAATACATTTGTACTGAAACCATAAGCAGGGATTGACAGGTATCCTGCAGGACACTAAATTCTTCCTTGGAATAATTTTTCAAACAGCTTCTGTCAATATGCTCATAAACCCATTCTTTATATTTTTGATACTCCTCTTCCCTTTTTCGGCTGAATAACGCCTCATATGGAACCACTGCATTTTCTGAAGCCAGATACAGCAAACGGTATATCTGATTCGATTTGCACATTCCCATATGGTACTGTAGTGATGAAATTATCATTTCCCAGAAATCGCCACCATTTTCGGACAGACTACGTTTATTGCAGTCCAGGATTGCTTTCCACGACTCATTTAAAGCAAATAGAAACATATCCTCTTTATCCTGGAAATATGTATATAAGCTTCCTCTGGATACCTGCGCACGCCTGGCAATTTTTGATATATGAAGTTCTCCATAGGAAGTCCTCTGAAATTCATCAATAACTGCCTCGCCTATCTTCTTCTTTTTATATTCCTGAAGCCCTTCAAATCTTTGTGTTGGCATCGTTTAACCTCCTTGCATGAGTTAAAATTACGTGACCCCCTTTACCTCCCAGCAATAACTTTCATACGCTTCAATAAGGTTCATCGACGCAGTTTCCTTTTTTGCCTTGCCCGAGAGGTAATCTGCTTCTCCCTGCAGATACTCCGACTGTCTCAATAGTCCAGCCTGTTTTTTTATCTGAAGCGCCTGATAGTCTGAGAGGGTGCTTTCATATGAAACAAGAGCCGCAAGATATTCCTGCTTTTTGACCATCAGATTCTGATATGTTTCTGTAATCTCTGCTTCCGCCGTTCCTTCTGCCTCATCAACCTGCCTGTGTCTGCGGTTGACCGCCGCAGTACTTGCTGCTGAGGAATGACGCGTATCCTGCACAGTACTGCTGTTCCCCACAGCCTTCGTCTTATCTTCCTCGAAATTAATTGCTTCGATGGCAGTTAAATCCGGTTCCGGTAAAGTTCCAATTACCACATTACTGCTGTCTTCAAGTCCCAGCATGGACAGAAGCTGTGTTTTAAGCTGCTGCGCCTGTTCCTGAAGAGAGGCAAGAGAATTAGACGCCTGTTCCAGATTATCCTGAGCCAGGAGCACCTCGGTCTGAGTGGCTGAACCAATCGTCTGTTTTCTGACTGTTTCGTTATAGACTGTCTGGTAAACTTCAACATTTTTCGCCTGTGTTTCCGCATTTTGAATCATTTGATTATAAGAATTCATAATGGTCTGTGCCATCATGGTGTAAGAATCTATGGACTTTTCCAGGCTCCGTGTGCTTTTCTCAGAACTCATACTCTCAATTTGCTTATAGATACGGCTTGCCGAGTTCTTCAGCATGGCGGCGTTTGATGCATAAAGTGCGGCATTCTCTTCCCCTTCATCCTCTGCATCTTCCGCTTTGTCTTCCAGATTATCCTGTTCCCGTTTCATAACAGCCCATATCTCCTCATAAGCCGCTATATTCTCCTCATATGTACCGATGCTTTGCTTTAAGACGAGATTCCCCTGTTTCAGCAGTTCCCTCAGATTTTCATATTCTATGGTTACTGTCTGACTGCTTTCCGTTTCTTCTGCCCACGCTTTTATGGGTACTGCCGCAGAGACAACAAAGACAACAGCGGATAATAGAAGCGCGCCTATTCCACGTTTCCATATATACTTCACTTTTTGCAAATTTTTCACCTCCACTTTCTTCTATGATACGGAGGCCAGACCGTTTACCGCCCACTCGTACTCAATCTGCGCTTCCAACAGAGACAACTTACTGGTCTCTGCACTGATCTCTGTTGTCGTACAGGTGGCCTGCTGTTTAGCATAGTCATTCCTGGTGATTGTTCCTGCCTGCAGTTTACGCGCCGCAGTATTAAGCGCTTCCTGCTCCAGTGTATATGCCTGCAACGCCTGATCATACTCTGATTTTGCCAGCAGCAGGCTCCTGCAGGTGCTTTTTATACTGGCTGCAGCTGTTTCCTTCTGGTTCCTGTACTCTTCCTCGAGGCTCTCCCGATTCGATACGCTTCTTGCATTGGCCAGTTTCTTGGCCTGGATCTTCAAAGAAAGATTTGCTTCCACCCCTCGTGACACTGCATCTTCGATATTTATTGATGTTATAGTATCCAGATCCGGTTCCGGCAGCTCACTGATCTCCACCTCCGTCCCGTAGCTCCAGCCCAACATCAGACAGAGGCTCTCCTTTGTCTTTTGAAGAGATGACTCTGCGGAAAGTATGGAGGCTTCTGCAGAAGCCACTGCCTCCTGTGCAGAAAGCACCTCCGATCTGGTTGCCATTCCTGCGGTCTGTTTTGTAATTAAGGAATTATAATTCGTCTGAGCCTGCTCTTTCGTTTGCTGCAGGCTTTTAAGTGTAAAGGTCTGGTTCCAGTAGCTGACCATTAGTTCCTGAGCCTCCTTGACAAGCTGGGCCTCTGTCTGGTCATATTCCAGTTTCTTGATATCCCCGTCATCTACATTGTTGTCTCCATTTTCCCTTAGACTGTCTGCCTGCTGCTTTGTGTTTAAATAAGATGACAGACTGCTGGCATAGTTTTCATCATCTGAATCAGGATATCTTACATTCGCCAGTGCGTCGTCAGCAGCATCATAATAATCCTGAGCGATATCCTCCTGAGTCTTACCTTTATATTCCTTATATTCAATCTGATTCTGAATCACCGTATTATTATATTCATGAATCAGATCTGTGATCTCTTCATATTCAAGCTTGTTATCTCTTAAGGAAGCCCATTTTTCTGACGAATAAGCAAATTCAGGACTTCCTGCAAGGGATTGTATCGGCATTGTCAACAGAAAAACCACTGTTGTCAGGATACCTCCCATCTGTTTTCCATGTCTCATATTTTAACCTTCTTCCTTAAATATCCAGAACAGCTCTCTCTTTTTTCCCGTTCATAAGCGCATAATAGATTGGAAGTATGAACAGCGCAACCAGAACGCCTACACTCAATCCGCCTATATTAACTATCGCAAGCCCTTGTGTCGTCGATCCGCTGTCTCCAATGGCCATTGCCATGGGAATCATAGATAATATTGTTGTCAGGCTGGTCATCAGGATTGGCCGAAGGCGCGTCGCTCCCGCCTCTATTAAAGCTGTTTTTAATTCCATGGTCAGCCGGTACTGGTTGACTGTATCAACATAGAGAATTCCGTTATTGACAACCGTTCCTATTAAAATGAGGAAACCCAGAAGAGAGGTCATACTGATGCTGACACCGGTAAGCTTTAACAACCCAAAAGAACCGATTAAACTGAAAGGAATCGTCGTCATAACCATAAAAGAAAATTTGGGTGACTCAAACTGAGCCGCCAGAACCACAAATACAAGGAAAAGAGCAATTGCAATCGCCTGATAGATTGCTGAAAATTCTTCCTGCATCATGCGGTTCATGGAATTAGTTCCCCTCGTAACCGTACTGCTTAAATTGGGAGAGATGACCTCGCTGTCTATGGCCGACTGCACATTCCCACTCGTATACTCTGCTGTAATCGTGATCTCATAAGCCTTATCTGTCTTGGAAATGGAAGCCGGACTATCCTTATAATAGATCTCCGCAACGTCTGTCAAAGCTACATAACCACCGTTGGGTTTTGACAGGATTACGTCCTTCAGCTGGCTTATTGTTCTGTATTCATCCTCCGGATATTCAGCCATAACACTCACTTCTTTTCCATCCACCTTCAGAGTGGTCGCTTCCGCACCAGCAGTCAGCTGCTTTACCTGTGAGCCGATTTCCGAAGCTGTAAGCCCTTCCGCTGCAGCCAAGACGGAATTCACTTTAATGGTAACAACAGGTGCTGTATTTTCAATGCTGGAATGAACATTCATTACATCATCTCTGGCCGTCATTTCTTTTACAATTTTATTGCTGACTTCCTGAAGTTCATCGTAATCAGTACCGTTAAGGATGGCTTCGTATCCTCTGGTTCTGCTCATAAAACTCATGGACGAGGAGGCCTCCACACTTACCGTACAATTGTCGAGTCCTGTCATCTCCTGTTCCCATTGACTTGCCACCTCGTCTGTGCTCATCTTCCTGTCATCTTTCAAGTATGCTGTCACCGTTCCGCTGTCACTGTTATACCGCAGCATATAAGAATCCACATCGGAATGGTTTTTCACTATTTCCTCGACCTTTTCCAATGTCTCATTCGCTTTTTCCGATAACAATCCCGGCCGCATTTCAACAGTAACGCTCACAGTTCCCGTGTCATCTGCGGTCATTAGCTCCGTCTGCATCCCGCTGGCTAAAAAGAGTGTGGCTGCAACGATAATAACGGAACTGATCATAATGATCCCTTTATGCTTCAAAAGTCCCGGCATTACTTTGCGGTACAGATTCTGTATATGTACCATCGGAAGTGACATCGGCGCTTTCTCCGTCTCTTTGGGCCTGTATATCCGATATGACAGGGGAACAATTGTAATTGCCGACAGAAGTGAGGAGGACATGCAGAATACAATCACATAGCCCATGGATCCAAACATCTGTCCTGCCATTCCCTCTAAAAATACAAGCGGAATGAATACAACACAGGTAGTTATCGTTGAGCCAAGGATTGACTGAACCACGATCCCAGTTCCAGATAATGCTGCCTTTGCATACCCTAAAAATCCCTTATCTTCCTCTGACTCTGTCGCACGAAAGCAGCTTTCCAATACTACAATGGAGTTATCCACCATCATTCCAACACCAAGTACAAGACCACTCATGGTAATGGTATTCAATGAATATCCAAATCCGGTCAGCAGGATTAGAGACATTAATATAGAAGTTGGGATTGAGCTTCCAACGATTAAGGACGCCTTATAATCTCCAAAAAATATAAAGATAATAATCATGGAAATCACTACTGCCAACACAAGCGTAAGTGCAACATCCTTCAGCGAACTAACGATACTGTCGGCCGAATCCTGAGCAACCATGATAGTTAAATCTTCATCCTCTGCCTCCAGCTCCTCGATCACTTCCGTGACTGCAGAAGACACCTCCATGGCTGAACTGCTCTGCTGTTTTGTGATTGAAATGGATATGGTGTCCTCTCCGTTGTAGCGTGAGATACCCCCTCTGCTTTCTGAAGCCGCATACACATTTGATACATCATCCAGGTAAACAATTTTCCCGCTCTTTGTTGTAATCGGCACCTGCATCAAAGCTTCTATCGTATCATTTTCCAGCGATGTGGATACAGAAAGTTCCAAATTCCCTGATATAATATCTCCGGAAGGATAGGATAAATTCGCCGAACTCATTGCGCTGGTAATATCACTCATGGTCAATCCGTATTGATCCATCTCATCGGACTGAAGTTCAATTTTATAATAGTCTGAACTTCCGCCCATCGCCTCTACATCAGCCACAGAGCTAATCTGTTCCAACAGCGGCACAATTGTCTGATCCACATAATCATATAAATCCTCATTTGAAGAATGGTAGATGGAAAGCATCATCGTAGTACCTGCATTGTTGTTCATCTCCATCACGCTTGTTTCCGCATCATCCGGAAGCTCACGGCTTAATCCATCCAGACTTTGAGACAGGTCATTATACGCATCGTCCATATCCGTACCGTAATCATACTCCAGCATTACCATGACACGGTCTTCACTGGAAGTCGAAGTCATACTTTTAACTCCTTCCAGGGTGCTGACCTTATCCTCAATCGGCTGGGTAACCAGTTCATCGATATCCTCCGGTCCTGCACCTGAATAGGAGGCGGAAATAATCAACATTGGCTGGTCTGTATCAGGCATCTGTTCCAGCGTAGCGTTGAACACGGAAGAAATTCCGAATACCAGAAGACACAGAAGCGCCATAAGCGCCGTGACCGGCCGTTTTAATACAAACTTTGTAAGTCCCATCCGTTATGCCTCCTGTCCTGTCTTTGCTTCTGCCTGTTCACTTGATTCCGGCATGGCGTTTTCCGTTTTTCCCACGGCGTCTTCCATGCTCTGCACAGTCTCACCCGCTGTTTTCATTTCCGTATCTTTCACCTCCTCGTTCAGACGGATCATCGCACCCTCATAAAGATTAGAGCTCCACGTACTGACGACAAGTTCACTGCCAGTGAGTCCGGAAGTAATCTGAGCATGTTCTGAATCCTCCAGACCAACCACAACCTTAGTCTGGACAGCTTTTCCGTCCTGATACAGATAAACGTATGCCTCGCCATTGCTGTAATAGATAGCGTCAATCGGTACCAGCATCGCATTTTCGGCATGTTCTGTCACCAGATTTAATTTTACAGTACTGCCTGCTGCAATCTCTCCCATATCGTCAATTTGAGCCTTTATCTTAAATAATCCGGTCTCAGAGTCTACCATGGAACTGATTTCACTGATATATGCATCATAAGTTTTGCTGTTTTTTTCAACCTCCATTTTATCTCCAACACTGATATTTTTCATCATACGCTGGGTCACATAAAAGGAAATACGGTTTTCCCCCTCTCCGGAAATAACACAGAGTTCCTGAGACTGCGTGACCCTGTCATAGACCTCAATATCACAGTCTTCTATCTTCCCGCTGATTGGAGCCGTCACCGTACTGTATTCCACCTGTTTATCGTAACTCAGCTTTGCAGATTCATATTGAAGCTTCGCCGTCTTCACAGCATTACTGTATTGTTCATACTCCTGGTCCGACAAATCTCCGCTGTTATAGAGAAGCTGCATTCTGCTTAACGTACTTTGGGCTTCTGATAAAGTCACAGCAGCTGAATCCATAGAGTTCCTGGCAGAGTCTACCTGTTCCGTATCAATCTCAATAAGGACCTGCCCCTGGCTCACGGTATCTCCGGACTTTACCATCACTGCAGTGACATCGCCTGCTGCCTTTGCATAGACATACACCACATCTGAAGGTTCTATCGTACCGGTAAGGCCCGTAGTCAGGCTTATATCACCTGATACCGGTGCTTCCGCCTTTACTGTCGTTATAGATGACTCCTGATTCATCCCCATGTTCCCCACAGGCGAAGATGATGATTTCGTCATGGTAAATATAACGGCACATACAATTACAGCAGCAGCACCTGCCATCAGACCCGCCATTATTTTCTTGTTTTTATTCATGTTGCATCTCCTTTTACCGTTTTATTTGTTATAATAGGGGATGAACATAAATCCAGCCTAAACAAAAAGTTGTCTTTTACTCTATTATTTGTGAAACTTTTGTGAAACAGGATTTTCGCAAGTGAGCATCATTTTATGCTTTGTTCATGTTCACTTTATATAATAAGTATATAATAAAGTTATATATATCAAATAAGTAAGGAGGAGGATACGGATATGTTTCAAATACTTATTGTAGAAGATGATAATAATACACGAAAGCTTATGGAAGCCGTTCTTAAAGAACATGGATTTTCACCGATTCCTGTCAGCAGCGGAGAAAAGGCACTTAGTCTGTTGGACAGTCAGCATGTGGATCTCATTATTTTGGATCTCATGATGCCGGGGATTGATGGCTATGAGGTTACCCGCCGCCTGAGAGAATCCAATTACACACTTCCTGTCTTGATGGTAACGGCAAAACAGCTTCCCGAAGATAAACATAAAGGATTTCTTGTGGGAACTGATGATTATATGACAAAACCGGTAGACGAAGAAGAGATGATTTTAAGAATCAAAGCTCTTCTGCGTCGCGCGCAGATTATCAGTGAGCGTAAAATCAAGCTTGGAGATGTAACACTGGATTATGACTCACTCACAGTTTCCAGAAATGAGGAAATCCAGGAGCTACCCCCAAAAGAATTCTATCTGATTTACAAACTTTTATCTTACCCAGGTAAAATATTTACCCGTATGCAATTGATGGACGAAATATGGGGAATGGAATCAGAATCTGACGACAGCACAATCAGCACTCATGTCAACCGGCTACGCAATCGTTTTGAAAACTATCCGGAATTTTCGATAGAAACAATCCGTGGTCTTGGATATAAGGCGGTAAAACACATATGAATATGAAAATAAAACAACAAAAAAAACCTATTAAAACCTTCACGATTATTTTTATTGTATCTATTTTTGCCATCATGCTGCTTATTATGACAATACAGGGGCTGGCTATGTATTTTTACTGGAAGCTGCGGTACCAGATTGAAGCGCCGGTTCCCCAGCTATGGCGCCCGATACCACTACTGATCTTCTCCAGTGCCGTTACAGGAACCCTCCTGGCTACATTAGTCAACCGCATTACCCTAAACCCTATCAATCAGCTGATTGATGCAGTCAACCAGTTGGCTGACGGTGATTTTCACGTTCGGATCCATTTGGATATGATGAATGAATTTATTCGGCTTTCGGAAAGCTTCAATACTATGGCTCAGGAATTAGAAAACACGGAATTACTGCGTTCCGATTTTATTAATAACTTTTCTCATGAATTCAAGACGCCTATCGTATCCATGTGTGGCTTTGCCAAACTGCTAAAAAATCCAAAGCTGTCAGACAGCGAGAAAAATGAATACCTGGATATCATCATACACGAATCAAGCCGCCTCTCCCAGCTCGCCTCCAATGTTCTCAATCTTTCGAAAATAGAGAATCTAAGTATTCTCACAGATATGGAATGGTTTAACCTTTCCGAAGAAATACGCTTATCCAGTCTCTTATTCGAAAATAAATGGCAGTCGAAAGAGCTTAATCTCATTTTTACAATAGATGAACTGGAATTTTATGGAAATAAAGATCTACTAAATCAGGTATGGATCAACCTGATTGACAATGCAGTAAAATTTTCTCCACATGGTGGAAAAATTGTTTTAAAGCTGTATAAAGAAAATAATCAGGTCATATTCCGAATTGTGGATAACGGCTGCGGTATGAATGAGAATACACTGGAACATATTTTTGACCGTTTTTACCAGGGCGATTTATCTCATACCATGGAAGGAAACGGACTCGGCCTCACAGTTGTTAATAAAATTGTACAACTTCATCATGGCAGCATTGAAGTACAAAGTGATGAAGGGTTCGGCAGCTCTTTTACTGTAATTTTTCCGATTACAGAAGTCTGTTAAACGTTATAAGATGATACAAATCTGCTATTATGCTAGCATAAAAGTTTCTGAAGGCGCTTTCCTAAAAACATTGTGTTAGCCTCAGTTAACCAAGAGGAAGATAATCTTATGACTGAAGCTAGATTACCGCATTGATTTACTTTGCCACAGGACAGTCCAAAGCCTCCTTTTCTCCTGCCGGATTATAAGGCTGCAATGTTTTAGGACAGGTATTTTCCCCTGTCCGGGTGACAGAAGTAGCGGCTGGCGGTGGCGGTCAGCATGGTATGAAGCAAAGAGATCCTTGCCTTTGACTACCCCACAAGCGGCCTGAATTCTGACAGTATGTTGCGGGTTGCCGGAGTCATCAGTTGTCTGGCCGCAAAAGGTAAGAATATTAAAAACTTCTCCTTCCTCTTTCCTCAGAACAAAGTGCCTTCGGCACTCTCAACTCCCCTGCCCCTCACTCATGAGGGGTT